>Ga0126377_10000275_pt1 | contig 30301 bp, 28 predicted proteins | sample PanSoiMetPlot_22_FD_92647 | JGI IMG/M metagenome (GOLD analysis project Ga0126377, IMG submission 92647) | Tropical forest soil microbial communities from Panama - MetaG Plot_22 | ecosystem: Environmental > Terrestrial > Soil > Tropical forest > Bulk soil | place: Panama | collected 2016-02-17 | reverse complement strand
TAGCCGGCCTCCTTCAAGAGGTCGGGCGTGACGTTGCTTTCCGCGGCGGCGGGGCCCATCCAGCCTTTCGGCGGCCGGCCCTCCCGCTTGACGATCTCCTGGGTGACGTCGCCGATCAGCCGTTTCTCGTCGAGCTCCCAGAGATCGCCCTGGCGCTCCGCGTTGGTGCGGCCGTGGCCGACGATCTCATCGCCGCGCTTCCGGATGCGGTCGCAGATCTGCGGGTGATACTCGTATAGCAGCGAATTGATGTTGTGCGCTGCCGGCAGCTTGAACTGCTCGAACAGGTCGAACAGGCGCCAGATGCCGACCCGGTTGCCGTAGTCGCGCCAGGAGTAATTGCGCTGCTGCTGCGGCTCGCCCTTCTTCGCGGGGTCCCAGCCAGTGCCTTTGCGGTAGGCGTAGACCTCGATGTTGGTCGTCATACAGAACGCCAGCCGCTTGCCGCCGGGCCAGGAATAGTCCTTGCGCTCGCCGATGACCGAATAGTCGTAGCGGTTGTGCTTGGGCAGCGTCAGCATCGAATGTCCTCCGTCCGAGAGTCCTCAGACGCGGACTTTCGCTTGCTTGATGAGCGCGCGCCAGCCGTGCCGCGCGGAAAGTCGGGGCCGGCGGCGGCGCCTTGCCGGATCAGTGCGTGAAACCGGTCTCCGAATTCTCGCGTTCAAGCCGGCGGGCCTCGGCACGTTCGATCATGGCCTGCAGTGCCTCGGCAAAATTCATGTACTTGCTCTTGACCTTGGGCCCTTGCGGCGAAGAGTTCGTTTCGGCGGGTTGCCGATCGGGCGTGGATGCTGCGGGCAAAGGGGAATCCGGGCGGTACATGATCGTGCTCCTCTGTGGTCCCGGGTCAAACCGGGAGCGACCTGCTTGAGAGGAAGCACAGATATCCGCGGCGCTCTGTGAGTAGCGTCACACACGTGCCTGCCGGTTCCACCGCTACTCGATCTTGAGATTGAGCTCGCGCACGAGCCCGCCCCACCTCGTCTCCTCGCGGTCGATGACGGACGCATAGTCCTCGGGCGTGCCCGTGAGCGCCACTGCGCCCTCGGCCGCAAGCCGCGTACGCAGGTCGTCTGCGGCGAGCGTTGTCACCAGTTCCTTGTTCAGCCGGTCAACGATGACGCGCGGGGTGCCGGCCGGCGCGACCAGCCCATAGTGAATGACGGCGGAAAAGTCGGGCAGGCCGGCCTCCGCCACCGTCGGCACGTCGGGCAGCAGGCTCGAGCGCGTGGCGCTGGTGACCGCGAGCGCCCGCAGCGTGCCGGACCGGATCTGGCCGATCACCGGCAGAATGGAAAGGAACATCATCGAGACGTGGCCGCCGAGCAGATCGGCCATGGCCGGACCGTTGCCCTTGTACGGTATGCGCGTGAGGTTGATCGCCGAGGCCTTGGCGAAGGCCTCGGTTGTGATGTGTCCGACGGTGCCGGGCGTGAAGCCGTAGTTGACCTTGCCGGGATTGGCCTTGGCGAAGGCCGTGAGCTCGGCGACCGAATGCACCGGCAGCGAGGGATGCACGACGAGCACGCTGGGCTGCGCCCCGATCAGGCCAATCGGCGCGAAGTCCTTGCGCGGGTCGTAGCCGGGGCTCGGATAGAGCGTCGGGTTGATGGCGAGCGTGCCGGTATAAGCGAGCAGGATGGTGTAGCCGTCGGGTGGGCTCTTCGCGACCGCGCGCGTGGCGACGGTCCCGCCGGCGCCGCCGCGATTGTCCACCACGACCTGCTGGCCGAGCGTCTTGCTCATGCCGTCGGCGGCGGCGCGCGCCAGCGCATCGTTGCCGCCACCGGGCGGAAACGGCACCACGAGCATGACCGGCCGGCTCGGATACGCCTGCGCCGCGGCGTGCCGCGGCAAGAGCGGCCACGCGACGGTCGCGCCAATGATCCGAATGAACTCGCGCCGCCGCATGCGCTCTCCTATGCGGGGCCGCGGGCGAGCCAGGAGACGCCGGCTTCGTATTTCTTCTCGAAGGCGGCGATCTGGTCGCGGAATGTCAACGTGAACGAGATGTTGTCGAGGCCGGCCAGCAGGCACTCCTTGCGGAACGGATCAATGTCGAACGTATGGACGCTGCCGTCCGGTGCGCGAACCTCCTGCGCCGCGAGATCGACCTCGAGACGGGTGCCCGGCTCTTTCTCCAGCATCGTCAGCAGTGCAGTCACGCGCTCGGCCGGCAGCATCACCGGCAACAGGCCGTTCTGGAAGCTGTTGTTGAAGAAGATGTCGCCGAAGCTCGGCGCGATCACGGCCCGGATGCCGTAATCGTAGATCGACCACACCGCCTGCTCACGCGACGAGCCGCAGCCGAAGTTGCGGTCGGCCACCAGGATGCGGGCGTCGCGATAGGCATCTTGGTTGAGCACGAAGTCGGGCTTCAGCTTCTCCCGGTCGTCGAAGCGCAGATCGTGGAACACGAGGTGTCCCCAGCCGTCGCCGCGCTTTCGCCAGCAGAAGCGCGCCGGAATGATCTGGTCGGTATCGACGTTCGGCACGCGCATCGGCGCCGCTACCGCCTCGAGATGTCGGAACGGCTCCATCACGACCTCGCCATCAGCTGCCGCACGTCGGTGAGCCTGCCGGTCACCGCGGCGGCCACCGCCATCGCCGGGCTCACCAGGTGGGTGCGCGCGCCCTTGCCTTGCCGGCCGACGAAGTTGCGGTTCGAGGTCGAGGCGCAGCGTTCCCCCGGCGCCACGAGGTCGCCGTTCATGCCGACGCACATGGAACATCCGGCCTCGCGCCACTCGAAGCCCGCGCGCTTGAAGGTCACGTCCAGGCCTTCCGCCTCCGCCTGCGCCTTCACCAGTCCGGAGCCGGGCACGACCATCGCCGGGATCACGGTGCGGCGGCCGTCGGCGAGCTTCGCCGCGATGCGCAGATCCTCGATGCGGCTGTTGGTGCAGGAGCCGAGGAACACGCGGTCGATGGCGATGTCGGCGAGCGGCGTTCCCGGCTTGAGGTCCATATAGGCGAGCGCGCGTTCCATGCTGTCGCGCCGCACCGCGTCCTGCGCATCGGCCGGGTCCGGCACGCGTCCCGTGATCGGCGCGGCGGCCTCGGGGCTCGTCCCCCAGGTCACCATCGGCGCGATCTCGGCGGCGTCGAGACTGACCTCGCGGTCGAAGCTGGCGTCGACGTCCGACGGCAGCGAGCGCCAGAGCGCAAGCGCCTTGTCCCAGTCGGCGCCCTTGGGCGCGTAGGGCCGGCCGCTCAGATATTCGAAGGTGGTGTCGTCCGGCGCGACCATGCCGGCGCGGGCGCCGGCTTCGATCGACATGTTGCAGACCGTGAGCCGCCCTTCGATGCTGAGCGCGCGGAAGGTCGAGCCGGCATATTCGATCACATGGCCGGTCCCGCCGGCGACACCGATCCTGGCGATGATCGCCAGGATCACGTCCTTGGCGTGAACGCCTGATGCGAGCGCGCCGTCCACCGTGATCCGCATGCTCCTGGGCTTCTTCTGCCAAAGCGTCTGCGTCGCCAGCACGTGCGCGACCTCGGAGGCGCCGATGCCGAACGCCAGCGCGCCGACCGCGCCGTGGGTCGCGGTATGGCTGTCGCCGCACACCATGACCATGCCCGGCTGGCTCAGGCCCTGCTCGGGTCCGACCACGTGCACGATACCCTGCCGCCGGTCGTTGAGCGCGAACAGCGTCACGCCGGTTTCGGCTGCGTGGGTGTCGAGGTCCTCGACCATGCCGCGGCGATGCGGCTCGTTGATCGCCTTGAGGTCGCGGCCGAGCGTCGACACGTAGTGATCCGGCGTCGCGAAGGTGCGATCCGGGCGGGCGACCGGCATCCCGCGCGCCTTGAGCATGCGAAAGGCGTTGCTCGACCCGTCATGCACGAGATGGCGATCGATATGCAGCAGCGTCGCGCCGTCCGGACGGACGATGATCGCGTGTGCCGCCCAGATCTTGTCGAACAGCGTCGCCGGCATCCGCTACTCCAGGATTACTCCAACATTACTCCGCCGCTTGCGCGGGACCGTGGAAACGCTCGCTCAACGCGTCCCATTCTTCGGCGCCCACGCGCCGGAAGGCGTCGCGCACGGTCATGCTTTGCGCCGGAACGGGATGTCGGCCGGTGCGGCGCAGCTCCGCGAGCGTGGCGTCGCAGACCCCGATGACGGCCTTGAACAGCATGCCCGGCACGATCGCGAGCTTGTAGCCCATGCGCTCCGCGTCGTCGAACGCGACCTCTGGCGTCTTGCCGCGCCAGACCACGTTGATGAGGCACGGCCCCTTGACCAGGCGCGGCACCGCCGCGACCTCCTCCAGCGTCTGTGGTGCTTCGACGAAGACCATGTCGGCGCCCGCCGCGACGGCGGCGTTGGCGCGACGGATCGCCTCGTCGAAGCCGAGCACGGCGCGCGAATCCGTGCGCGCGATGACGACGAAGTCGGGATCGCTCCTGGCCGCGACCGCCGCGCGGATCTTGGCGAGAAATTCGTCGAGCGGCACGATCGTCTTGTTGTCGAGGTGGCCGCACTTTTTCGGGAAACCCTGATCCTCGATGTGCAGGCCGGCGACGCCGCGCCGCTCGTATTCGCGCACCGTGCGCGTCGCGTTGAGCTCGTTGCCGTAGCCGGTGTCGGCGTCGGCGATCACTGGAACGTCCACCGCGGCGGCGATGCGGCCGGCATTGTCCGCCATCTCCGACATGGTGACGAGCCCGTAGTCGGGATAGCCGAGCGTCGCCGCCGTACCGGCGCCGGTCATGTAGACCGCGCCGAAGCCAGCCTGCGCGATGGTGCGCGCGGTGATGCAGTCATAGGCGCCCGGCGCGATGGTGAGGCCGTCGCGCTGCAGGAGCTCCCGGAATTGCCGTGCTCTGCTCATGGGGTGCCTCCTTGGTTCTTGTTCTGCCGCAACCCGCTTGCAGCGTATCGGAATAGTCTTTTGCGCTCAATTGCTGGTGAACCGTCAAGTCGCGGTCAGCAACTCGGCCAGCTCCGGCACCACCCACAGCGGCGGCTCGCCACGGTGAACGCGCTGTACGTTGTCGAACGCGTTGCGAAAGCGGGCGACGTGGTTGTCCCAGGTCGGCCCGGCGAAATGTGCGGTCAGCAGCACGTTCGGCAGCTTGAGCAGCGGATTGTCGGCGGGCGGCGGCTCCTGGTCGAACACGTCGAGCCCGGCGCCGAAGAACTTCTCCTCGCTGAGCGCGCGATGCAGCGCGGGTTCGTCGATCACCGGTCCGCGGCAGGTGTTGATCAGGATCGCGGTCGGCTTGAGCAGCGCCAGCTCTCCCGCGCCGATCATGCCGCGGGTGCTGTCGTTGAGCGGCACGTGCAGCGACACGACGTCGGAGGTCCGCAGCAATTCCCGCAACAGGCGGAAGCGCACGCCGAGCGCGTCCTCGGCGTCCTCGCTCAGGCGGGCGATGTCGTAGTATTGCACCCGCATGCCGAACGCCTTGGCGAGCCGCGCCACCTTCTTGCCGATGGTGCCGAGCCCGACGATGCCGAGTGTCTTGTCGAACATCTCGTACATGCGCGGCGCCGGGCCGTTGCCACGCCAGCGGCCGCCCGAGACGTTGCCGTGCTGCCAGATCACCCGGCGCGATACCGCGAGCATCAGCATCATGGCGTGCTCGGAAACCGAGATGGCGTTGGCGCCGCCGTTGTTGGACACCGGCACCTTGGCATGCCGCGCCGCTTCGAGATCGACGTCGTCGTAGCCGGCGCTGAGCAGTTGCACGAGCTTGAGCCGTGGCGCCGCGCGATAGAACGCCTCCTTCATCGGGACGCCGGGATAGCAGACCATGTATTCCGCGCTGCCGGCCGCGGCCTCGATCTCCAGGCGGTCGTTGCGCGCAAGCACCAGCTCGAAGCCGGCGGGCGCCATCTCGCGGGCGAGGTTGCCGACTTCCGTCGACGGCGGCACGACGATGATCCTGGCGCTCATGCGGTACTCCGGAAATGCCGTTTTCAGGCCCGCACTTTGGCTTGTTGCATGAACGCGCGCCAGTCGCGGAAGGCGGGAAACGCAAAAGCCCCCGAGGCCGACCTCGGGGGCTCGCAGTACGGCAACAGGAGGCGGGGGAGGACGGCTACCTCTTGGCTTCGCGGTACTGCTCGGGCTGCTGAACGCCCGACAGGCAGAAGCCCCGCGCGACGATACGGGTTTCACCGTTGTATTGGCCTTTGAGCTGGGCATCGCAGGCCTTGGCGCGGGCCTCGTAGTTGACGGCCTTCGACTTGGCTTGTTGGGCGAAAACAGGCGTTGCGGCGAACACTGCTGCAGCCGCGGCTAACGCACCGATGGTTGTGATTTTCATTGGAGATCCTTCCCTTGGGCTGCTTCCTCAGGACTTTGACGGAAGCAGCTCCGACTATACGCGGCATAAAAAAGTTATCAATATTTTATAAAATATGCATAAAATATCTATGCACGCAGCAAGCGCAAACGACCCCGAAACCCGCGCGCTGAGGATCGGGAATTCGTGTATCGACAATGGTTTGTGCCTCGATCGGCGCGCTACGTACGGGCTGATCTCAGGCCCGCGCCAAGACGTTCTGCATAAACGCCCGCCAACCGCCGAAGCCGGAAATGTCGCGGGCGCCGGATGTCGCCTCGGCCTCCACCAGAAAGCCCTTGACCTTGCGGCCATCGGCCAGCGCCAGAGTGCCGATCGACAGCGGCGGCGGCACCGCATCGACGAAGCGGCCGAACTGCTCCGCCGGCATTGCCCAGATCTCGACGTCGATGGCGGCGCCACCGCCGGCGCCGACGCGCAACAGGCCGGGCTTCGCCGGCGTGGTGCCGGCGAGTGCGAACAGGCGGTAGTCCGGCGCAGTCGTGGTCTCCTCGAGGAACCGCGCGCCCAGCGATTTCAGCTCGCCGTTGAGCGGCATGCCTGAGAGATGCGCGCCGACGACCGCGATGGCGATTTCCCCGTCGGCAGGCTGCTTCGATATCGGCGCAAGCGGGGGCTGCGGCGCCTTGGTTGCGCCGAGCGGCAAGCCGGTGTCGGCATGGAAGACGCGGCCGACGGCGGCGAGCGCCGCATCGCAGCCGGCCTGCGCCAGCAAGGTGATGCCGAACGGCGTGCCGTCCGCCTTCATCGCGGCGGGCACCGCGAGCGCGCAGAGGTCGAGCAGGTTGACGAAATTGGTATAGGTGCCGAGCCGGCTGTTGAGCCCGATCGGATCGGCCTCGACCTGCGCGAGGGTGTAGGCCGTCGGCATGGTCGGCAGCACCACCGCATCGATGCTGCGGAAAATGTGGTCGCGCACGCGCCGCAGCTCTTCCAGCTCGTAAAGCGCGGCGAACGTATCGACCGCGCTCGGGCGCGAACCGCCGAGAATGATCTGCCGCGTGATGGGATGCATGGCCTCCGGCGCCGAGGCGATCAGCTTGCGCGCGGTGATGTAGCGCTCGGCCACCCACGGCCCCTCGTAGAGGAGCCGCGCGGTCTCGTAGAATGGCTCGATGTCGATCTCCACGATTGCGGCGCCGAGCTTGACGAAGCGCGCCAGCGCCGCCTCGTAGGCCGCGGCCGACGCGTGGTCGCCGAAGAACAGGCGCTGCCCCGGCATCGGCACGCCGAGCCGCAGCCCGCCCGGCATTGCGCCCGGCGCGCCGAGCGGACGCGATCTTGAATAGGGGTCGGCGGCGTCCGGGCCCGCGATTGCGGCGAGCGCCGTTGCGGCGTCGTCGACGGTGAGCGCGAAGACCGACACGCAATCGAGCGTGCGGCACGCCGGCACGACCCCCGCGGTGGAGACGAGGCCGAGACTCGGCTTGAGGCCGACGATGTTGCTCAACCCCGCCGGCACGCGGCCGGAGCCTGCGGTGTCGGTGCCGAGCGCGAGCGGAACGAGGCCGGCGCCAACCGCGATCGCCGAGCCCGCGCTCGAGCCGCCCGGGATCAGCGCAGGGTCGAACAGGTTGCGCGGAATGCCGTGGGGCGTCCGCACGCCGACCAGCCCGGTGGCGAATTGATCGAGATTGGTCTTGCCGATCACGATCGCGCCGGCGCGCGCCAGCAGGGCGACGCAGGTCGCGTCTTTCGCGGGCTGATAGGCGAAGGCGGGGCAGGCGGCGGTGGTGGGCAGCCCCGCCACATCGATATTGTCCTTCACGGCGACCGGAACGCCGTAGAGCGGAAGATCGCGGTTGCCGCCGCTCGCGAGCGCCTTCGCCTGCGCCAGCGCGGCCGCTTCGTCGCGCAGCGAAATGAAGATGGCGGGGTCGTCGTGGTCGCGGATGCGGGCGTAGCACGCGGCAATGGTGGCGGCCGGCGTGGTTGCGCCGGATCGATGCGCCGCCACGATCGCGGCAACCGTATCGCCGGCTTTCACTGCCGCTCCGGGGCCATCGTCACGCTCGGCCTCCCACCACACTCTTTCTCCCGAGCATCGTAGGTTGGGTCGAGCTTTTGCGAGACCCAACACTTTCGGCCCGTGTTGTTGGGTCTCGTGAAGAACTCGACCCAACCTACCGAATTTCAGCAAGCAGCATGCCAGCCCCTTCAGGGCAATGCCGGCGCAGCTTTCTTGCATACAATTGGCCGCAATTGCTCATTTTTTGAGCAAGAGCCCCGCGGGCGCGCCACCCTGTCGCCGGCGGCGGTCGAATCCTCCCACGATTGCGCGGAGATAGCGCGCTCGCCCGGTCATGGCACAGAGCTTGCGAGTTGGCCCACGGCCGCGGTCGCGCCGCCGGCGTCCACGAGCGAGCTGCGACCCACCAGCCATACAGGGACAGGAGCGAACCAATGACATTTCCCAAGCTTTCCCGCCGACATCTGCTGCAGGGTACCGCCGCGACCGCGCTCGCCACCACGCTGCCGGGCCGCGCCCTGGCGAAGGATACCGTCGTCGGCTTCGTCTATGTCGGGTCGCGCGACGACTACGGCTACAACCAGGCCCATGCGGTCGGCGCCGCGGCGTTGAAGAAGGTCGCCGGCATCAAGGTGGTGGAAGAGGAGAAGGTGCCGGAGACCGAGGCGGTCGAGAAGACCATGGAGTCCATGATCAATCTCGACGGCGCCACGCTCTTGTTCCCGACCTCGTTCGGCTATTTCAATCCGCACATCATCAAGCTCGCGAAGAAATATCCCAAGATCCGCTTCGAGCACTGCGGCGGGCTGTGGACCGACAAGGACCCCGGCAATGCCGGCAGCTATTTCGGCTACATCGACGAGGCGCAGCACGTCGCCGGCATCGTCGCCGGCCACTCCACCAAGACCGGCAAGCTCGGCTTCGTCGCCGCCAAGCCGATCCCGCAGGTGCTGCGCAACATCAACGCCTTCCTGCTCGGCGCCAAGATCGCCAACCCGAACGCGACCTTGCAGGTGATCTTCACCGGCGACTGGTCGATGCCGGTGAAGGAAGCCGAAGCCACCAACAGCCTGATCGACGTCGGCGTCGATGTCGTCACCTGCCACGTCGATGGACCGAAGACCGTGATGGAGAATGCCGCGCGCCGCGGCGCCATGGTGTCGAGCTATCACGTCAACGCGGCGCCTCTTGCTCCGCAAGCCCATTTGACCGGCGCCGAGTGGAACTGGGAGGTGCTCTATCCGCGCTTCATCCAGATGTACACCAAGGGCGAGAGCATCCCGAACTTCTACCGCGGCGGCCTCAAGGAGGGCGTGGTCAAGGTCGCGGCGTATGGGCCGAAGGTCCCGGAAGCCGGGCGCAAGCACGCCGACGACGTCAAGGCCAAGTTCATGGCCGGCAGCTACGTCACCTTCAAGGGTCCGCTCAAGGACAACAAGGGCAACACCGTGATCGCCGCCGGCGTCGAACGCGGCCAGACCGACGCCGAGCTCGAGAAGATGAACTATCTGGTGGAAGGCGTGATCGGCGCGACGTCGTAAGGACGAGGTCAGCGAAAGTCGCGCTGCAACTCGGTCTGGTTTCTTTCCACAAACTCGGTCTGTTCCCCTCCCCCTTGTGGGGAGGGGCTAGGGGTGGGGGTAGCAGTTGGTGGACTCGGTTCGGCGCCACAGACTCGGTCGGCTCCCCTCCTCGACATCGATTGAGATTGAAGTGGGGGTGGTCATTGGCTGACGCAGCTCGGGTGATAACTCCGACCCCCACCCCCAACCCCTCCCCACAAGGGGGAGGGGAGCCCACCGAAATCGCGGCTGCATTGTCGATCAAATCTCCGCCCATCGAGCCCCCATCGATCGCATCGCTCCGCTCTGCCTTCACCGATCGCGTCGGCGGCGCAGCGGAATATGTCGTCATTCCCGCGCTCGCCGTCATCGCGGCGTTGGGGGCATTCGGCGTCTTCGCCGCGCTGTTCGGCCGCAATCCGCTCGACCTCTATTTCTACATGTACCAGGGCGCGTTCGGCACCTGGTTCTCCTGGCAGAACACGCTCAGCCGCGCGGCGCCGCTGATCCTCACCGCGCTCTGCACGGCGCTGCCGGCGCAGCTCGGTCTCGTGATCATCGGCGGCGAGGGGGCGCTGCTGATGGGTGCGCTCGCCGCCACCTCGACCGCGCTGCTGATGCCGACCGCGCCGCCGTTCGTGGTGCAGATCGCGATGGTGTTGGCGGGCATGACCGCCGGCGGATTGTGGATCGCGCTCTCGGGCGGCCTGCAGCACTACCGCGGCGTCAACGAGACCATCTCCAGCCTGCTGCTGGTCTACATCGCGCTTGCCATCCTCAACCACCTCGTTGAGGGTCCCATGCGTGACCCCTCGAGCCTCAACAAACCGTCGACGCACGAGATCGGCGCCGCCAACATGATCGGCACCATTCCCGGCACCGACGTGCACTGGGGGTTGGTGTTCGGCATCGTGGCCGCGATCCTCTCCTACATCTTGATCTATCACACCGCCTTCGGCTTCGCCTCGCGCGTCGCCGGCGGCAACGTGCGCGCCGCCAAGGTGGTCGGGCTCGGCGTCGGCCGGCTCATTCTCATCGTCTGCTTTCTGGCGGGCGCCGCCGCCGGGCTCGCCGGCATGGTCGAGGTGGCGGCGGTGCAGGGCCGCACCAACGCCAATCTCGCCGCCGGCTACGGCTTCACCGGAATCCTGGTGGCGTTCCTCGCCCGGCATAATCCGCTCGCCGTCATCCCCGTCGCCATCCTGCTCGGCGGGATCAATGCCAGCGGCGGGCTGCTGCAACGCCGCCTCGGCCTGCCCGACGCCTCGGTGCTGGTGCTGCAAGGCATGATCTTCATCTCGGTGCTGGCGAGCGAAACGCTCTACGGCCGCTTCCGCATCTTCAGGCGGGGAATCTAGCGGGACCGCAACCATGGCGGATGCTTCCATCGGCTGGTGGGTGGTGCCGATCGCGGTGCTCGGCGGGGCGCTGCGGGTGAGCACGCCGTTCCTGTTCGTCAGCCTCGGCGAGTGCATCACCGAGCGCAGCGGCCGCATCAATCTCGGCCTCGAAGGCAATCTGGTGATGGGCGCGATGTGCGCCTATGCCACCTCGTACCTGACCGGCTCGCCCTGGCTCGGCGTGCTGGCGGCCGGCGGCGCCGGCGCGCTGCTCGGGCTGGTGCATGCGTCGATCTGCGGCCTGCCGCGGGTCAACGACATCGCGGTCGGCATTTCGCTGATGCTGTTCGGCACCGGGCTCGCCTTCTATCTCGGCAAGCCGCTGATTGAGCCGACCGCACCAATCCTGCCCGCGATCGAATTCGGCTGGTGGAGCGACGTTCCGCAGGTGCGCGCGGCGCTCAAGATCAACGTGCTGTTCCTGATCGGCGTGGCGCTAGCGCCGCTGCTGGTCTGGGCGCTCGCCACCACGCGCTGGGGCCTGATCCTGCGCACCGCCGGCGAAAGCGCCGACGCCGCGCGCGCGATGGGCTATTCGGTCAATGCCATCCGCATGCGCGCAACCATGCTCGGCGGCTTCTTAGCCGGCATCGGCGGCTCGTTCCTCTCGCTCTATTACCCCGGCAGCTGGAACGAAGGCTTGTCGAGCGGGCAGGGCATCACCGCGGTGGCGCTGGTCATCTTCGCGCGCTGGAACCCGATGCTGTGCTTCTGGGCATCGCTGTTGTTCGGCGGCGCTGCGGCGCTCGGCCCGGCGCTGCAATCCGTCGGCATTTCCCAGGGATACTATCTGTTCAACGCCGCACCCTACATTCTCACGCTGCTGATCATGATCATTACCTGCTCGCCCAAGCGCACGCTGGTCGGTGCGCCGGCCGAGCTGAGCATCACCAAATAGAGGCGAGGGACGCATGCCCGAGCGCTACATCAAATCCGATCCCTATCCGTGGCCGTACAACGGCGACCTGCGGCCGCAGAACACCGCGCTCGTCATCATCGACATGCAGACCGACTTCTGCGGCATCGGCGGCTATGTCGACAAGATGGGCTACGACCTCTCGCTCACCCGCGCACCGATCGAGCCGATCAAGCGCCTGCTGGCGGCGATGCGCGCCAAGGGCTTCCACATCTTCCACACCCGCGAGGGCCACCGGCCCGATCTCGCCGACCTGCCGGAGAACAAGCGCTGGCGTTCGCGCCGCATCGGCGCCGGCATCGGCGATCCGGGCCCATGCGGCCGCATCCTGGTGCGCGGCGAGCCGGGCTGGGACATCATCGCGGACTTGGCGCCGGCCGAGGGCGAGCCGATCATCGACAAGCCCGGCAAGGGCTCGTTCTGCGCCACCGATCTGGAGCTGATGCTGCGGCTGCGCGGCGTCGACAACATCGTACTCACGGGCATCACCACCGATGTCTGCGTTCATACCACCATGCGCGAGGCCAATGACCGCGGCTTCGAATGCGTGCTGCTGGAGGATTGCTGCGGCGCCACCGACAAGAGCAACCACGACCACGCCATCAAGATGATCAAGATGCAGGGCGGCGTGTTCGGCGCGGTGTCGAACTCGGCCGCCGTCATCGAGGCGATCGCATGACCATCGAGATCACCAAGGAGATCTCGCATGCGCCGCCGCCGCCGGTGCCGGAGCGGGCGCTTGCCGTCGAGGTGCTGGCAATGACCAAGCGCTTCGGCGAATTCATCGCGCTCGACGACGTCTCGCTCAAGGTGCCGGCCGGCAGCTTCCACGCGCTGCTCGGCGAGAACGGCGCCGGCAAGAGCACATTGGTCAAGTGCATCATGGGCTATTACCTGCCGGATGCCGGCAATGTCCTTGTGGATGACCGCGAGCAGACCATCGAGAATCCGCGTGCCGCGCACGCGCTCGGCCTCGGCATGGTCTATCAGCACTTCACCTCGGTGCCGGCCATGACCGTCACCGAGAACTTCGTGCTGGCGCGCTCGCAGCTGCCGGCGGTGGTGGATTGGCGCAAGGAGACGGCCGAGCTCGAAGCCTTTCTCGACCGCATGCCGTTCCGCGTGCCGCTCGGCGCCAAGGTGTCGGCGATCTCCGCCGGCGAGCGGCAGAAATGCGAGATCCTCAAGCAGCTCTACCTGCAGCGCCGCTTTCTGATTCTCGACGAGCCGACCTCGGTGCTCACGCCTGGAGAGGCCGACGAAGTCCTTGGAATGCTTCGGGACATGGTCAGGCGCAACGAGCTGACCATCCTGATGATCACCCACAAGTTCCGCGAGGTGATGGCGTTCGCAGACGAGGTGACGATCCTGCGCCGCGGCCGCCTCGCGGGCAAAGGCCGCGTCGCCGAGCTCACGCCCGACGCCATGGCCGGCATGATGATCGGCGCCCAGGAGCTGACCAAGGCGCCGCCGCGGGTCGGAAAGTTCGGTGCGCCGCGGCTCGAGCTCGACGATCTCTGCGCGCTCGACGATGCCGGCCAGCCGGCGCTGCACGACGTGACGCTCGCGATCAGGGCCGGCGAGATCGTCGGCATCGCCGGGGTGTCCGGCAACGGCCAGCGCCAGCTGGTCGAGGTGCTGGCCGGCCAGCGCGAGGCGTCGGGCGGGCAGGTGCGGATCGGCGGCGAGCGCTACCGCGTCACCCGCGAGGAGATGCGTCGGCACAAGCTCTCCTGCCTGCCGGAGGAGCCGCTGAAGAACGCCTGCGTCGCGCGCATGAGCGTCGCCGACAACCTGGCGTTCCGCGATTTCGACCGCGAGCCCTTCGCCGCCGGCGGCTGGTGGCTCAAGGGCGCGGCGTTCCGCGCGCAGGCCGAGCGCAAGATCGCGAGCTACCAGATCAAGACGCGCTCGCCCGACACGCCGGTAGGTGAGCTCTCCGGCGGCAACGTGCAGCGCACCGTGCTGGCGCGCGAGCTCGGCGGCGAGGTCGATGTGATGATCGCGGCCAATCCCTGCTTCGGGCTCGACTTCGCGGCGGTCGCGCAGATCCACGCCGAGATCGTCGCGGTGCGCAACCGCGGCGCCGCCGTGCTCTTGGTCAGCGAGGACCTCGATGAGCTTCTGGAGCTCGCCGACCGCATCGTGGTGATCTTCAACGGCCGCCTGGTCTACGAGGCACGCGCGAGTGACGCCGATCCGCTGGATATCGGACGGCACATGGCGGGGCATCAACCTGGAAGCTGAGTCGCTGGGGATTTTGCTATCGCCGGCCCTTCCCTTGACCGCCCCCGTTCCCAGGTCCAATCCCGTTCCCAGCTCCGTTCCCAGGTCCGGCCCCAAGTCCGGCCCCAGGTCCGACCCCAGCGGCTTGGCTCTGATTTGCGTTGCCGGCACCACCCTGTCCGGAACCAACTTGCGCATCGCTGCGCGATTTGTTGATGCAACCGTCACGCGGGTCCGGCGGCATCGTCCGCCGGTGCGCGCACTGAGCTTCTATCTTTTCTCGCAAAGAGGAAACGTCGTCGCCGACCAGCGCGTTACCCTGTTTGTCCTGGGCCATTGCAAGGCTTGCAAAACTACCCACTGAACCGAGTACCGCAACAGTGAGGAGTATCTTGATCATGTGCCCACCCCTCTGCGCTGAACGTCTTGCCTAAAGCACACCGCAAACCTGTCGAATTTGCGACGTCGGTCGTGAGGCATGGTTCCAGCTTCCAGCCGGAGTTCATTTACACCACCGTCTGATGCCGCTCGATGCACACGCGCAGCACCTCGTCCGGATCGCGCTTCCACCAGTTCTCGGCGGAAAGAATCTCCACCTCGCAGTGGCCGCGATAGCCCGTGGCCTCCACCATGGCGCGGATTGCGCGCAGGTCGATGACGCCGTCACCCATCATGCCGCGGTCGAGCAACAGGTCGGTGGTCGGCACCAGCCAGTCGTTGACGTGGTAGGCGAGGATCCGCTTCCCCGCGCGCGCGATCTGGTTCTCGAGGTCGGGGTCCCACCATACATGATACGTGTCGACCGCCACGCCGGCGCCGTCGCCCAGCTCGTCGCAGAGGTCGTTGGCGTGCGCGAGCGTGTTCACGCAGGCGCGGTCGGCCGCGAACATCGGATGCAGCGGCTCGATCGCAAGCGGCACGCCCGCCTTGCGGGCGTAGGGCAGCAGCTCCGCCAGCGCATCGCGCACCTGCTTGCGCGCGTCAACGATGTCGCGCGAGCCTTTGGGCAGCCCTCCGACGACGAGCACCAGGCAACGCGCGCCGATGGTCGCGGCCTCGTCGACCGCGCGGCGGTTGTCGTCGAGCGCGGCGCGGCGTCCGGCGGCGTCCGGCGCGGTGAACATGCCGCCGCGACAGTGTCCCGTGACGGTCATGCCATGGGCGCGGATGAGCTTGCCCGCGCGCTCGACGCCGCAGGCCTGCACGATGTCGCGCCAGGGCGAGATCGCGGTGAGGCCGGCGCGGGCGCAGCCTTCGATCAGCTGCTCGAACGACCACGGCTTCACCGTCATCGAATTGATCGACAGCAAAGACCGGTCCTGCGAGAGGTCGCGCATCACGCCGCCACGCCCCGCGTCGCCATCACGGTCCGCATGCGCGTCGACGCTTGGTCCGGATCGGGCAGCAGGCCCGCGGCGTCGGCCAGGCGGAACAGCTCGGCCAGATGCAAGGTCGAGCGCGCGCTCTCTTGGCCGCCGATCATGGTGAAATGATCCTGCAGCCCGTTGAGATAGGCCATGAACACCACGCCGGTCTTGTAGAAGCGGGTTGGCGCCTTGAAGATGTGGCGCGAGAGCGGCACCGTCGGCGCCAGGATCTCGTGGAAGGTCTTGGCGTCGCCGCGGGTGAAGGCGCCGAGCGCGGCGGCGGCGGCCGGCGCGATCGCGTCGAAGATGCCGAGCAGCGCGTCGGAATATCCGGCGTTATCGCCGGCGATCAGTTCCGCATAGTTGAAGTCATCGCCGGTATACATGCGCACGCCCGGCGGCAGGCGCCGCCGCATGGCGATCTCCTTGTCCTTGTCGAGCAGCGAGATCTTCACGCCGTCGACCTTGGCGGGATTGGCGGCGATCGCATCGAGGGCGACCTCCATCGCCTGCATGTGGTCGCCGTGCCCCCAGTAGCCCGCCAGCGCGGGATCGAACATCTCGCCGAGCCAATGGATGATCACCGGCTGCTTCACCTGATCGAGAATGCGACCGTAGACCCGGGCGTAGTCGTCGGGCGAGCGCGCCGCCTTCACCAGCGCGCGGCTCGCCATCAATACGATGCGTCCGCCGAGCTTCTCGACCGCTTCGCATTGCTCCTCGTAGGCGCGGATGACGTCGTCGATGGTGACATCTGCCGCAGGCGCGAGGTGATCGGTGCCGGCGCCGGAGCCGATCAGCGCGCCAGGATAATCCTTCGCCGCGTCGAGGCTGCGGCGGATCAATTCGAGCGACGCCGGCCAGTCCATGCCCATGCCGCGCTGCGCGGTGTCCATGGCCTCGGCCACCCCGAGCCCGAGCGACCAGAGGTGCCGCCGAAACGCGATGGTGCGCTCCCAGTCGATGGCGGCGTCGAGCCAGGGATCGCGCTCGGCGAGCGGGTCGGCGACGACGTGCGCGGCGGCATAGGCGATGCGGTTGAACGGCGGCTTGGCGGCGGGGAAGTTGCGCGGCGGCCTGGTCGTGTAGGGCGCGAGCTTGCCGCCGGCGACGGGGAGATTGAGCGTGGGCATTTGGTGATCTCTCTTCGTAATTTCGGCAACTCGGCACCAGCGAATAGCGAGTAGCGAATAGCGAGTAGAAAACGCAGTTCGCTGCCATCCTATTCGCTATTCGCCATTCGCTATTCGCATCTTTCACACCTTCAACACGGGAATGTCGATCCAGCGGCGTTCTTTCCAGCTTTGCAAGCCGGCCTCGGCGAGCTGCACGCCCTTGGCGCCTTCGAGCAGCGTCCACTTGAACGGCGCGTTCTCATAGAGGTGGCGGATGAACATCTCCCATTCCACCTTGAAGCCGTTGTCGTAGGCGGCGCTGTCCGGCACCTCGCTCCAGGTCTGGAAGAAGTTGATCGGTTGCGGGACGTCCGGGTTCCACACCGGACGCGGTGTGTTCACGCGCGCCTGGCTCCAGCATTTCTGCAGACCGGCGACCGCCGAGCCGTGGGTGCCGTCGACATGGAACGTCACCAGGTCGTCGCGGCGCACGCGCGTGCACCAGGAGCTGTTGATATGGGCGACCGTGCCGCTCGCGAGCTGGAAAGTGGCATAGGCGGCGTCGTCCACGTCGGCGTCGTAGGGCTTGTTGTCCTCGTCCCAGCGTTTGGGGATATGGGTGACGCCCAGGCAGGACACGCTCTGCACCTCGCCGAACAGGTTATCGAGCACGTAGCGCCAGTGGCAGAGCATATCGAGGATGATGCCGCCGCCGTCCTTCTTGCGGTAATTCCAGGACGGACGCTGCGCCGGCTGCCAGTCACCCTCGAATACCCAATAGCCGAACTCGCCGCGCACGGAGAGAATGCGGCCGAAGAAACCGGAATCGATCAGCACCTTGAGCTTGAGGAGCCCCGGCAGAAACAGCTTGTCCTGCACGACACCGTGCCGGATGCCAGCCGCCTTCGCGGCACGCGCGACGTCGAGGGCGTCGCCAAGCGTCTCGGCGATCGGCTTCTCGCAATAGATGTCCTTGCCGGCGGCGATCGCCTGGTGCAGCAGTTTCGCCCGCAACTGCGTAGTGGCTGCGTCGAAGAACAACGTGTCGTCCTTGTTCGCGAGCGCGGCGTCGAGATCGGTGGTCCAGCGCGTGATGCCATGCGCCTTGGCGAGCTCGGCGAGCTTGGCCTCGTTGCGGCCGACCAGGATCGGATCGGGCATCACCCGGTCGCCGTTCTTGAGCGCCACACCGCCTTGCGCGCGGATCGCGACGATCGAGCGGATCAGGTGTTGATTCATGCCCATGCGGCCGGTGACGCCGTTCATGATGATGCCGAGACGTCGCTGTGCCATGTCCGTTTCACTCCATTCCCAATAGGCGATAGATGCGCCGGGTGTATTCGCCGAATTTCTCGCTGGTCTTCATCTCGAGCGTGCGCGGGTGCGGCAGCTCGACGCCGAAATTGTCGGCCATGCGCGCCGGCCCGGCGGTGAGCACGATCACCCGCGTGCCGAGGAAGACCGCCTCGGTGATGCCGTGGGTGACAAAGACGATGGTCTTTTTCGCCTCCTCCCAGATGCGCAAGAGCTCGAGGTTCATCTTCTCGCGCGTGAGCGCATCGAGCGCGCCGAACGGCTCGTCCATCAGGATCAGCTTGGGGTCGTGGATGAGCGCGCGCGCGATCGCGGCGCGCTGCTGCATGCCGCCGGAGAGCTCGTAGGGGTATTTCTCCTCGTTGCCCGCGAGTCCGACCAGCGCCAGGAGCTCGCGGGCGCGCGCACGGCTCGCGGCCATGGGCAGGCCGAGGATTTCGGCCGGCAACAGCACGTTGTCGATGATCCGCCGCCATTTCAAGAGCAGCGGCTGCTGGAACACCATGCCGATGTCGCGCGCGGGATCGAACGGCTGGCTGGGCGAGCCGATCGTCACCACGCCGGAGTCGTGAGGATGCAGCCCCGCGAGAATCTTCAAGAGTGTGGTCTTGCCGCAACCCGAGGGGCCGACGAGCGAGACCAGTTCGCCGGCGTCCACGTCGAAGCTTGCCTCCGAGATGGCGAGGAAATCCGCCCCGCGCGTGCGGTAGACCTTGCGAACGCCGGCGAGATGGATGAAGGGCTCGCCCATCTACGAAATCCGCGCGTCGCGCACGACCAGCATGCGCTCGAGCGCGAGCACCAGCCCGTAGAGCACCATGCCGATCAGCGTGATCAGGATGACCGCCATGAACATGGCGGCGGTGTCGAGCGTGACCTGCACCTGCAGCATCAGGTAGCCGAGCCCGCGGTCGGAGCCCAGGAACTCGCCGACGATGGCGCCGGCGACCGCCAGGATGGCGGCGACCTTCATGCCGGAGAAGATGTAGGGCAGGGCGCCGGGAAGCTGGATCTTGGTGAAGATTTGCCAGCGCGAGCCCTTGAGCGTGCGCACGAGATCGAGCAGGTCCGGCTCGACCTCGCGCAATCCGCGTGCCGTGGTGAGCACGATCGGGAAGAAGCAGATGGCGAAAGCCATCATGGCGTTCGGCCCGATCCCGTAGGCGAACCACACGATGATGAGCGGCCCGAGCGCCACCTTCGGGATCATGTTCAGGCTGACCAGCAACGGCATGACCGCCATTTCCAGCCAGCGGAACCAGGAGAACAGCAGCGCGGCGCCGATGCCGAACACCACCGCCACGGTATAGCCGACGAAAATCTCCGTCGTGGTGACGGCGATGTTCTCGACCCAGCGATAGTTCGGGACCAGCAGCGCGTGGATGGTGTCGTAGGGCGAGGGCATGACGAATTTCGGCACCTCGCCGAGCTTGACGAACAGGTACCACGCGACGATCAGCGCCAGGTGGCTCAACACCGCCAGCGCGTAGCGCTGCACCGTTTGCGCGTTTCCTCCCACCGTGCTTCCCCTTGTGTCAGGTGAATCTGCGTGAATGGTACGGCAAGTGCGTCACGACAGCCACCGCTGCAGGTTTGCGTGCACGAACGCATCGTCGTTGAGGTGCGGATAGGCGGCGCAGACGCGGTCGATCTCTTCCTTCTGTCCCGGCCCCAGCGTCTCGTTCGGGTCGAGGCACCAGATGCCTTCGAGCAGTCCCTGCCGGCGCAGGATCTCGTGGCAGCCGGCGATGACGCCGTGGAAGTCGTTGGCGACGTCGAAGATCGCGGCATTGCAGTCGGTCACCTGCGAGTCGAGTGCGAGCAGATCGGCCGGCACGTTGTTGGCGGCGTCGGCGGCGTGGATGCGATCGAGCAATTCGACCGCCTTCTTCACCCACACGCTCCAATGTCCCAAGAGCCCGCCCTTGATGCGCACCGTCTTCTCGCGTCCGTTCGTCACTGTCGTGAAGGGCGTCAGGAGATCGAGCACGATGTGGTCGTCGTTGCCGGTATAGAGCGTGACGCGGTCGGCGGCGCCCGCTTCCACCACGCCGCGCACGACATCGAGCGTGCGATAACGGTTGAACGGCGCGATCTTGATGGCGGCGACGTTGTCGATCGCGGCAAAGCGCCGCCAGAACGCGGCCGGCAGCACCAGTCCGCCCACTGCCGGCTGCAGGTAGAAGCCGACCAGCGGAATCTCGCGTGCGATCGTCTGCGCGTGGGCGATCAGTTCGTCTTCGCTCGCGCCCTTCAGCGCCGCGAGCGAGAGCAGCCCGGCGTGATAGCCGAGCCCGCGCGCGATGTGCGCCTCGGCCACCGCCTGTTCGGTGCGGCCCGCGAGCCCTGCGATCATGATCGGCTGCCCGCGCGTCCATTCCCGCGCGCTCAGCATCGCGAGCTCGAGCACCGGCCGGTAGAGCCCGGTCTCGCGGATCGCGAACTGCGTGGTGTGAACGCCGACCGCGAGCCCGCCGGCGCCGGCATCGAGGTAGTAGCGGGTGAGCGCGCGCTGGCGACGGGCGTCGAGCCGCCGATCGGCGGTGAGCGCGAGCGGGTGCGCGGGGATCACCGCACCCTTGCGCAAGGCGGCGAGCACCCGCGGCGGCCAGTCCTGCCAGTGCAAAGTCATGTCTCTGCCTCAAGTAACCAAATGGTTACAACGCGCGTGTGGTTCCGTCAACCAAGTCGCAGGCGGCGATCATTGACAGGGGCGGGGAGCCGCTCCTATCGTTCGGTAACCGCGCAGTTACAACCGCATTCAGCGCATGTCGGCAGCGATGTGGCCATCTCTTGCGCGACAGCAACCTCTGGAGCTCGGCATGAAGATCATTGCGACAGTCGCTATGGCGACGCTCATTGCGTTCGGCGCCTCGCCGGCCGCGGCGCAGAAGATCACCTTCACCCTCAACTGGGTCGCGGGCGGCGATCACGCGCCTTATTTCTATGCCCAGAAAATGGGTTGGTACAAGCAGGCCGGCCTCGACGTCGATTTCGAGACCGGGCGCGGCTCCGCCGCCTCGGCGCAGAAGGTGGGCGCCGGCCAGTCGCAGCTCGGCCTCTCCGACATGGCCGGCGTGCTGCTGTTCCGCGGCAAGGGGCTCGACGCGGTCGGCATCATGAACGTCTACGCCAACTCGCCGCAGGGCCTCTACTGGCTCAAGAGCTCCGGCATCCAGAGCGTGAAAGACCTCGCCGGCAAGAAGATCGGCAATCCCGCGGGCGACGGCGCCCGCACCATGTGGCCGGCGCTGGCGAAGAAGGTCGGCATCGATCCCAACTCGGTGACCTGGGTCAACATCGACGCCAACGCCAAGCTCAGCGCGCTCAAGGCCAAGACCATCGACGCCACCACGTCGTTCTTCAACCTGCACCACGTGTTCGCGCGCGAGCTCGGCGCCGACATGGGCTTCCTGGCGTGGAAGGATGCCGGCGTGAACCCTTACGGCAACTCGATCATCGCCAACGGCCCCTGGCTGAAGGCCAACCAGGACAAGGCGGACAAGTTCGTCAAGGTCACGCAGAAGGCGTTCGCCGAGTGCGCCAAGACGCCGGACCCCTGCATCACCGCGCTGGTCGAAGCCAACGGTGCGCTGCTGCAGAAGAATGAGCTCGACAACTGGCACCTCGTCACCATCCTGATGAACGACGAGACCTCGCGCACGGTGGCGCTCGGCTGGCATGACGACGCGCGCATGGCCGACGACTACAAGCTGGTCGACGAATATCTCAAGATGGAAAAGCCCTACGACATCAAGACCGCCTACACCAACCAGTTCCTGGACAAGGGCGTGAAGATGCCGCCGATCAATCCGCCGAAGCTGTATTGATCCTTGGCGCCGCCCGCGGGCGGCGCATTGCTCCACGTGTGACGGGTGAGGAGTTCGCAAGAACTCCCCCGCGGTTTCAGAGCGTTGGTCCCGCTTGACTCGCCGGCCCATTATTTAACCTACTTGTTAATTATGCTGTAGGTTAAATATGGTCGATCCGCCTACATCGATGAGCTCAAGGAAGGAGAACGTGATGACCGCTCGAAGAAAGGTCGCTGACGACGAGCTGCTGATCGTCCGCACCTTCAATGCGCCACCGTCGGTGGTGTTCGCGCTCTGGTCGAGCGCGGAACACTTGAAGCGCTGGATGGGTCCGACAAATTTCAGCTGTCCCGAGGCGGCGGTCGATTTCCGCGTCGGCGGTAGCTATCGCGCGATGATCAAGTCGGCCGAGCATGGCGAGAGCTGGTTCGGCGGCACCTACCGCGAAATCGTGCCGAACCAACGGCTCGTCTTCACGTTCACCTGGGAGAACGAAGGGCCGTCCGCCGGGCGCGAAACGCTGGTGACGATCACCTTCGAGGAGCGTGATGGCAAGACAGTGCAGACCTTCCACCAGGCGCCCTTCGCCAACGTCGAGCGGCGCGACAGCCATGTCGGCGGCTGGAGCGAAGCATTCGACAAGCAGGCCGCCTATGCCGAGACGATTGCAAGGGAGCAAGCAGCATGATCACGATTTCCGCCTTTCCGTGGGTTCCGCCGTTCGCCCGTGGCCAGGTGCGCGACCTGCGCGTGCGCTGGGCACTCGAAGAGGCCGGCCTTCCCTACCGGACGCGTCTGCTCGATCAGGGCGAGGGCGACACGCCTGAGTATCGCGCGTTGCAGCCGTTCGGACAGGTTCCGATCTTCATGGAAGACGGCTTCTGCCTGTTCGAATCCGGCGGCATCGTGCTCCACATCGGCGAGCGGAGCGAGGTGTTGCTGCCGAAGGATGCGCAGGCGCGCGCCCGCGCGATCCAATGGCTGATCGCGGCGCTCAATTCCATCGAGCCGTGTATAATGAACCTTGCGGCGATCGATCTGTTCTACGTCGACCAGGAGTGGGCAAAACTTCGCCGTCCCGGTGCGGAAGCGTTCGTACGCCAGCGCCTCGGTTCCCTGTCCAAGGCATTCGCCGACAAGCCCTATCTCGACGGCGACCGCTTCACCGCCGGCGATCTGATGATGTCGGCCGTGCTGCGCATCCTGCATTACACCGACATCGTGACGAGCGACCACCGCCTCGCTGCTTACGTCGAGCGGTGCACCGCACGGCCGGCGTTCCGGCGCGCCCTCGACGGCCAACTCGGAGATTTTCGGCAGGCAGCGTAACCGGGCGCGGTTTACCCGAACTCCGGCCCGACCACGGCGTAGGTGCGCGCGGCATCGTCGAAGCGCGTCGCGGTGCCGTAGATCATGCGTGTGAAGGGCCGCGCCACGGCGAAGCCGCGCGCGTCGAGATAGCCCCGCAGCGCGCTCTTGGCGTCGGCGAGGTCGACGAAGACCGGTCCTTCGAGCCCATCGAGCGCGCGGGCGGCAAGCGCGCAGGCGATGCCATCGTCATCGGCCGTCAGCGGACCGATATGCGCGGCCAACCGCCCGTCGCGTCCGAGCGCAAAGCCGACGACGCGGCCATCGCGCGTTGCAACGAGCTCGGCCGCCGGCAACCGCCCGCGCAGACCCGCCAGCACCGCGCCGCGCTCGGCGCCGAACGCGGCGGCATCGTAGGCGACCAGCGCCGGCCAGTCCGCGTCGTCGATGGCCCGAACGACCACGCCTGCCGGTGGCGCAAATGCCGCGCTAAATGGTTCGCGGCGCACCAGCCGCTGCAAGCCCCACGAATCCTTAAAGCCGAGCCGGCGATAGACCTCGCGGCCATCGGGGGTGGCGTCGAGGATGGGCACCAGCTGCGAGGCGACAAGATCGTCCACGCCGCGGCGCATGAGCTGCGTCGCCAGCCCGCGGCGGCGATATTCGCCCGCCACCAGCACCATGCTGATCCAGGCGAAGCGGCCGCCATAGGGCAGCGTCGCGGCGGTCGCGACGATGCGCCCCTGCGGGGTCGCCACCGCGTAGACGCGTCCTTGCGCGATGAAGATACGCCAGTCGGCGGCGAGTTGGTTCCAGCGGGCCTCGGCCACCAGGGCGCCGGCGTCGGCGAGCTCCGACGGCGACAATGACGGCTTGCGCGCGGGAACAAGCTCAGAAGTTGCCATCGCGGGTATCGAAATGGGTGTCCTTGCCCAGGCTCGGCAGGCTGCGCGCGATCCAGTCCGCGGTCCAGTCCACGAGCTTGATCAACGGCACGCTCGGATATCCGAACAGCCGCATCGCCTCCGCGGTATTGACGAGCCAACCGTCGGTCGCCTCGGTGCCGGTGAGGACCGGCGGCTTGCCCAGCCGCTCTGCGAAGCATTCCGCCAGCCAGCGCACGCTCACGGTCTCCGGACCGCTGACATTGAGCGGGCTCGACGGCGCGGTGCAGTGGCCGAGCGCGCGCAGCACCATCGCGTTGGCGTCACCCTGCCAGATCACGTTGACATGGCCGGTCGTGAGATTGATCGGTTGCCCGGACACGACGCGCATCGCCACGTCGTGCAGCACGCCGTAGCGCATGTCGATCGCGTAGTTCAGCCGGATGAGGCGGCCGGGCGTGCCGCGCGTGCGCGAGAAGTACTGGAACATGGCCTCGCGCGCGACGCAGGAATTGGCGTAGGCGCCGGGCGGCGGCGTTGCCGGCATCGCCTCGGTGGCGCCGCCGGAGAGCACGTTGACGTAAGGGTACACGCAGCCCGTGGAATAGGCGACGATGCGCGAGCCGGCGAAAGCTTCGGCGACCAGCGCCGGCACATGCGCGTTCATCGCCCAAGTCAGGTCCTCGTGGCCGGCGGAGCCGAACTTGCGGCCCGCCATGAACACCACATTGGCGAGCTTCGGCAGCGCCTCGACCTGCTTGCGATCGAGCAGATCAGCCGCGACGCATTCGATATCATGGGCGGCGAGCGCCTCCCGCAGCCCGCGCTCGCTGAAGCGGGCGACGCCGACCACGCGCTTCTGCGGCGCGGCGCGCTTGGCGAGCCGCGCCAGCGTGGGGCCGATCTTGCCGCCCACGCCGAGGATGATGATGTCGCCGGCAAGCTGCGTGAGCTCGGCGGTCAGCGCCGCCGACGGCGTGGTCATCACGTCTTCGAGGTGCTCGACGTCGCGGAAGCGATCCGGCAGCGCGGCGGCAGATGGAGACATTCCCGGATACTATCGGCTGGCTGCCGGGGACAGCAATGACGGCGCGGGATTGAGCACCCGGGACATTTGCCGCGGTCTTTTGGAACAAAGGCGGGCCAAACGGCCGCCCGGTGTGGCGTTGCGCCGCCCAACCGCGAGTGGGGCAATCTTGCCCACCAACGAGCGGCTGTATACGATCGTTTAAGACGCAACGATCCGGATCGGCTCGTTTGGGCGCTTTTGCCGGCGACCGAGGCGAGCGGCGGGATCGAAAAAACAGCGCCATCGCCTGAATTCAAGCCTGAATTCGACACGCCTGGATTCGACGAGCCGGAGCTCGAAGCCGTCGGGAGGACACGCGGAATGAACGCCCCGATACCGAGGATTCTGATCGAGTCGATGTGGCGCGGCCGGCTGTTCGGCGCGCAATGGCGCCCGGCAATCGGCGGCTCCCTCGACGTGATGGAGCCCGCCACCGGCGCGGTCATCACCCGCGTCGGCAACGCCACCGCCGAGGACGTGCGCCAGGCCGCCGCCGAGGCGCGCGCCGCGCAGCCGGGCTGGGCGGCCACGCCCTACGACCAGCGCGCCGCCATCCTGCGCAAGGTCGCCGCGCTGATGGAGGAGAACCAGGCCGAGCTCGTCTACTGGATCATGCGCGAGACCGGCGGCATCGAGCCCAAGGCCGGGTTCGAGGTGCAGATGGTGGTGAACATCCTGCACCGCTCCGCGGCGATGTGCACGGAGCCGCAGGGCCTGATGCTGCCGAGCGACGGCGGCCGGCTCTCGATTGCGCGGCGCGTGCCGCGCGGCGTCATCGGCGTGATCTCGCCGTTCAATTTCCCGCTGATCCTCTCGAGCCGTGCGGTGGCGCCGGCGCTCGCCACCGGCAACGCGGTGGTGCTCAAGCCCGATCCGCGCACCGCGCTCACCGGCGGCTTCATCATCGCGCGGCTGTTCGAGGAGGCCGGCCTGCCCAAGGGTGTGCTGCAGGTGCTGCCCGGCGGCGCCGAGGCCGGCGAGGCGATCTGCACCGACCCCGACATCGCGATGGTGTCGTTCACGGGATCGAGTCCGGTCGGCCGCCGCATCGGCGAGCTCGCCGGCAAGCATCTGAAGAAGGTGCAGCTCGAGCTCGGCGGCAAGAACGCCGTCATCGTGCTCGACGACGCCGACCTCGATGGAGTTGCGTCGGCCATCGCCTTCGGCGCCTGGTTCCACCAGGGCCAGATCTGCATGACCACCGGGCTCGTGATCGCGCACGAGAAGATCGTCGATGCGCTGACCGAGAAGCTCGTGGCCAAGGCCAAGCATCTGCCGGTCGGCGACCCCACCACCGGGCAGGTCGCGCTCGGTCCCGTCATCAACCGCGCCCAGGTCGATCGCATCCACGGCATCGTCAAGGACACGGTCGCGGCCGGCGCCAAGCTCGCAGCCGGCGGCACCTTCGATGGCCCGTTCTACCGGCCGACGGTGCTGTCGGGCGTCAAGCCCGGCATGCGCGCCTTCGACGAGGAGGTGTTCGGCCCGGTCGCGTCGATCGCGACGTTCAGCACCGAGGACGAGGCGGTCGCGCTCGCCAACAGCAACGAATACGGCCTCTCCGCCGGCGTGTTCTCCAAGTCGGTCGGGCGCGCGCTCGCGCTCGGCAACCGGCTGCGCACCGGCCTGCTCCACATCAACGACCAGACGGTGGCGGACGAGCCGCACATCCCGTTCGGCGGCACCGGCGCCTCCGGCAACGGTACCCGCATCGGCGGCCCCGCCAACTGGGAGGAGTTCACCAACTGGCAATGGGTCACCATCAAGGACAAGCCCAATCCATATCCGTTCTAGACGAACAGAATTCCAAGAGGGAGGAAGCGATGAAGAGACAAATGCGCGGTCTGGCCTTGGCCACCGCAATCGGTGTCGTCGGCACGGCGTGGTCGGCGCTCGCCGCCGATCCGCCGAAGAGCGTCAGGATCGGCTACGCGGTTTCGCTCAGCGGCGTGAACGCGCAGGGCGCCGCCGTGACGACGCTGCCCGCCTACAAGCTGTGGGTGGACGACGTCAACAAGAAGGGCGGCCTGATGATCAAGGAATTCAACAAGCGAATTCCGATCGAGGTCGTCGAATACGACGACACCAGCAACGCCGAGACCGCGGTGCGGCTCACCGAGCGGCTGATGACCCAGGACAAGGTCGATTTCGTGCTGCCGCCCTGGAGCACCGGCTTCAACCTGGCAACCGCGCCGGTCTATGCGCGCAACGGCTATCCGCAGCTCGCGGTAACGGCGAACTCCAACGACGCCGCCAATCTCGTCAAGCAGATGCCGACCCTGTTCTTCTTCCTCAACGAGCCGCGCAATTTCGGCGGCGCGCTGGTGCAGGTGCTGGGCAAGCTCAAGGGCGAGAACAAGATCAACAACAAGCTGGTGATGTTCAACGTCGCCGACCAGTTCGGCGCCGAAGCGTCCTCGGGCGTCACCCCCGTCCTGAAGAACGCCGGCTTCGACATCGTGCTGAGCAAGAGCTATCCGCTCGGCGCCTCCGATCTAACCAACGAGATCAAGGAGGCAAAGGCGTCGGGCGCCGACACGTTCATTGCCTACAGCTATCCGCCCGACACCTTCATGCTGACCAACACGGCGGTCACGCAGGGCTACAATCCGAAGGTGTTCTACACCGCGGTCGGCACCGCGTTTGCCGCCTATGGCGCGAACTTCAAGGACAAGGCGAACGGCGTGCTCGGGCTCGGCGGCTGGGATCCGAATCTTCCCGGCGCGCAGGACTATGTGAAACGCCAGATGGCGTTGCTTGGCCGCGCCGCCGACGGCTGGGCCGCGCCGGTGACCTATGCCAGCCTGCAACTGCTGGAGCAAGCGATCGAGAAGGCCGGCACCCTCGACCGCAAGAAGGTGCTCGACGCCATCGCGAACGGCGGACCCTACGAGACCATCGTCGGGCCGGTCGATCTCAAGACCCACATCCGCGGCAAGCAGTGGGGCGTGGGGCAGTGGCAGAACGGCCAGTTCGTCGGCATCGCGCCAAGCGATCTGCCGGGCGCCCAGCCGATCATCTTCCCCAAGCCGGCGTGGTGACCAATAATCGTCATCGCCCGCGAAGGCGGGCGATCCCGTAGTCACCGGCACCCGATCCGGGGTCGTCGGTGATTGCTGGATGCCCCGCTTGCGCGGGGCATGACACCGAGTGTTGCCATGTCACTGATCGAAGTCGTTCTGGGCGGCGTGATCACCGGCGGTCTCTACGCCCTGATCGCGATCGGCTTTAATCTGCAATACGGCGTCGCCCGTATCTTCAATCTCGCCTATGGCGAGTTCCTGATGGCGGCGGCGTTCGCCGCCTTCTGGATGTTCACGCTGGTGTCGATCGATCCGATCCTCGGCATGGCGTTGTCGGTGCCGGTGACCTTCGGCGCCAACTGGCTGGTCTACAAGCTCCTGATGCTGCCGCTGGTGCGCCGCGCCCGCACCCGCGACGACCTCGAAGGCGACACCATCCTCGCCACCTTCGGCCTGTTGTTCGTGCTCAAGGGCGCGGCGCAGCTCGCCTTCACGCCGGACAACCGTTTCTACAACTATCTCAACACGCCGGTGCAGATCATCGGCTTCACCTTCGCCGCCAACCGCGTGCTCGCCTTCGGCGTGGCCTGTGCGGTCGGCCTCGGCATCTGGCTGTTCCTGACGCGCACCCGCTTCGGCGCGGCGATGCGCGCGCTCGCGATCGAGCCGACCGGCGCGCGGCTCGTCGGCGTGGACGCCACCGCGATGTCGGCGCTGGCCTTTGCCGGCGGCGGCGCGCTAGTGGCGGTGGCGGGCACGCTGGTGAGCACGTTCCTCACGTTCAATCCCGCCATCGGCGTCGAGTTCACCATGAAGGCGCTCGTCGTCGTGATGATGGGCGGCGTCGGCAACATGGTCGGCAGCCTGGTCGCCGGCGTGCTCCTGGGCGTGGCGGAATCGCTCTGCTCCTACTTCATCGATTCCGGGCTGACATTGGCGGTGGCCTATTTCCTGTTCCTGATCGTGCTGCTGGTGCGGCCGCGCGGCCTGTTCGGGACGCCGTGATGCGCGTTTCGCTCGCCGTCTCCGCGCTCGTCGTGCTGGTCGCCGCGCTGGCGGCGGTGCCGTGGTTCGTCTCCGACTACGGCCTCGGCTTCATGGTCAACCTGATGTGCTATTTGGTGCTCACCATCGCGTGGGCGCTGTTCTCCGGCACCACCCGCTACGTCTCGCTCGCCACCGCCGCGTTCTTCGGGCTCGGCGCCTATACCGTGGCGATGCTGGTCAAGGAGCTGCCGATCTACGCCACCTTCGGCGTCGCACTCGTCGTCGGGACGCTGATGGCGCTGCTGGTGGGGCTGGTCACGCTGCGCATCTCCGGCATGTTCTTCGTGATCTTCGGCTTCGGCCTGTCCGAGCTGATGCGCGAGGTGCTGGTGTGGTGGGAGATCAACAAGACCCACACCATGGGACGTTACGTCTTCGTGCCGTTCAACACCACGCTGATCTATTGGCACCTGCTCGGCCTCGCCGTGCTGGTGTTCCTGGTGGGCTGGTGGTTGCGGCGCTCGCGCCTGGGCATCGCGCTGTTGGTGATCGGCGACGACGAGACCATGGCGCGCCAGGCCGGCGTCAACGTGCCGCTCGCCAAGGTGATGATCTTCGTCGTCTCCTCGGTGTTCATGACGATGGTGGGCGCGATCATGGCGCCGCGCTTCGGCTACCTCACGCCGAACTTCGCTTTCAATCCGATGATCTCGTTCCAGGTCGTGATCATGGCGCTGCTCGGTGGGATGCAGCGGCTGTGGGGGCCGGTGCTCGGGGTCATTCCCTTGATCCTGTTGTCCGAGCTGCTGCAGGTGCGGTTTCCGTTCTGGTACAGCGTGCTGCTCGGCCTGGTGTTCATGGTCATCGTCTATTTCCTGCCGCGTGGCGTCACCGGCCTGGTCGAGGACGCCTGGGAGGCCTTGCGCCGGCCGATCGCGCTGCCGCGCGGTGTGACGGGCCCGATCATCGACGCGTGGACGTTCCTGTCGCAGCCGATCTCGTTGCCGCGCGGCATCGCCGGC
>Ga0126377_10000274_pt1 | contig 30388 bp, 30 predicted proteins | sample PanSoiMetPlot_22_FD_92647 | JGI IMG/M metagenome (GOLD analysis project Ga0126377, IMG submission 92647) | Tropical forest soil microbial communities from Panama - MetaG Plot_22 | ecosystem: Environmental > Terrestrial > Soil > Tropical forest > Bulk soil | place: Panama | collected 2016-02-17 | reverse complement strand
GCGCGAGAGCGACAAGAGATCGTCGATCAGACGGGCCATTCGGTTGGCCTGTACCTGCATGATCCCGAGAAAGCGCTCGCGCGCGGCGGCATCCTCGCGGGCCGGGCCCCTCAGCGTGTCGATGAAGCCCGAGAGCGACGCCAGCGGCGTGCGCAGCTCGTGGCTCGCATTGGCGACGAAGTCGGCGCGCATCTCCTCGACGCGCCGCAATGGCGTGAGATCGTGGAACTCCAGCAACATGAAGCCCGGCTCCGGACCGGTCGACAGGATCGGCGTGACGATGGCCTCGAACCAGCGGTCGAGCGGCACGCGCTGGAAGAATTCCACGCGCTGGGCCGTGCCGCTGGTGCGCGCGCGGCGGATTGCGTCCAGGACCTCCGGTACGCGCAGCCCGAGCGAAACCGGCTCGCCGCGACGCAGCGCCGGTGCGACGGCGCTCGCCTGCGCGTTGAGCGCGACCACGTCGCTGCGATGGTCGAGCGCCACCACCGGGTCCGGCAGCCCGGTGAGCACGGCCTCGATCAACGGGTCGCCGACGCGCGGCGCGGACGGCACGTTGCTCTGCAGCGCGGCCGGCGTCGCCTCAGCGCCGGCGACCGCGGCCAATGCCGCGCCTGCGATCAACACGAAGCCCGCCAAGGCCGGGAGCGCTGCGAGCGAACCAATCGCCCACAGGCCGGTGAATACGATCGCGGCTGCCGCCAACAGGAAACGCACGCGCCTGAGCCGATCGAGCCATCGGCTGGTCGGGATACCGCTGCTGTCGTGAATCGCGCTCATGGCACGCCGCATTCATACGGCGTCGCATCGGTAGCGACAATGTCGGTGATGACGATTGGCCGGACGCGCACTAGTGCCCCGAACCCGAAGTTCGCGATCGCATTTGCCGCTCGGTGTGCGCGAACATCGGGTTAGGGGCACTAGCATCATAGAGTTGCGAGTGGTCCTTAGATTCCGAAGTTCGCATCTGAACTTGCTGCGAATGCTTACGAACTTCGTAATCGGGCCACTAGCGCGGCGGCGTTATTGCGAGGTGGCGTTGGCTCGATTGGTTGCCGCGCGGGCCGGTCAGCTGCTCTGCGGCGGCGAAACAACCAATCCGCCGCTGCATGGGGCGGACACATCAGGTGCCATTCGCGATTTCGCGAGATGGAGCAGTGCGTCCTCGACGAGCCGGTCTTGATTCCACTCGCCTCGGCGGCCCATCTCGATCATGCGCCTGGCCAGGCATTCTCGGAACGCATCCGCCTGCCCGTCGGCGATCGCGGCGCCGGACGTCACCACCGCCTGCCATGCCGTCTCGAAGGCCTCGCCCAGAACGCGCGTCGCCTCGGTATCGAAGGCAGCATCTGCCGAGGCGAAGCCCGCGGGGAACGAAATGATCGACATGGACAAACCCTCTTGCTCGATAAGCGGAACGTCAACGCGGCAGCGGCACCGCCTCGGTCTGGATGGTGTCGCACGGACTGCACACGAATGTGCAAAGTTCGCTGCGGTCAATCGTCGGGTGCGGCTCGACGCCGAACAAGCGCATCTCGGCGCCGCATCGATCGCAGCGGTGGCGGGCAGCGACTTCCCGCAATTTGACTGCGCTCTGTCTCATGCCTCTACGATAGACCCACGAGAAATATTGTCAATTAATACTTCCGGACATCTGTCGTGTACTTAAAACTACACCAGATACATTTTGTAAGTACTCGCCAGCTCTTGCTATTTCTACCGTATTATCGACCAGCAAGTCTCCCGCTGGATGAAATAAGTGGACGTGAAAGGTGCCGTTGACTAACACGGCTACAGGCACTAACTTACCTGAAACAACGGCTGGAGGTCTTGGGAGCGTGACATGGCCGATCGAGCGCGGGCGGAACGCCTGCAAATCATGCTGGATCCTGCTGAATTGACCGTCCTGGACGATTTCCGGTTCAAGCATCGCATGCCCAGCCGGGCTGCGGCTGTGCGCGAACTGCTCAAACGCGGACTGGCCGCCGAAGGGTTCTCGGCGGCCGTTTTCGGCAGCAAATCTTCGGACTTCGGCGTCACCGCCGCCACCACCAAATCATCCCGCCGCTGATCGGCTGGCCGACAGTTCCGCTCGACCCGGCCGGACGATCGCGCGTCCATGGCATCGGTGCGCCGCGTGCCGGCGACCCGGGAACTTTCCGGGCGCGCGGGGGCTTCTCTGCTCGCGAGACACCGCGCGGCACGCAATGACCCTTTCCAAATCTCAGCAGGACAACCTCGACCGGATCCGGCGCCTCATCGAAAAGGTCGGTGTCTGCATGCTGACGACGCAATCCGCATGCGGTCTGCGGGCGCGTCCGATCGAGGCAAGGCCCGACCGTGACGCCGGCGTGATTTTCTGCGTGACCGACATCCGCAGCACGAAGGAGGAAGAGATTGCGGCCGCGCCCGATGTCGGGCTCGTGTTCGTCGATCCGGGCGACAAGGCTTACCTGTCCATCACCGCTCGCGCGGCCGTCATGCGAGACGTCGCGAAGACCAAGGCCATCTGGAAAATCACCGACGGCATGTGGTGGCCGGACGGCCCGGGCGATCCCAATGTGTGCCTGCTGCGGATCGAGCCGCTGATGGGGGAGCTGTGGGATGGCCCGGCCAGCACCGCGGTTGCCGTCATCGAGTTCGTGAAGGCGAAATTGACCGGAACGGAGCCGGCCCTCGGCGAGAACCGCAAATTGACGGTCGAGATGTAGACGCCGCCGCGCGGGCGTCAGTGGAAGCCCGGCGTCTCCTCCTTTTCGGCTGCGGCGCCGCCGGCGCCGACCGTATCGGCCATGACCGCGCCGCGTGCGCCAAGCGGCTTGGCCATCCCGACCGTCGAGTCCTCCGCGGTCTGGTGCTCGATCTCGGCGTTGAGCTCGGCACCCACCAGCACGACGATGGTCGACAGCCACATCCACATCATCAAACCGACGACAGCGCCGAGCGCTCCGTAGGCGGCGTTGTAGTTGGCGAAATTGCCCAGATACCAGGAAAACAGCGCCGACGCCGCGAGCCAGACGAGCGCGGCGGCCACACTGCCGACGCTGATCCAGCGCCACTTCGGCCGCCTGCGGCTCGGTCCGTAGCGGTAGAGCACGGCGAGCGCGACAATGACGAGCACGAACATGAGAGGCCAGCGCAGATAGGCGACGAAGGGATGATCGGCGCCGGTAATGCCGAACGCGGCCAGCAGCAGAGGAAAGACCACGACCAGCGCAATGGCCAGTCCGGCCCCGGCGATCGCGCATACCGTGAACAAGAGCGACACCAGGTTGAGCCGGATGAGGCCGCGCTTCTCATCCTCGTCATAAATGATGTTGAGTGCGTCGAAGATCGCCTTCATGCCGGCATTGGCGCTCCACAATGCGATCCCAAGACCCAGCACAAAGCCAAACGTGAGCTTGCCCTCGCTTTTGGCCGCGATGCGCGCGATCTCCGTGGCGAGGAGGTCGAGCCCTCCGGCGGGAACGATGTCGGCGGCGATCGACAGATGCTTGCCGATGGTCGCCGCGTCGGCGAACAGCGCGTAGACGGAAACGCCTGCAGCAATCGCCGGAAACAGGGCGACCAGCGAGTAGAAGACCACGCCGGCCGCCAGCGCCAGCAGCCGGTCGCTCTGAATCTCGTGATAGCTGCGGACAGCGATGTCCTTCCAGCCGCGCCAGGGAATCTGCATCGGCCCGTGCGCCGTCCGGCCGCGCCCCGGCTGGGCGGCACGCCGGCGCTGCACCGTCAGCGGTTCCTGCGCCGGCGTCGGGCGCGGCGGGAGATATGCAGGCCCGTTGCGCCGGGCCGGCGCGGGCCGGAGCGCGTAGATCACGCCGGCCGTCACCAATAGCGACGCAGCGAACCACGATACGAGATCGTCGAAGCGAGGGTTATGGGAGTGAGACGGCATGCGTTGTGGCCGGAACGGATCCGCGGAGACCGTTCGTCAACGAGCAGCCGCCGCCCGTAGTTCCGCAGCGCGCGTCAACATGCCCGCGGGATGACGTCCCTGCCCTGGTGCCGGAACTTTACGAACGAAGAAGAGTTTCTCGTTCGTTGCAGAACAGGAGACGAAAATGGGTCGTGGTTTGTTGCTCTGGCTGATCGGCGTTCCGATTCCGATCATTATTCTCATCTGGCTCTTTGGCGGACTGCATTAGACCGCGCGGCGTCAATCAGCCGACCGCGCAGGAGTCCCTCGCTTGCGCTTCACGGGCAGCTTGTGCACCGTCGCACTTTCTCCGGCGCTTTGGCGCAGCGCGGATTTCAAGTCGGTCGGCCGATTGTGCTTTTTGAGCAGGTCGCGGAACGCCTCGTCGGCAAGCTCCTGGAAATCCATCATCCGATCGCGAGCGAGCAGGTCGAGCGCCTGCCATGTGGCGTCGTCAAATTGAACGCGCTTGCCGGGCATCAGCGGGTTCTCCGGTATAGGGCAACGATTGCCGGCGCGTGTCGGTTCCCGGATCAGCCGGATCCAGTCTTCCGGTCGCGCGTTTCCGGCTTCGATTCCACCTCGGTCGGCGCCAGCGACGGAAGATGCGGGATGCGCGGCGGCGGCGCGCCGCGCACCGCCAGGATCAACTCGCGGCCGCCGAGAATCAAGAGCGACAGCGCGAACGGGACGATGTAGTAGAGCAGCCGGAACAACAGCAGGCCGGCCAGCAGCTCTTCCTTGTCGAACTGCCACAGCGCCACCAGCATGGCAGCATCGAACACCCCGAGGCCACCCGGCGCATGGCTCGCGAAGCCGAGCAAGGTGGCGGAGACGAAGATCACCGCGAGCGTGACGAAGCCGACGTTGGGCTCCTCCGGCAACAGCATGTACATCGCGAGCGCGCAGAAGCCGAGATCGACGATGCCAATGGCGATCTGCAGCAGCGTCAGCGGCCCGCCCGGCAGGGTGACGCTCCAGCCTTCCCGGCCCACGACACGCGGGCGGCGCCACACCCAGATGACATAGAGCGTCAGTACGGTGAGGATCACGAGCGCGCCGCTGCGGTTGAGCCACGCCGGCAGCTGATCGATGGCGCTGGCCGCGAGCGGCGCATAGGCGATGCCGAGGCCGAGCACGGTCGCGTTGCCGAGCCAGAACGTCAACCCGGCCACAAAGCAGATTTTCGCGACGTCGATGGCGTTGAGACCCCAGGCCGAGTAGACGCGATAGCGCACCGCGCCGCCGGTGAACACGCTCGCACCCACATTGTGCCCGACCGAATAGCTGGTGAATCCGGCGAATGCCGCCACCCGATACGGCACGTCGGGACGGCCGATCGTACGCAGCGCGAACAGGTCGTAGAACGTGAGCGTGAAGTAGCCGCCCGCGACACACGCAGCCGCCAATGCGATATTGCGCCAATCGGCCGTTAGCAGCGCTTCGACGACCTCGGTGCCGTCGATCGTGCGCAGGATGCGATAAAGCGCCACCGCGGCGATGGCGATGATGGTGATGCTGAGCGCGACGCCGATCCGATTCCAGCCGATCTTCTGGTCGCAAAACACCGCGGCGCGATGCAGCGCATCGAGCACGCGCCGTTCACGATCCCGTTGCCTGGGCTCCATCGGTCGATCCGTCACGCGTTCCCGGGACTGCCGGCTTCCAATCCACATATCGTCGTTGCAACGCCCAATTTCCAACCCTCGTTGCAACGAGCAGGCGTTCCGTGCCGATGGTGAGGAACGATTAGCAAACCTTGCGCAGGCGCGCGAGGGCCTGCCCTGCGACAGGTTTGCCCGTTCGAGCCGGCCGAGGCGTTCCCCGGCCGTCCGTCTTGATGATCGTTGGCGATCGTTTGCGATCTGCTAAGATCGCGGCCGATTTGCCATTTATGCGCTGGCTCAAAAAAGGCCGAGCGTTCCGGTCGCCTCTCAAATAGGCACCGCGCTGAGGGCCGACGAGGAGGACGCCATGACCCGAAGCTCGACGCCCGACCATGCCTTTGCGCGCCGCACCATCCTGCAGGGCGCCGGTGTCGGCGTCGGGGCGGGGCTCGTGTCCGGTCTCGCCTCCGCCGCACAGGCGCAGACCACCGGAGCGGGGACGCCGGCGGCAGCCGACGCGCCGGTATGGAGCGCCGAATATTGGGCCAAGAAAGGCGACGTCAGGCTCAATCTCTGGCGCAAGCGCCTCAGCGCACCCAAGCCGGGCGACCCGCCGCTGCCGATCCTGTTCCTGGTGCACGGCTCCTCGAACTCGACGCGCTCCTCTTACGACCTCGCGGTGCCGGGCAAGGGCGAATACTCCTTCATGAACGTGTTCGCCCGCTACGGCTACGACGTCTGGACCATGGACCACGACGGCTACGGGCGCTCCGGCAGCTCAGGCAACAATTCCGACATCGCCAGCGGCGTCGAGGATCTCAAGGCCGCGATCCCGGTTGTGCTGCAGGAGACCGGACAGAGCAAGATGCACATGTACGGTACCTCGTCAGGTGCAATCCGTGCCGGCGCCTATGCGCAGGCGCAGCCGGACCGGGTGGACCGGCTGGTGCTGGTGGCCTTCACCTACAAAGGCACCGGTGCGCCCGAGATCGGCAGGCGGGCCGCGCGGCTCGCCGAGCTGCGCGCCAACAACCGCCGCCTGCGCGACGCCGCCATGATCCGCTCGATCTTCACCCGTGACGGCCACGCCTCGAGCTACGATTCCGCCGTAGCCGAGGCGATCATCGCCGAGGAAATGAAATTCGGCGATCAGATTCCGACCGGGACCTACCTCGACATGGCCGCCAATCTGCCGCTGGTCGATCCGACCAAGGTGCTGTCACCAGTGCTGATGATCCGCGGCATCCACGACGGCAACTCGACCAACGAGGACCTGATCGATTTCTACCGGCAGCTGCCGAACGGCGATCGCCAGTTCGTCATACTGCCGCACACCGCCCACAGCCCCGGATACAGCAACAATCGGCACCTGCTCTGGTACGCGGTGCGCAACTTCCTGGCCGCGCCGGCGCCGGTCGTCTCCTGACGCCCCAGAGTGAAGTCAGGCAGGCTGCGCGAAGAAGTCGCGCAGCTCGCGGTAGGTTTCCTCCGGTGCCTCTTCCGAGAGATAGTGCCCGCACGGGAGCGCTTTGCCGCCCCTGATGTCGGCGGCGTAGCGCGGCCAGATCTCCATGGATTTGTGATTGCGCCCGACGCCGCCGGTCGCCCCCCAGAGCAGCAGGAGCGGACAGGTAATCTTGCGGCCGGCGGCGAAGTCCGCGGTGTCCATCTCGAGATCGACACCATGGGTGGCGCGGTAGTCCTCGCACATGGCGTGGATGGTCGCAGGATTGCGGAAGTAGCGCTTGTATTGGGCCATCGCAGCGGGATCGAAGAAGCTCAGGCCCTGCTTGGTCTTGGAGAGCTTCTTCTCGATGAAATAGTCGGGGTCGGCGCTCATCAGCCGCTCGGGGAAATCGTACGGCTGGATCATGAAGAACCAGTGCCAGGAGAAGGTGCCCCACTGCCGCGTCACGTTGTTGAGCAGGTGATGCTGTGGAATGATGTCGAGAATGGCGGCGCGCGTGACCTTCTGCGGATGGTCGAGACACATGCGATGCAGCACGCGCGCGCCTCGGTCGTGGCCGGCGGCGTAGAAGCGCTCGAATCCGAGCGCCGCCATCACCTCGACCTGGTCCTGCGCCATGGCGCGGAACGAATAGCCGCTGTGATCGTCGCCGCCGGGCGGCTTTTCCGAGTCGCCGTAGCCGCGCAGATCGGTCGCGACCACGGTGAATTCCTCGGCCAGCCGCGGCGCGACCTTGTGCCAGGACAGGTGCGAGAACGGATTGCCGTGCATGAGCAGCAGCGGCGGGCCCTTGCCGCCGTGCACCGTGACGATGCGCGCGCCTGCGGTCTTGATCTCGGTGCGGGTGAAGCCTTCGAACATTGCCGGAGCCGCCACGTCACTTCACCGCGATGCCGGCGGCTTTGCGAGCGTCACGGCGATCGCCGTCTCCTTCGCGATGCGCTCGTCGAACGCCTCCGGAGTCATGATCATCGGCTCGACGCCGAGCTTGGCGAACTTCTCCTTCACGCTCGCGTCCTCCAACCCCTTCACGGTCTCCTGGTGAATGCGGGCGACGAGTTCACGCGGGGTCTTCTTGGGCACCGTCATCCCGATCCAGAAATCGAAATCGGTATCGGGAAAGCCCGCCTCCACCGTGGTCGGCACGTCCGGCAAGGCGGACGCCCGTTTACTGCTGCTCACCGCCAGGGCCACGAGCTTTCCGTCCTTGATGAACGGCATCGCCGGCGTGATCGGTGAGAAATACACGTCCACCCGCCCGGTGATGACTTCCGTCAATGCATCCGGTGCGCCGCGGAACGGAACCAGCTGCCCCTCGAAGCCGGAGGTCAGGCGAAAGCGCTCCATGGTCAGATGCGGCGGCGTTCCGATGCCGGCGGCGGCGTAGTTGATGGACCCGGCCTTCGCCTTGGCCAGGGCGACGAACTCCTTCAGCGTCTTGATGTTCTTTTCCGGCGCGATCACCAGCACCAAAGGCACGCTGCCGAGCGGCGTGATGCCGGAGAAATCCTGCACGGGGTCGTAGGGCATGCTCTGGATCGCCGGCGAGGTGACCAGCGCATTCGAGTGCACCAGCAGCGTATGACCATCGGGCTCCGCCTTGGCGACGGCGCTGACGCCCATGGCCCCGCCGCCGCCGGGACGATTCTCGACGACGAAAGGCTGGCCGACCTTCGCCGACACATGCTCGAACAACGTTCGCGGCAGGAGATCGGTGGCGCTGCCGGGCGCGAACGGCACGACGACCTGGACCCGCTTGGTCGGCCAGGTTTGGGCGGGCATGGTCTGCGCCGCGAGCGGCGCGGCGGCGAGCAGCATGAATCCCGCAATCGCCGCGCAAGCAGCCGTCGCGCGCACATTCGTCCGTCTGTGCATGCGGTCGTCCTCCATCGCCCCGCCGCCGGTGCGCACTTGCGTGATCGGCGGCAGGTCAACGAAGCCTATAGAGGCTTACGCCCTTTTGGAACTAGTGCCGCGAACCCGAAGTTCGCATGAGAGCGCGCTGCAAATGCTTGCGAACTTCGGAGTCGGGACACTAGCGGGTGAGGACGATGAATTCCGTGTAGCGCCCGGTTTCGCGGCCGAGGCCGTCATCCGCGATGACGAGCGACGAGCCGGGAATCAGCAGTTCGCTGATGCGATCGATCGCTTCCTTCGGGATCTCGATGCGGTCGAGCGCCTGCGCCGCGGTCGACGGCGGCTTGAGGTGAACGGTCGGACGGGGCGGCGGCTCCCGGTTGGACTTCCGTCGGCTCCCGCGTTGCTCCACCGGCGCCGACGTGTCGTTCGGGACCGTGAAAAGATTCCACCGCATGCCCTCGCCGTTGTCGGTCACCGCCATGGCGGTGAACACATGCACGCCGAGCGGCTGATCCGGATCCTCGATCACGACCGGCATGTCGAACAGCGGGATCATGCCCTGCCGGACGAATACCTTCTTTTCCTTGCGGCTGACGAACACCGCGACGTGGCCGGCGCGCTTGGGCGGCTGCTCCGCTTTGAGCCGGGGCGCCGGCGGCTTCATCGGATCGACAACGGCCGGCGCAGGTTTCACGGCATCGCTGCTGTCGGGCGCGACTTGGACCGGAAGGGGCTGGGCCGGAGCAGACTGTGCGGTCGGCGCAGCTTGCGCCGGTGTCGCGGGCGCCGCCGGTTGCGGCGCCTCGACGGACTTGCGCAGATCGGACGGCTGGAACGCCGGCGCGGCATCCGCGGGACGCGGCGGCTCGACCGCGCCCGTCGCCTTGGGCATGTCATCGGTGGTCGGCTGCTCGGCAGGTTGCGTCGTCTCGGCCGCCTTGACGTCCTCGGCCGGCTTCGCCGTCTCCTCGACCGGCTTCACCGTCTCGGCCTGTTGCGCAGCGCTCTCGGCCGGTTTGTCGTCGGCCGCGGATTTGGCGTCCGGCAGCCGCGGCATTGCTTCGGCCGGGCTGGCCGTCGCTTCAGCCGGGCTGGCCGCTGTGTCGGACGTGGTTGCCTGCGCGAGCTTGATCGGCTGTGCCGTGTCGAGCCCGTCGGTCTCCGATCTCATCGCGACCTTGGGCTCCGGCGGCTTGAGCTTCGGTGTGAACAGCTTGGGATGCGAGAACTCGACCGGCGCCAGCTCACTGCGGGCAACGATCACGCGCACGCCCAGCTTGGTGATCGGCCATAGCTTCTGAGCGAAGTCGTGCGACATGCGGATGCAGCCATGCGAGGCCGGGTGGCCCGGCAGGACGCCTTCGTGCAGCGCTACGCCCGACCAGGTGATGCGCTGCATGAACGGCATCGGCGCGCCGCTGTAGATGTTGGAGTGATGATAGCGATCCTTCTCGATGATGCTGAACACGCCCATCGGGGTGGGATGGCCGGGGACGCCGGTCGACACCGGCCCTTGTGCGACCCGCACGCCGTTGCTGAAGAGCGTGACCTTCTGGGTGCCGATCGAAACCACAAGCTGCAGCGGCCCCTTGGGCATCTCGCCGAAACCGACCTCTTTCTTCGGCTCGCCCTTGTCCCTTCTGACCGGCGTCGCAGAGCGCGATCGGCGCGAGGGCGCATCGAGCGGATAGGCATAATAGCCGGAACCGTAGAACCCGCGTTGGGCGTCGGCGGAGCCCACCGAGCCGGCAAGCAGGACAAAAGCGACCCCCGAAACCAGCGCGGCGCGCAGGGTTCCAAGACCCTCGCGATCGGACGCGGGCCGGGCAGTCCCCAGAAATTTCGCCAAGATTGTCTCCCGACTGTTGCAACGGTCTCGCCGCAGCTATGGAACCGGCGATTCTCTAATTCTGTATAGAGGATAAGGGTTGCATGCGCGTAAAGTCCGATCAACTTGTCGCCAGCCCAGGCGGGCAAGGTCGGCGTCGCTGCGCCAGTGCCGCGAAGGCCGTAGGCGTACCACATCTCTTTGATGTTAAAAGGCAAATTGACACCGACCGGACGCCGGCCAGTCCGCCTTCGAGCCGCGCGCGTGGTTATCGTCAAGCAAAGTCCTCGACGCCGATTTTCATAGCAATGAGGCTTTGCTGCAACGCGCGCCCCGGGGCCACGCCGCAATCGCGCGCATTCTGCTATTTCTACGGATGCGCCGCATCCCGCCGAGGCCGCCACCCCATGATCCTGATCCTGTCCAATGACGACGTCGAAAAGCTGCTGACGATGCGCGATTGCATTGATGTCATGCAGGAAGCGTATGTGGAATTGGCGGAAGGCCGCGGCGTCTCCCGCACGCGCTCCGATTGCTTCACGCCGACGGCGCGTTCGGACGCGCTCTACAGCTTGAAATCCATGGACGGCGTGGCGCCCAAGCTCGGGGTCGGCGCGGTCCGCATCAACTCCGACATCGTCACCTGGCCCAAGCGCGGCAACAACGTGCGCCGCGAAAAGGTGCCGGCCGCGCCCAACGGCCGTTATGTCGGACTGGTGCTGCTGTTTTCGGTCGAGAATGGCGAGCCGCTCGCGATCCTGCCCGACGGCGTCATGCAGCGCATGCGCGTCGGGGCCGCCAACGGCCTCGGCATCAAATTTCTCGCCCGCGACCACGCCAAGACCGTCGGCATTCTGGGCTCCGGCTGGCAGGCCGGGGCCCAGCTCATGGCGGCATGCGCGGTGCGCGAGATCGAGACCATCCGCTGCTTCAGCCCGAACGCACAGAACCGCGAAGCGTTCGCCGCCGCCATGGGCGCCCTGCTCGACGTCCCCGTGCATCCCGTCGGCCAGCCCGAGGAGGCGGTCAACGGCGCCGACATCGTGATGTGCGCGACGAACTCCATCGATCACATCTTCTTCGAGCGCTGGCTCGAACCCGGCATGCATGTGACCTCGATCAAACGCCCGGAGATCGAGGTGAAGGCCGTCAAGCGCGCCGACCGCGTCGTCATCCATTGGAACGACCCGAAGCCGATCCATGTCGCGGCCGAGGGCGTCGTGATCGAGGAGAAAGTGGCGGGCCGCGGCTGGCAGACCGCCGAGGAGATCGATTTCGAGAAGCTCCCGACCTTGCCCGAGCTGGTCGTCGGCCGCGTCGCGGGCCGCCGGTCGGACCACGACATCACATGCTTCATCAACAATATCGGGCTCGGCTACCAGTTCGCGGCGGCGGGATCGCTGGTCTATCGGAAGGCGAAGGCGAGCGGGCTCGGCCACGAAGTGCCGACCGACTGGTTCACCGAGGACGTCCACCCCTGACGCAGGACTCCGAAAAGCGGCTCCCGGTTTTCGGGAAGGATCACGCGCCAGCCCCCAGCCGTCAGCTCGCCTGCTTCAGCTTCGCCCGGCGACGATTGAGGTGATCGAGCGTCTCCTCCGCCCGGCGCCGGTAGTCCTCGTGCATGTCTTCCAGCTCCTTCTCCGACAGGTCCTCCACAGTCGCCAATCGATTTTCCGCGCCCTTCACCGCGATGATCAGTTCGGCGAGCTTGAGCTGCACCGCGAGCGTGTCGCGGTTTTGGGTGTGCTGGATCAGGAAGACCATCAGGAATGTCACGATCGTGGTCGAGGTGTTGATCACCAGCTGCCATGTGTCGCTGAAGCCGAACAGCGGGCCGGTGAGAGCCCAGGTGATCACCAGCACCGCGGCCGTCAGGAACGCCAGCGGATGTCCGGCATAGTGCGCCGCTCCGCACGCCATGTCGGAAAACAGCCGGTGCCAGCCCGAGCCGTGTTGCGTGCCGGGTTTCCTGCGGTCTTGCCGGTCGTTGGGGGCCGGCGAGCTCTTGATACCGTGGGATCCGTTGGCGGTCCGCACCGTTGCGTCCGGCGCGGCCGATGCTCGCGAGCGCTTGCTGGCCATGGTCGATCCTCGCTGAACAGACGCCGATCGGCGGTTCGTCATCTCGTCAATGCCGGAGCCGTCCGCCTGTTCCAGGCCGGGAACCGACCGGAACGTTTGCACGACCCGAACGTTGATCCGGCGGCGGCGCGCAAGCGACCGCGTACAAGCGAGGATCATTGCCATGCTCGGATGGGCTCTGACATTTCTGATCGTCGCGTTGATTGCTGCCGTGCTGGGATTCGGCGGGATCGCGGGATTCGCGGTCGAGATCGCGAAGATCATCTTTTTCGTCGCGATCATCCTTTTCGTGATCTCAGCGATCGTGGGACTGGTTCGCGGCCGATCGCCAACCGTTCCCTGATCGCTCGCAGCACATTCTGACGCGCAAAAGAATTTCGCCCGGCAACGAGCCGGGCGAAATTCTTTCTTGGCCGGCGGAGGCGAAGTTCAGCTGCGTCCGCCGGCCGACAGGATGGCCCGCGTGGTGTGGTCTGGGCCGAAGTCGTCGGTGCCGTCAATCGAGAGCAGATCCGAGAGCCGTGTGCGCGCACGATTGACGCGGCTCTTGATCGTTCCGACCGCGCAATCGCAGATCGCGGCCGCCTCCTCATAGGAGAAGCCCGACGCTCCGACCAGGATGAGCGCCTCCCGCTGATCCGGCGGCAGCTTCGCGAGCGCCACGCGGAATTCCTCGAATTCAACGCGGCTGTGCTGCTCCGGATGCGACTTCAGGCTCTCGGCATAGCTGCCGTCGGTGTCTTCGACTTCGCGGCGGCGCTTGCGATATTCCGAGCGAAACAGGTTGCGGAGAATCGTGAAGAGCCACGCCGACATGTTCGTTCCGGGTTGGAACGAGTCGATATTGGCCATAGCGCGCAGCAACGTCTCCTGCACGAGATCGTCGGCACGATCTACGTTGCCGCAGAGCGAAATGGCGAAGGCCCGCAAGCTCGGAACCGCTGCAAGCATCGCGTCCCGCACGGATGGTCGCATCGTCATTAGCTCGATCCCTTGTTGGGATTGTCGCGCCCCCTCGCCTCCACCAAACGGTCGGGCTCGGGATTGTGTCTCCGCTCGTCGTCCGGCCCGCGTGCCGAGGCACCTTCCGGACCGTCGTCGAGCTCATTCAAGAGGTTCTTGAATCGATCAGGAACACCTTGCCGCACCACGTCATCGTAGGCCCGCTGCAGGATGTCCCCGAGCCTTCGTTGATCTTCGCGGCTGAGGCGTCCTCCTGCTTTTCGTACTGGGGCTTCCGTGTGCATTGTCGCCTCTGACCTATGCGGCTTGTGAGCCCTGGACTCCGGCCGATCCGGCTTCGCTGCCGCCGAAATCGGCCTCAATGCTTTCTGTTCATTCATTTTTTGGGTTCCCGCGGCCCGCTCCTCCAGCGCTTCGGGCCCCTCCGTGCTCATCACAGCATAACGTGGTGCAAAACCGTTCGTTCCGGCCCTTTGGAACTTTTTTCCCGCAAGGCCGTTCCAGCCCGGTAGCCTCACAGAAATGAAACGGGAGGGTTCCGTGCCCCACTCAGCCACGGTAGCACAATACCTGCCTTACTTGCGTCGTTATGCCAGAGCCCTGACCGGAAGCCAGGCTGCGGGAGACGCCTACGTCGTCGCCACCTTGGAAGCGCTGATTGAGGATCCAGCCTCGATCGAGGACGTGCGCGGTCCGCGCGTCGCGCTCTATCGGCTTTTTACCAAGATCTGGAGCTCGATTTCGGTCAACGGCGCGACCAGTCCGCGGGAAGGCGTGCTGCCCGGCGAGCAGAAGCTCGCCAACATCACGCCGCTTCCCCGCCAAGCCTTCCTGCTGGTAGCGCTCGAGGGCTTTTCGGAGGCCGATGCCGCGCGCATCCTCGACATTGACGTGGCGACCTTGCGCGGACAGGTCGAGGAATCCGGTCGTGAGCTCGCCGCCGAGATCGCCACCGACGTGCTGATCATCGAGGACGACACCTTCATCGCTATGGAACTCGAGACCCTGGTGGAAGGGCTTGGCCACCGCGTGCTGGGCGTCGCCCGTACCCATGCCGAGGCCCTCGCGCTCAGCCGCAAGCGGCAGCCCGGCCTGATCCTGGCCGACATCCAGCTCGCCGACGGCAGTTCCGGACTCGAGGCCGTCAACGAGTTGCTGGCCTCCTTCGAGGCGCCGGTGATCTTCATCACCGCCTATCCCGAGCGCTTCCTCACCGGCGAACGGCCGGAGCCTGCCTTCCTGATTGCGAAGCCGTTCCAGCCGGCAACGGTGTCGGCGGTGGCGAGCCAGGCGCTGTTCTTCGACCGCACTGCCCGCCGGCGCGAGCGACGCGTCACCGCGTAGCCCGGCGCCCGACTGGGCGATGCTGATGCTGCAATGAAAAAGGGGCGGCCACCATTACGGAGGCCGCCCCTTCGCTTCGAGACATGCGTAAACGCGCTTCATCAGACCGCGATGACGGCGACGATCCGGTGGTTGTTGTCGACGATGATGATCTCGTCGCCGACCACGAAGTACATGTGGCCTCGCCATTGCGGATAGATCTCGATCAGCGGCGCCGGGACCGCAACCACGCGTACACTGGTGGGAACGGCGGTACCGACGGAGAGTGAGAAGTTGACGTTGTTGACGCGCGGCGCGTTGCCGCCGACCAGCACTGTCTCACGGATCTTGGTGCGCTGCTCGGTTGTGAGGTTTACGGTGCTGCCCGATCGACCCTGCGCATTCTGGCCGGGCTGACCCTGCTGAGCCTGGCCAGGCTGAGCCTGGCTAGGTTGACCCTGCTGACCCTGCTGACGCTGCGGCGACTGGCCCTGACTCGGCTCGCGCTGGGTCTGTGCCGGACTCTGACCCTGCTGCTGTGTTTGTCCGGTGGTCTGATCCTTCTGGTCCTTCTGGCCGCGCTGATTCTGCGCTTTGCCCTTATCCTTGTCGCCGTCGCGGCTCTGCGCTTTCTGATCGTCCTGACCGCGCGGCGCCTGGCCGGTAGTGGTCTGATCTTTCTGGCCGCGCATGTCCTTCTGGCCAGGCTTGTCTTGCGCTTGGCCTTGCTTGCCCTGCTTGTCCTGGCTTTGCTTGTCTTGCGCACGGGGCTCTTGTGCGCGCGGCTGATTGCTCTGCGACCGCTCTTGTCCGGCTGCCGGATTTTGTGCGGCGCCACCGGACGGGCTGCCGCCCGGCGTGTTCTGTGCTGAGGCAAACGCAACGCTTGCCAGCAGCGCAGCCGTAGTGACGAAAAGCTTGCTCCTCATTTGGACTGTCCTCGATGGTTATTCCCCGCGCGCCGTATGTCGGCACACTTCAAACCATCGAGTCATTGTATGGTTCCCGCGGCAGGCAGCGACGCGCGCTGCCGCCGCGAGAACGCGTCGCGCTCAGTTCACGCTGTTGAGCCAAGTGTTGACTTCACGCTCGGCCTGATCCCTCGCCACGCCGTAGCGCTGCTGCAGCCGGCCGACCAGCTCGGTCTGCTTGCCTTTGATCACATCAAGGTCGTCGTCGGTGAGCTTGCCCCACTTCTGCTGGACCTTGCCTTTGAATTCCTTCCAATTGCCTTCGACACGATCCCAATTCATCGTTGCGCTCCTTGCGTTGTCGGGAATGTTCGAGATGGCAGGAAAACCCTGCGGACGAAAAATCGTTCCGATGCCGCGACATCTCTGACCGGGAACGGAGCCGCGCCAAGTTCGCAAGCGCGCGCTTCCAAGCACCTTTCCCAAGAGACACGTTCCCCACGAGAACTCGAAGCACGCTTCCCCAAAAGACAGGGGCGTAGTCGATGTTGGTCGACTACGCCCGAGTTAACCGGCCGAGCACGGGGAGGGGGAAATGGGCGGCCGGCTGCTAAGGCAATGCACCGCGGCCCGGATGGTTCCGACCGCCCGCCGGGCCAGCGCCCTACTCGCAAGAAAAGCCCTTATATATCAATATATTAGATGCCAAAGCGGGGGCGCCCCCAGCAAATTTGTGCCGGCGCGGATGAACCTAACAGAGGGTTAACGCGACTAATGGGTACAGGGATCGTGGGAGCAACCCATGCGGCGTCATTCTGGATATCTCGTCGGCTTCTGCGGCATCGCATTCGCCGTCGTGTCGTTCGTCATCGGTCTGGAAGTTTCAGCCACCACCGCGGCGCCTTCGGTCGAGCGGGCCGCGCCGGTGGTCAACCGCACCCACAAGAGCGATCGGCTTCCGCTCATTCCGGCCAAAAGCCGCAATGCGATCAACGGGCCGGTCGAGAAGGCGCCGGCGCCGAAGCCCCGGCTGCTCGACGGTTGCGAGCCCGTGGTCAGCGCGATCGGACAGTCGCCGCTGGCGCAGATCCCCGGCCGCTGCGTCTCCTGAGCAGGGCGCTCCTCCGCTGGTCTGACAGCGCGTCATCCATCTTGGGGAGGCGCTTACCGCCCGCCCGGACTTTTCGGGTCCGCGGCGCCGTGTCGCCCCCGGCACGACCAGCAGCCGGCCGCGGGAACCTTTTGAACTCGCGCGGGAACCTTTTGAACTCGTTGGCACTTATAGAGATTGGCGCCAGTCGCCAATCCCGCCCGAACCATCCGTTACGCGATGACGCGGTCGAATGGAAACATCGCTCCGTGGATGTGAAATGTGCCTGACCCGGTAGAGCAAGATGATAGGGCTGACGCCGACGTACCCGAGCAGGATTCGCTTTCTCTCTCCGGTCTCGAGGCGTTTCGATCGGCGCTCGATGCCGGCCCAGCCGGCATTTGGACATGGGATCTGCGCGCCAATCGTCTGATGTGGTCGACCCGGCTCGAAGACTTCGGTGGCTTGGCCAAGGATAGCGTGGACGGCGTGATCTCGCTGGCCGCGGATGAGCTTCGCGCGCAGGACAGCGGCGGGGTGCTGGCTGCGATCCACAAGGCCTTGCACAGCCGAGAGCCCTGCCGCCTGGAATACCGCCTGCCGCCCCGATCGGGACGCGAGGAGCGCTGGTTCGAGGCATTGGTCACCGTCATCGTAGAGGACGGCGCGGCCGTACAGATACTCGGCACGTGCCGGGACGTGACCGAGCGGCTGCGCATCAATCGCGAGGTGGGCGTACGCGCCCGCCAGCAGGAAGCGCTGGCACGGCTCGGCGAGCGCGCGCTGATCGAAACTGACCTGCAGCTGTTCTTCAACGAGGCGATCACCACCGTTGGCGAGATTCTGGACGTCGAGCTGGCGCTGATCCTGGAGCTGCTGCCCGGCGATGCCGAACTCCTGCTTCGCGCCGGCGTCGGTTGGCAGCCGGGGCTGGTCGGGACCGCCAATGTCTCGACTGGTCGCGATTCGCTCGCCGGCTACACGCTCGCCTCCGGCCGGCCGGTGATCGTCGAGGAGCTCGCCTCGGAAAACCGGTTCTCCGGCCCGCAGCTGCTACACGACCACGGCGTCGTGAGCGCGATCACCACGCCGATCGCCGGCCGCGACGGCCGCGCCTACGGCGTGCTGGGCGCGCACACCGGCAAGCATCGCAAGTTCCACGATTTCGACGTCTCGTTCCTGGCGGCGGTCGCCAACGTGGTGGCGGGCGCCATCCAGCGCCGGCAGCTCGATCAGCGCCATGAGTTGATGATCCGCGAGCTGCGTCACCGCTCCGGCAACCTGTTCTCGCAGCTGCTCGCCTTGTTCTCGCAGACCGCCAAGAATTCGCGCAGCGTCACCGACCTGGTGGCGAAATACGAGGCCCGCGTGCTGGCGCTGGCCAATGCGCATCGGCTGATCACCGAGGGCGGCTGGAAGTCCACGTCGCTCGGCGAGCTGCTCAACACGCTGCTCGCCCCGTTCCTCGATCGCATCACGTTCAGCGGCCCCAACGTCTTCCTGGAGCCCGATCCGACCTTCGGGTTGAGCATGGCGGTGCACGAGCTCGCGACCAATGCCAGCAAGCACGGCAGCCTCTCCACGCCCGCCGGCCGCGTCGACCTCGCCTGGTCGATCACGCGCACGCAACAGGGCCTCACCCTGGTGCTCGACTGGACGGAGAGCAAGGGCCCCCCGCCCAAGCGCACACGGCGCCCGGGATTCGGCTCGCGATTGATCAACATGGTGATCGAACGCCAGCTCAACGGCCAGGTCCAGCAATCCTTCGACGCCGCCGGGTTGACCGCGCGGCTCACGGTGCCGCTGACCCACGAGCGCTGGCCGGGCAACGCGCGCTCGACCCTGGTCGATCTGCCGTAGCCGCCTATTTCTTTTTGGCGTCCTGATACGGATAGATGATGTTGCCGGTCTTGTACTCCGCCGGCCACACGATCACCTGATGCGCGGTGTCGCGGAACTGCGCGAGATCATTGCCGGCGACGCCCTGGAACTGGGTGAAGAACTGCCGCGATTTCGACCACTCACCGTCCTTGCCGTACGAGATCTCGCCCGCCACGGTCGAGAACTTGTTGGCGTGGATGTAGTCGGCGAGCTTGGCATGATCGAGGCTCTTGGTCGCCTCGACCGCCTGCGCCAGCACCTCGCCGGCGGCGTAGGCGAAAGGCGTGAAGCCGTAGCCCAGCGGATCGATTCCGAGCGCCGGCGCCTTGGCCTGGTACTTGTCGAGCATGGTCCGCAGCCCCGGGAAATTCAGCGTGGGCGCCGGAATGAAGCTTTCCATGATCACCAGGCCGTTGGTGAGCGGCCCGAGCTGCATCTTGATCGGGGTGGCGAGCAACCCGATCATCGCGCCGCCGAACATCTTCGCGGTCAGGCCGATCTCGTTGGCGGCGCGCACGATGCCGACGGTGTCGGGCGGATAGGAGCAGGCGAAGATCAGCTCCGCGTTGGTCGCCTGCACGGCGCGCATCACCGGCACCATGTCGGCGGTGCCCGGCGGATAGCTCTTGTCGTAGATGATCTCGAAGCCGCCCTTCTTGGCGTTCTCGCGCGCGCCGTCGCAGGCGGTCTTGCCGAACTCGGCGTCGGCCGCGATGAGCGCGACCGTCTTCGGCTTCGGATTTTGTGCCGCCGCGATTTCGAACCAGCCGCGCGAGAATGCCAGCGTGCCCTCGTCGCCGCCGGGCACCATCGAGAAATACCGGGGATAGTTGAACTGCCGGTTGACGTTGATGCCGAGCATGCTGATCGTCATCTTACCGGCCTGCATGATCACCGGCATCGCCGGCGCGATCATGTTGGTGGCGTAGGGACCGAGCAGCAGATCGACTTTGTCGACGCTGATGAGCTTGGTGTAGATGCCGGGCACGTTGTTGGGATTGCTCTGGTCGTCGTAGTAGACGAGCTCGACCGGCCGCCCCATGAGCCCGCCCTTGGCGTTGACGTCGTCGCGCCAGATTTCCAGCGCCAGCAGGTTCTGCTTGCCGTTGGGCGCGACCGCGCCCGTCAGCGCCATGCTGAAGCCGACCTTGATCGGATCGGCCGCGCGCGCCGGGACGCTTGCCCAAAGCAAGCCGACGAGCAGGATTGCGAGCGAGGCGAACGAAACGGCGCGTCGAGCGAACATCGGCAATCTCCTCCCGCCGCCCTTGTTCGACGGCACCGCCCGGTTGACGCATTCCGCGTTTTCGGCCGCGTTTCCGGTTGCTAGCCCAAGTTTATCGTGGCCGGCGAACGCGCAACAACCTCTGCAGAGCACCCCGGCCGATATGACGCATCATCGCGTTCGAAGTTCAGGCTGGCATCGGCTCGCGCGATGCTTGCGCAAGGTTACCCTTGACCGGGTCGCGCAGGCCGAGAATGCGGCGGGCGTTGTCGTAGAAGATCTTCTGCCGGTCTTCCTTCGACAGCCCGACTTCGTCGAGCAGCTTGAGCGCGGTCGCCGGATCCCAGCAGGGATAGTCGGTGCCGTACATCACGTGATCGATGCCGTAGTAGTCGATGGCGAATTTCATCCCAGCGACGTGCGGCGACACCGTGTCGGTGTACATGCGCTTGAGGTAGCTGCTCGCCGGCCGCGGCAGCTTGGCCGCCCCCGAATTCTTGTCCATGCGCCCGGACTGGTAGGGCAACGCGCCGCCGGTATGCGACATCACGATCTTGAGCTTGGGATGCCGCTCCATCACGCCGGAGAGCACGAGCCGCATGGCGGCGACGCTCACCTCGATGACGCGGCCGAGGCTCAGATGCAGCGCCCCGCCATAGCCGTCGAGCATGTCCACGAACAATGCGTCGGTGGGGTGCAGGAACACCGGCAGGCCGAGCTCCTCGACGCGGGCATAGAACGGCTCGAGCCGTTCGGCATCGATGCGCGGATCGCTGCCGATGCTGCCCGGCATGTTCACGCCCATCAGGCCGAGCCGGTTCACCGCATCGTCCACCACCTCGATGGCGATCCTGATGTCGACCAGCGGCACCGCCGCGCTCGCCCACAGCCGGCCGGGATATTTGCGCTGCGCGCCCGCCATCTCCTCGTTCCACTGGGTGGCGACGTCGCGTCCCTCCTCGCCGGGGAGATCGGAGAAAAACACCGACAGCGGCCCGATCGAGCACACGACGTCGACCTGATGCCCGAGCCCATCCATGTGCTCGAGCTGCTTGTCGAGGTGGTACCACTCGGTCCAGCTGTTGAGCACGTAATCGCCGCCGTCCTGGCGCAGATAGGTGTGACCGCCGCGGTTGTTGATCGCGGCGCGTGGATAGCTCGTGCGCTTGCAGAGCGTCTCGGAGACCGACCGCGGCCACCAGTGGAAGTGGGAATCGATGATGTGCATGGCGGAGACCCCGCGGCGTCTTCAAGGCCGGCGACTCTTGCGGCCGGCAATCCGACGCAATTCTAGGGAGCGACCGCCGCCGCGTAAAGGCACCGAGGTCCGCTTACGCGGCCTCCGCCGACCGCCTCGGCGCACCATCGCCGCGCGACTGCTCGTCGCTGAAGCGGAAGAAGCTGACCCGTTCATCCATGGCCCGGGCCTGCTCATCGAGCGCTCTGGCAGTAGCGGCGTTTTCTTCAACCATCGCGGTGTTCTGGTTGGTCACCGTGTCCATTTGAGCGAGCGCCTCGTTGACCTGCTCGAGCCCACTGGCCTGCTCGGCGCTCGCCGCCGCGATGTCCGATACGATGTCGGCCACTGCCTTGATAGAGGTGACGATATCGAAGAGCGCCGTGCCTGCGGTGTTGACCAGGTCGACACCGTCGCGGACCTGGTCGGCGCTGTGGGCAATGAGTTGCTTGATATCCTTGGCCGCCTGCGCCGACCGTTGCGCGAGGCTGCGCACCTCCGCAGCCACGACGGCGAAGCCTCGCCCCGCTTCGCCTGCGCGGGCCGCTTCGACTGCCGCATTGAGCGCGAGCAGATTGGTCTGCCGGGCGATCTCGTCGATCACGCCGATGATGTCGGAAATCTTGGTCGAGGATTCCTTGATCCGCCCCATCGCCTCGACCGCCTTGGCGACCACCTCGCCGTTGCGGTCGGCAATCTCGCGCGCGCTGACGGCGGACGCGCTGGCCTGTTGAGCGCTGGCTGCGTTCCTCTTGACCACCACCGACACTTTCTCCAACGAGGACGACGTCCTTTGGAGAGAGGCCGCCTGCTCCTCGGCGCGCTGCGAGAGGTCCGTCGTGCTGGCGGAGATTTCGGTCGAGGCACTGGAAACCTCGCGTGTCGACTCCGACAGTGTCTGCAGCGTCTCGCGCAGCCGCGTGATCGAGAGATTGAATTCTTCCTTGATCTCCTGATAGGCGCGCGGAAAGTCGTCGGTCAGGCGGAACGTCAGATCACCGCTGGACAGCCTGCCGAGGCCTACCTTAAGTGCCTTGACCACTTGAGTCTGTTCCTCGGCGCTTCTGCGCTGTTCGTCCATGCTCCGGCGTTGTTCCTCCGCGGCGCGCTCGGTTTCCTGTCGGGCTTTCTGGGCGGCGCGCTCGGTCTCCTCGCGGGCGTTCTCGGCCAGCGCAGCGGCGGTTTCGGACTTCTCGAGCGCCTGCTGAAGATTGAGCACGATCCAGATGAGCACCGCCGACTGCACCACGACGATGACGGCGTGCAGGACGACGCGCAAGAAATCGGTGCCGCCGGGAAATACCGCGGCCGGGAGAACAAAATTCAGCAGCAAGTGATGAACGGCGGTGACGCCCGCGAACGCCACGATCGCGCGCCAGTCGCACCAGCCCGCGCAGACGGCGAGCATGGCGAAGAAGTACATGTGGATGTCGACCTGGTATCGATGACCACTGTAGGCGTAGACCATCAGCGCCACCAACGCGGCCATTGCCATTGAGGTAACGATTCGCGTCACCGGACCGGTGCGGTCGCTCAGCCAGGTCACGGTGGCGGCGAGCGCGACCAGGATTGCGCTGCCGGTGGCGGCGATGACCGACACATGCGCCACCGAATACGAGGCCAGCGCGACCAGCAGCACATTCACCCAGAGCAGGCCGATGATGCCTTGGCCGAAGGCGGAGCGAAGCTTTTGCAGGCTCTTCATTGCTTTTCCCCCTGCGTCGGCGCGCCATCGCAGCCGAGCGCGAATTTCGGATCGGTGACGAGAATCGCTCCGGCCTGGTAGAGCCGGCGAACGAAGCCGTCTTCGTCGGAGATGGCCATGATCACGCGCGGCGACCGGCCGGCCGCGACCAGCTGCCCGCCGGCCTGCGCGACGATGTCGGCGGCGTCGGCGGACCAAGGCGCGGCGAATACTGCCACCGGCCCCGAGCCGGCGGGAAGCGCGACCGTGACGAACAGCGCCGCCACGACGGCAGCTGCGTTGAACACAATCTTGCAGGCCGCGCTGCCGGAAAACGACGTCCCCTCGGTCATTTCCCAATTTATGATATTCAACGTGTAAAAATTGGTAAATTGAAGCGAACTGTGCGCCCCTGGAATTCGACTTTGATGTGTCGAAACAACCCGTGATAGGCGAACGGCCTTCTCCGCAATGAGCGCTCATCGCATGCGAAGAAGCCCGCTCGTCTCGGCAGCCTTCGCGGCTATTTGTGCATCTCGTCCGTCGGCATGATGCCCCACAGGTTCGACGCCGAGGGATCCTTCGCCCAGACCTTCGGCCGCTGCGGATTGTCGCGGTGCCACGGCCGCGGCTCGAAATAGCCGAGCTCCTCGTTCATGCGGTCGAGCTCGGCGAATGTCTCGGTGATCAGCCCGGCGGGGCTGCGGTGATAGGCGAAGAGATTATGGCCGATGCCGTGCCGGCCCGGACCCCACAGCAGCTTGTAGCCGTTGAGGCTCAGATAATCGCAGGCGGTCTGCAGGTGGCTCCAGTCGCGCAGCTCGAACGCGGTGTGGAAATGCCGGTTCGATCCGGTCTCCATCAGGTTGATGGTGTGGTGATCGGGACCGCAGCGCAGGAATGAGAAGAAGTCCGCCATCCAGTCGGATTCGCGAAAGCCCAGCACGTCGCAATAGAACTTGGTCACGTGCTTGACGTCGGTGACGTGGAAGGCGACGTGGCCAAGCTTGTAGGGCACGATACCCTTGTTCGGAAAGCGCTGGCCGGCAAACGCGTCGCGCTTGAACACCTCCATGACCGTGCCCTTCGGGTCCTCGAAGGCGAGCAGGTCGGAGATCGATGGCTCGGGATCCTTCTGCCGCCGGGTCTTCACGCCGTGGCTCTGCACCTGCTTCTCGAACGCGTTGAGATCGTCCTCGGGACCGATCTGGAAGGCAACGTGCACGCATTGCGCCTGCGAGCCCTTGCGCACCACGATGGAATGATGGTCGACGGTCGAGGCGAGGTAGACCGCGTCCTTGTCTTTCCCCGTGACGGTGAGGCCGAGAATGTCGGTGTAGTACTCGACCTGCTTGTCGACGTCGGGCACCTCGTAAGTGGCGTGGGCGATCTTCTTGACGCGGATCATGCGAACCTCCGTTACTGCTGTTCCGTAGAAACCTATCGTTTGGGGCGCGGCAGCGCGCCGATGACGTCGACCATCGCGGCGACGTCCTGCTCGCCGAGACCCATCTCCATGAACTTGGCGTAGAGCTCGACCGCGCGGTCGAGCATCGGCGTCGCGACGCCGACGCTGCCGGCGAACTCGCCGATCATGTCGAAGTAGTGCTGCAAGGTGGGTACCGTGCCTTGCGGCGGCAGGAAGCGCCGCTGCGCCATCCAGGGCGCGCGGATGCCGAACTGGGTCGAGCCGCCGCTGCCGCTGGCGATCGCCTTGATCATGAGGTCGACGTCGACGCCGGCCTTGAGGCCGAGCGCCATCGCCTCCGCGGTGGCGGCGATGTTGACGGCGACCAGGAGGTTGTTGACGAGCTTCACCCGGCTCGCCGCGCCGAACGGCCCGAAATAGAGACACGAATCCGCAAAGCCCCCGACGAAGCGCTCGACCTTGGCACAGGCGTCCTTGTCGCCGGCGAGATAGATCACGGCCTTGCGCGCCGACACCATGCCGGGCGTCCCGCTCACCTCGCCGTCGAGGAAGACCGCGCCCTTCGCGGCCAAGGTGGCGACGTGGCGCTGCTTGTCCGGCACCGGATGCGAGCCGAGCTCGACGATGATCTGTCCCGCGCGTGCAGACTTGACGAGCCCGTTCGGCCCTTGCACGACCTCGTCCAGCGCTTCGGACGACGGCAGGCACGAGAACACGATGTCGGTCTGCGCGCCGATGTCGGCGGGAGAGCGCGCGGCAACGCCGCCGATCTTCTCGAACTCGGCGAGCGAGCTGCGGCGATAGCCCAGCACCCGGTAGCCGCTCTTGATCAGGTTTTCCGAGATCGGCATTCCGATCTTGCCGACGCCGACGAAGCCGACCGTTTCCATGTTCTCACCCTTTACTCACGCCAGCTCGAATGTCTGATCCGAGAAGTTCACCTTCAGCCCGAGTCCGCCTTCCATCACGGTCCATTCCCGCAGTTCGAAGCTGCGCAGCCCGTTCACCACGAACGGGTCGGCCTCCGCGATCCTACGGGCGGCCTCCGCGCTTTCCGCGCGCAGGATGGTGAGCCCGTCGCCGCGGATCTTGCCGTCCGCCTCCGCCAGCGGGCCGGACGCGAACAGCACACCCTGCTTCTCCAGGCCGATCATGTATTCGAGGTGCTTCGGCAGGTGCTCGGCGATCTTCTCCGGCGCCGCGCCGCCCTTGGACAGCACGACGTAAAGCCGCTTGCGCAACATCGACTTGGTGAGCTCGCGAATGCGCGCTTCGGTCATGGCGTTTTCCCGTTTCGCCGGCCCGTTGTGCTCGGGCCTCTTGGATGGCGGCGAGAATGACGGGGCGCGGACCACCGATCAAGCTCATCGATCACTAAATTTGCTCCGCTACTTGAGGTTACGCCGACAATTTCATGCGCTCGTTCCAATCATCCTTGAGCTTGTCGCGCAGCACCTTGCCGCGATCGTTCTTCGGCAGCTCCGGGACGAAGAAGACCCGCTTGGGAACCTTCGGCGCCGGCAGCTGCGCGCGGCAGTGGTCCGCCACCGCGGCCTCGGTCAGGCCCGTGCCCGGCCGTGGCACGACGTAGCAGACGACCTCCTCGCCGTAGATCTCGTCGGGCACGCCGACCGCCGCGGCATCGGCGATGCCGGGATGCTTGAGCAGCACCGCGTCGATCTCGAGCGGTGCGATGTTGACGCCGCCGCGGATGATGAGATCCTTAGTGCGGCCGGTGACGCGTACGAAGCCGTCGTCGTCCATGACCGCGAGGTCGCCGGACTTGATGCGCTTGCCGCGGATCATGTCGATCGTGCCGTCCTCGAGCAAATAGCCGACACCGCAGTGCGGGCCTCCAACGCTCACCTCGCCCTCGACATTGGGCGGACGAGGCCTTCCCTCGCCATCGACGATCGCGAACTCCTGATGCAGCGCGGGTACGCCGACCGTGCCCATCCGGTTCCTGTAGTGTCGGTTGCAGCAGATCCAGCCGGCCTCCGACATCCCGTACATCTGCAGGAGCTTGACGCCGTACATCTCCTCGAACCGCAGCCACTGCTCGCGCGTGAGCGGCGCCGTGCTGCAATTCATCAATCGCAAGGTCGGCACGTCCTTCGCCGTGTACCCGAGCGGCTTGTTCAGCAGCATGTTGACGACCGTGGGAACACCCACGGCGAAGGTTATGCCGTGTTTCTGGATCCAGTCGAAGAAATGGCTGTGCGAGAACCGTCGGGCAATGTGCAGCGTCACGCCCATCTCCAGAAACGGCATGAGACTCATGACCTGCGCCGAGTTCCAGCCGAACGACCGGTATTCCAGCGTCCGGTCGTCTTCGTTCAGTCCAAGCGCCTCGAGCGAGGAGAGCCCGTTGAGCCAGTAGGCGCAGTGGTCGTAGACCACGAGCTTGGGCCGGCTGGTCGTGCCCGACGTGCAGAAGATGGCGGCGGTGTCGGCAGCATCGTTGCGCTCCGGCAGGCTCTCCGGCGCCGTGCCGCGCGGCGCGCGGCGGAAGAAATCGTCCTGCGGGTCGGCGTCGGCTGCGTCCACCGCATAGCGGCCGAACCGGACGAATGATCTGCCCGCGAGCAGGGCGTTGCCGTCGAGTTCCTTGTGCACCAGCGCCAGCACCGGATCGACCACCGCCGCGAGGTCGGCGATCAGCTTCTCGTTGAGCTCGATGTTGAGCGGCGCGACCACCGCACCCAGCCGCCAGCATGCGAGCCAGATCAGCAGCTTTTCGAGAATCTCGTCGGACAGCAAGAGCACGCGACTGCCTTTGCCGACGCCGCTGCCCTTGAGCGCCGCGGCGATGTCGGTGACGGCGGCGTCCAGCGCGCCGAACGTGATCGAGCTCCCCTGGTCGAGATCGACGATCGCAAGCTTGTCGGGATCGCGCCGGCGATACTGTGCGAGGAGATCGGCGACCGGCTGATATGGAATTTTTGGCCGATGCTGTCCGAACACATCCGCCATGACATGTCCTCCGTCCTTATTCTTCTTGGGTAGCTTCTTCTCCGGTTACGTCGTCTTCGATTTCATTTCCTTTGCCGCCTCGAGCACGGCCGCGACGATGCCGGCATAGCCGGTACAGCGGCAGAGATGGCCGCTCAGCACCTCCACCACCTCGGTCTCGGTCGGATCCGGGTTGCGGGCGAGGAAATCGGTGAACGACATCAGGATGCCTGGCGTACAGAAGCCGCATTGCAGCGCGTGATTGTTCTGGAACGCGCGCTGCAGCGCGTTGAGCTTGCCGCTGCCGTCGGCGAGCGATTCCACCGTCGTCACCGCCCTGCCCTCGGCCTGCACCGCCAGCGTCAGGCACGAGCGCACGGCTGCGCCGTCGATCAGCACCGTGCAGCAGCCGCACACGCCGTGCTCGCAGCCGACATGAGTGCCGGTCGCGCCCAGCACGTGGCGCAGAAAATCGCTCAGCAGCATGCGCGGCTCGGCCTCGCCCGACAGCGCGCGGCCGTTGAGCGTCAGGCGCAGCCGCGCGCGCTCGCCCTTGTTCACGCGGCGCATCGGATCGCCTCCTCCACCACGACGGGACCGATGCGGCGCAGGAGATCGCGCCGCATCCGCGCCGAGGCATGAATGTCGTCGTAGCCTTCGAGCTCCCAGGCGAGCCGCTCGATCGCGTCCTTGATGCCGGCCGCGCCGTCGGCCCGGATGCGGCGCACCGCCGGGCGATCCGCCATGCCGGCAACGCCGAGGCGGATGGTCTTTGCCGGCTCGGCCACGGCGGCGACGCCGACTACGGCAAAATCGCCATGGCGCCGGGCGACCTCGCGAAACGCGACGCCGCCGTTCACCACCGGAAAGCGGACCGCGGCGATCAGCTCATCGGCCGCACGCGCCGTCGCCAGCATGCCCTGCTGGAACTCGCTCGCGCTGAGGACGCGCGTGCCCCTGCGCGAGCGCAGCACCACCTCGCCTTCCAGCAGCGCGAGCGACAGTGGAATCTCCGAGGTGGGATCGGCATGCGCGACGGAGCCGCAGACCGTGCCCTTGTTGCGGGTCTGGAAGTGGCCGACGAAGGGCAGCGCCGCCGCCAGAAGCGGCAGCTTTTGCGTCAGCGCGGGCCAGGCCAGCAGCCGGTTCTGCGTGACCGCAGCGCCCACCTCGACCTTGCCATCGACCTCCCGGATTGCATCGAGCCCGGGAATGCGCGTGATGTCGACCAGCACCGCGGGCTCGACCACGCGCAGATTGAGCATGGCCAGCAAGGTCTGCCCGCCGGCTAGCACGCGCGCATCATCGCCGTGCTCACCCAGGATCGCGACCGCCTCGTCGATCGTGTCGGGCCGCGCGTAATCGAACGGGCGCGGTTTCATGGCGCAGCTCCGGCCAGATCTTTCGGCGGCGCAGCCTCGGGCCCGGCCATCATGGCGTGGATGCGCCGCGGCGTCGCCGGCAATTCCACGTCCTTCACGTTCAAGGCATCCGCGATCGCATTGCTGATGCAGGCGGGCACGCTCATGCAGTTGCCCTCGGCGGCGCCCTTGGCGCCGAGCGGCGTGAACGGCGACGGCGTCTCCTGGTGCAGCATTTCCACGGGCGGAATCTCCGCCACGGTCGGCACCAGATAGTCCGCGAAGGTGCCGGTCAGGAACTGGCCGCCGTCGTCGTAGACGAACTCCTCGTAGAGCGCGGCGCCGATACCTTGCACGAAGGAGCCGCGCATCTGGCCCTCGACGATCAGCGGATTGAGCAGGCGGCCGGCGTCGTGGATCGAGACATAGCGATCGACCCGCACCTGAAACGTCAAGGGATCGATCTCGATCCCGCACATGTCGAATACGAAGCCGTAGGTCAGCGACGTGTTGATGCGGTCGTCGCTCGACGGCGGCTCGAGCTCGGGCGGCGACCACACCGCGGTCTCGCGCAGCGCCGGTGCCATGCCTTCCGGCAGCATCACCGGCGACCAGTGCGAGGTGCCGGCGACGCGGCCGAACGGCAGCGCGTTGTCGGGATTGCCGCGGCTCCTGATCTTGCCGCCGACGAGCTCGACGTCCTCGGGCAAGACGTTGAGCTGTTTGGCTGCAATGCCCTTGAGCTTGTCGGCCATCCGCCCGGCCGCCAGATGCGCGGCGACCGCGGTGCCCGGCGTGAAGCGGCAGGAATAGGTGCCGGCGGCGATCGACCATTGATCCTTGGCGGTGTCCATCTCCAGCACGACGTTGATGTCATCGGGCGACAAGCCCAGCCGGTCGGCGACGATCTGCGAGAGCACGGTCTGATGCCCCTGCCCCTGCACCGTCACGTCGGCCGTCACCGACACCGCGCCGAGCGGGTCGACATTGACCGTCACCATCGACACCGCGCCGTTCTTGGGGCCGGCTTTCTCGCGCGCCTCCGGCGTGAGCAAGGTCGAAAGGTAGCCCATGTTCGACATCCCGGGCTCGACCACGACGGCAAAGCCGATGCCGTAGTGCCGGCCCGCGGCGCGCGCATCGTCGCGCCGGCGCAGGAGATCAGCGAGGCGCCCATTGCCGGTCGCGGTCTCGACCGCGCGCAGATAGTCGCCGGAATCGTAGAGCGCCCCGGCCGCGGCCTTGTACGGAAACTTCTCCTTCGGGACGAGATTGCGCTTGATGACCTCGAGGTGATCGAGCCCGAGCTCGACCGCGATGCGCTGCACGAGTCGTTCGAGTGCCAGATAAAGCTGTGGCCCGCCGAAGCCGCGGATCAGGCTCGCCGGCATCTTGTTCGTCAGCACGACACGGTTGACCACGTCCACGTTCGGAACGTCGTAGGCGCCGGTCACCGCGCCGTGCATGCGGTAGAGCGGGCCGGGCATCGGCGCCCGCAGGAACGCGCCGTAGTCCTCGAGCTGGTCGAGGCGCAGCGCGAGAATGCGCCCCTCCTTGGTGACGGC
>Ga0126377_10000273_pt1 | contig 30428 bp, 28 predicted proteins | sample PanSoiMetPlot_22_FD_92647 | JGI IMG/M metagenome (GOLD analysis project Ga0126377, IMG submission 92647) | Tropical forest soil microbial communities from Panama - MetaG Plot_22 | ecosystem: Environmental > Terrestrial > Soil > Tropical forest > Bulk soil | place: Panama | collected 2016-02-17 | reverse complement strand
GTCGGGCGCGGTCGTCAGGCGCGTACTCGCGTGCGATCTGATGAATGGGCGCGGCGACTGTAGGCGGCGTCCCGCCGAAGTCCAATTCGACAGTGACCATCACGGCCTGCGCCACACTCATTTTGTTCGGTTCGCCGGTCACGCCCGTATCCTTCGTGTTAGCGCCCGCGACCGGAGCGTTTAACGATGAGGCCGTCGCGCCCGCCGCGGGAGTGGCGGATTTACGTTTGCCGGTATTGCCGTAATAAAAAATGATCGCAGCTGTGGTCAGCATTGCGATGATCGCGGCGGGAGCGAGCCATCGCTGCGCGCCCCGAACTGGAGTGGAAGCGACGGTCTGTCGCCGGCTGAGGCCCTTTTGTCTGTTCTTCGGCATATCCGTCAACTGTTACTTCGCAGGCTGAAACAGGCTGGCCTCGTAGGTGACGCCGAACGTGATGCCGCTGCGTTCGCTGTTGGAGTACAGTCCTTTGATTCCGGCCAGGTCCCAGATCAATCCGCCGGCGCGGATGCGGGCGCCGAGGCGGGCCGCGCCGTCCGATTCGGTTCCGAGCGGGGCGTTTCTGCGCGTGCTGTGGCGTCCGTTGACTTCGCCGACGAAGGTCAACCGGTTGTTGAGCTGATAGGAGCCAGCCAGACCGAAGAGCAATACGTCGTTTTGCGTGAACGGGCTGACATTCCCGAATGCGTCAATCGGAGAAGAGAGAATGCCGAGTCCCACGTTGGCGATGACGCGGGCTTTGCCGAAACTCTTAGCCGCCAACACGGTCGCGAAGAAGTTGGTCTGATTCAGCCCGATGCCGCGCGATTGATTCGAGTTCGGCAATTCGGCGCCGAAGCGGAATCCGAGGGCCGGCGCGCGACGGGATTCCTTGCGCAGTTTGATCTTCGTCGCCAGATAAAAATCGCCCGTGTCATTCGTCGCATTGGTCGTCTGGCTCAACTGCAATGGGATTGCGCTCGCCCGGTACTGCCGATTGACGCTGAGGTAGTTCTGGATCACGCCTCCGGCCTCGACCTCGACGTTCGGCGCAAGACCGAAAGTCATGGATATGACGCCGAGCCGCGTCAGATCACCGTTTAAACCGGAGAGGGGATAATTCTTGTCCTGCAAAAAATCGAAGCCGAATTCAAACCGCGCCGAGCCTGGTTTGACGATCTCGACATCCTCGGTGATCAAAGGGCGCTGCTGCGCAAGCGCAGGCAGGTTTGCGAGCCCCACAAAGACCAGTAACAAGGCCAAGTGAGACAAGTGGAAGAATACGGAACGGACGGAAATAACGGAACAAACGGAATAACGGATCATTTACTTACCTCACGCACAATGCGGAACCCGATGTCGAAACGGGTCAATGTGGGAAAGAAATAGCCTCTCTCGGCGGCGCGCTGCGTCACCATGCCGAGTCCGAAGCCGCCGCCGCGAATGACTTTCGCTTCGCCTTCGCGGCCCAGCATCCTGTAGCGTTTTCCTCGCGTGGGGCCTTGAGGGTTGATGCGCTCGCGCTCTTTATAATAATCGGGATCGTGCCAATCCGAACACCACTCCCAGATTTTTCCAGCCGAAGTGTACTTATCGCCGCCGAGCTTCGCCGCCTTCTCCCATTCGGCTTCGGTGGGCAGTCGGTAGCGGCTTCCGGTCTGCTCCGAGAGCCATTTGCAAAAGGCCACGGCGTCTTCCCAGCTTACGAAAACGACAGGCAGATCGCCTTGCCCCGCGGGATACTCGTTCCCATTCCATCCGTAACCCACTCCGCGCGGCGAGGGACGATTGGTCGCGTCAATAAAAAATTTATAGAGACGATTACTCACCTCGCTGCGCGAGATTTCATAGGCCGTAGTGAATACCTGATGAGACGGGCGTTGATCTTTGGCGCCCTTGTCGTTCCCACGTGTGAAAGAGCCTTCGGGGACGCGGAGCATCTCGGGGTCGAGGATGGGTTTGATTACGACATTGACCGTGACGGTCTCATCGGCTTTCACCGTCGCGATTCCGCGCCATTCCTTGAATCCCGGCTTGATAGCGCGCAACTGGCGCACGCCCGGCAACAAGCCTGCGACGCGCGTCGGCTGCCCTGGTATGGTTTTAACGCCGTATTTTTCGTCAATCAGAATTTCGGTTCCCGGTTCGTTGGAGATCAACTCCAGTCGCCCTGTCGGAGGCTTCTTTTTGATCGGGACCTCGAACCTCGTCGAAGCCGTACTCATCACGAATGTGTCGCGCCAAGCTTCATAACCATCGGCGATAACGCTCAAGCGATGATCGCCGGGAACGAGTCCGCTCAGAACCAGAGCGCCCTCGGCGCCAACGATTCCGCGCGGTTTCCCGTCGACTTCGACCGCGGCGCCGGGCGGAGCGACGATGGTCAGTTTGGCGCTGACCGGAGGCGCTTTCGACGCCGTCGAAGTGGCTATGGCAGATTTGCCAATCCTACCGGCCTTGCCAGTCTTCGCTTCTCCGGCCGATTTGGCTAAGGGCTTACTCTGCTCCTTTTTGACGGGTCTGGTTTCTTTGACGGTTTTGGTTTCCTTCCTGGCGGGCCTGGCGGGTGGAGGCGCTTCGCGCCCTGTCGGATCCTGCGCGAAAGCAGTCTGTGTAAAGACGAGTGCGAAAAACAGGGCTGCCAGAAGCGTCGGAAATATTTTCTGTGAGGTGGTTCTGCCGATCATGATTATTACTCACAATTACTTTTGAACGTTGCGCGCGCAACGGAAGCCGGTTTTATCGGGGATGCGATCGGGCGAAAGGGCGCCGCGATATGTCGAGGTGGCGCGTTGTGGGGTCACATCAAAGGCGCCGCCGCGAATCACTTTCAAACCCGCGCCGGCGAGCGAAGACGCGACCTTGCGGCCAGGGTAATCCTTGAAATCGCTCGAAGTCCATTCCCAAGCGTTGCCGCTCATATCGAGAGCGCCGAAGGGGCTGGCGCCGGAAGCATAACTTCCGGTCTCGACCAGCGCGCCGCCCTCGCTCCGCCCGGCGTTAGCGTAATCCTCTTTCCAACCGCTCCCCCAGGGGTAGAGACGGCCGTCGGTTCCGCGCGCGGCGAATTCCCATTCGGCTTCGGTCGGCAAACGCTTGTTGGCCCATCGCGCGTAAGCGTTCGCGTCATTCCACGAAACGTTCACGACGGGAAATTTCGTCTGGCCTTCGGGAATCTTTCCCCCGGCCCAATGCGACGGTGCGCGATGCCCCGTGGCCGAAACGAATCGTTGATACTCTTCGTTCGTCACTTCGGTTCGGTCAAGGAAGAACGGTTTTACACTGACTGTATGAACTGGGCTCTCAAATTCGTCGCCGTCGTCGCGCCCCATTTTGAAAGTCCCCCCGGACACATAGATCATTCCTTCAGGCAAGACGGACGCGCTCTCGACCGCCGGCGCGGAGCCTGGCGCGGACTCGGGCGAAGCGCCAGCCGCCACAGCCGTGTCTTGAGCGGTCGCCGAATTCGGGGACGAATAAATTCTCTTCTGGGTGGTGTACAGTCGCCAGGCCACGAGTCCGGCTAATACGGCGAGAACCACGATGATTACCCAGACCAGGGTCGCGCCCCGCGAATCGCTGCGTTGAACAGCTTCCTCGACTTCGAGAGGAATCTCTTCCTGGAACGAGGTCGCTGTAAACATTTCGACGCCCGGATTGGTCGGTCTGCCGATCAGAGGATCAGTAACTTCAGGAAAATCGGTCGTCAGGGCGTCGTGCACAGCCGCCGTTTTCCTGCCCGCTTGATCAATCACCGCAGGCTCGGCTGGAGTCTCGACAACCGCCGGACGCTGGCTGCGATCCGAAAGCGCGGCTTGCAATTTTCCCGTTGGCGACTCGGCCTGCGTCCTGAAAGCGGCGACCGTCGGCGGCGGAACCAGCTTGCCGGTGATCCGCTCCTTCTCCGGTTCGCCTGCGGTCGGCTCATTGCCAGGCGCCGCTTTCGACAGGTCGAGCGTATTGCCACAGGTTTCGCAATAACGCGAAAAAGGTTTCGCCGTCGCCCCGCAGCGTTTGCAGAAGATCTTCGCGACCTCCGGCGACTCTTCCGTCTCGGAGACGACCGTCTCCGCGGCGGGCATCGAAGTGGGCAGCAGCAGCGCGCGTTCTCGGTCGAGGCCGCAGGTCTTGCAGAAGAGCCAGCCGCTGCGCCAAGAGGCGCCGCAGTTGTAGCAAGCGCCCACGACGGTCTCCGGAGTGGGCGCCACGACTTCCGCGCCGCAATGCTGGCAGAATTTTTCTCCCCTGACCGTCCGCGCCCCGCAGCGGGTGCAGCAAACCGTTTCCGTGACCGGCTCGCTCGCAGAACGGGCCAGCCGCTGTCCGCAGCGACGGCAAAAACTCAATTGGTCTGGATAATTCAGATTACAGGCCGCGCAATACATAGCCCCGGTCGCCTAATAAACCCCATGAAGTGAAATATCTTATACCACGGCGCCGGTAATCATAATGGCAGCCACTTTTAGCGCGCAAGCAGAAGATCGAGGATTGAGGATCGAGGATCGAGGATGGCGTCATCGCTAAGGCGATCTTCGATCCTCGATCCTCGATCCTCAATCCTCGATTTCGGTAGTTGATCAGCCGCTTTCGACATCCCGCGTCGGATTGTTTATACTGAGCTTCACAGCTCATCGCCTCTGTAAAATCATTATTTTGATATGTCAGACAAATTCAGAGAAGAGTGTGGCGTCTTCGGCATTTTTGGCCATGAGGAAGCGGCGCGCCTGACCTATCTGGGTCTTTACGCGCTGCAGCATCGCGGTCAGGAATCGGCCGGGATAGTTTCATCCGACGGGTCGCTTCTGCGCGCCGAACGCGGAATGGGTCATGTCAATGACATTTTTCAGGAGCCCCACCTGTCTCAATTGACCGGACGCGCCGCCATCGGCCACGTGCGCTATTCGACAGCGGGAATAGTCAGCATCAACGAGGCGCAGCCTTTCCTGGTCAAATGCGCCTTCGGCCAGATCGCGCTTTGCCATAACGGCAACCTCCCCGACGCGAGCGAGGCGCGGCGCCGGCTCGAAATGGACGGCGCGATCTTCTCCTCGACCTCTGACACCGAAATCGTGCTGCACCGCATTGCGCGTTCGCGCGCGGGTAACGTCGTTGACGCCATCGCCGAATCGCTCAAAGACGAAGAAGGCGCCTTCTCGATGCTTTTCGCCACGCCGGGAAGCATTATAGCCGTCCGCGATCCGCGCGGCTTCCGCCCGCTCTGCCTGGGCGATCTCGACGGCGCGACCGTCTTCGCGTCGGAGACTTGCGCCTTTGACCTGATCGGCGCGACCTACATTCGAGACGTCGAACCCGGCGAGATAGTCATCGCCGATTCGCGCGGATTGAGTTCTTTTTACGCGTTCGAGCCGAAGCGCGTCACACATTGCGTCTTCGAACACGTCTATTTTTCGCGCCCCGATTCGATTGTCTTCGGCCGCAGCGTCAACAAGAGCCGTCACCGGATGGGCAAGCAACTGGCGCGCGAATGCCCGGCGGACGCCGACATCGTCGTGCCGGTTCCCGACTCGGGCGTCGCGGCGGCCATCGGCTACGCCTCGGAATCCGGGCTGAAGTTCCGATTCGGCCTTATGCGCAATCATTACGTCGGGCGCACGTTCATTGAACCTCATTCACAAATCCGCCATTTCGGCGTTAAGATCAAACTCAACCCGGTGCGCGATCTGATCGAAGGCAAACGCGTCGTCCTGATCGACGACTCGATCGTGCGCGGCACAACGTCGAAGAAGATCGTCAAGATGATGCGCGACGCGGGTGCGACCGAAATTCACATGCGCATCAGTTGCCCTCCCACCATAGCGCCCTGTTATTATGGAGTCGACACCCCGACGAAGGACGAGCTGATCGCGGCGCAATATTCGATCGAAGAGATTCGCCGCTATCTAGACGCCGATTCGCTCGGTTACCTGAGCATCAACGGGATGCTCGAATCGGTGGGCGACCCCGGCGACACTAAATACTGCACGGCCTGCTACACGGGCGATTACCCAACGCGAATCGACACTCACGACCAGACATCAAGGGAGCGGGAGGCGGTGACGGCTGATTAGGTGATGAAGGTTATAAGAGTTCTTATAGCGATCGCGATGGTCGCGGCTATCGTCATTGGCGTCATATACTGGCTGCGAACGCGCGAAGTTCCGACGCCGTTTGTCACACAAGGGCGATTGCAGGTTTATGCGCTCGACGTCGGACAGGGCGACTCATTCCTGATCATATCCCCCGAAGGCAAATCGGTTTTGATCGACGCGGGACCTCCGCAAGCGGGCGACGAGGTGGTAGCCGCGCTGCGAAAGAGAAACATCCAATCGCTCGACCTGGCCGTGGCGACGCACCCGCATTCCGATCACATCGGCGGAATGATACAGGTCATTGAAAATTTCGAGGTCAAAAACTTCCTCGACAGCGGCCAGACCTATACGAGCAAAACATACGAGCGGATGCTGAGGGCCATCACGGATAAACGAATCAAATTCATCGTGGCGAAGAAGGGAATGAAGTTCGAGCTCGATTCCGGCGTAAAACTCGATGTCCTCAATCCGCAGGGAGGCGATCAAGGGATCAAGAAGGTTCGTCAGGGAGGCAGCGTCGAAAACGCGAACTCCATCGTCATGCGGTTGACTTACGGCAATTTCGCGATGCTCTTCACCGGCGACGCCGAAACCGAGACCGAAGAGGTAATGATGAAATCCGGCGAACCGCTGCGCGCGCAGGTTCTGAAGGTGGGCCATCACGGTTCGCGTTACGCGACGAGCGCCAAATTCCTGGAGGCGGTGGCGCCTGAAGTGGCCATCATCTCCGTCGGAGCCGGTAACAATTACGGCCACCCGGCGCAGTCGACGCTCAACCGTTTGCAAAAAGCGGGCGTGAAAATTTACCGCACCGATCTGAACGGCGAGATCACGGTCGTCACCGACGGTAACAAGTTCGAGGTTCATGCCGCGAAGCAACCGGTACAGATCGCGATGAATAGGACTTATAAGTCTTATAAAAATTATTAGTCCTATTCAGGGTCCCGAGACATCCGACTATGAATCTGAAATCCGCGGAGAGCGCAATCAATGGGGCCTGGCTGACCGGTTTCGTTATCGGCGCGCTCACGCTGATCCAGACCGGCGTCCTTGTTTTCTTTTCAGGCGGCGGCCAGCTTAAAGTGACAGTCGCCGCTTTTGTCAGTGTGGTTATTCTTTTCACCCTCTCATACGGCGTCTTGCGTAGAAACAGAGTCTGCGCCGTCCTACTGGCCGTCTACTTTGTATTACAGGTCGCCGGCATGGCGGCTTCGTGGATCCGGAGCGGGACTACGCCGGTGGGCGTCCTGTTATATTTCCTTGCGATGTCGCTCTGTTTGAACGGCGCGCGTGGGGCGTTCGCATATCACAGGGGCTCACAGCTCAAAGCGGAAAGTCTGTAGTTAATTATGTCGAAAAGCCATGAGCCAATCAAAGCTTTCGTTGACCGGATCGAATCCGGTTTGGCGGTGATCCTGCTCAGCGACGGCAGCGGCGTTCAATTCGATCTGCCGCTCAAATATCTCCCGCTGGACGTTCAGGCCGGCGATCATCTGACAATCAGTTTTCAGCTCGATCCCGAGAGCCGGGAGGAGACGCTTCGAAACATTGAGGAATTGAAAAAGAAGTTGACAGAAGACAACGATCCCCAACAGACGGAGTTCACATTATGAATGATCCGATCAAATACAAAGACGCGGGCGTCGACATCGACGCGGCGAACCGGGCGACCGAGCGAATCAAGAAGCTGGCGCGCTCGACATTCAACGAGAATGTCATTTCCGAAATCGGCGGCTTCGGCGGGATGTTCAACGGCGTTTTCGCCGACACGCGCGAGCCGGTTCTAGTCGCGAGCTGCGACGGGGTCGGCACGAAGCTGAAGGTGGCGTTCGCCACGGGCGTTCACAATACGGTCGGTCACGATCTGGTGGCGCATTGCGTCAACGACATTCTGGTCCAGGGCGCCAGACCGCTCTTCTTCCTCGATTACATCGCCACCGGGAGGCTTAGAACCGACGTCGTCTCCGAGGTCATCGAGGGATTGGTCGCCGGCTGCCGCGAAAGCAATTGCGCGTTGCTGGGAGGCGAAACGGCGGAGATGCCTGGACTTTACGCCGACGGCGAATACGACCTCGCAGGCTTCATCGTCGGCGTGGTCGACCGTAACAGAATCATCAACGGTTCGCGCATTACGGCGGGCGACGTCGTAATCGGTTTGCCGTCGCTGGGACTGCACACGAACGGGTACAGTCTGGCGCGCAAGCTACTTCTGGAAATCGCCGGATATAAACTCGACATGACCGTGCCCGAACTCGGTTGCACAGCCGCCGAAGAGCTGTTGAAGCCGCACAAAAGCTATCTGCCGGCGCTCGAACGGCTGATCGAGCACGAAGGCGTCATCAAAGGTCTGGCGCATATCACCGGTGGCGGACTTGTCGAAAACATCCCGCGCATCCTTCCGAAAAACGCCGACGTGGTAATTAAAGACGGGAGTTGGCCCGTCCCGCCGGTCTTTGACCTGCTGCGTAAGATCGGCGCCGTGCCCCGCGAGGACATGCTGCGCACGTTCAACCTGGGCATAGGCATGGTCGTCATCGCCAGCCCTCAGACACTGCAATTCCTCGAAGACCAGTTCATGTACTCTCGCCAGGAATTCTACGTCATCGGCGAGGTTGTCACCGGAAATCGTCAGGTGCGTTTTGCTTGAAGAGAGTCCTTCCACTAGACAGAAAAATGTAAGACAAAAAAATAAGAGATCCCATTTTTCCGCCCTACATTTTTCTGTCTGATGGGTAGTCGTGGTCAAATTTTTCTGTCGAAGCGAGAAACGAACATGAATAAATCACTCCTCCATCGCTCGCTGTCTTTATTGTGCATCTGCGCGTTGCTGTTCCCCCCTCCCACTTTTGCGCAACAACAATCATCGCCGAAGAAGTTCGAGCTGACCGTGGACAGCATTATGCGTGGTCCCGATCTGGTCGGCTACGAGCCGACCCGCGTCTACTGGTCGCAGGACAGCCAGCGCGTCTATTTCCGCTGGAAGCGCGCGGGTGAGGCGAGGTTGAAAGAGCCCGACCTGTACGTCGTCAACCGCGACGGAAGCGATCTGCGAAAGCTTTCGGAGGACGAAGCGAAGCAGGCGCCGCCGCTGGCGGGCGACCTGTCCAAGGACAAGACTATGACCGTCTTCGCCGAAGAAGGCGACATCTTCATTTACGACAACGTGAAGCGCGAGCGCCGCCAGATCACCAGCACGATTGACGGCGAGAACAGCCCGCGATTCACGAAGGACCAGAAATATATCGTCTTCACCAGGCAGAACAATCTTTACCGGATGGCGCTGGACGGCGGTCAACTGGCGCAGCTTACTGACGTCCGAGCCGGAGGCGCGCCGGCGGAAGCCGCCCCGCCGCAACGCGGTTTCGGCGGAGGCGGTTTCGGCGGACAGCGGCAGCAGGGCGGCGGCGCGGGCCAGGCGACGCAGCAACGCGGCAATGAGAGCCAGGAGGTCATCAAGAAGGAAGAGCGCGAATTGCTCGAGGCCGTCCGCGAGCGCGCGCAGAACCGCGAAGAGCAGGAGGCCAAACGCAAACAGCGCGAGAGGCGCAAGCCCTTCACTCCGCCCGCCGGTCAAGCGGTCGCCAACCTGCAGCTTTCGCCGGACGGCAAGTACGTCCTCGCTTCGGTAATCCAGCCGCCGTCAGGCGCGAAGAACACCATTGTGCCGAACTACGTCACCGAATCGGCCTATACCGAAGACATTCCCAGCCGCAACAAGGTGGGCGACGAGCAGAACCGCACGCGGCTGGCGATCATTACGGTCGAGACGGGAGACGTGAGCTGGGTCGATCACGGCCAGAAGCAGCCGCAGCCGGAGCAGCGCCAGGCGCCGCCGCCGTCGCAGTCTTCGGAATCGCGGGGGCAGACACAGCGCGCGCAGGAGCGCGAACGCAATGTGCAGCTTCTCAATCCGCAATGGTCGGAGGACGGTAAAAACGCCGTCACCCTCGCGCGATCGGCTGACAACAAGGATCGCTGGACGCTGTTGATCGACCCTGCCACCGGCAAGACCAAAGTTCTGGATCATCAACACGACGACGCCTGGGTTGGCGGGCCAGGCGCGTTCACGCTCGGGTGGCTGGGCGACAATAAGACCGTCTACTTTGAATCGGAGCGAGACGGGTGGTCGCATCTCTACAGCGTCTCGATCGACGGAGGCGAGCCGAAGCAGTTGACATCGGGACGGTTTGAAGTCTCGGACGTGCGGCTTTCGGAGGACAAGACGAAGTTCTATTTCACTTCTAGCGAGGGCGACCTGGGACAACGCCACCTCTATTCAATGCCCGTGACCGGCGGAGAGCGGGCGCGCATCACTACGGAGCCCGGGAACAATCAGTCGACGATCTCGCCCGATGAAAACGCGCTCGCCATCGTGCGATCGTACAGCAACCGTCCGCCCGAGCTTTATATCGCCCCGAACAAACCAAACGCCCGGGCGGCCGAGATCAAACAGGTCACGACTTCGCCCGTCGACGAGTTTTTCAGTTACAAATGGATCGATCCTCCTATCGTCACGTTCAAGGCGCGCGACGGCGTGGAGGTTCCCGCCCGTATTTACAAACCGGCGAAGTGGCAGAAGGGCGGTCCAGCCGTCCTCTTCGTTCACGGCGCGGGTTATCTGCAGAACGTCCACAAATGGTGGAGCAGCTATTACCGCGAATACATGTTTCATCACCTGCTGATGGAGCGCGGCTTCATCGTGTTGGACGTGGATTACCGTGCTTCGGCGGGCTACGGGAAAGATTGGCGCACGGCCATCTATCGCCACATGGGCGGCAAGGATTTGAGCGACCAGGTTGACGCGGTGAAGTATCTGGTGGCCGAACACGGCGTCGACTCGAAGCGCGTGGGCATTTACGGGGGCAGCTACGGCGGCTTCATCACGCTGATGGCGATGTTCACCGAGCCTGAAGTCTTCGCCGCCGGCGCCGCGCTTCGCCCTGTCACCGACTGGGCGCATTACAATCACGGCTACACCTCGAACATCCTCAACACGCCGCAGGGCGACGCCGAAGCTTACAAGCGAAGCTCTCCGATCTATTTCGCCGAAGGGCTGAAAGGCGCGCTGCTGATCTGCCACGGGATGGTCGACGTCAACGTGCATTTCCAGGACACTGTGCGGCTGGTCGAGCGCCTGATCGAACTGCGAAAAGAGAATTGGGAACTGGCCGCCTACCCCGTCGAAGACCATGGCTTCGAGCGCGCTTCGAGCTGGGCCGATGAATACAAGCGGATTTTAAAGCTTTTTGAAACGAACCTGCGTTCAACAAACAATACGCCGGTTAAGAAATGAGTCGTTCACGTAGTTATGAACGACGCCAAGAACAGCTCGCGTTGCGACGCCCTGAAATGGTGAGATGGCGTCGAGCAACGTACCGTAGGTTGTCCTACCTGCGGAGGCTTCATCAGCAAGCCGCTTGGTAGTAACTGAACGGCTCATTAATTGAGCCCTCCGCAGGTTGGACAACCTACGGTACATTTTTTCTGGGTAGCGATGAAAAAAATCGGCATACTGATTTCAGGCCGCGGATCGAACATGCTGGCGCTCATCCTCGCGGTGATCGATGGCCGCATTCCCGACGCCGAGGTCGCAATCGTCATCAGCAACATCGCGGACGCGCCCGGCCTCGAGAAGGCGCGCGAATACGGCGTCGATACCGTTACTCTCGACCACCGCGGCAAGTCGCGCGAAGAGCACGACCGCGCGATGGCCTTCGAATTGCGCGCCCGCGAAGTCGATCTGGTCTGCCTGGCCGGTTACATGCGGCTGCTCTCGCCGTGGTTCACGCGCGAATTCGAGGGGCGCATTCTGAACATTCATCCGTCGCTGCTGCCGGCTTTCCCCGGACTCAACGCGCAGCGACAGGCGATCGAATACGGCGTAAAATTTTCGGGCTGCACCGTTCACCTGGTTGACGAAGAGCTGGATCACGGCCCTATCATCAATCAGGCCGTCGTCCCGGTTCTACCCGGCGACACCGAAGATACGCTCTCGGCCCGGATTCTGGCCGAAGAACACAGGATTTACCCCGAGGCGGTCGCGTTGATGCTGAGCGACAAGTTCGGGATTGAAGGGCGTCGGGTGATCTCTGTTAAAGCGCCGCGCGCGTAAGCTAGCTGCTATGTTACAGTACCGCGGGCGTTAGCAAGCGGGTATGCGAAGAAAGGAAATATCAACGTGGGAGATAGAAATCTGTATCTGGTGACGGGAGGCGCGGGATTCATCGGCTCGCATATAGTCGAGGCGCTGCTCAACCGCGGCGACCGTGTGAGGGTGTTGGACAACTTTATTACCGGGCGACGCGAGAATCTATCGCCGGTGGCCGGCCGTGTGGAATTCATCGAAGGCGACCTCCGCGATTACGCCACGACGCTGCGCGCCGCCGAGGACGCTCGCGTGATATTTCATCAAGCCGCCGTGCCTTCCGTGCCGCGCTCGGTGGCCGAACCCGCGCTCAATCACGACGTCAACGTCAACGGGACATTCAACGTTTTAATGGCCGCGCGCGAAGCCGGCGTTCGCCGGGTTGTTTACGCCGCGTCCAGTTCGGCCTACGGCGACACCGAAACGCTTCCTAAACATGAGCACATGCCGCCCAGCCCACTCTCGCCCTACGCCGCGTCGAAGCTTTTCGGCGAATATTATTGCCAGGTCTTCACGCGGGTTTATGGGCTGGAAACCGTCAGCTTGCGCTACTTCAACGTTTTCGGCCCGCGGCAGGACCCGTCTTCGCCCTATTCCGGCGTGATCTCGAAATTTGTCACCGCCCTCTTGAATGGCGACCAGCCGGTGATTTATGGCGACGGCGAGCAGTCGCGCGATTTCACTTACGTCGCCAACGTGGTCGACGCGAACTTGCGCGCGGCTGAATCCAAGGAAGCGATCGGAGAGGTCATAAATTTGGGAATAGGCGAGCGAGTCACGCTCAATCAATTGCTCGCCGAATTGCAGAAGATCATCGGATCGAATCTTCCCACCCGCTACGAGGAGACGCGCCCAGGCGACGTTCGCCATTCACTCGCCGACATCTCCCGCGCCGTAGAGACGATCGGCTACCGCCCGCTGGTCGGATTGGCCGAAGGGCTGCGGCGGACTGTTGAGTGGTACCAGGAGAATCAATGAGAGTGGGCAGTGGGCAGTGGGCAGTGGATAGTGACATCCGCTGCCCACTACCCACTACCCGCTGCCCACTGCCCACTGCCCACTTTTCATGCGTTACATCCTGATCCCAGTTAAAGACCTCACGCGCGCGAAGCAGCGTCTCGCATCGATGATGACGCAGGAGGAGCGGACGCGTCTGGCATGGGCGATGCTCGAAAATACATTCGCAGCTGCGGCGCGCGCGCGGAACGCCGATCGGATCGCCGTGGTCACGCTTTATCCCCCCGCCATTGAACTCGCCGCAAAGTACGGGATGGAATTGATCGCCGAGGCCGAACAGATTTCGGAAAGCGCTTCGGTGGATTTCGGCTCGAAGGAGGCGAAGCGGCGTGGCGCGACCGCGGCGCTGAGATTACCGATTGATTTGCCTCTAGTCACCGAGCGTGACATCGAAACAGTCCTAGACTATGACGGCAGCGCGCCTTCAGTCGTGATCGTCCCCTCGCGCGACGGCGCCGGGACGAATGCGATCCTGCGTCGTCCGCCCGATCTCTTCCCTTCGCGCTTCGGCCCAGGCAGCCTCGCCAAACATCTGGCGGAGGCCAGTGCGGCCAAGGCGGATTGCAGAGTGATTGAACTTCCCGGCATCGCGCTCGACATAGACGACCAGAATGACGTGGCGGAATTCATGCGGCGCGGACAGGGCGGAAGCGTCTATGAATTGCTCGCCGCGATTATCGGCAGGCGAATGGAAAATACGCGCGCCTCTGGCGAGTGTAGAGAAAATAGGGCATGATGTGCGCATTCCTAACGACAAACTGCTGGATATTTGATAATTATCCTCCGATTGGTGAACTGTCTTTTTCAATTAAAGAAGGAGTCTCTTCAATATGAAATTCAATACACCGCCTCTGTCTCCTCCCACGGAACTGCGGACGCGCCTATGCGAGGGAATAGAGTTGATTGGCGAGGTGAAATTCACCGAGGTGATGAGAGTGGAGACCAAAATCTCTGGCAAGGTGCTCTCAGAGTCCGGCAGTCTGGTGGTGAGCGAAAAAGGCTACGTGCAAGCTGTAATCGAAGCGGGGTTCGTCGAGATCTTCGGAACGGTGGAAGGAACCATCACGGCCAAGTACAAGGTGCAGATTCGCTCCGGCGGCCGAGTCACCGGCGACATCTACACGCCCGACCTTAACATCGAGCACGGAGCGTTCTTCGACGGAAAGTGCCATATGACCGTCTGATTACTTTACCACTTCCATTCTCCGCCTCGCCGATTTGCCGATGGCGAGATGAAAGATCGCGCTCCCGTTTTCCGCGCGCGGAGAAAAGAATTCGATCACGTCTTCGTCATAAAAGGTCAGCCCTGACGCGCCTAACCCTTGGGCGTAGGCGGCAAGGTACATCTTGCCGCCGATGATGCCCGCTTCGAGTTGCGCCGCGCGGTAACCGCGATTGCCTAATCGCTCGAAGACGGCGTTCAAGTCGGTGATGAAAAATATGGTCGCCGCGGCTTCGGCCGGCAACGCCTGTTCCAGTCCCAGGTAGCCCGCCTCCCTTCGAAACTCGCCGGCCTTAATCAACTCAAGCGCCCATCTGTCACGGTCCAACGCGTAAGCGCCTGGTTGCAATCCGTCAACGGCGTGAACGATCAGATAGAGACGGTTGAGGCGCGGCGCGCCCGCCGTTTCAATACCGGGAGCGGTTGCGACCGCCGGTTCAGCGCCGCTAACGGTAGCGACCGCTGGTTCAGTACCGGGAGCGGTTGCGACCGCTGGTTCAGTACCGGGAGCGGTAGGGGCCGCCGGTTCAGTACCGGGAGCGGTAGCGACCGCTGGTTCAGTACCGGGAGCGGTTGCGACCGCTGGTTCAGTACCGGGAGCGGTAGCGACCGCTGGTTCAGTACCGGGAGCGGTAGCGACCGGGCCGAGAAAATCCGCCGGAATCTCCCGCATCGAACAATGTATCAAGGTAGAAAACTGTTCGAAGCTGACGCTGCTATTCCGATCGAACCGTCTCGTCGAGCCACGCTTTAATATCACTGTTCCAAGCCCCTCATGCGACCTATATTCTTCACTAAAAGGTTTCAGCGGGATTAACTGCCCTTTGGGGGCAGGACTTTTCTGTTCGGGCAGGCGCCCGCGCCATTGGCGAACCTCGTCTACATCAAGGAGTGACGAAGCCGCGTGCATTTCTCGCATCGCCGGGTAATCGACTTCGCTCGACGAGAGTGGCTCCGTTTCCAGGGTCAATTGTTCGATTTCAGCGGGCGGCGCAGGCGGCTGGGAAGAAGTTTGACCGAGCGAGACCATCGAAAACGCGACCTCATGGTCGGAGTCGAGGCCGAGCAAACGGTTCACATCCTCATCAACGAACCCCATGACGACGCGCGCGGGAAAATCGAGCGCCGTGGCCGTCGCCAGCAGGTTCGCGAGCATCGTGCCGTTGTCCCAGCCGAAATGGCGGTAGGTTCGCGCCTGGTACTTCCACGCGTTGCGCCAGTATGTCCCGGCGCAAACGATCGCCACCGGCGCGCGCATTACGCCCGGCTCCTCCGCTGTCGCGCGCGCAATCACGCCGCGATGATCGCCCCGCCGCAACCGCCGCAGCGAAAAATCGTGGGGGCTGAAATGATAGACTCCCGATTCCAGACCAGGCAGATCGCCGCAGACCAGATACAACTCGATCTCGTATAACGCGCCCGTACACGCCGCCGCGCGAAACATGATCTCGCCGCCCGAATTTTGTTTGATCTTTGTGACGCCGGCTGAGTAGTAGAGCAATTGCGCGAGATCTTTCAGACCGGGAATGGCGGCGGTATTAGTTTCAGCGGCTTGCCTGGATATGGCCTCGAGCGCGGGCATATCGAGGGGCGGGACCTCGCGCGGCAGTTCGATCGGATCGAGCGTGGTGTAGATCTTGAAGGGCAGCGGCTTGTTGGGCCAATCGAGAAAATGGGCTTTGTTGCGAACGCTCCAGAACGAGTGCTTCGTCGCATCGTGATAAGCCCACCCGGCCTTCGTCTCTTGGTTCTGCTTTGGATTGGCCATTCGACTCTCCCTACGGTCACAGGAAGAGAGTACGGAACAAACGGAAATAACGGAACAGACGGACACTTTCGGGTTCTTTTCCGGATCGCGCCTGTCTGTTCCGTTATTTCCGTTTGTTCGGTACTCTGTCTCAGCCCATTGAGCTGAAACTCTCCGGCTTCACCTTGTATAGCACGCGCTGCTCGCCCTGCTGGCGGAACGGATAGACATCCTTGTTCAAATATTTTTTCGCCAGCTTGTTGATGTGATCATCCGCGCCATTCTGAGTGCGTTCGGCGACGTGGCCGCGAACTTCCAGATAGCGGTACGGGTTGTCTGGGTCGACCAGCGCCAACGCCACGCGCCCGTCGCGCTGCAGGTTTTTATCTTTCTGGCGGCCCACGGCCGTGTTGAACAGAACATGCTCGCCATCGAAATCTATCCAGACTGGCGTGACCTGAGGCGAGCCGTCAGGCATCAACGTAACCAGGCTGGCGAAAATTCTCTTGTCGAAAAGGTCTCGATACTTGTTGGGTATAACCTCTGCCATTTTTACTCTCCTTATTGTTAATCACAGCGCCAACTCGGCCATCACTCGCAAAGTGGCGACGTCCGAGACGCCGCAGATCAGAGTCGTAATTCCGCACTCTTTCCACGCCGCGAGCCTGTCGGCGATCCGTTCGCGCGGCCCGCACAGCGCAACCTCATCAACCAATTCATCTGGCACCGCCGTCACCGCTTCCAGCTTTTTGCCCGCCAGGTAAAGGTCCTGAATCCTGTTCGCGGCTTCCTCGTACCCGTAGCGGCAAGCGATGTTAAAGTAGAAGTTCTTATCGCGTGCGCCCATTCCGCCGATATAAAGCGCCAGGTGCGGTTTAATCATATTCCGGCAGTTATTCACATCATCGCCCATTTGAATCGTTACTGTCGGCGCGATATCGAACAAAGAGAGATCTTTTCTGCCCTCCGCCTTCGTAGGGCTCTCATCGCGTTTCCAGTAGTCGGATTCGCCGGAAGCCGCCATGTCAGCAATATGTTTTCGCGCCAGATCCGCACTGTGTTTCGCAAAACCCTCATCCAGCCATTCGCGGTAAATGTTCACGCGGTGCGGCGAGAAGAATATCGGCAGCCACCCGTCAGCGATCTCGGCGGCGAGCGCGACGTTCTTCGGCCCCACGGCGGCGAGATAGATCGGAATGTTCGACCGCAGTGGGTGAATAATCAACTTGAGAGGTTTGCCCAATCCCGACCCCGATCTCGTCGGGATGTCGTAATGTTCGCCGTGGTGCTCCAGAGGCTGCTCGCGCTTCAAGATCTTGCGGACAATATCGACATACTCCCGCGCCCGCGTGACGGGCTTACCATAAGGGACGCCGTGCCAGCCCTCGACCACCTGCGGTCCTGAAGCGCCTATGCCGAGCAGCATTCGCCCGCCTGTCAGCAGATCGAGCGTCGCGGCCGTCATCGCCGTCATCGCCGGCGCGCGCGCCGTCATCTGCAAAATCGCCGTGCCGACGTTGATCTTTTCGGTCTTCGCCGCAAGCCATGTGAGCGTGGTTACCGCGTCCGAACCATAAGCCTCCGCAGTCCAGACCGAGTGGTATCCCAGACGGTCAGCCTCCTGCGCCAGCGCGACATTGTTTTCGGGGTTCGCGCCCCAGTAACCCAGGTTCAATCCAAGCCGTATAGGCCGCATAGTTCCTCCCATAAATCGGTACCGCGAGCGGTAGCGAGTGGGCCTTTATTCAGGCGCCCGCTCGCTACCCCTCGCGGTACTGATCCAAAAATCGGTACCGCGAGCGGTAGCGAGCGGGCCTTTATTCAAGCGACCGCTCGTTACCGCTCGCGGCGCTGATCCAATTTGTAAGCTCGCGGATGTGGGCGAGCCTGATAAATTCTCTACCCGCGAGTTCTTCCTCCGGCACGATTTCGTGCTCCCAGGTGGTCTCGTATGGGATGTAAACCGCGCGCCCGCCCATTTCGATTACGGGCAGGATGTCTGACCTGATCGAATTGCCGACCATCAGGAAGCGACGCGGGTCGATCTCGTGCCTGGCGACGATGGTCTGGTAGGTCTCTCTGATTTTGACGGGAACGATCTCGATTCTGCTGAAGCGGTCGGCAAGCCCCGAACGCGCGATCTTCGCCTGCTGCTCGAAAAGATCGCCTTTCGTGATCAGCATCAGGTCGTGCGAGACGGCGAGCGTCGTGATCGTCTCTTCAACGCCGTCGAGCAATTCGACCGGGGCTTTGAACATCTCGCGGGTCAACTCGATGATCCGGCCTATTTCGGCGCCGCTGATGCGCCCTTCGGTCAATTCGATGGCGGTTTCGATCATCGAGAGCGTGAAGCCCTTAATGCCGTAGCCGTAATGGTCCAGGTTGCGGATTTCGGTCTCGTACATCCGGCGCTCTATCCAATCCGGGTCGTGATAATGCGCCAGGATGTCGAGGACCTGCCGCTGCGCGCCTCGATAAAGCGGCTCGTTGTGCCACAGCGTGTCGTCAGCGTCGAATGCGATTACGTCGAACATCTCGCCTCCGCCTCTGCGATGAGCGCCACGGCCTGCGCTCCGATCGCTTCGCCGCGTCCAATCGCGTCCAGCCCCTCGTTGGTCTTCGCCTTGATGTTGATCCGCGACACGTCAATTCCCATCGCTTCAGCGAGTTTAGCCTTCATGACGGAGATATTCTGCGCCATCTTCGGGCGTTCGGCCAGGATCGTCGCGTCGATGTTGGCGATCTCGAAACCGCGCTCTTCGAGCAGTCCCCGGACGTGGCGCAGAAAGACGAAGCTGTCAGCGCCCGCCCAGCGGGGGTCAAGGTCTGAGAAATGCGAGCCGATGTCGCCTAGCGCGGCGGCGCCGAGCAGCGCGTCGGTGATCGCATGCGTCAGGCTGTCGCCGTCCGAGTGTCCCAACAGGCCGCGCTCATACGGTATTTCGACCCCGCCAAGGATCAGCTTTCGACCTTCGACCAGACGGTGGATGTCATTGCCTATACCTACTCGAAACTTGTTCATAATTGTCATTTCGACTGCTCGAGCAGCCTCTCGGCCAAGACCAGATCTTCCGGCGTGGTGATCTTGATGTTGTTCGGCAAGCCATCGACGATCGCTACAGGCGATCCGAAACGTTCGACAAGGAACGAATCATCGGTCGCCGACGACGAGGGCAAGCTGGCCGCGCGAGCTTCTTCGTTCGCCCGCAGTAGCAGATCGTAACGAAACGCCTGTGGGGTCTGCGCGCGCCAGATTCTGCCGCGATCGATCGTGCGCAGTACGAAACCGTTCTCGACTTCTTTGATCGTGTCTGTCGCGGGCAGCGCCAGAATCGCCGCGCCGGTTTCCCGCGCCCTGGCGATGACCGCCGAAATCCGCTCCGGCGTGACGAACGGGCGCACGGCGTCGTGAACCGCCACGATCTCAGGTTGAAACTCTCTCGCCGCTTCGAGCGCATTCAAAATCGAATCGCTGCGCTCCGCGCCGCCGCTAACAAGACGAAGAGGCTTTCGGATGTTATGCGCCCAAAGCGTTCGCTCGAAACGCCCGATCTCCTCCGGACGCAGCGCGACGATGATCGCGCCGATCTCGGCGCATTCGTCAAACCTCCTCAACGTGTGAACGATGATCGGCGCTCCAGCGATCTCTACAAATTGTTTTGGGATTTCCCCGCCGAATCTGCTGCCGCTGCCGGCCGCTGGGATGATGGCAACGTTCATAAAGCAGTGGGTAGTGGGTAGTGGGTAGTGGGTAGTGGGCAGTGAGCGGTGGGCGGCAAAGCGCAAACCACTTTCTACTGCCCACTACCCACTACCCACTGCCCACTAATTCAGTCAACTGACGGAGCCGGCACGGGCGTGGGTCTAGACGGCCGATCGCGTAATTCGCCCCTCGTGTCGCGCGCTTCGGCCTTCTGGTCTTCAACCCGCCCGAAGATCATTTTTCCAGCCGTGGTTTGCAAGACGCTGGTCACGACCATATCGACATTTTTGCCAATAAGGCGGCGCGCGTTGTCAACCACAACCATCGTGCCGTCGTCCAGATAGGCCACGCCCTGGTTGTACTCCTTGCCCTCCTTAAGAATGAAGACCTTCATGATCTCGCCGGGCAGGACAACGGGTTTGAGCGCGTTGGCCAGTTCGTTGATGTTGAGCACCTCGACGCCGCGCAAGTGAGCGACCTTGTTGAGATTGAAGTCATTGGTGACGATGGGCGCGTTGAGTTGTTTGCCGAGCTCGATCAGCTTCAGATCGACCTCGCGCACGTTGGGGAAATCGGCTTCGTAAATCTGCACGTCTAGGGCGTTGTTTTTCTGAATGCGCTGGAGAATGTCCAGGCCGCGCCGTCCCCTGTTGCGCTTGGCGGAATCCGACGAGTCGGCGATCTGCTGCAATTCCCGCAGGACGAATTGCGGGATGAGAATCACTCCGCCCATAAAGCCGGCTTCGGCGATGTCGGCGACGCGCCCGTCAATGATCACGCTGGTGTCGAGAATCTTGTAGCTCTGCTTCGAGCTGCGGTCGCTCAATATGCCGCCAAGCGCCGAAAGGTCAAGATAATCGCCTTTAGCCGCGCCGACCAGCAATCCGACGTAAGCCATAAAAAGCGTCAGCGTCAATGTCAGGAAGGATTTGACCGACTGATCCCAGGGCTGCGCGGTGACCAGAAACCCGATCATCGTCGACCCGATGATGCCGAGGATCGAGCCGGCGGCGGCCCCGATCAAAGTCTTCAGCGAGGCGCGCCGGATGCGCAACTCGAAGAAGATTATCCCGCCCGCCAACAGCGCGCCGGTCATCGCCGAAATCGATCTTGACCCGCCGGGGATCCCGAGTTCCCTGCCTACCTCTTCAGGGATTGGTTGAATCAGGTAGCCCGCGATGACGAATATGACGATGAATACCGCACGAATCAAAATTATATCTGCTTGCATAAAACATATAACTTTCTTTTAAACTCGAACGAACCTCTCCAAATGAAACTCGATTTTTGATTATGAAATGCCTGGTAGGAGCGCCCGTCCGATCCGTGAATGATTGAATTTTGTGTGGAAAATTCCTGAACGCGCCCGTGATTCTAGCACGAGCAGTTGAAGAGTGGGAGTGCTACGGGGAGAAGAAGACAAGGGGACAAGGAGACAGGGAGACAAGGGGAAATTTTATCCGATACACCAGTCTTCAGGATGATTTCTCATCGAGACAAGCATGGCGATAATGGATTCGTACTCCCTGTAAAGCTCTGAAGCGGATTCGCGAGCCATGTAACTACATTCGACCGCGAATTGAATCCATGTTTGTGTTTCGGCGGCTTCCGCTTCGCTGTCATTGAGTTTGCTGGCAAAATGCGCGCTGTAAATACGTTTGCGCCACGCTTCAGCCTGATTGGAGCAGACCGAACGCGATGAACGCCGCATTTGGTCGGTAAGTGAATACTTCTCTTCTACCGGGAAACTTTTACTAAACTCGTAAATCTTCATCGCCGCGGCGAACGCCTTCTGATAAACATCAAGTTCCGTATGCCGTGTAATCTTCTTCTTTTCCTGGTCACTCATATTTGAACCTCCTGTATTTGATTCAAGTCTAAGTTTCCTTGTCCCCTTGTCCCCTTGTCTCCTTGTCTCCTCTTCACTCCTTAGGCGCGTAATACCCCGATCGCGCGCGGGCGTTGTAATCGGTTTTTTTGATTCGGATGGCGAGTTTGCGGAATGAGCCGTCGCGTTTTTCGTTGGTCGAGAAGAAACCGAGAACGTATTGGGTGCGCAACTGATCGGCGAGGCTGGTGAAGGCGCGGTCGAGTTCTTTGAGTGACAATTCGTCGGCCTCATCGCCGGGCTGTGATCCGCCCTGGACCTTAGCTCTGAGCACTTCGCCGCCGGTCTCTCTGGTCAGGGTTTCGAGGGCGCGTTCGGCGGCCAGATCGCGCAGGTTCTGCGAGGGCCACTGACTGCCAGTAAAGACGGCGAAAATGACGGCGTCGGACTTTTGCGCCTGCGTCAGAGCTTCGAGCAATCCCTTGCCGCTGGTGGTGTCGCCGCCGTCCGAGACGATGACGATGACGCGACGGCCTTCGGCGTTCTTGAAATAGTCGGACGCCAGGAAAACGCCGTCGTAAAGCGATGTCGCGCCCTGCGCCTTGAGCTGGCGCGTGGCGTCAATGAGGAGCGGGATTTTGTTGGTGAATTCCTGCAAGACGATGACGTCGGTGGAAACCGAAAAGACGGCGGCGCGATCCTGCGGGCGGATGATGCGCTCGAAGAAGCGCGCGGCTGCGCGGCGCTCGAAATTGAGCCTCTGCGCGACGCTCAAGGACGTGTCGAAAAGCATGACCATCTTGAGCGGCTGATCGGCGGTGCGGGAGAAATTGGCGATCTCCTGCGGCGCGCCGTCTTCGAGAATCTCGAAATCCTCCTGCCTCAGATCGATCGGGCCGCTCGACGATTTTCCGCCGACGGTCACGACGATGTTGATCAGATCGCTGTTGATGCGAATGACCTCCTCGTCGTCTTTTTTGCCATCTTTGCCATCTTTTCCCCCCTTCTGCTCCGGGGGGTTTTCAGGCAGGCGGATTTTCGGAGGCGTGACTGGAGGCTGGGGCTTGTCGTTCTTCTGCTTCTTCGATTCGGGTCCGCCGCGCCCGCTCTGGCTGAAGACCGCCCGCAGTGGCGCGAATACAATAACCGCAACCGCAAAAACAATCGCTGTCGGAATAAAGATTCCGCGGCGCCTCTGCGTCATTGCGTCTGGGGCGGTGAACTCACTCTTCATCTATCAGAAACTCCCTGAGAACATCCCCTGAAAAAATCATGAACATGAATAGGTCTAATAATACCTACTAGTCCTGTCCTTGTTCTCCGATTCGAGCCAGCCAATCACTGAACGCCTTCAATCCGCGCTCGACCTGAAAACGACAGCGGTCGGCTTTTCGTTTCAACCGTTTTCTCAATTCGGGCTCTACCGGAGGGAGGAGCGCGAAAGTGGTGTTGGCCGGTTGAAAATTCTTCGCGCCGGCGTTGGCCAGATAGAAGGTCAGCGAGCCGGTCGCCGATTCGCGCGGCGGCGCCGAAGTATCAAGCCCCCGAGCCAGCCGCGCCGCGTTCATCCCGGCGATCATCCCCGTGGCCATCGCCTCGGTATAGCCCTCGATGCCCGAAATCTGGCCCGCAAAAAGAACGCGAGGATGCTCGCGCATTTGCAGCGTTTCGCGCAATAGTTTCGGCGAACATATGTATGTGTTCCGGTGCATCTGGCCGAAGCGGATGAATTCGGCGTTTTCAAGTCCTGGGATAAGCTGCAAAATGCGCTTCTGCTCGCCGTATTTGATGTGGCATTGGAAACCGACCATGTTGTATGCGTCGGCCATTAAATTCTCCAGCCGCAATTGCACGCAAGCGTAAGGCTCGCGCCCGGTGCGCGGGTCGACGAGGCCGACCGGCTTCATGGGGCCGAAGCGCAGCGTCTCGCGCCCGCGCCGCGCGATCTCTTCAATCGGCAGACAGCCTTCGAAGAACTTCTCCTCGTCGCTCATGCCTTCGTGCGGTTTGACTTTTTCAGCCGTCAAGAGCGCGTCATGGAAACTCTCGTATTCCTCCCTCGTCATCGGGCAGTTGACGTAATCATCGCCGCCCTTGCCGTAGCGCGCCGCCCTGAAAACAATGTCATAATTAATTGTTTCGCCGTCGACGATCGGCGAGATCGCGTCGAAGAAATAAAGGTCGCGTTCGCCGGTTAATCCGCCGATCGCCTGGACCAGCGCGGGCGAGGCCAGTGGCCCCGCCGCGATCACCGTGACCTCGTCAGTATTGATCGCCGTAACCTCCTCCCGACACAGCTCGATGTTCGGATGGGACGATAAGGTCTCGGTCACGAGGGCCGAAAACTTTTCGCGATCTACCGCAAGCGCGCCGCCCGCCGGCACGGCCACTTCACAGGCCAGCCTCAGCAGCAGCGACCGGGAGGCGCGCAATTCGTCCTTCAGCAGCCTCGGCGCGGTGTTCGGCTCGTCAGTCTTGAGCGAGTTGCTGCAAACCAACTCCGCCAGGGCGCCGGTGCGGTGCGCGCCCGTGGGACGATCAGGGCGCATTTCAAACAGACGGACGCGCAGACCGCGCCGCGCCGCCTGCCAGGCGGCCTCGGAGCCGGCCAGTCCGCCCCCGATAATATTGATAATGTTGTCTCCACTCATTGGTTGAAACCTGCGACGTGATCTTCGGCCAAGATGATAGCAAATCCGAAGTCAAGACGCATTGCGTATAAGTTTGAGGATGAGGTCTAATATTGGAGCTTACACGGAAGTCCGTGATCTCAAAAACAGAATCTGACAACCTTAACTAGGAGAAAGAACTATGTTCAATAAAGCTCTTTGTCTGGGATTGTTGACCGCCTTGAGCCTGGCCGCTCTCGGGGGACAATCTTCCCAGCAAACAAGACCTCCGGCGCCGAAGACGCATTTGAAAGTCGGCGACGCCGCGCCTGATTTCACCTTGCCGGGCACTGACGGCAAGAACTACACACTGAGCGAATTCAAAGGCAAGAAGAACGTCGTGCTGGCGTTTTACGTGCTTGCCTTCACCGGCGGCTGAACGAAGGAAATGAAGGCGTATCAGGCTGATATCGCCAAATTCAGCGACACTGAAACTCAGATTTTCGGCATCAGCGTGGACAGCGCTCCCGCGCTCAAGCACTGGTCCGAGGAACTTGCTCCGGAAACCAAAGGACTCTCCTTCCCGCTGCTCAGCGACTTCAAGCAGCGCAAGGTTGTTAAGGATTACGGCATTTTCAACGAGGCCACCGGCTACGGCTCGCGAGCCACGTTCGTGATCGACAAGGAAGGCGTCATTCGCCACATCGAGGAAGGCCAATCCGCGATTGACACGAGCGGTGCGACTCAAGCGTGCACTCTACTGAAGAAGAAGTAGACCGCGGATCCGTTCGCCGCGCATCCGCCCGGACAGAAAGATGCAAGACAGAAAAATAAGGTGTCCCATCTTTCTGTCTTACATTTTTTTGTCTGGGCGCGGGCTCTACTATGATCGGACAAACGATTTCTCACTATCGCATTCTCGGGAAGCTCGGCACGGGCGGAATGGGCGAGGTCTATCTGGCCGAGGATGAGCGGTTGGGGCGCAAACTCGCCATCAAAATCCTGCTCGAACAGTTCAGCCGCGAACACGATCGAGTGCGCCGCTTCGAGCAGGAGGCGCGCGCCGCGTCCGCGCTCAATCATCCGAACATCATAACGATTTACGAGATCGGCGCCGTCGCTTCCGAGGCCGGCGAATGCCAATTCATCGCCACCGAACTCGTCGAGGGCGAAACGATGCGGGCGCGTCTGATCGCATCACCCGCGCGGAAAATCGAAATAGCCGAAGCCATCGGGGTCGCCATCCAGTGTCTCAACGCGCTGCAGACGGCCCATAACGCGGGCATCATTCACCGCGACATTAAGCCGGAAAACATCATGCTGAGGCCCGACGGGTACGTCAAAATCCTCGACTTCGGCCTGGCGAAATTGACCGAGCATTCGTCCCAGGATCCGGCGGAAGGACTGCGCGCCACTTTAGAATCTCTGTTCCAGACTCAACCCGGAATGGTCATGGGCACGGTGGCTTATATGTCGCCCGAACAGGCTCGCGGGCAGCGGGTTGACGGGCGCAGCGACATTTTCAGCCTCGGCGTGACCCTTTACGAGCTGGTCTCTGGCCATCGCCCGTTCGGAGGGCCGACGATCAGCGACACGATCGCCGAACTGCTCCTCGGCGAGCCGAAGCGGTTGTCACAACACCTGCCTGATGTAACAGCCGAATTTGAGAGCGTCGTCGCGCGAATGCTCGCAAAGGATCGCGACGCGCGTTACCAGTCGGCGCAGGAGGCCTTGAATGATCTGAGGCGCGCCGCGGCGCAATTTGAACCATCGAGCGTTTTCGCCGCGATTGCTCAATTCGAACCGGCGAGCGATCTCAGCGCGCAGCCCCGATATGAACGGGAGAACGAATTCGGCATGACCGCGGCGATGGATCACAGCGATTGTTACGCGACCAACATCGCGATGCTGTCGGAATTTGAGAGTCCGTCGCAGGCAGGTCCGGAATCGAATACCTCATGGCAGGTCGGTCCGGAAGCGTACGCCCCGCTGCAGGCCGGCCTCGAATCGAACTCTCAGTCGCAGGTCAGCTTCGAGACGAACATCATTCCGATCACGGCTCAGCCGGATTGGGGCGCGGCGCCGCAAATCGAGTATTCATACTCGCCGGTGGCGCTGGTCGGGCCGATTCGACCTCGAAGGTCGAGACTCCGCCGTTTGTTTCTGCCCGCTCTCGCCGGCCTTGCGATACTGATTGCAGTGGCTCTCGGTTCGCTATTTTTCACCAACCGCGCCGCTAAGATAGACTCAATCGCCGTGTTGCCTTTCACCGTAGCCGGCGGCGGCGCTGACGCCGATTACCTGGGCGAAGGCATAGCCGAAACCATCATCAACACGCTCTCGCAATGGCCCGACCTGAGCGTCAGTTCACGCAATTCAGTGATCCGGTACAAAGGCGGCGAAGCCGACGCCCGAGCCGTCGGCCAGGAGCTTGAAGTCAAAGCCGTGCTGTTGGGAAAAATCCGGCGAATCGGAAAGGAATTGTCGATTAACGCCGAGCTGGTTGACGCGCGCACCGGCCGTCAAATCTGGGGCGAGAATTTCAACCTCAAGACCGCGGACCTGTTGGCGATTCAGGCGAAGATCACGCGCAATATCACGGACAAGTTACAGCTGCGTTTGGGCAAGGACGCGGAATCGTTTTACGCCGGCGTGGGCACGAGCAACCCCGAAGCTTACGACCTGTACCTGAAAGGCCTGTACTTCTGGAACCAGGGCACGCGCACGGCGATGGCCAAAGCCGATGAATATTTTGAAAAGGCGGCCGCGATAGACCCTTCATACGCGCTGGCCGTGGCCGGGTGCGCCGCGTGCCATGCCGCCGGATCTGACGGCAAGAAGCCACAGGAAGGCATGGAGAAGGCCAGGCTGGTCGCGGGGGTGGCGCTGAAGACAAACGACAAACTCCCTGACGCGCATCTGACGCTGGCCCAGGTCAATTTCCGCTACGATTGGGATTTCGAGTCGGCAGAGCGCCAGTTCAAACGCGCCATCCAGCTCAACACAAAGAGCGCCGTGGCCCATCACCGCTACGCCGAGTTTCTGGCGTTGTTGGGGCGTCAGCAGGAAGCTCTGGATGAATTGAATAAAGCCAGGCGACTGGACCCGCGCTCATTGCCGATCAACACGACATTCGGGACGCTGGCCTATTACTCGCATGATTATCAGGAAGCCATCCGCCGTTTGAAAAAGACGTTGGAGATTGACGACACTTTCCCTCTCATCCACGCCAACCTCGGTCTTGCGTATGAACAACAGGGCGCCACGGAAGACGCCGTGCTCTCGTTCCTGCGCGCGAGAAGCCTGACGCGCGCCAATCGGGAGAAGACCTCGTTGTTGAGAAAGGCGTTCGCCGACGATGGGCGCGACGCATTCTGGCGCGAATACCTCTCGCAACTGACCCGCGACTCCAAAGAACGCTACGTCCCGCAAACCGCCGTCGCCGCCATACAGGTCCGATTGGGACAGAAGGATCAGGCGCTCGAAGCGCTGGCGAAAGCCGTCGAGGAAAAAGACTCAGGGCTGGTCGAATTGAAGGTCGAGCCGGTATTCGAGCCTTTGCGATCGGACTCGAAGTTCACTGAACTGCTGCGCCGAGTTAGGCTGATTAATTAAGCGTGTGGGCAAAAATCCAGAGAGGTAATAATGCGCCATATGCCATAAGAAATATGGCATATGGCGCATTCGGTTCAGCTACTTGCATTCAGTGCTTGTGTTCAAAACATCCGCCGTCACCACGCCGTTGGCGTTGACAGTCACGTGAAATGTCGTGTGCACCAGCAGGTTGTTGCCTGGTCCCTGACCGATCATCCGAAAGTTATTGACGAAGGTGTCCTCGATTGCGAGGCCTGAGTGAATGTTGAAGTGCTCCTGTGTCACTCCCGTCCCCTGATATTTAACGCCAGTCACCGATCCAACACCACTGATTCCCTGCGGCTGGAAATGAGTCTTGATATGAATTCCTCCATCGCTATCCACTTCCTGCGTGACAAGCGCATGGAGTTCGCCGGTGAGTATGACAGTCTCCGGCACGCAAGGGATGAGCGTCAAAATCACGATTGGGATTTTGTCGTTAGTGAGAACTTCCGCGCGCGACGGAGTCGGGAGTCCCAGCCCGAACATAACCAGAGCCGCCGCGAGACAGGCAGAGATATAGCGTCTTCTTTTCTTGTTCATGTAAAACCTCCGTTGGATGTTTTTGATTGGTGATTTGGATTGATTCAAGGAGCGCGGAAGAGGGAGTACGTCAGTGGGAATACGTCTGACCGCACTTTACGTATGAGACTGCCGCCTGTCAATCTGTCTCGACCCGGAGGCGCTTGCGGCGCATAGTCATCGGCTAATGTTCTGGCGTCAGGATCTGGTTTAGATAAGTCCGACCGGTTGAGGTTTAAACGCGGGAAAGGTGTTCTCAAGATTTTTGTTTTCGAACGCGCGCTTCAGAACTTCCGCCAGGACAGAGCGATAATCGCAAACGACCTTCAACCCTCCTGGACCGAGCAACTCTTCATCGTCGGGCGCCAGATCAGGTTTGGCGCCGTGAATTTTCCCGCCGTTGATCCGCGCGCCGATCACCATCATCGCGAACCCGCGCCCGTGATCCGTGCCGAGCGAACTGTTTTCATAAACCCTGCGGCCGAATTCCGTCATCACGATCAGCGTCACTCGGTCGCGCTCGCGATTCAGATCGGCGTCGAAGGCGGCCAATCCGCGCGCCAGCAAATCAATCTGCCCGGCCTGCAGCCCGTCGGTCGAGCCCTGGAAGAAATGCGTGTCCCATCCGCCTAGATCGATGCAGGCGACTTCGAGTCCGACGCGGGCTTTGATCAGCCGCGCAATCTCGCGCAAACCAGCGCCGAAATCATCGTCGGGATAAATCGCGTTATTCTCCGGGTTGTACGGCTTGCCTCGCAATGATTCAACCCTGCCGAGCAGGTCGAGCGTAGCGCGTCCGGGCGCGGCGAGTAACCCCGCCTCGGCGCCATACATCGCTGAGAGCGCCTGTGCCACAGCGCCGGAATCGTTCGACGGGGCGTTGATATGAATCTCGTCGAGCGATCTCATCGCGCTGGCCGAAGGCGCGCCGCGCAGCGATTCCGGGATCGTAGCGCCAATAGCGACCGCCGAAAGCGGCGTCATTTGTTTGACCGCGCGCGAACGCAGGTGGCGTCCAAGCCACCCGCCACCTGCGCTGCGGCCTTGCGACTCGCCGTGCTCCATCTGATCTTGAGCCTCAAAATGCGACCCGCTGGCGTTGTCCGAACCGACGGCTTGAACGACGCCCAACCTTCCCTCCTTGAACAGGGGCAGCAGGGGCCGCAACTTCGGATGAAAAGCGTAGAAATCATCCAGCCTGAGCGCGGCGTCTTTCGCTTCGCCGTCGCCATTCGGCGGCGGTATGGAGATCGTCGGGCGAAATTTGTAATAGCGATCGTCGCCGTAAGGCACAATTAAATTGAGCGTGTCTGCGCCGCCTCGAAGAAAAACACAAACCAGCGTCCGCTCGCCCGCGCCCGGCAAGGCCGATTCGTGGGCGATTGGCGCCTGTCGAAGAAAATCACGTCGTGTGGTTGCCCGCATAACTAGACCTCGCAGGCAGAATCCCAGCCACGAATAAACACGAATAAACACGAATCTATTTCCAGGTTATGAGGACCTATTTGCCTCTCCGCTTACCGCTATTCGCGAATATTCGTGTTCATTCGCGGCTAAAATTTCTTTCCTTCAATCCCGTTTAAATCAATGTCGCGCGCGCTCAGGGTATTCAGCACTTCTGAAACGCGGGCGATGCGAGAATCAGTCCAAGGGTCTCCTCGTTCGAGTCAGTTCCCCGGCCCGCCGCGTAACGCTCGAGCGCCATCAACTCCGCTTCAGTCCCCGCGCGCCCGATGAAATGCGGCAGCAATCGCGCAGGACTCCGACCTCCGACCGCCGCGGCCAGACGCCGAACTTCGACATTCACCGATGGAATCCGATTGGCCCCCAGAGCCAGCGCGAAGTTCCATCGCCACAGAAGCGTACCCAGCCACGGCTCGGCTTCGTCTGGATAACCGTCCGGCGTCGGGTGTTGAAAGGGCCCCTGCCCCAT
>Ga0126377_10000271_pt1 | contig 30486 bp, 46 predicted proteins | sample PanSoiMetPlot_22_FD_92647 | JGI IMG/M metagenome (GOLD analysis project Ga0126377, IMG submission 92647) | Tropical forest soil microbial communities from Panama - MetaG Plot_22 | ecosystem: Environmental > Terrestrial > Soil > Tropical forest > Bulk soil | place: Panama | collected 2016-02-17 | reverse complement strand
GTTTGCGAGGCGTCCTCCGATTGAGACGAAACGCCCCCCCCACGCAGGCCCGTCCCCCCCTGACCGGCACCGGGTGATCGCTGTTGCTCTCGTTGCGTTTTCTCCGAATGGCACCCGGCACACAACGCCTGCAGGTTCGACCGCCGCCAAAATTTTCCTTCATCGCCTTCGTGCGGATCGATGTGATCGACTTCGAGCTCGACGAACACATGACGACAGATCGCGCACGTGTGGTTGGCCTCGGCGATCACGACGAGTCGGAGCCGTCGCCACCGGGCCGTGTAATACAACTTCCGACCTGCCGTGAACGGGCGTGCCGTCGTGTGAGCCGGGCATCGAGAGCCGGTGCGGACGAGCTCCCGGCAACCGGGATGAACGCAGGCACGTGAAGCGGAGTGCGGCATCGGCGTCAGTGCTCCGGTAACCGCAGGCACACGCAACACACCGCCCGCACGTGGCCGTCCACGGTAATCAGCCCGCCGATATGCGGTCGGCACATCATGACCCGGCCACAATGGAAGCAGCCGAAGAGGGTGCCGACTTCTTCGAGGGTGGCGTGGCAGATGTAGCACATCGCCCCGGCCATGTCGGCCCCGGCATTCGGCCCCCGGTCATCAGCGACGGGCACGTCGTTTCCTTCGAGCCGCAGTGCCGATGGTGACGAGCGCACCCGAGGAACGCCGGAGCTCTGCGGCCGTGGCGTACATCAAGTCAGTGACTCGATACAGTTCGTTGAAGACGGCGGCAACCTTGTCGCCCTGCCGATCCAGCTTCACGATCAGCGCGTCAATGCGTTCGGCCTGTTCCTTCATCGGTCCAACTTTCGAGAATGTTGTCTCCGAGATCGACGCCGCAGTAACCGGTCAACGTGGCCGAGGCCACACCGTACGGATCGCGCACGACGGCGGCGATCAGATTCGATACTTCCTCGCGCTTCTCTTTCGTCGGGGCCGACCGGACAACGGCCGCGAGCATGAACGCCAACGCGACCACCGTTTCCCCGTTCGTGACCTTGTGTGACTGCCGCGCCGATTCGAGCCCTTCGAAGAGCCGACGCACGCGGTCGAACGGCGTGCTCATAACTGCAACCTCACGAGCGAGAGCACGAGGGCCACGACGGCCACGAGGAACGCGAGCCCGGCCAATCGACGACACGCCCGAAGATGGGCGCGTTCATGGACGCGATGTTGTTCGAGGCTCTGCGCGAGCAGGAACACGGTCGTACTCGTGAACACCACGCCGACGTTGGTGCCCGGATGGCGATCGCTGGCGTCGAGCGCGGCCTCGTTGCTGGCATTCAAGAAGTCGATCACTTCATCGAGTAGGTTTGCGTTCATCGGCCTTCTCCGAAATCGGTTTCTCGATCTGCTCTCGTGCCTCGGCTCGGGCCTGTTGAAACTCGTCGAGCGGGAGATCGAGTTGCGCGGATCGTTTTCGCTTCCGCCTCGGCTTCAACCTCGTTGAGTGTGCCTGCTCGCGTGGGTTCTCCATCGTGCTTCCGGTTTTTCGATTCGATTCGAGAGCTCGTCCAGAAGTTGATACGCGCCGTGTTACTCCCCGGTAGTCGCCCGACTTTTCCACATTTCCACAGCATCCAAATAGCTTGTTGTTCCCTTCTGTACGGTACGTACTAACCTAATTAGCTGGTGCCTCCCGGCTGGCGTTTGGCTGGTGTGAATTTGCCCTGATCGCGGCCCGCCGTTGCCGCGCGTCCCAAGCCGCCGAGTCGGTTTCGAGCCCGTCGCGCCGATGTGCGTTCCCGCTCAGCTTCGAGACGTTCACTGAAAAAGAGGCCTTCATCGTTCTGGGCGAACTTCTCGTGCAGTGCGGCCACCGTGGTCCTAGTCCTGATCGGTTTACTTCGGAGCCTTGCCGTTAACCATCCACAGGTTTTCAACAGGTCGAACGGACCACCGTTTCGCCATTCGTTTGCGAGCATCAGGACATAGACGCCGACCTGTTCAGCCGTTAGCCCTTCCGTGGCCGCAAGGAAGTCGTTGACGTAGAAGAGGAACGCTGCTGGTTGTTGTCGCTTCATCGAACCTGCACCCATTCCTTGCCGCATTTGGAACACACACGCGTGATGCCGTTCGCGGTGATCTGCTTGGTGCCCATCGGGGCGTTGCAACACGACGAGCGGATCTTCATCGGGCCGGGCTCCCATCGAGGTTGATCGGTTCCGGCTTGCCGCCGCAGACCGCGCGTGAGTCGACGAGCTCGATCAGTGCAGCCAATCTCTCGGGTCGCGTCGGCAAGTGGCGGACATCGAAGCGCACGCGGATGCGCTCGCGATTGTGGAGATCCGACACGACGAGATCGTCGTCGTCCCACCGGCAGTCGAGAAACTCGGAGCCGAACCGGATGATCACTTGTAGCTCGCATAAATGTTGAACGCGGCCGTCCGCAGTTGCTCGGCTGCGAGATGCAGGAGATCGCGCACGATGCCCACGACTTGCCGATCTCCGTCTTCCCACGTGGACGTGGCGAGCACTTCGAGCGCATCGTCGAACCCGAGGCCGTGCCGCTGGCAGAGCGCATCGAAGTCCTTCACGAACGCCTCGGCCTCGGCATTCATCGTTGCACCTGAATCGAGACCTCTTCGAACGTCTCATCGATCTGCGGGCCGATCATCTTCAGCGCACGAGAAAAGACGTACACAACCCACATGCGGCCGGAGGCGTGCGGCGCTCCGTAGAATTCCGGCTGCGTCTTCCTGAATTCAAGGTGCGTGACCTCGGGATTCAGCCCCCGCAGGTCGGCAAGGTATGGGTGCGACATCGGCTCTCGGTAACAGAGCGGCAATCCACCGAGCGAGAGACGCAAGTACGGTTGCCCATCGGGCCGAATGAAGTACGCGCCGGTTGTCATGACCGCCTCCACTCCGTGATCAATGCCGTTGAACCATCGCATCGAGTCGAATCGCCTTTCGAAAGGCCGGGTCATCGAGTGACCGGAGATCGATCTGCGGGACGAAGTACGCCGGGGGCCGATTGTGGTCACGATTGAACAGGTACCGAGATCGCTTGCCCTCGCGACCGTAGATCCATCCGACAACCTCGAAGACGGGAATGCGGCCGATCACGAACACGAACAGGTCATCGTCGCGATCAGCCGGGCGGATGATCAACCGGTCGGATTCGTTGCGGGCCGTGCGGACCTGCAACCGGCCCACGTCGCCGCCCTCGCGGAACGTGTTGATCGAGCCCGAGTAAAACCGGTCGATGGCCTTCGCGACGGCCAGTTCCCCGGCCGCGCCCTCGATATCTTTCGTCCACGGATCGTCGTCGTCGCGCAAGCCGTGGCCCGCCTGCCGGTGGTCGCGCAAGCTCTCGATGCGGCGGTTCATGCCGACGAGCCCGGCCCACTCGGTTTCGAACCACGAGAGCTCGACACGCAATCGGATCATCGTCAATCACCCGATGTCAGCAGGCCCTGCGGAAGCCGGTTCTCTTTGTAAGCCGTGGCAATCAGCGGCGACATCACGTCGGCCACGGTTCGATCATTTGGGAGCACGACGTTCGCCATGAACGCCTGCTCGAAGGTTTCGATCTGGTTCTCCACCGATTCGAGCTTGGCCTTCAACACCAGTAGCAACGCCCGCCACCGCTGGCGCTCGGCCTGTTCCAACTTGGCCCCGCGCAGCCGATTCGAGTCGGGCAGGTTGATCACGAATCGCACGATGCGGTCGTGTAGACGGAACTGCACGCGGGCCTTGCGCTCGATGTAGTCGACGGCGGTGCCGTATTGCACGGCCTTGTGACGTTCGAGCAGCCGCTCGATCTCGGCCCGCGATTGCGAGACCGGCACCCGCGTGGCCTCGGCATATCGACGGGCCGTGGTCATGGCGTAACCCTCGTGATCTCCAACGTGAAGCGGGCCTTCGCGTCCTTGACCGTGAACTGCTTTTTCAGATCGGGCGGGAGCTCGACCCGAGACGAGGCCGACCATTTCCCACGAATCAGAAATTCACCGCAGACCCCGGCCTCGACGCCACGCAGGCGCTTCTTGATGTCCGTATCCCACGCCTCGAATTCCTTCGCGGCCGAGGCGAGCTCGTCGCGTCGTTTCAGGGCCGCTTCAAGGGCCGGGTCGTCGAGCACGGTTGCGGCCTCGTGCACAAGTGGCGGGTTGCATTCGCTGCCGAAGAATGGGCACCGGGCGCACTCGTTCGGATCGTCTTCGAGATACGGCGGTAGCGTTCCGGCCTCGAAGTGATCGAGGGCACGCTCGGCCATCACGAGGAAGGCCTCGATGTGATCGAGATGGTCTTCGAGCGACACCGGCAGAATCTTCGGCAGGCCCGCTTGCGTGAGGACCATGAAGCCGACCGGAGAATCACTCGCGTACATGTAGGTCAGTAGCTGGATCGCGCCGCTGCGCGTCCACGGCTGCAGATACAGGTCCGGGAACGTGTCGATCTTCGAGACGATGTGCGAGGCCCAATTTTTTATTTCCAGCGGAGCCCGCAGGCCGTTGCACTCGATGAACCCGTCGATCTTGCCCACGACGATCAACCGGCTGGCGTTGTTGCGCTCGTGGCCGTTGACCGTGAAGCGTTGCTGATCGCCCACAATGCGGAACGGTGGGTCGGCATCGCGCCCGATCTGGTTCATGTCGGCCTTCGTGTCGCGCTCCTTGTCGTTGCCGGTTCTCATTCGGGCCAATCGCTCGGGCTCCCACGGTGGCCGGGGCGTGCCGCGCATGTCGTACACGATGCGGCGCAGGCACGGATACGCGTTCGAGGCGTATGCATACGGGTGCGGGACGGTCGGCCGCTGATCACGTTCGAGCCAGACGGCCCACGAGCTCAAGATGTGCTGCGCGTATTCGGTCGGTGTCATAAGCCCGGCTCCGTTCCATCAAAGGGCAACGAGGCGAGACTCGGTTTTTCGTACTGGCGCGTGAACTGCTCATCGGAGATCGGCGGGAGCCGATGATCGACCCGCCACCGGTCGATGGCCCTTCGGGAGTAGCCGCGTTGGCCCTTGTGCCTATGGCACCCGCAGCAGAGGCCGCCCGGCCCTCGGTTTTTACATTTACAGTTCGCACCGCAGATCGGGCACGCCATTGGGTCATCCCTCCTGCCCGACTTCACGCGGGGCCGGTGGGTGCGCGGCGATCCACTTCTCGGCATCCTGCGACCACTTCTGCGATGGGTGTTTGGCGTAATCAGGGCACCCGTAGAAGGCTCCGCGCGTCCTCGTGGCGGGGTAATACCGCCCCGGCTTCCCGCACACGCCACAGGACGGCGCAGGCACGTCGGGAGCCGGGGCCGGTGCACCGACGCGTTCGGCCCTCGTGCCGAACCCACGGCCGAGACGGCAATCGGAAATCTTTTTGTGCGTCCCTTTCCACGCCCGTTCGAGCTCTTCGACGGGCACCGACTGCGTGCCGGTGAGTCGTCGCGTGAGGTTGCTCTCGAAGTTGGCCCGCGCCGCTTTTCGCACGAGCATTTCGAGCTCGGCCCCGCGCTTGCCCCGGCAGAAATCATCAAGGCTCGATCTGCCGCCCTCGATGCCCTCGACCCGTTGGCCGGTGATCGAGCACTCCCCGTCCCCGGTGATCACGTAGTAAAACTCGCCCGGCTCGTCGCCCGCGATCTTCTCGGGCCTACTGATGTTGTACGACCGGACGCCCCACAGCGGCGCATACCGCTGGCACCCGCATTCCTGTATGTACGCCACGACGAGCCCGCCGTCTTCGTCGCGGGCCTTGAACAGAACCACATCGGCCGGGCTCAACATCTGCAACGAGAACGTGCGTAGCATCTCGGCCACGATCTTGCGCTTGCCGAGGATGATCTCGGTGGCAGCGTCCGGTGCCGACAACCCGCCGATTGTCGTCAACGGTCCTACAAGCTGCAGGCCCTGCGGCGACACGAGCTCGGCGTCTCCCGGTTCGAGATCGTCGGCATGGTCTTCGACCACATCCGATTTTGTGCTGTCCATCGGTCGGCCTCCGTTTTCGGTTGTCGTGAAAAAGTGGCGAATCGCCGCCTTATCGCATCTCGGTCACGAGGGCGTTTCGGCCGTACTTCTCCCTACACTCCCGTTCCCATGCCGCCCGGATCACGGCCGTTGGCCAGATGTATGGACGCTTGGAAATCGGTGGCGGGAGCTCGCCCCGGCGCACCCGCGCGTGGATCGTCGTGACGGCGCAGATGTAGATGTCCGCCACGTTGCGGTCGGTCATCATCTCGCCGAACTGATCGAACTTCACCGGCTCGACGGCCCCGGCCCGGTGCGCCCTCGGCGTGTAAGCCGAGCGGTCACGCTGATGCCGCTCGGGTGTTCTCGTCGCGCCGCGCTTCCTCGACTTTTTCGCCATGTAATCGGCCCTCATTGGAGGCCGCATAATTGCCCTCAGTAATTCATGGTGTCAATAGACAACGTTACAGAAGGGTTGCCGACTGCGGCCGAGCTTCGCCGTACTCACGGTTGCCGAGGCTCGCGAACGGTTGCCGACGGTTGCGAAGGGAGGCCTGTACCGCCACGGATCGGAACGCAATCGAAATCGGCCGCGAGGGTTCCTACGTGCTAGTTTCCTAACACCTATCTCATTCGACCGATCCGGCCGTCGAACCAAGCGGTTACGGCCCCGACCCGTATCGCTGCGATCTCTTAGCAATCTAAGCGGCTTTACCGAGAAGGTATAATTTTGCTCCGGTTGTGTTCGTTCGGCGGCGGCAAACAAACGACTTTTTAGGGAGCTTTGAATCGTGACCACTCCAAAGACCGTAGCGTTCAACACCGGCCGACTCTATACGTCGGCAGGGCAGCGCATCGCGGCACTCATTGCGGATAACGGTGGCCTGCTCTTCGTCGATATCGACCGAGGCATCGAGGGCTTCGTCGCGCACGACAAGCTCGGCGAAGACTTCGAGCTCACACGTGAATGCGTGATGCTCGTTTATGACTACCAATCGAAAGATTGGAACTGCGGCGAACCATTCCGTCACCCGGAAGCGATGCAACATCTTCGAAAACTCGCGGGCGTGGTGCCCCCGATGAAACCGTGAAGGAGTCCGACCCGATGGCGAGCTCTCCCCGCAAGACTCGCAAGACACGAAAGGCCCGAACGATGAAACCAAAGACCGACCAACCCGCACGACGAAAGGCCGACCCCACGAGCACGCGCGTGCATCGAGTGAACATCGATCTTCCGTCAAAGACCGTTGCGATTCTCGACCGCGAGGCCGAGAACATCGGCATTCCGCGCCAGACGCTGATCAAGACCTACGTTCACAAGCTCTCGGAAGAGCTCGCAGAAAAACACGCCAAGCAGGAAAGGCACGAGAGATGAACATCGAAACCCTCACACCTGAATCTTTGGAAGCTCCGAAGGTTCGAACGTCGATGAAGAAAGCGGCAACGTGGAAGGCCACGAAGTACACCGGCATTCGGGTGCATTCGAAACTTCCGCGTGAGTTTCAGGTTTACGTTGCGGCGGGCGACTCTCGCATCTACAAGGCCCTCGGCATTTCGAGGCCTCAAAAGGCTCTGCGCTTCACGTGGGAGCAGGACGAGACGTGGAAGCAGTTTCTCGACCGGTGCCAAACGTGGCAGCGCGACACGAAGAAGGTTCTCGAAAACGACCACCCGCAGACGCAGAAGGCCGAGAAGGGCTCGCTCGGTGACCACATGGATCGTTTTCTCAAGATGGAAGCGGCCGACGTTCCAACGACGACAACGACCGACACACCGACCACGAAGACCGCTGGCCGGTCACGGCAGGCAAAGCGGGACGACTACAAAAGCAAACTCGATGCTTTCCGCAACATGCCGGTTGACCCGAAGCGGCCCGAGCTCGGCACGTACGGTGACAAGCCGATGAAGCATTTCGACGTTGAACTACTGGCGCAGATTGCGCGGCGGATGGAAGTCGAGCCCTGCGCCACTGGCCAACCTGCGTCAGCGGCAACCATCCGGGCTCGGTTCTCGGCCCTCTCGATGATGTGCAAGCGCCTCGACATTCCGAATCCGGTCTCGATTGAGAGACTGCAACTTGCACGGCCCGCGAAGCCGACGCCCAAGCACTTCCTCGACATTGACATCGAACGGATCGTCCCCGAGATTCGCGACACGGTTCCGATGCTGAAAAGGGCTCACAAACTGGCGAAGGGCACGCCGCTCCGAATCGCGGCCAACGGAGAACGAGTGAACCTCGGGAAGATCATCATTCGAATCCTGTTGTATGCCGGGCTCCCGCAGATCGGCATCAAGCGACTACTTCCCGACTCGATGGATCTCGACGGCCGACAGGCGGCGCTGCGCGGCGCGGAACACGTCGGCCCGTATGTGCTCTATCCGAAACGGCTCAAAGGAAAGACGGCCCCGGCGCAGTGGCAATGGCAGTTGCCGGGCGGTGTCGCGGCATTCACTGACTTTGCGGCCCTCGATCTCTTTGGTTGGGACTTCAACAATTCGGCGATCAATTCGATGTTGAAGTCGGCCATCAAACGAGCCGCGAAGAAGATCGACGATCCGGTGAAGCAGGCCGAATTCCTGAAACGAACCAAAGAGGCGCACGCCTACCTACTCCGGCACACATTCATCACGAGGGTTGCAAGGCAACGCGGATTCGAAGCGGCAGCGGCTGCCGCCCAACACACGAATTCACGGATGGCCCGAGAGGTATACGCAGTCGGAGCCACCGAGCAGATCCGCACCGAGTCTCTAATGGGCATCAACGACGGCTCGGCCCCGAGCGGCCTGCGACTCGTGAAGAGCGAGAACCGGGAGGTTGCGTAATGGGCCACGAGCTCGGCGTCGGCCTCGTGTTCCTCTCGGCCTTCCTCTCGTTGTCGGTGCCCGTTGCACTGGCCACGAGCGGGAAGGCTTACCGGGGCGTGTATTTCGCCCTGACGTTGCTCGTGCCTCTCGTGGGCCTCTCAGTGTCGGCCGTGGTTGCCGCAGGCGGATGGCCGTTGCTCAGTGGGGCCATCACGCTGAACGCCGGGCTCGTGGCCGTCTCGTGCCTCTTCGGCGGCATCCTGTATCGGAAGCCGGAAGGCTCCCGGTAGCACTCGCCTGTCAGTGGTTGGGGAACCTCGTTCCTCAACCACTCCCCGTCAAATCAGCCCGTTAGCCCACCGCATAGCCCCGAGGCCAACCGTTGCGGATATTCCCAAGCATTTCGCAAACGGTTGCCGACGGTTGCCGATTGCGCGACGCCGGGCCATCGCGGCATAATCTGCGAGTTTGCTCAGGAAATCGCCGAGAATCGAGCGGTGGCCCTACTCCACCATTCCTTCTTGGGGAGTAGGAGTTGCCCATCGTTTCGGCCCGTCTTCATTGGTGTTTTTCATCAAACTAGCCCCGCGCACTAGCCCACGAGCCGGGAGCCCTTCCCGACCCGCCCCCGACGCTTCTTAACAATCGGCAATCGGTGTCTAATCGGCCGGGCGGCTCCGCAAGTCGAGCTTAGTCTTACACGGCTTGACAGGAGATCCGCAACGCTTAAGATGCGGCCGTGCTCCCGATGTAAACCCTATTAAGGAGATCGTTCAATGAACTTGTCGCGCCGCGTCCTCGGAGCCTACGTGGTCGAGGCCATCGCCGGGAAGGCAAAGGCCCCGTTGCTACAGGTCGGTTCCGATGTGTTTTACCGACACGACTTCTCGCAGATCGACTGCTTCAACTTCACGGCCGCAGCCAACCTGAATCGAATCCTTAAAAACCTCCGCGTTAAAAATCTTCTCGACCTGTTCGAGCGACTGCCACCGACCGAGCTTCTATTGCCGAAGCTCGGGGCGGTATCGCTGGCCGTGCTCGGCGCGGCCTTTGAGATCAAGGGCATCGGCGGTGAGGCCCCCCTCGAAGCGTGGATGAAATTCCACCTTGCCGACGAGCAGGGCGATCACGTGGCCACGTTCGGATCGCTGAAGTCAAAACAACGACGCGATGAAGAGAAGGACGAACGGCCACGGTCTCGGCCCACGATTCGACGACGTTACCGCAGACGGCCATCGTCGGCCCTCCCGGCTGCGGCGCACGCGCACTGAGAGCCGACAACCACCTGAGAGGTTAAATGGCGAGTCACCCACACGGCGGCATGGCCGAAAAACTCCGGAGGCTCGAACGGGAATACCGAGCCAACGCGGATGCGATTAAGCGAACACTCGACCTCGTGAACGGGCACGACACGGAGCGCAAACGCGATCAGCACGATCAGTTGTTCGAGGCCGTGCAACTTGACGCGGCTCGACGGAAGGGCCGACCACCGGGGAGGCCGAGACTCAAGCCGGGGCCGAAGCCGAAAACAAAGGGCCACGCGAAGAAGGTTGCCGCCTCTTCGCGTGGGTCTAAATCACAGCGTCAGCAGAGAGAGGAACAGGGCGTGAAATTCCTTGCCCTGTTCGACGCCGACGAGCCGCGAGCTTCGAAAGGACCGAGAACAACGCCGTTCATCAATCACGGTTACCTACGGAAGCAGGGCGAGGGGTACGTTCGAACGGCAAAACCATACCCGGCTCCAAAGGAGTAACGCAAGTCGGAAGCCCGCTGACAACGGGCTTCCTTTTTTCTCCGATGAAAGTCTTTCGCGCGGCCTGCGTGATCGCGATGGTCCTGTCGTTGCTGGCGGGCCTGTATCTCGTGGCCGTTGGGTTCGTCGTCCTGCTCGTGCTGACGAAGAAGGGATACCCGCCATGAACGACTCCGAGACCGACGCCAGAGCCTTCATGCAGGTTCTCGACCGGCTCGAATCCGTGCGCCGCCTGATCGATCTCGAATTTCAAGAGCGGTTCCCGGCCGAGCACGAGGCCTGCCACTGCCCACCGATGCATCTCACGCAGGAAAACTTCGACGAGCTTCACATTCAGTGTTCGACGCTGGCGGCGAAGGTTGCGGAGCTTGGGCAGGAGAACGCGCGGCTTGCCGCGCTGCATCAGGCCGCAATAGACGTGATGTGCAACGCCTGCGACGAGGCGTATCGGAAGTTAATCGTCACTCGGCCAGTGGGCGATCACGTGCAGCAACGCGATCACGACGAGCACGACAGCCAACAGGACGATCCAGAACATAAGGAATCACACCGCCGCGCCAGCGAAACAACTGACGACGTGCAGTAAACGACGCCGCGCGGGCAGCGGCCAACCCTCACGGAAGCCCTGCCCGCGCCTTGCCGTCCCCAGCCGGGGCACCACGCCACCGAGCCCCGGCTCGAAGCTCTAGCCCTCGCCATCGAGGAACGGGCCGAGGCCGATCAGGTCGGTGCCCATCACGCTGACGCCTGCGTCGTCGAGCTCGGTCAACGTCAGCGGCTGCCACGCAATCGTGGCCGAGGCCGAGCGGAGCTCTCGAAACTGCTGCAGGTAGGCCGTGAGGTTGTCCGCGCCAACCTCGAAGACTTCATCAGCGGCCCCGCGTGCACGTTCGGCCTCGGTCGGTGGCCGGGCCGCGCCGAACTTTTGCACGAGCACGGATCGTTGTTCCTCGAAGGCGGCAACCTCGACCCGCACGAGTCGCGTCAGCTTTGCGAGATGGTAGGCCGTCTTCACCGGCCATGCCTGCGCGGCCAACCGTGACAAGCACGGCTCCGCGTCGATGCAGGCCCCGAGCGTGGTCTCGATCATCGAGCCTCCAACGATCTAATTCGCGCGTCGAGTGACTGCAGGGCCGAGATGATCGGGGCCGTGAGATGGCCGTATGCGACTTCATCCGGTAGGCCCTCGGCGTTCAACACGACGAACATTGGAGCCGCTGCGGCCACGTGCTCGGCCGCGAGCCCGGCATGTGGACGGCCCTGCGGGTCTTTCTTCTCGTTGAACTTGATCGGCCGGGCCGAGAAGAGCCACCGCCAGTCGTCCGCGTCGAGCGGGGCCACGTTCGTTTTATAGCGCAGTGACGATGTGGACCGCTGCAGCCGTCCGTCGCTCTGCACAAAGACGTTTGCCGCCGATGTTGTCGTGTCGGCATAGAGTGCCGTGCTTTTGATCACGCCATCGCCACCGAGTGTGAGCATGACGGTTGAGCCGTCGTTTTTTACGAAGTCGATCCGCGAGGCCGACACGGCCCCGGCGAAGACCTGCAGCACGCCCGGCAACGAGCTCTCGTTACCCCACATCGTGAACCCGGCCCCGCGTGATGGGCCGAACCCGCCGCCCCCTGTGATGTGAACGAACCCGTTATCGGCCCCGTCTGCCGTGCTTCGTTGAATGACGGCGTTCGCGTTGAAGAAGATGTTCGCAGCCGAGCCCCCGAGGTACAGGTCGCCCTGAATCGCGGCGTTGGCCGTCAACGTGTCGGACCACACGCCGTCGCCGCGCAGGAACATCCGGCTCAGACCATTGAAGCCACCGAGTAACAACACGCTCACCACATCGGAGCCGCCGACCTGATGCGTCGTCGCATGTGCGGCCGGAGCTCCGCCGCCGCCACCGGCAGGCACCGCGAACGTGCCATCGGCCCGCAGGAAGGCCGTCGTACCTCCGGGATATCCGCCCGTCACTTTCAGCACGTTGGCGGAGAGCCGTGCATCGGGCATCGAGCCCGATGTGAGTTGAGAGGCGTTCAGCGGCGTGCCGCCGAGACCGGCCGCGACGAGGATGCCCGCGTCGTCGATAGTCACGTTCGAGGATTGGATCAACGTGCCCGAGGCCCCGTCGAATCGCGTCACGGCGTTGTCAACGGCCGAACCGGGGCCGGTGACATTTCCACCGCCACCGCCGCCACCGGGCGGGACGGCAAACGAACCATCGGAGCGCAGGAACGTGGCCGTGCCTCCGGGGAACCCGGCCAACAACTTCACATCGAGCGGGTCAACGCCTGCGCTGTAGTGTCTCGATGCGTGCGGGGCGACGGCCGTGGCCGACAGGTAGGCCCATTGGCCATCGGCACGGAGAAATGCATTCAGGTCGCCCGAGCCCTGCGGTGCAAGACCGTTCGTCGTGGACGACACATTCGAGATCGGATCGGAGCCGCCCTGCAGATGCGTGGCGTGATGGACCGGCACCGGCCGCGTCGGTGATTCGAGCGGGGCAAGGGCCGCATCGATCACGTCCTCGAACTGGTTGATCTGCGACTTGTTCCAGATCGTGCCGAGGGTGCCGCTGCCGTCGTCGTCAACGAGGCCGTTCGACCATGTGCGATTTAGTGGCATCGCAGAAGCTCCTTACCCGACGTAGTTCAGGCGCGAGATCCCGAGGCGCATCACGTTGAGCCGCGCCTTCAACAGATTTTGCCCGGCCGAGGCCGGGGCCAAACTGAACGTGCCCGACACGATGTGCCCGCCCTGATACGTGAGGGACTTCTCGTGAATGATGAAGCCGTCGAGCGTGGTCACGCCGGTCATCGTCTCGGCAACGGTAATCTTGTCGCCCGGCTGCAGCTTCAACACCTGCGTCAGCATCGTGGCGTTGCGGTTGCCGTGCACGGTCATCGACGTTGGCCTCGGAGCCTCGCGACCGTACAGGGCCGCATAGTCGTCCGCGATCTGGGCAACACGGCTCGGCCTCGATTCGTACGGCAACGTGATCGAGAGGGTGCGCGGCCCGCGCTCGCGCACACTCTGCGAGTTGCGCCGCTCTTCGAGGGCCTGCGAGTAGAACAGGATCGGCGTGCCTCGAATCTGCAGGCCCACTGTGGACGTGAGATGAAGAAACCCATCAACCGAGCTCGGATTTGTCAACGTCAGTCGAAACGAGTTGCCCCCGAGATCGGCCTGAACATCAAGGTTCAACGTGAGATCCGATCCGCTTCCGTCACTGTTCTGCGTGAACTTGTAATCGGTGTTCGGTGTGAACGGGGCAATGTTGGCCCCGCCGACGCGCTCGGCCTTGTTGTTCGGGTCCACGTACCCGCCCTCGATAATGCGCGTCTCTCCCGCAAGTATCTGTTGCGGCTGCTGCGAAATGTCGAGCGTGTAGAGGATGCCCGAGACACCGAGGGCACGCGGCGTGTAGAACACACGAACGACGTTGTAAAACTGCTGCAGGCTAAACGTGATTTCGAGGCCCGACATATTCTCGTTGAACGAGGCCGAGATCGCGCGGGTCGGTCGTTCACCGTGCGACTCGAACACGAGCGTGCCGTCACTGCGGATGTACGTGAAGCCGTCTTCACTCGTCGTCACCCGGCCGATCTCGGTGAGGATCGTGTCGCCCTCGCCATCGGCCACATCAGCCGCGAACGAGAACACGCCCTGCCCTTCATGAATCGAGAGGGCATCGATGGGCGTGCGACCCTGCGACATCGCAATCGCCGCAAGGAGAACCTTGTCGCTCCGTTGGTTGACCTGCGGCGGCATGGCCGAGAGTGGGGAGCCCGCCGCCACATCGAGCCAATCGGTTGCTTGGCAGTCGACGTACTTGCCCGCTCGAATGCCGGGCAACGGCGTCACCGTTGCGAGCCGTCCTCGGAATTGGTGGTAGCTCGTGCCCGCAAACGTCGTCGTCCACCGGATCGGAACGCCGAGCTCCCACCCAGTCCGCACGCCTGCGTGACCGGGCGTGTAAAACCCGTTCACGTGCTTCCGCGCCGAGTTGTCGAGTGTGAAATTGAACGTCCCGCTCGTGGCCACGTGATCGTTTGGCCCGGTGCCGGAGATCCCGATCCGCGATTGCATCGGGTTCGGCCCGATGCGTACGTCGTCGGTCAGGTCCGACCACACGAGCGTGGCCATGAGTCGCGCATTGAGTGTGATGTCGCCTTCGCGACCAATCGACACATACCCGAGCGTGCCCTTAAATCCCGAGTTGTCGCCCACGGCATCGGCAGAGAAGAGGCCGACGCGCAGCGGGCCGGTTGTGAGCCCGAGCTCTAAGCCGGTGTGCGCCTGCGAGGCGACCTGCACGCCGTCGATGAAGATGTAGGCGATCTTCGGGCCGATCAGGTAGTGGCACGTGATGATGTGCTGATGGCCGTCGGCAATCGAGCCGGGCGACTCGAAGTTGACCTGCTGAATGTTCGCGACGGAGACGAAAAATTTCACGTGCCCGTTTTGGACCGCCACGTGATAGCCGGTACTCACCGAGTTGCCTTGCTGCTTGGCCACGATGCACATCTCGGTCGGCGTGCTCTGCACGTCTTTCACAATGCAGGCGATGTCCACGTCGCCACCGGCCAACGACAAATTGAAATGCGGATCGGGTGACGCCTCGGTCGGCACTTGCCCATACCCGAAGCCGGTGAAGTTGCCGCCGAGCAGGCCCTCGGGCACATCGAACGGCACGCCGGGTGTCACGCCGGAGCCGTTCCACGTGCCGTGGAACCCGTTCCCGCTGATGTCCCGCATGGGCACGCCGCCAAAGGCCGTGAAGTCAGCCGATGGCCACGTCGCCACGTTGTACGACTCGTTGATGAGGTTGTTGCGGAAGCTGCCACCGAGGCCCGCCTCAAGTTTGAAGCTCGGCCGCACGATGGCGACTTCGAGTGCAGCCGCCGTACTGAGCGGATTGCCGGTCATGGCTTGTCAGGATGGCCGCAGTGACGTTTTCTCGGTCGTCCGGGCAGTGCAGGCCCTGCCGAACCCCGCCACGTTCCACGAGGAACAGGCGGCTCTGCGGTCATTCACCCGCACGCGGTTACCTGCCCCACAAGAAAAGCAGGTTGGCCACGACGACGACGAAGACGGCGGACCACAGTGGAACCCGTCCGTAGATCGAGCCCACGACGAGCCCGAGCGCAATCAGCATCAGCAGTGTAAGGACCGTGATCATGTGGCCTCCTGTCACGCGCGGGCAAGTTGGATCTGGTCGCGGGTCATGATGGCGTTGTCGCGCATCGACCGCAAGACCGAGAAGTGCAGGGCCTGCACGGCATCGACGATGGCCTGAACGCCTGCGGCCTGTGCCGAGAGCTCGCCCTCGGGAACAACACGCTCCTTGCCGTGCAGCATCGCGGGCGTGCCGCTGCCGAAGTCGAGATACCGCCCGCGCGTCCCACGTGCAAACGATCTCGTGATGATCGGCGGGTCGATGCCTGTCGATGGGTTCGGCCCGGCCGGAATTCCTCCGGTGCCCGGTGACGGGCTCCCACCGGGCGGGGCAATACTGAATCGCGGCTCGGTGGTCTGATCGTCCGACACGTACGTGAACGTGATCGTCTTCTCGTCAGGGATCGCATCGATGGCCTTCGGCACGAGGCCGAGGCGGTCGAGCAGGGCATCGAGCTTTTTCAAGATCTTGTCGAATCCCTGAATCATCGCATCGGTGAAGTTGAGGCCCACGTGTTCGAGATCGGGGAATTTGTTTCCGGCCTCGTCGGTCAGTCGGCCCTGATCGATCATCGACTGAATCATCGGGCGCATCGCGGCAGGCACCTCGGCTCCGGTGCGCCGCGCCTGCTTCACGAAGTCCTCGATTGAGTCGGTCATCTTCTCGTTGACCTTGTTCACGTCGATGCCCGCGTCGAGTAGCACGCGCCAGTCCTCGATCAGTTCCTTCGCTTGCTCCTGCGATTTCTTGTTCTGCAGCGTCCGCCCGAGCTCGTCGAACGAGAAGCCGTATTTTTGAATCGCTTCATCGAGCCGCTTCGCGTCGGCTTCCTGCTCGGCCTGTAGTTCCTCGATGGCGTCCTGCGCCTCGCCGACTGCATCGGTGAAGTGATCGACATTCTTCGGATCGAAGATGCCCGCAACGGCTTCCTCGGTCAGTCCGGCCTGCAGCGCCAGTTCCTTGAACTTGTCGACGCCGCCGTACGACTTCGTGATCGAATCGAGTTGCTTCTGTCGGTCGATCAGCTTCTCAACGGCCGCGAGGGATTTTTGAAAGGCCTCCTGCGTGTGTGCCCCGAACACGCGGCGCACTTCAAGGTCGGTGGCCCCGGCCTGAAATGCCAACTTGCGAAGCGCGTCCTCGGTGCCGTACGTGGCCTTGATCAGTTTGTCGCGGGCATCGTTCGTGGCCCGAGACTCGGCATTCGTGAGCGAGCCCCAGATTTTTTTCACACCCTGCGTGGCAAGGCTCACGCCCACCGAGATCGCGGAGTTGAGACCGCCGCTCAGCGCATCGCCAAAGCCCTTCGTGATCTGCCCGCCCATCTTCGACATGAAGCCGCCGAGGCCCTTGCCGCCGGTCATGCCGCCCATGAAATCGTCGAATGCGCCGGTGACGCCACTGAGAAATCCGGTCTTTGGTGGGTTCAAACCCTCCTGCGCCTTCTTCACCGTGTCGGCCACGCCGCCCGGTTGCCCGAGCCCGGCAATGATCGACTTGTATCGGTCACTCTGTTGTGACAGGCCCTCGATCAGCGGGTGGAGCTCCTTGTTCTGATTCGCAAGGGCGTGGTTCGTCACTTCGAGGCCCTGCAGAAATGATCGATTGCTCGTATCGGCCAACCGCAGCGACTTCACGTACGCATCGATCTCGGCTGCGGCCTTGTCGTACCCGGCATTCTTCAACGTGGCCGAGGCCTCGACGGCATCATCGAGAAATTTGTTCAGCGCGTCACCGACCGGTTTCGATCCGGCCTTTTGTAGCAGGGCCATCGTGTGTTGCACGTCCTTCACTTGGCCCATACCGGTGTACTGATCGACGAGCTTCTGATCTTCCTCGGCCTGTTGCTTTCGTTGCTCGGCGGCGCGTTTCGCGGCGATGGCGTTCTCCTTCTCGATGCGTTCCCGTTCCTGCTTTTGCCGTTCCTGCTCTTCGATCTGCCGGGCCTGTTGACGTGCCGCTTCGGCCCGCTTGGCATTCGCGGCCTCGTCCTCGGCGGCAGTCGTCTCCTTCGGCAACGGAGCGAGACCCAACGTCGGCCCGATGAATTCATGCAGCGCCCGAGCCCCGCTCACGTACGGGCTCGCGCGGAATTTGCTGATGGCCTCGCCCATCAATGAGGTAAAGCCGGTCGCCATCCGGGCCTTCTCGCGGTCCCACTCGTCGGCTAGTCGTTTGATCTGCCGGATCTGTTCGTCGGTCGAGACCGTGGCATCCTTCGCGGCATCGCTGTAGCCGTCACTGATGCCCGTCGCCATCTCGCCCATGCTTTTTCCGAGCAGTTCGGTACCGAGTCGCAGGCGCGTGCTCGCATCCTGCACGTTGCCGAGGGCATCGAGCACGGTTGTAAGCCGCATGTCGTCCGACATGTTGCGAACCTTCGTCAACGAGAGGCCCAACAGGTCGAGCGCGTCGGCGGTGTCCTTCGTGCCCTTCGAGATGTTGATCCCGAATTTCTGAGCGCCTTCGACCCATGCGTCGAGCGTGCTGCCGCTCGTCTTCGCGACGTACTCCATGCGCTGCAGTTGCTCGACGCTAAGGCCGGTCTTTGCGGATAGGTCCGACAACTTCGAGGCCGTCTCGACGGCGGCGCGTCCGAAGTCGACGACGGACCCCACGGCCCGATCAATGAGGCTCGACGCGGAGAAGGCCGAGACCAACTTGCCCCACTGACTGCCGAGGGCTTCGGTGACGCTGTGCACGCCGCTGAAGCCCTTCGACATTTTCTCGGCGTCGGTCGTTGCCGCCGAGGCCGCTTTGTCACTCTGCGTGGCGACGTTTTTCAGATCGTCTTCGATGGGCTTGATCGAGTCGGCCAACTTCTGCAGTTGCGGCGGAACCTCGATGCCCATCTTGCCCATCTTTTCGATGGCTCGTTCGATCTCGACGCCGACGCGCTTCAGTTCGTCCTCGGTGAGCTTCGACACGCCGCCGATCTCTTCGATGGCCTTCGCCATCAACACGGCGTCCTGTATGACCTTCTGGCCGCTGAACTGATTGCCGAATCGAGACAGAGTGCTATTGACCTTCGAGGCATCCTGCTCGAAGGTTTTCAGCTTCGCGTCGGCCTTGTCGACGGCAGCAAGGAACGACGAGAAGTCGGCAACGAATGTAGCGGAGAGGGCCATCGGTTATTTCCCGCTGCGAACCTTCCACTGCTCGGTGAGCCAGTCGATCAACACGTCGTACTGATCGACGGTCAACGCCTCAATGTCGGCAACCGTCCAATGCATTTCGCGGCAGATCACGAAGTCGGAGATGCATCGGGCGCGGAAGTCTCCGGGACTTTTTTTTCCTGCTCGGATGCGGCCATCGCCACACGTTGCTCGTGGGCCTCGATGGCATCTTCGATCTCTCGATACGTGTCGAGATCGAGCGCCTTCAACGAATCGAGCGACACCGAGACCGGCAGATCGTTCGCGTCCCGGAACGACCACCGCACGAGATACGCGAGCACGTTGCCCATACCGAGGGTTTCAAGGTTCGGCAATCGAGAGCCATCGGTCTTGTACGCGCCGATGAAACTCGACGAGGCATACCGCGCCTCACCGACGCTGAGCCGTTCCTTCACGTCGATCCAGTCGCCGTCGCTGAGAGTGAGTCGCACCGTTCTCGGTGTGACGAATCGATTGCGTCCCATGTCAGTACTCCGGTGGCCCGAGCGTGGCGATGATCTGGTTGTCACCGGTCACGTGCAGGGCCTGAACGGGGAAGCAGAAAAACCCGGCAAGCCGCCCGCCTCGTCTCGGTGCCGTGAACAGAAGCGGGCGCTGCGTGATCGAGAACGAATCGACGTGCCCGGCAATCGAGGCCCGGAGCTCGAACGGCTGCGGGCCTTCTCCTTCGATGCGCTCGGGCTTTTTCAAGCTCCACGCCCCGAGCTTCACGGCCTCGCGACCATTCCACGAGATCGAGGCCTGCGGCCCTCGGAGCGTGATGCGTTGAAACATCCGACTACGGCGTGACCGGCTCACGTGTCCACGGCCCGGCCGCGCTCCACGTGCCCGAGACCGCAGGCGCGTCATTCACGCCGCAATCGATATCCGCGTCCATGTAGGCGAGGCCCGACCAAAAGAACGTCGCCTCGTTTTTGTTCGGCACGAGCTTAAGCAGGCCCGGCGTGTCCTGATCGGCGGCGTCGAACAATGTGGTCTCGCTCGAATTCCAGAACCCGCCGAGGGTGCCAGACACGTCTTTCATGCCGGGTATATAGACCTTGTTCACGTCACCGAAGCACGTGACCTCGATCCGATCTGTTTTGAAGCTCGCCGCCCATGCGTTGAGCGAGATGATCTCGACAGGCGTGCCCGGAGCCACACCGGCCGGATCGTAGAGAACCTGTCCGTAACGTCCTGTCAGAATCGCCATCGCTTGTTCTCCTTACGCAACTGCGTACTGCACCCGGTAGTACCCGCCCCGGTGTTGCCACGCGAGTTTCGGATCAACTTCATCGGCTTCCACGGCTTCAATCGGCCACATGCGATACGAGCTCGCCCACCGGTAGCCGGTGGCCGGTATCGGCACGTCTTCGAGAATGTCGTTCATGCGCTGCGCGGCGTTGTTCGCATTGACCGGTGACAGGTCACGAGTCACGGCCTTCACGATGTACTGGCGCGTCTCGTACGCACGGTGGCCAAACTCCGCAATGTCCTGCCCGACGAGCGGCACGAGATCGAGAATGCCGAACTTCGTGCGCGGCGTCGTGGCCGAGATCGGCAGGGCGTATCCGATCCAGATGCCATCGGGCAACAACGCTTTCAGGTTGGCGTCGTTCGCCAGTGCGTTGTAAATCGCAATCGTGATCTGATGGCTAGGCGGTGTCATCGAGTACGCCCTTCACGACGAAACCGTGTGACTCCAAGAGGCCAACGAGCGAGCCCCACATGCGACGACGCGCAAGGACGGCCCGAGGCACGAACACGTGACCCGGCGTGATGCTGCCGCGTGCGGCTCCCGCAGCCGTGCGTCGAGAGGCCGCGCCGATCTCGAAGATGTCCGCGAGCTTCGACTTGTTCCGCACGCGCACTCCGGCCGCAAGCACGTTGCCGGTGTCCATCGGTTCAACGACGGTGGCCTTCGCAAAGGCCTCACCGGCTGCGGCGTAGGGGAGTTGCAGATACGCCGACCGGATTGAATTCGCGGCGATGTCCCCGGTCTGATGCACGATCACTCCGGCCCCGAGCGCCAGATCGCGCGGCAGTTTTCGGAGCTCGGCTCGAAATTCCTCGAAGCCGTGAAGCTCGATGGCAAGGCCCTGTTGTGCGCTCATCCTGCCTGTTCCGAACAAAAGGCAATCGTTTCGATCCGTCGTTCGTCGGGCGTCTGCACGCCGTTCACGTAAAGGGTGCGGCCCTGAAATCGAATCGTGGTTTGCGTGTCGATCTGCGGGTGATATCTCCCGGTCAACACGAACGTCGCCGTTGTCACGACGGCCCCGGCCGTCTTCCGTTCGAGATCGCGCACCGAGGCCGGGTGCATTTCACAGCGCCACGTCGGCGGCGTCAGTGGCGTTGGAGCCTCGATCCATCCGCCTGCGCCGTCCGGCTGCAGCGAGCCGGGGCCGAAGACCTCGACGAGCATCCGCATGGATGCGGTCGGCACGGTGTTCGGCGGGTTCGCAACGGACATCAGGCAAACGCCGGATCACGAAACCGGATCACAAGCCGGTTGATCGCGTTCCACACGTCCTCGTCTCTCGATGAATCGCCGCCTCGGTCCTCCCACAAGTGATCGAGCATTACGAGGGTTGCCGACTTCAGCGGTAGCGGCACCGTCTCGGCGGTCCACGTTTCGTCGTTCCGCTTTTTCAGGTAGTCGCGGATGATGGCCGAGGCCTCTTCGAGCTTGCGCTGTATGTCGGCGTCGTTGTCCGTCGTCCACTCCTGATACAAGTGGGCCTTTGCCTCGTCGAGCGTCACGAGCGGCGGGCCTTTCGGATCGGCCATTACTGCTTGCCATCCCTTCCGCGCTTGACCTTCAACGTCCACGCCTTGCCACCGTTCGGCCGTTCGCGTGTCTCTTCGTTGCAGTGCCACACCGAGCCCTGATACGTCACGTTGTCGCCTCGGGCGTACTGCTTGCCATCGACGTAAACCCCGCAATAGAGATCGACGGGCACGTGAACGACGCCGATGCTTTTCGTGATGTCACCTCGGCGGGCAATCACTTCGAATGTGCGCTCGTCGGTCTGCACGACTTGCAATTCATCGAATCCGAGGCCGTCGCTGCCGTCCTTGCCGTTGGCCCCGGCTGCGCCCGGTGGCCCCGGTATCGGCGCTCGGGCTTCGAGGGCTGCGAGCCGCGTCGTGATCGTGTCGTCGACGGCCTTCCGTTCGAGCGTGATCAATCGGTCGTGCAGGGCCGTGGCGTGTGACTCGGTGGCTTTCGTGACCATCTCGCGCACGACGGGCGCGAGCCCTCGAACCACGGCCGCGACTTCGGTTTCTGTCATGGCGTTGCACTCCGCATGAGTGCACCGACCCACGCCTCGATCTGTGCGTCGTCGAGCTCAGGATCGGTGTCGTCCGGTGGCGGCGTGTTCTGCTGCGGTGGCGTGGATGAGGGCGCGTCTCGTTCGGCCAGCGCCCGGAGCGAATAGTTCTGCTGTTGCATGTACGGCGTGTTGCCGCCTTCGACGGGGCCGAGCCCGAAATATTTCTTACGGGCCTCGTCGGGCGACATCCCGCCCGAGCCGATGGCATCACTGGCCGCTTTCGTGCGCGTCGGCGTGTCCATCCAAATCAGATCGTCGATGTCGAGCTCGGTGCCAAACGGCGTCGGTAGTTCGAGGCCTTCGTCGAGACACTTTTCGAGCGACACCACGAGCGATTGGAGACACTGCGCGTAGTACTGCTGAAGCAGTGGCTCCAACGAGCCCCACGGCGGATACGGGCCAACACCGATCAGGATCGGCGGCACGTGGAAGCACGAGCACACCGTCTCGGCGGTCCATCGCAACTGCTCGACGAGTTGGGAATCAACGGCGGTGATCGTGACCGGCTCGTACTTCATGCCGTCGCCGAGCACGCCGACCTTGCCGACGTTCTCGCCGGTATAGTTCGCGTTCCACTCGTCGTGGATGCGCTTCGCGGTGTCGTCGTCGATGGCTCCGGGCACGGAGATGATCCCGCCCGGTGCCGAGCCGTTGGCGAAGAAGGCCGTCGAGTTGTTCTGAATTTTCAGGCCCTGCAGGGCCGCGAGGCCGCAGGCGTAGATCGGTGACACGCCGCAGAGCGGGTGCCACGGCGCGATCATCAGGTCGTGGATGATCTCGGAAGCCGGGACGGCCACACGTTCGGCCGGTTCAACCTGCGCGAGATCCGACTGGTACAACTGGTAATAGACAGAGCCATCCGGCGCGACGAGCGGCCACACGCGCGTCGGGTCGAGCAGGTAGAGCGCCACGACGACGTTGCGGTCATCGCGTTGCTTTAGGGCGTACGCATTGCCGTGCAGGAGCTTCGAGAGAATCCACTGTTCAAGAAATTTGATGATGTTCTGATACCGGTTCGGCTTTCGCAGGACCGGTGAGAAGGCGGCGCTCGTGGTCTCAGTCCATATGCCGTCGTCGTCCTGCGCGACGAGCCGGAGCCGCATCTTCCCAATGTCCTGCGAGATGAGAGACGCGCAGGCCCACACCGGCCCGTACGACAGGACCGAGGCCGGGCGCACTTCCTCGTTGCGCTGCCATGCTCCGAGGTAGGGCTCTCGCACGACGGGATACCACCCGCCCGATCCACGACTGGCCGTAACAGGCGAGAGCCCCGCACGTGGCGAGGCTCCCGCTGCTTTCGTTCGTCGTGTGATGGTCAGGCCGAACAGGTCCATCGAGGAACCTATGCGGCAGGTTGTTCGGCCGGAGTGACGCCACTGACCGTGGGCACGTACGTCGCACCGCTGACGTACTTCACGGCTTCGAGCTTCACGCGCTTCCAGTTGATGTACCGCTCGGCTCGCAGGCCCACGAGATTGTCTTGCCAGAACGACCGATACACGGTGGTCGCGTCGGCCGGGTTCATCGGGGCACTGTCCATCTGCACCGAGGCCTCGGTCGACACGTCGATGGTCACGCCGCCGTCGTCCGCGTAAAGGATGAACGAGGGCACCATCGCGATCACGTTCGTGCCTGCCGTGTTGCTCGTGATGATCGTGATCCCGTCGACCGATCCACCGTTGACGCCCATGTTCGGGAATCGACGGTTGCCGAGTGGGTCACGCTGCATACCGAGCGTGAACGCATTCGTTTCCGACATGATCAACGTCACGCCGGTTAGCGGAATGTTCGCGGCTGCGAACCACGACATCAGGGCGTGAATGTCCTTCAATGGATCGTTGGTCGTGGGAATTGCCACGGTGCCGTTGGTCACGCTGGCCGGATTCACGGCCGTTGCCACGACAGCCGGGTCAATGAACTGCTGATCGAGGAACTGCGCGATTCCGGCAACCATGTCGGCCCGCACGATGGCCTCGGCGCTCGGATCGGACAAGCGCACGAGCTCCTGCGTGAGCACGATGATCCCGGCCGCTTTGGCGACGAGCAGTTGATCGGTGCCGAAGGTGAGTTTCGTCACCGGCTTCGGTGCGCCCTGCCCGACCCACCCGTACGTGCCGCCTGCCGTCTGGATCGGGACTTGGACGTTGAACGGGACGCGACGAAAGCCGGGAATCTTCCCGAGGATCGTGGCGGGTCGCAGCAGTTCGATGAATTCGTTCGTCAGGTTCTGGATCTGCACGAGCGCACCGGCCCACTGCGGGTCGGTGGTTGTGCCCGGCGCAACGGCCGCTTTCATCCACAGTTCGACCTCGGGCGTGTCCTTCCACTGCTTGGCGATCTCGACGGCCTGTAGCTTGTTGCCCTTCGAGGCCGCAATGGCCATCACGCCACGAATAAACGCGGTGCCCTTCGGGAGCTCCTTCTTCACGACTTGCACGAGCGGCACCGTTGCCGGTGCGCCACCGTGCAGGACGATGGGCGCAGCGGCAGCCGCCTGCGCGGCCTGCAACGTCCGCAGCCGCTCGATGTCAGATTCGAGGCTCTTCACATCGAGGGCGAGCCCGTCGTATTCCTTCGCGGCGACATCGTCGAGCGTGGTGCCATCTTCCGAGGCCTTGTCGAGTAGTTCGGCCATCCGGCCCGTTTTCGTGTGGTGCGTGGCCCGGAGGCTCGCAATGTGTTCTGCGGTGGTCTGCTTCATGACAGTTCTCGGAGCAGAGCCCGCAACGCAGGGCAAGTAAGGGCCGGACGCGGCCAATGACTTCACGGTGAGAATCGAGGCCGAGGCATTCGCCGGAATCGTCACGAGCGAAAGCTCCAAAATTTCGGTCTTCAGAAATTTGAGCCCGCCCTTCACGACTTCGACGGCATCGCCCACGGCTCGGAACCCAATCGACACGCCGGTAATGAGACCGGCCGTGATCGAATCCCACGCCTCGTCGATCCGGTCCTTCACGCGGCCCGGCGTGTCGATGTTCGGAAGCGTGGCCTCGAATTCGATGCCGTCCGGGCCGCGCTTCAATCGCACGGTCCCGATGGGCGAGGCCTGATCGTGAAAGAGCAGCAACGGCAACGGATTCGAGAACCGTGCCCCGGCCATGTCGATCACGTGGCCTTGCCGATCCAGTTCGGGCGTGGAGGCAATCCCGCTGAACTTCCGGCTCGGTGCATCGAGGGCCTTCACGTGGAGCAGTGTGTACGCCCGTTCGAGTTGCACGAGGCCGAGTGTGCGAGCTCAGCCCGTCGCGTGTCGATTTTTTAGATTTTTATTCGCAGCCAAACTGCGTCGGATGGCCTCGGGCACGCTCGTGCGTTCGTCGCGAGCTCGTTGGTAAAACTGGTCGTACTGCTTGGCCGTGACGGTCAGGCACACGCGAACCGAAGGCGTCGACGCATCGAGCGCCGGACGGCCACGCCGTCGCGGGTCACACATGCGTGCGGCCTCCGAACACGAATATCTGATACTTCGGCGGCGTCGTGCCCTGATTGCGCGTCATGCGATCTACGGCCATCACGAGCGCGGCCACTGGATCGATCCGCTCCGTCGAGACCTTCTTCGAAATCTTGATGTTGCCTGCCGGGTCATGTTCAACCGAGACGTTGCTCACGGCCCACCGCGCGACCGGATTGCCGTCGTGTTGCAGCGTCTTCGACAGGATCGCTTTTTCCAGCGCCTTCGTGGGAGCCGACAACGACGCGAACCCTTGCCGCACGGCCACGCACGTGAAGCCGTCCTGCTCCTGTAGGCGTGTCGTCAGGTCCACGGCGTTCCACGGATCGAAGGCAATCTCTTTCAGATCGAAGAGCTCCGACCACTCGTGCAACGTCTTGCGCACGGCCTCGTAATCGACGACGTTGCCCGGCGTGGCGATGATGTGGCCGTCTCGTTGCCACTGGTCGTATGGCACGTGATCGCGGTGCACGCGCTGTCGGATGTTCTCGGCCGGTATGAAATTCGCCCACAGCACATCGAAGTCCGGGCCGTTCGGAAACACGGCGCAGAGGCTCGTGAGATCGTGCGTCGAGCTCAGGTCCATACCGACGTAACACGGCCGACCCTTCAACGTCGACAACGAGATCGTTTCGTCGCGGCAGGCGTCCCACGCATCGAGCGCGATCCAGCGCGAGGCCTGCTCGGTCCACTGGTTCAGATACAACCGTCGAAACGTGTTCTCCTGCGCCGGGATTTCCTTCGCGCGTGCACAGGCGACCCGCATCTCTTCGAGTGAACGAAAATCTCCGAGGGCCGGGTTCGCCTTTTGCCACACGCGCTCGTCGGTCCAATCGGCATCGATGGGAGCCTCGAACAGAATCGGCAGGAACGACGGATCGAGCGACGGATTTTCTGCGACCTTCTTCGCGTGCTGATAGAGCTCCCACAAGATCGAATGCCGGTCGTATCCGGCCGTCGAGATGGCAATCAGCAACGGCTGATCGCGTGCGCCCTGCGACGACGAGAGCACGTCGAACAGTTCCCGCGAGGGTGCGGCGTGGAGCTCGTCGTAAATCACCCGCGAGGCGTTGAAGCCGTGCTTCGAGTAGGCCTCGGCCGAGATGGCCCGATAGAACGAGCCCGACTTGCGGTGCACGATCCGTTTTTGAGAATCGAGGATCTCGCATTGGGCGTAAAGCTCGGCGTCGTTGCGGATCATCTGCGCCGCAACGTTGAAGACGAGCGCCGCTTGGTCCTTGTCGGCGGCTGCGCTGTAGACTTCCGCGCCCTGCTCGGCATCGAAGAGCAGGCCATCGATGGCCAGTGCCGCCGCAAGCTCGGTCTTCCCATTCTTGCGCGGCATCATCAACAGGCACGTCCGGTACACGCGACGGCCGCGCCGGTCGGTCTTGAAGAGCGGGCGGATGATCTGCTTTTCCTGCCACGGTCGGAGCTCGAACGACTGCCCGGCGAAGACGCCCTTCGTGTGCGTCAGCCGATTGATGATCGAAACTTTTTGCGAGGCCTGCGAGACGGTACGTGGCAACGGCGTCTCCGTTGGTCACGCCCGCAACGCAGGGCAATCAGGTTTTCGGAAATGTCAACGGGGGTAATTGATCGGGAGCCGGATCAATTACCCGCTTGACAGGTGCGAGTGTAGCTCCGTTCAGGGCACCGAGCCGACCGACTGGCCTTCTTCGAGAAAACAGTTACGCGGCGTCACGAAGTCATCGGCTTCGAGCTCGGAGGGCGCGAACGGTCGATCCGTCCAACACCACATCCACGGTGGCGCGGCCCCGCGCAACGAGCTCGAACTTCCGGGTGTGTCGAGCTCGTAGTGCTCGGGCGGGTTCTCCATGCGCGAGAGCCGCCGCAACGTGGCCCGGTGCCGGTCGATGGCACGCACCGCTTTCCACCATCCACGCGCCAGTGCGTCCTTGCGCCGCTTTCGCGTCCACTTGTCGTACCCGAGCTCGGGCTTCACGGTTGCACCGCCACTGGCAACCACTGCTCGACGGCCTTCCGGGCATCCATAAGAGCCCTCTTCGCGTCACGACGATCCAGCGGCGTCCGCTCCTTCTCGCACGCATCGAACAGGAACGGCATCCCGGAGTTAATCGAGGCCTCGACCTCGGCACGTGTGGCCGGTCGACCTTCGGCATACCACTCGATGCGAAGCGGCGGACCCATGCGAAGCACATACCCGGTGGCCGACTGCCCCGGAGCCGTCACGAGCTCATATCCGCACTTGGTGACCCACACGCCCGCGCAGCCGGGATTCCGGAGCAGGGCTCCTTCACCGACTTCGATCTCGTCGGGCAAGTCGTTCTCCCGGCGCACCATCTTCGGCCGCGAGAGGAACGGACAATGGCGGGCCGACCATTCCGCGCATTCGTAGTGGCACGGTGGTTCAGCACTCGTGCCGTTCACGGCACACATCGGCCCGATCACGAAGGCGAGATACGCACCGAGGCCGTCACCGCACACCCAGCACTTTTTTTGCCGGTGGGCGATGGCGAATTTCTGCGGGTCCATCGCCCGGAATTCGGGCTCGCCATCGATCCACTGAACGAACCACGGCACAGGGAATCCACGACGATCAATCGGCAGGCCGCGCAGGCGCATCGGCAACGTGCCGAGCTCGGGACGCAACGGAAAGTCTCGCGGTGTCATGTGAGGGTTTCCTTTCTTGGGGCGGAGCGTAACACCATGCCGTACTCGTTCGGCTGCAGGTTGTTCCAATCGATATCGGCCCTCCGTTTCAGGGGCGTGTCGAACTTGCGCCAACTGTCGCGCACGACGTGTTGTGGCCGCTCGAATCGGCGCGACACCGAGACGACGCCGGGCCATCGACGTTCAAGGCTCCGCGCCATTTCGAGGCGTCCGTCTCGTTGATAGATCGGCGTGTTGCCGCCCTTCAACTTCATCGTCTGCAGCTTTTTTACGCAGAAGGCATTCAGGAGCACGGTGCACCATCCGGCCGCGAGGGCCTGCAGGCATAGGTCGGTGTCGTCGTTGTAGCGGTGCCGCCACGAGAACGGGGCCGCGTTCAGCACGAGCGTGCAACTGTAGACGTGCGCGTTGAGGAAGTACGGCGGCGGGCACTCGGTGGGAATCACGAACATTTCGTAATTGAGCCCCGAGATCGCAATGTTCTCGTATCGGTCGGTGAAGTCTTCGCAGACCGCGAGGGCAAGCCCCATGCGGCACGTGGTTCGACGGCCTCGATACACCCGCTGCGCTCGTTGGAGGTTGTCATCGAGTTGCCAGTGTCGCACGTGGCCCTCATCAATGCTGCGAGCCTTGATCCAGTTCCGCGTGACGTGCAGACCTTGATTCGAGAACGGGAGCACGAGCACGCGCTCGGCTCCGAACACGGCACGATAGGCCTCGGCCTCGCCGGGCTCCACTACGAGACGAAACGGCGTGCCCTCACGATCCAGATATCGCGCCGTTTGGCTTGTCGTCCGGCCCTTCGACGGAATGAAGATCGGATACTTCGGCAGAATCATCGGCTTCCTCTTCGAAGACTTCCGACGGCCGACGCACGCGCAGCGGCCACCACATCGAGCAGGTTGTGCGTACGCTCCCGGTGATATTTTTCGGCCCGGCTCCGACAAACGCGAGGAACGCATCACGGTCGTTCTCGTTCGCGCAGTGCACGACGACGGTGAGCGGCTTCTCGGCCTGCTCGTACTCCGGCATCCCGACCCACTCGGCCGCGGCGTTGTGATCGCGAATCTCCGAGGCCGGTCTCGTGACCATCACGAGGGCCGCGAGTTGTTCGGCATCGAAACCGGTGCCGACGAGCTCGGCAAACTCCGAATCGTGAATCGACTTCAACATCTCCGTGAGCTCTCGATCATCAATCGAGGCGAGATGCGCGATCTGGTTGTCACCGATCAGGAGCTTCAACGCCCGAGGGTCTTCGGCGTCGATGTCCATGCGGACCACCGGCACCGTCTCAAGATCGAGTCGTTGGCAGGCCAACACGACGCCGTGACCCGCGAGGATCGTCAGGTCACGTGCCGTGACGATGTTGCGATACAGGCCGTGCTCTCGAATGCTCGCGCACAAGTGCACGAGTTGATCGTCGGTGTGCGTGCGGTAGTTCCTCGGGTGCGGCTTCAATTCGACGAGCGGCACGAGCTCGGGTTCGCAGATCATGGCTTCACCATGCGAGGCCGTTCCCGAATGTCCACGACTTCGGGCACGCTGGCACCCTCCGAGATCACTTTCGGCACGTCGTGATGATCGAAGCCCACGGCGTCGAAGTCGGCCACGACGGCACGCCCGGCCGACTCGGCCCGGTCAGCATCGACGAGCACTTGATACTCACGAGTCGCGGTGGTCGTTTGCCGCACAGTGACGATGAACTTCTTCACAACAAGCCCTCCCACTTCGAGGCCTTCCTCGGCTCGGCCATCGGCAACGATGAAATTCTCGAACGGCCTCCCGGTGTGAGCCCGAGATCGGACCATAGCCGATGGCACGCTTTCAGGGCTCTATCGGCCACGTAAAGGTATGGGTTCGTCACCGGCACGCCGTCCGGTCGCTTCACGATCATGCCGAGCTTCCGTACTTGTCGTTGGGCATCGAGGTATTGCGACCACATCTGACAACACGCCACGAGGGCCGCTCGGTCGGCCTCAGAGACGAGACCGCAGAGGCGCAGCGTGGGTGCCACACGTCGCCACTCGGCCGCTGCCGTCGCATCGTCGACGAGCTCCGCAGGCGGTTCATCGAAGCTCGCATCTGCTGGCGAGGGCTGCGGCTCGTTAGGTCGAGCTCCGGGCTTCATCTTGCCGCGCAAAACCTTCATCGCCGTGGGTGCCGGTCGTCGTCCCGAATTCCAATTGCCCATTAGGTCCGCTATTCCGTTTTCATCGAAAACCCGCACGACTC
>Ga0126377_10000270_pt1 | contig 30604 bp, 22 predicted proteins | sample PanSoiMetPlot_22_FD_92647 | JGI IMG/M metagenome (GOLD analysis project Ga0126377, IMG submission 92647) | Tropical forest soil microbial communities from Panama - MetaG Plot_22 | ecosystem: Environmental > Terrestrial > Soil > Tropical forest > Bulk soil | place: Panama | collected 2016-02-17 | reverse complement strand
TGCGTGCACAACGGCGGCACCTACTCGGGATGCCTGACGGCGTGCTGCCAGCAATACACGGGCTGTCCGCGCTGCTACGAGCAGTGAGGACCGGAGCGCCCATCACGGCGCGGCGGGGCGAGGCCCTTCGCCCTCGCCCCCGCGCCGGCGCTCGCCGCGTCCGCCTCGGCCCCCGCGCCGGCGCTCGCCCCGTCCGCGTCGCCGGCCCCCGCGCCCAGCGGCAGGGTGACCTCGACGCGGGCGCCGCCGAGCGGGGCCTGGCCGATCGCCACCTCGCCGCCGTGGCGCTCGACGACGCGGCGCACCAGCGCGAGCCCCAGCCCGACGCCGCCGGCGTCGCGGCTGCGGCCCTCCTCGAGGCGAGTGAAGCGCTCGAACACGCGCTCGCGGTCCGCCGCCGGGATGCCCGGCCCGTCGTCGTCGACCCACAGGCGCGCGACCCGTCCGCGCTCGTCGCAGCGCAGGCCCACGCTCACCTGGGACCGCGCGTGGCGGCCGGCGTTGTCGAGCAGGTTGCGCGCGACGCACGCCAGCTGCGCGGCGTGGCCGCCGACCCGGGCCGGCTCGATCGATGCGGTGTCGACCGGAACGCGGCGCGGCCGGCGCGCCTCGTCGAGCACGACGTCCTCGAGGTCGACGTCGGCGCGCGGAGGCGCCGCCTGCTCGTCCAGGCGGGCCAGGAGCAGGAGATCGGCGACCAGCGCCTCGAGGCGCCGGTCCTCCGCCAGGATGCCGCGCGCCACCGCGTCCCAGTCGACCGAGCCGGGACGGGCCAGCGCGACCTCGAGCTGGGTGCGGATGCTGGCGACCGGGCTGCGCAGCTCGTGCGACGCGTTCGAGGTGAACTGGCGCTGCACGCGCGCCGCCTCGTCGAGTCGGTCGAGCATGCGGTTGAGCATGCGCGCGAGCTCGCCGATCGCGTCGCGCGCCCTCGGCTCGGGCAGGCGCTCGTGCAGGTTGCTGGCCCCGATGCGCTGTACCTGGCGCGTCATCGCGTCGACCGGCGACAGCGCGCGGCCGACCACGAGCCAGGCGGTCACCGCGATGAGCGCGATGAGCAGCGGGATGCCGATCCACAGGACCTGGGCCAGGGTCTCGGCGCTGCGGCGCAGCTCCTCCAGCGGCCGGGCGGCGAACAGCTCGATCGGGCCGCCGCCCGGCACGTGCGCCACGCCGCGCACGACCAGCCAGCGCGGGTCGTCGGCCGCGGGCACGCGGCGCTCGAAGAGGAGGTCGCGCGCGCCGGCGGCCGCGCGCGGCTCCCCTCCCGGCGGCAGCATGATGAAGAAGGCCTGCCTGTCCATCGGCGGGAACGGCAGCACCTGCTCGCGGCTGCGCAGATAGATGCGCCGCGGCGCCTCGTCGGGCGGGACAAGCTTCTCGATCGGGACGCCGCTCGCGAGCTGCTTGCTCACGTCGGCCAGCGCCCCGCGATCGGCGGTCTCGGCGGCCTCCAGCACGGTGTGCTTGACCGCGCGGACCAGCAGGACGCCCCCCAGCGCGAGGGCCAGGGCGAAGCTCAGCGTCACGGCCGCCGTCAGGCGCAGCCGGACTCCGCCGAGCCTACCGAGAATGGGCGTCCCTCCGCGCCGGTCCGATCCGGTAGCCGACGCCGCGCACGGTCTCGAGCAGCGGGCGGCGAAACGGCTCGTCGATCTTGCGGCGCAGGTAGCGCACGTAGACCTCGACCACGTTGGCGTCGCCGACGAAGTCGAGCCCCCAGACGTGGTCGAGGAGCTGCTGCTTGGGCAGGACCTCGCCGGCGCGGCGCATGAGCGCCTCGAGCAGCGAGAACTCGCGCCGCGTGAGCGCGATCGCCTGCCCGCCGCGCGTGCACGCGCGCGTGGCCGGGTCGAGCGAGAGGTCCTCGACCGCCAGCACCGCCGGGCGCTCGTGTCCGCCCCGCCGGATCAGCGCGCGCAGCCGGGCGACCAGGACGATGAACGAGAACGGCTTGGACAGGAAATCGTCGGCCCCGGCATCGAGGGACTCCGCCTCGTCGTACTCGCCGTCCTTGGCGGTGAGCATGAGGATCGGGGTCCAGATGCTCTCCTGGCGCAGCGTCTCGCACACTTCCCAGCCGTTCATGCTGGGCAGGAGCAGGTCGAGCACGATGGCGTCATAGCGCCCCTCGCGCGCCCGCCACAGCGCATCGTGACCGTCGTGCACCACGTCGACGTCGAAGGTCTCCGCGCGCAGCCCGTCCGCGAGCGCAGCGGCCAGGCGAGCCTCGTCCTCGGCCACGAGCAGCCGCATCGCGTCAAGCGTAGTCGATGTCAGCTGAAAGCCAGCTGAGAGCCGCGGCCCCGCGCGCCGCAAGCGGGCCGCGTCAATGGATTCGCGCCCCTGCCCCGGCGCCTAGCCGCGTGTCGCGCGGGCGAGGGCGAGGACCTCGTCGGGGCCGAGCTCGATGGTGTCCATGAGGGAGCGGTCGGCTCGGACCTCGCGGGGAGGGGGAGAGCGGACGAGGAAGAACTGGCCGCGCGGGAGGTTGGGCAGGCCGGCGGCGGCGGTGTCGCCCAGGAGATCGCGCAGCTTGCCGAGGGTGCGATCCTGGGAGACCTTGCCGACGAACCAGGTGTTGATGTTCTCGCGGCCGCGATAGTCGAAGTCGCCCGGATTTTGCGAGGCGAGGAGGACGCCGAAGCCCTTCGAGCGGGCGCGGCGGAGGAGGTCCATCATCGGCTCCTTGGTGGCCGGCGAGGACGTGGCGGGGAGGTAGAGGTCGGCCTCGTCGAACAGGGCCGCGCCCTGGAGACGGCCGCTCGGGTGCTGCTCGAGCCAGCGGGTGAGGTCGGCCAGGAGGCGCGAGACCCAGAAGAGGAGCGTGGTCGTCTCGCCCAGGAACCTGGTGCTGATGATGGTGAGAGGCGTGCGGCCGCGGGCTGGCGTCATGCACGCGCCCACGTCGAGGGTCTCGCCGTGCGCGGCCAGGAGGTGGCCGAAGTTGATGCCGAGGGTCTGGAGGTCCTCGGCCACCGGCTGGAAGAAGCGACGCAGGTTGGAGACGCGCACGGTCAGCTCGTCGTCGGGGCGCTCGACCAGGTCGATGAGGTCGGCCAGCGTCGGTGTGCGGCCGCCGTCGATCTCGAGCGCGGCCTTGAGCACCGCGGTCCGCTTGGCGTGGGTCTCGCTCTGCCCGTAGCGCATGAGCGCGGCCAGGGCGGCCGCGCCGTGCTTGGCCATCTTCTCCCGCTCGGTCTCGTGGGCTCCGCTCCAGCCGGCCGGCAGGAGCGGCAGGATGAGGTCGCGACCGCGCGCGTCGCCGGGGGTGAAGAGGCGCACGTCGATTCGCTCGCGCAGCGCGCGCTTGCGCCGGGCCTGCTCGGGGTCATCGGGGACCTCGGCCCACCACGCGTCGCTGGCGTAGCGGCAGAGGTCGCCCTTGCGGTCGACCAGGATCGCGGGGGTGCCGCGCTCGAGGAGCTGCTCGATGAGGTTGAGCGCGACGGTGGTCTTTCCGCTTCCGGTCGAGCCGAGGAAGACGGCGTGCTGCAGGAGGTCACTGGCAGCGACATCGACCGCCTGCTCGCGCAGCGAGGCAGACACTCCGATGCGGAGGCGCGCCGGGTCGCCGACCGGCCGCAGGGGCGGACGGGCGCCCTCGCCGGTGGCCGCGCCCGGTGGCGGGGCCGGCGCCCGCGTCGTCGGTGTCGTCGGTGTCGTCGGCGGCATCCGCTGCGCCGGCACCGCCGACAGCGGCATCGCGCGGGCGGCGGCGGCCGCGGCGGCGAGCCGGTCGAGCTCGAACAGATCGCGCAGCGCGGGGATGCTGGAGAGCGGGCGCGCCTCGCGGCGCCAGGCCGCGAGATCGGCCTGCACGTCCGGCCGGCGCGCGAGCTCGCGCAGCGCCGCGATGGTGCGGAAGGTGTCGTTGTCGATGACCAGCACGCGGTTGTCGCTCGACACGAAGGCGGCCAGGGACTGCGCGACCTTCGTCTTCGCGTTGGCGGGAAACTCGGTCGTGCGCACGGCCACGGCCGGGCGGCCGCCTCGCGCCGCGGCCAGCTCCTCGATCTGACGCTGCAGCCCGCCGCCCCGGGGGCTCGCGTTGGTGACGCCGACGACCTGGCTGCCAGCCGTCCCGCCCGACGCGACCGCGTCGACGGACACCCGCGCGCCGTCGCGCCGCGCGCGCAGCTCGGCTCCCGAGGAGGCGAGCTCTGCCGAGATGGCCGCGGCCGCGCCCGCCAGGAGCTCGGCCAGCGCCGCCTCGTCCTCCGGCACGTCGATCTGCGCGACGCGCAGGTCGTTCCACACCCGCGTGAGCGCGGCCATCCGCCCGGGCGCGCCGCCCTGATCGTCGCCGCGCCCCGGATCGCCGCCGAGGTCCCCGCCCGCCACCACCTGGCCGCGGGCGATGCATGCCTCCTGGAAGCGCTTGCACGAGGTGAGGACGTCGCGCGCGCGCTGGTTGACCAGCGGCTCCAGCTGCGCGCGCGTGAACGGATACAGCGGCTCGTCCGCGCGGAAGGCGTTGCCCTGCGGCGCGTACAGGTTCTCGAGCCGGCGCGCCACCATCGCCTCGATCTCGTCGAGGTTGCGCTGCGTGCGCAGGAGGACGGGCGGCGGATCGCGCTCGAGCCGGTCGCGGTCGGCCTGGCTCACGCGGTCGCGCAGGCCGGCCCACAGATCGTCGAGGCAGGCCATCACCACGATGACCGACGGCAGGCGCTCGGCGGTCGCGCGCAGCGCCGCCACCGCCCTGCGAAACCGGTCGCGCCCCGACTCCAGGTCGTGGATGTCCTCCATCTGATCGACCAGCAGGACCAGCGCGGCCTGCTGGGTGGCCCAGGCCAGGCGGCCGAGCTGCTCGATCATGCGCAGCGGCGCCTCCGGGGCCAGCCGCGGCGCGAGGCCTCCCAGCACGCCGCGCTCGTGCGGCGTGAGGTCGTCGCAGCGCAGGAACTTGATCACGCGCTTGGTGATCGCCGGGTCGCGGCGCTGGATGAGCAGCAGCGCGTGCACGACATCGACGTCGACGTCGCCCAGCGCCTCGGTGCGGAGGAGGCGGCTGACCAGGTCGCCGACCGCGCCGCCCAGCTGGTCGTGGCCCATCTCGTCGTTGCGCAGCCGCTCCAGCTGGTCGGGCGAGATCGCGTCGCCCAGCTCGGCCAGCCCGTCGGACAGGTAGACCAGCGACTGCCGGTCCAGCTCCGGCGGGTCGTAGGGCTTCTCCATCGAGTCGATGAGGTTGACGAGGAGATAGCGGGCGTAGTCGCCCGTGTCGGAGGTCAGGGACGCGTAGCTGCAGAAGCCGAGCCGCGGGCCGTGCACCATGGCGCGGAACGCCCGCATGAGGTGGGTCTTGCCGCTCCCCGACTCGCCGCGGATGAGCAGGATGCGGCCGACGTCGTGACGGGCCGGGGTGGTCGCCTGGGCCAGCAGGCGCTCGAACACCGCGCGCGCGTCGGCGTGGATGGTCTCGACGTCGAGCGGGTCCCGCGAGTGGATGTGCGCCGACTGCGCGACGCTGCCGAACACGTCCTCGGCGTCCCGGCGGCAGAAGGCCAGGTCGCGGGGATCGGCGCCGGCCGCGTCCGGCGGGCGGCGCGCGCGCAGGCGGTCCGCGATCTCGAGCGACAGCTGCTGGCGGACATCGCGCTCGGCGTCGGTCACGCCTCCGACGGCGATGACCTCGTCCATGAGGCGCAGCGCCATGCGCTCGTACTCGTCGAGCAGCTCGGCCGAGGCGGCCCTGCGGGCGGCGGCGGCGCACAGATCGAGGCCGAGCCATGCGGTGGCGGCCGAGGCCAGGCCGAAGGGGCGCGGGTCGCCGCGATGTGTGGCCAGGAACCTGGCCGCGCCGTCGCTGTCGACGGCGGCGAACTCGCGGTAGCGGTCCAGCGAGCGGCCGTACCGGCTGGCCGCGAGATAGATGAGCGGGAAGGCGTGGTCGAGCTCGTCGACCTCGACGACGCCGTCGGCCTCGAGACCGCGATGCAGGACGCGCAGGCAGTCGTCGAGCAGGGCGAGAGTGATGAGCGCGCGGTCGGGCAGGCGGATGCGCGCGGGCTGCGCCGCGGCGAGATCGGGGTCGCGGCGCAGATCGGCCAGGCGGCGGCGCTCCTCGTCGGGCAGTCCGTCGCCGACCAGGCCGGCCAGGCGCTCGAGCGACGCCAGGAGCAGGTCCATCGCCAGCGGCTCGAGGACGGCGGTCGCGGCGGCCGCGCTGGTCACGGGATCGCCTCGCGCTCCACGAAGTGAAAGGTGGCGTCGCGATACTGGGTGGCGGAGGCGGCGACCTCGGCTGGATCCATCTCCTCGACCAGATCGGCCCGGTAGAGGCGGAGCAGCCCGCGCCGGTTCGCCTCGATCAGGCGGCGCTTGAACTCCTCGAGGCTGAGCGAGCCGTCGCCGGCGTAGAGGCCGCGCCACACCGACGAGATGAAGACCTTGCGATCGCCGAAGACGCCGCGGTCGGCGCGGCGCGCGGCCTCGCGCACGCGGCCGGCGAACGCCTCGAGGTCGTTGACCGCCGGGGACGAGGATGCGCGGGCGGGGCCGTTGGCGCCGTCGCGGGCGGGGCCGTTGCCGGAGTCGAGCACCGCGGCCAGCTCCTGGGTGGCCTCCGTCCACGAGTGCCCACCGAGCCAGGCCTGGACCACGCCGTCGCGCAGCGCCTTGACGTCGGCGCGCGGTGCGGCGACCGAGCGGCCCGCGAGCAGGACGAGGCCGCGCCTCCAGTCGGCGACCTCCGCGCCGAGCAGCGCGCCGATGAAGCGCGCCGGCATCACCGCCGGGAGCTGGCGGGGCAGCTCGCCCTTCAGGCCGAGCATGCGCCACACGATGCTGGTGCTGACGAACGAGGGCGTCGGCGGCTGCTCGCCGTCGCCGATGAGGCCGAAGTCGCGGGCGACGATGGCCGCCGCCCACAGCTCGCGCCCGTCGAGCCGCTTGCGCACCTGCCTGTCGTCCGCCCCCCAGCCGAGCGCGAAGATGGGCAGGACGGCGTCGGCGACCTGCTTCCAGGGCGCTCCGGCGCCGAGCTGGCGCGCCGCGCCCGCGCCGCGCTCGGTGACCTGCCACGCGGATCGCCTTCCCCGCGCGATCGAGCCCGCGCCCTCCAGGCGGCGCAGCGCGCCTTCGATGTCGTCGACCGAGGCGGCGGGCCAGAAGCGGCGCACGGCCTCGCGCAGCCTGGCGGGCCCGGGCGCAGGCCTGGCCGCGAGACGGGCCAGGACGAGTTGATCGAGGCGATCGGCGGACAAAGGCGAGCTCATGAGGTACCCCCGAGGTGACGACCCGCGCGGCGGCGCTCGCGCACCGCCTCGCGGATCTTCGCGGCGATGGCCGCGTGGTTGTCGGCGACGTCCTCCGCGCCGTACCGGAGGAGATCGGCGCGCGCGCGGTCGACCTCGGCCGCCACCGCCACCATCTCGCGACCCATCTCGCGACCCATCTCGCGACCCATTTCGCGACCCGTCTCGCGATCGACATCGACCACATGGCGCGCACGGGCGCGCGGCCCGGTCACGCGCGGCGCGGCGACGCGAGGCCCGACGACGTCCGGCGGCGCCGCATCGCGGGCGCGGCGGGCGCGGCGAGCCCGCAGCAGGAGGCGAACCAGGTCCTCCGCATGGCGGCACACCAGCGTCACCGCACCCTCCCCCACGCCGAACAGCAGGCTACCATCCTGGCCTCGATTCGCCGCGAATCTCACGCCCGCTCCCGCGCTGGCGCCCACGCAGGGTGAGCCGCTGCGGCATGCGATCGCGTCACCGGTCACGCCGCCTGTCACGCCCTTCAGGCGACACCGGTGTCGCGAATCTCGATCGCGCGCGCGATCGCCGCGCACGCGATGCGAGGGTCAGCGCGCGGTGGCGGCGGACAACCGTGGCACGGCCGTTGCTGTCCGATCCGGTGTGAGCACTGCCGCCTGATTCGCCGGGCTCCGCCTCGCGCGTCACGCGCTGGCGGAGCGTCTCCCGCGCCCGACCGTGTCGGCGTGGCCGGGCCTGCGCGACGTGGAGATCGAAGGCCCCGCGGGCCTTCCGCGCATCCCGATCGACCGCCTGTACGGCGCATGGGCGTCGCCGTCAGGCGCGCTCGGCGACCCCGCGGTCGGCATGCGCGCGGCGATGGGCTGGACCGTGGCCGACCTCGACCTGCTCGGATTCTGCGTCGCCAGCGCCCCCGCCGGCGGCGCCGCGCTGCGCACCGCGATGCCCGACGCCGCCTTCACCACCGACCCGGGGCGCTGGCGGATGGACGACTCCACCATCCGGTCGCCCTGATCTGCGAGCGGACAGGCCCGCCCACTCTCGGGCGCCAGCTCGAACGAGGCGGCGGTCGCCGCCTGCGCGGTCCGCTTCGGCGAGCTCACTGCGGCGCCTCCGACGCCGTCCTCGGCGCCATCCCGGTCGACGGCAGCCCCTTCTCGATCGGCTGCAGCGGCGGCGGCGGCTCCTGCGGCGACGCGTTCCCACCATCATCCAGCTCGAGACCACCGGCGGCGAGACGCGCGCCGCCCCGCCCTTCGCCCTGCCCCCGTCGATCCACCGCACGGTGATCATCGGATGCGCCACCCTGGGCGAGAGCGGCCGGGGCGACGTCCCCGCCGAGGCCGCCCAGCTCCTGCGCGCCGCCGACCGGGCCGCTCCGATCACGCGGATCCGGGTCGCCTTCAAGCGCGACGGATTCCAGCTCGCCACCAACCCGGCGCCGCTTCCTCCGAGCGCGGTGCGGATCGTGGCCGGCCACCAGATCGTCGGCTTCACCGACCCGGCGCGCCGCCGATGACGCGGGCCGCGGTCCACCGCGCGATGCGATTTTGATACACTGCCGCGAGGTGCTCGCCGGCGACCACTCCGTCACGCGCAGAGGAGTCGCGGTGGCGATGGTCGTCGCCGCGCTCGCGGTGCTGACGGGCGGCGCGCCGGCGGTGCGCGGACAGGCGCCGGCGCCGGCCGGCCCGCTCCGCATCGCGGTGCTCGGCTTCGACCCGCTCGGCATGGACGCGGACAAGGTGGCGCGGCTGGAGGCCCTGTTCCGCATGGAGCTCGAGCGCCTGGCCGGTGGGCCGAGCCCGTCGCGCCGCGAGATCGCCCGCGGGCTGCGCGGCACCCGCCTGGCCCAGTGCGCCGGCGAGGACCCCTGCCTGGCCGCCATCGGCAAGCGGCTCGGCGTGGAGCTGGTGGTGTCCGGAAACGTCGCCGCGCTGGGCGACAGCTACGTCGTCAACATCAAGGTGGTGAACGCCGCGACCGGCGCCGAGCTGCGCCGCATCGCGAGCGACCCGCTGCGCGGCAACCCCGACGAGCTCATCGACTCGGTGCGGGTCGCCGCCTATCGCCTGCTGGCGCCCGAGCGCCTGCTCGGCGCCATCTCGGTCCTGGCCGACATCTCGGGCGCGCGCGTGGTCCTCGACGGCCGCGTGGTGGGCCGGACGCCGCTGGCGCGCCCGATCGCCGGTCTGTCGCTCGGCGCTCACCGGCTCGAGGTCCGCGCCCCCGGCTACTCCGCCTTCGCCGACCGCGTGCAGGTGCGATTCCAGAAGACGACCCGCGTGGTCGTCCGTCTGGTGGTCGACCCGATCGCCGCCCGCGCCGAGCTGGCCCGGCGCGCCAGCCGCCGCCCCCGCCCGGCGCCGCGCCACTGGTACGACTCCGGCTGGTTCCTGATCGGGGCCGGCGTGGCTGCGGTCGTGGTCGGCGGCGCGGTCGGCTATTCGCTCGCCCGCGACGACGTGCTCGACTGCCGGGCCATGCCGGAGGCGTGCCGTTGACGCGCGCCGCCTCGCTCGCCGCCATCTCGCTCGCCGCCGCGCTCGCCGCCGCCACCGCCTCGCCCGCCGCCGCCCAGCCCGCGGACCCGGCGCCCCCGACCGCGGCGCCCGCACCGAAACCCTCGGCCGCGCCCGCACCGAGGCACACCTCCCCGCCCACCTCTCGGCCCCAGCCAGCCCCGCCGGCCCGATCGGCCCCCCCACCTGCACAGCCATCCGCACCGCCCGGCCCGCGCCGCCGCGTGGTCGTGGCGCCCCTCGCCACCCTCGGCGCGGAGTCCAGCTCCGCCGATGTCCGCGCCGCCCAGCGCCTCGTCACCCGGGCCGTGGCCGCCCTCGAATCGGTCGACCTCGTCGCCGGCGCCGCGATGCAGGACGCCATCAAACGCTCCCGCCGCCCCGGCCTGAGGTCGTGCGACGGCGACACCGCCTGCATCGCCGATCTCGGCCAGCTCCTGTCGGCCGACTACGCGGTCTACGGCGAGGTGGGCGGCCTCGGCCGCGCGCAGGTGGTCTATCTCAAGCTGATCGACGTGCCGGCCCGCAGCGAGGTGCGCTCGTCGGTGCTAGAGCTCGGCGGCGCGCGCCCGGCCGACGTCGAGGCGAGCGCGGCCGCCACCCGCCTCCTGGCCCCCGACCGCTACGTCGGGCGCATGCTGCTCGACTGCAACGTGCGCGGCGCGTCGATCTTCGTGGACGGCGAGCTCGTCTCGCGCTCGCCGGTGCGGCCGCTCACCCTCGCTGTCGGCCCCCACGCCCTGCGCGTCACGCACCCCGAATACCGCGACTTCGTCCGCTTCGTCGACGTCGAGTTCGGTGACGACGCGCGAGTCGCGGTCGACCTGCGCGCCTACCGCGAGGTGGCCGGCGACATCCGGCGCACCGCGGTCCCGGGACCACTGCCCGCCGGCACCGGCCCCGGCACCGAGCCCACACCGTGGTACAGGCGCTGGTACACGATCGCAGGCGGCGGCGCGCTCCTCCTGATCGGCAGCGCCGTCGCGGTCGGGCTCGCCTCGGGCGGCCTGTCGTTCGACCTCGAGAAGGATCTGTAGGTCGCAGGTCGCTGCGGCTCTGGCCGCAGATCTACCCACAGCTCGATACGTCGCGCGCGATGAGCCGCGACGCGCTGCGTCCAGCGCCATGCGCAGACGAATTGTTTTGACCGCCCCCAGGCAGTCTTGTAGCGTGCACGCAGCCAGTGCGGAACGCTGTTCCGCATTGCGGAACAGCCTGAGGAGGGGCTGGCCTCCACTCCCCCTGCGCACCCCCCGGCGCCGTCACAGGGCGTCGGTGCAGCGATGGAGCTCGGAGCTCTGATGACCCGTAACGAGGAGTCAGACATGATCCACCGGTTCACGCGACGAAACACCTGGTCTGCTTCACTCGTCATCTCACTGCTCATCGCGGCCCTCGGCCCCGGAACCGCCTTGGCCCAGAGCCAGCCGGCCGGAGACCAGCCGGCCGCCGATCAGCCGGCCGGCGCGCAGCAGGCCGCGGCTCAGCAGGCCGGCGATCAGCAGGCCCCGCCGGGCGCCGATCAGCCCGAGGCGCAGCCGCCGCCCGCACAGCCGGCACCTCAGCCTCCTCCGGGGACCACGCCGGTCGTCTCGCGGCCGGCGACGCTGTTCCCGGCCATGGGGCCGAGCAACGAGCTGGTCCTGGGTGACAACTTCTTCATCCGTCCAGGTCTCATGCTGCAGGGATGGTCAGAGCTCCTGCAGGACCGCGTCGTGCAGCAGCCCAGCGGCGACGACGGCGGATACCAGTGGAACACGTATCTCCGCCGCGCGCGCATCTTCTTCGCCGGCGGTGTCTTCAAGAAGATGACCTTCCTGCTCCTCCTCGAGGCCGCGAACCTGGGGCGGACCGCGACCGCTCCGGACGGGACCGCGACCAAGAACTACAACTCGCTCACATTCCAGGACGCGCTGCTGTCGCTCAACCTGCATCCGGCATTTCAGCTCCAGGCCGGCCTGATGCTGGTGCCCTTCTGTCGAAACATCCTCATGTCGACAGCCACCTACACCTCCCTCGATGTCCTCACCACGTCGGCCACGTATCTGGCAGCCACACAGACATCCAATCTGCGAGACACGGGCGTGGCGCTCAAGGGTCAGGTCCTGGCAGACCGCCTGGAGTACCGGCTCGGCGTCTTCCAGGGACTCCGCCAGTCCTCGACGCAGGAGGGCGCGGCGGGGGGCAAGAATCCGTTCCGGGTGGCAGGCTACCTCCAGTACGACTTCCTCGATCCGGAGTCGGGGTACGTCTTCAACGGGATGTACTTCGGCAAGAAGCAGGTCGTCGGCGTCAGCGCCGGCTTCGACTACCAGAAGGCCGACGGAAACGACGTCGACGCCTACTGGGCAGCCTCGGCGGCGGCGTTCGCCAGCATCCCGCTGAACGGGGCGGACAAGGCCGGAGGTGACGAGGTCGACGCCCTGGTCCAGTTCCTTCACTTCGATCCGGGCACCACGCTGGCGCCACCGCCGACCGGCCTCGCCGAACAGAACGACATCGCCGGCGAGATCGGCTACTACAACAAGGCGCTCAAGGGATCGGTGTTCGGCAAGGTCGAGCTGCGCATGAACGACGACGCGATGTTCGAGGCCGGCGACCTGCGCATCTTCGGCGGCGGTCTCAAGTACTTCATCGCCGAGTCGGCCGCCAACGTGACCGTGGCGTACAACCGCATCGAGTCGCCCAACGCCCCCGAGGAGGCGGTCAACCCGGCCAATCAGCTGGTCATGCAGCTCCAGCTCGCCTACTACTGATCCGCGGGCTCGTGCTCGCTGCCGAGCGTCACCTTGAGCCGGCGGATGAGCTCGACCAGGCGCGGACGCACGACGTTGAGCAAGTAGTCGGGTGCGAGCTGAAAGGCGGGGCCGCCGCAGCTGATGACCAGCGTCGGCGCGCCCCCGCCTGGACGGATCGCCGCCGCGATGCCGTTGAGGTCCTTCTGCCACTCACCGAACGAAGAGCAGATTCCCAGCTGCCGGTACTGCTCGAGCGCCGCCTCGATCCCCTTGCGGAGCTTGGGCCAGCCCGACCGGTCGTGCTGCCGGATCTGCGCCATGAGCTCCCGACGCTGCGCGTCGGGGACGCCGGCGAGGTAGGCGCGCCCCATGGAGGTGGTGGCCAGCGGCAGGCGCGCGCCGACGTCCAGGCTGATCGTGACCGGCGCGCGGCTGCGGCAGATCTCGACGTAGATCATGCTCAGCTGGGCGCGCGTCCCCATCGCGACCACCGCGCCGGTCGCCTCGGCCACTTCCTGCATGAGCGGGCGCGCCAGCTGCCGCGCGTTCATGCGGGCCAGCATCGCGCTGCCCAGGGCCAGGGTGGCCGTGCCGAGCACGTAGCGCGAGCTCTGCTCCATGTACTGGAGGTAGCCCAGGCGAGTCAGGGTGTGTGTCAGGCGCGAGACGGTCGACTTGGGCAGCTTGCACCGCTCCGCGATCTCCTGGTTGGTGAGCTGCTTGTCGCTGGTGCGAAAGCAGGCCAGCACCTCCAGTCCGCGGGCCAGCGCGGCGACGAACTGCCGGTCCTCCACTGCCGCTCTTCGCCGAGGTGGTGCGCGCATGTCGATATCCATTTCCCTATAGCGCGCTTCACCCCGCGGTCAATGGACACGTATGTGACGATCTGCAGCGCGCCCTCGGTCCGCATCGATAGACCGGCCACAAGATTGATGGAACGCAGTTTCACATCGCGGAACTGGCGCTCGAGAGCAGGACGGTGACCGCGCCCGGCGAACCCCTCCTCCGCGTCCGCGACGTGTCGGTCCGGTTCGACGGCATCGTGGCGCTCGACGGCGTCTCCTTCGACGTGCGCCCCGGCGAGATCTGCGGGCTCATCGGACCCAACGGCGCCGGCAAGACCACCCTGTTCAACTGCCTGAGCCGGCTCTACGAGGTCGAGAAGGGGGCGATCGAGCTCGACGGGCGCTCGCTCCTGCCCCACCGCCCCCACGCCATCGCGCGCCTCGGGATCGCGCGCACGTTCCAGAACCTGGCCCTGTTCGCCACCATGACGGTGCGCGACAACGTCCTGGCCGGCGGCCACGCGCGCGCGCGCGGCGGCTTCCTGGCCAGCGCGCTGCGCACGCGGCTGGCCGGGCGCGAGGAGCTGCGCCTGCGCGACCGCGCCGAGCGGCTGATCGACGAGCTCCGCCTCGCCGACGTGGCCGATCGCCCGGTCGCGGCCCTGCCGTTCGCGGCCCGCAAGCGGGTCGAGCTGGCCCGCGCCCTGGCCAGCGAGCCGCGCCTGCTCCTGCTCGACGAGCCGGCCGGCGGCCTGGAGCACGACGAGGTCGACGACCTGCGCGAGCTCATCCGCTCGCTGCGCGATCGCCTCGACCTGACCATCCTCCTCGTCGAGCACCACCTCGGCCTGGTCATGCGCGTGTCGGATCGCATCGTGGCGCTCGACTTCGGCCGCACCATCGCGACCGGCACGCCGGCGGAGATGCGGCAGCACCCGGAGGTCATCCGCTCGTACCTGGGGGCGCCCGCATGACCCCGACCCCGCCCCCCATGTCGATGTCGATGTCGACATCGGCGCCGACGTCGACCTCGAGCAAGACCGGCACCGCCGCCACCACCGGCGGCGCGGCCACCACGGCCGACACCACACCCGACGCCAGGCCGCTGCTCGAGCTGCGCAAGGTCGGCGCGTCCTACGGGCCGGTGCCGGCGCTCCAGGCCATCGACCTCGTGGTCCCGGACGGGGGAGTGGTCGCGCTGCTCGGGGCCAACGGCGCCGGCAAGACCACGCTCCTGCGCGCGGTCTGCAACATGATGGTGCGCACGACCGGCGAGATCCGCCTGGCCGGGCAGCGCATCGACGGCCGCTCGACCGAGACCATCGCGCGCCTCGGCATCGCTCATGTGCCCGAGGGGCGCGGCACCTTCCTCGAGCTCTCGGTCGAGGAAAATCTGCGCCTGGGCGCCTATCTCCGGCGCGACCGGGCCGCGGTCGCCCGCGACGAGAAGCGCGTCCTCGGCTACTTCCCGGTCCTGGGCGAGCGGCGCCGCCAGCAGGCCGGCACCCTGAGCGGCGGCGAGCAGCAGATGCTGGCCATCGCGCGCGCGCTCATGCTGCACCCGCGCCTCCTCCTCCTCGACGAGCCGTCGTTCGGCCTCGCCCCGCTGGTGGTCAAGAAGATCTTCTCCATCCTCGAGGCGATCAGCCGGCAGGACGGCATCGGCATGCTGCTGGTCGAGCAGAACGCCGGGCTCGCGCTCGAGCTCGCCACCCACGCCTTCGTGCTCGAGGCCGGCCGCATGGCGCTGTCGGGCTCGGCCTCGGCCATCGCCGGCGACGAGCTGGTCCGGCGCGCCTACCTGGGGCTGTGATCGAGATGGAAGCCTTCCTCCACCAGCTCCTGCTCGGCCTCGCCAGCGGCAGCATCTACGGCGGCGTGGCGCTCGCGCTGGTCATGATCTTCAAGGCGACCCACCACGTGAACTTCGCGCAGGGCGAGCTGGCGATGTTCACGACCTACATCGCGTGGACGCTCATCGACGCCGGCGTGCCCTACTGGGCGGCCTTCGCGATGACGCTGGCGTGCGCCTTCGCGCTCGGCGCGCTCATCCACGCGCTCATCCTGCGCCGCCTGCGCGACGCCCCGGTCCTCACGGTGGTGATCGTCTTCATCGGCCTCCTCATCGCGCTCAACAGCCTGGCCAGCTGGCTGTTCGGTCCCACCATCAAGCCGTTCCCCACCCCGTTCGACGCGCAGGCCTGGTACGGCACCAGCTACTTCTCGCCGCACGAGGTGGGCATGACGGCGGTCACCCTGGCCACGCTCGCGGTGGTCTATCTCTTCTTCAAGTACACGCCGCTGGGCCTGGCCATGCGCGCCTCGGCGATAAACCCCGAGTCGAGCCGCCTGGTCGGCGTCCGCGTCGACCGCATGCTCGCGCTCGGCTGGGGCTTCGCCGCCCTGCTCGGCGCGGTGGCCGGCATGATGGCCGCGCCGGTCGTCTACCTCGAGCCGAACATGATGGGCGGCATCGACAACCCATGGGGCGCGCCGATCGGCGGCTTCATCGTCGGCGTGCTGGAGAACCTGGCCGGCGCCTACGTGGTCGGCACCCAGCTCCGGCTCGGTGTCGCGCTCTTCATCATCGTCGTCGTGCTGGTCTTCAGGCCGTCGGGCCTTTTCGGCCGCAAGTCGGTGGTGCGGGTCTGACGATGAAGCGCCGCGCCGCCATCGCCCTCGTCGCCGCCGCCTGCTGCGCGGCGCCGTTCCTGCTGTCGAGCTTCCGCACCTTCCAGCTGACGCAGATCCTCGTCTACTCGATCGCGCTGCTCGGCCTCAACCTCCTGACCGGGTTCAGCGGCCAGATCTCGCTCGGGCACGGGGCCTTCTTCGGCATCGGCGCGTACACCGCGGCCGTCCTGCTCGACCACGCGTGGCTCCCGTGGTGGGCGGCGATCCCGGCGGCCGGGCTCCTGTGTCTCGCGGTCGGCTTCGCCTTCGGCCTGCCCGCGCTGCGGCTCGAGGGCCCCTACCTGGCGCTGGCCACGTTCGCGCTGGCCATCGCCACCCCGCAGATCCTCAAGCACGACGCGCTGGAGTCGTGGACCGGCGGCGTGCAGGGCATCCTGCTCGACAAGCCGGAGCCGCCGATCGGCGCGCTCGACGCCGATCAGTGGCTCTACTTCGTGACCCTGGTCGTCGCCGTGGCGCTCTACGCCGCGGCCTGGAACCTCGTGCACGGCCGCACCGGCCGCGCGCTGGTGGCCATCCGCGATCATCCGATCGCGGCCTCCGCCATGGGCATCAACATGCCCATGTACAAGGCGACCACGTTCGGTGTGAGCGCCATGTACACCGGCCTGGCCGGGGCGCTGGCCGCGCTCCTGACCGGGTTCGTGTCGCCCGACAGCTTCACGTTCCTGGTGTCGATCGACTTCCTGGTCGGCGTTGTGGTCGGCGGGATCGCGTCGATCGCGGGCAATCTGTTCGGCGCCGCCTTCATCGTCATCCTCCCCAACGTGGCCAGCGGCATCTCCGACGCCGCTCCCTGGGCGATCTACGGCGTCGCCCTCATCGTGCTCATGATGCTGATGCCGCGAGGCATCGCCGGAGTCGTCCGCGCCGTCGCGGCTCGACGGTCGTCCCGATAGGGCTGGACAGGACAGGAGGGAAACATGTCGAGAGGAACAAGACTGGTCATCATCGCGGCCCTCTTGATACTCGGCCGCGACGCATCGGCGCAGAACGCACCCGGCGTCACGGCGACGGAGATCAAGCTGGGCCAGACCATGCCGTACAGCGGACCGGCGTCCGCCTATGCGGTGATCGGCAAGGGAGACGCCGCCTACTTCCAGATGGTGAACGAGAAGGGCGGCGTCAACGGGCACAAGATCGTGCTCGTCAGCCTCGACGACGGCTACGCGCCGCCCAAGACGGTCGAGCACACGCGGCGCCTGGTCGAGAAGGATCAGGTCGCCTTCATCTTCAACGCGCTGGGCACCGCCACCAACTCGGCCATCCAGAAGTACCTCAACAAGAAGGGCATCCCGCAGCTCTTCGTCGCCACCGGCGCCGACAAGTGGAGCGACCCCAAGGGCAACCGCTGGACCATGGGCTGGCAGCCGAGCTACCGGGTCGAGGCGCGCATCTACGCCCGCTACATCCAGCAGAACAAGCCGGACGCGAAGATCTGCGTCCTCTACCAGAACGACGACTTCGGGAAGGACTACATCGCCGGCCTGAAGGACGTGCTCAAGGACGGCTACGGCAAGAAGGTGGTGAAGGAGGCGTCGTACGAGGTCACCGATCCGACCATCGACTCCCAGGTGGTCGACCTCAAGGCGTCCGGCTGCAACACGCTCGTCACCGCGGCCACGCCCAAGTTCGCCGCCCAGGCGATCCGCAAGGTCCACGACATCGGCTGGAAGCCGCTCCACTTCCTGACCAACGTGTCGGTGTCGATCGCCGCGGTGATGAAGCCGGCCGGCCTGGACAAGGGCGTCGGCATCATCACGGGCGCGTACCTCAAGGACCCGAACGACCCGGCCTTCAAGGACGACCCGGCGATGAACGAGTGGCGCACCTTCATGAAGAAGTACATGCCCGGCGCCGACCCCACCGACGTCAACTACGTCTACGCCTACGCGGTCAGCGAGACCATGGTCCAGGTGCTCAAGCAGTGCGGCAAGGACCTCTCGCGCGAGAACGTCATGAAGCAGGCCGCCTCGCTCAAGGCGTTCAGGCCGTCGCTGGCGCTGCCCGGCCTCGAGCTGAGCACCAACGCCAACGACTACCGGCCCTTCTCGCAGATGCAGCTGGCCAAGTTCAACGGCAAGTCGTTCGAGCGCTTCGGCTCGGTCATCAGCGGCGAGTGAGGTCGGAGGAGCCGCTCACCGTCACCAGGTGTACAGGCCGGCCCACGGATACGTCCCGGCCGTCACGGCAAAGTAGGTGTAGCCGTCGGCGGCCCGGACGAGCGGCATCTGGCCGCACGTGCGGGCCTGGCCGCCCGCGGTGATCGTCCTGCCGTCGAAGTTGAAACAGCCCCATCCGTTGATCGCGGCGCTGGTCCGGTAGCAGACCGCTCCGGTGGTGTTGAAGTTGCCGCTGTTGCCGGCGAACGTGATGGGGTTGGCGCAGGTACCGCCGGTGCCGCCCCCGTTGAAGGTGGCCGTCACCGACCGCGCCGCCGTCATCGAGACGGTGCAGGTGCCGGCGCCGGTGCAGGCTCCGCTCCAGCCGGCGAAGGTCGAGCCGCCGGCCGCCGCCGCGGTCAGCGTCACCGACGCGCCGCTCGAGTAGCTGGCGCTGCACGTGCTCCCGCAGTTGATCCCGGACGGGGCGGAGGTGACCGTGCCGGTCCCGGAGCCGGCCCTGCTGACCGTCAGACTTGCCGAGCCCGGGCCCCCGCCCAGCCCGGCGCCGCGCAGGACCGCGTCGAGCGCGCCCTGGTCGACGACCGCGCCGCTGTTTCGGTTGAACAGGGCGAATCCGTTCGTCTGGGAGGCGGACACGCCGTTGTCCCAGTAGAACGTCTTGATGCCGTTTCTGGCCGCGGCCGCGTTGATGTACTCGAGGTAGTACTCCCTGGAGTCGAGGCTGAGGTTGGGCCGCGTGGCCACCCCGTACTCGCCCATGATGACCGGCACGCCCTGGTCGACCCACTCCGCCCTGACGCGGCCGAAAAGGTCGTCCACGTAGCTCTCGTAGGCCCAGGTGCACGCGCCCTGGGTCGGGAACGGCGCGCCCCAGAAGAGACAGCTCCCGCTCGGGTTGAGCGTGTAGTCGTAGGGATCGTAGTAGTGGGTCTCGACGATCAGGCGGTTGCTGGCGCTGTCGGCCGGCAGGGTGAAGAAGTCGAGGCCGTGCCACATGTTCGTGTTGTAGGTCTGCACGACCAGCGTCCTCGACGCGTTGTTGCCGCCGGTCGCGCGCACGGCGTCCACGAAGGTCTGGTTGTACGACTCCTGCACCGCGATGTGCTCGCTGGTGGGCGTGCCGAAGTCGGCATGCACCTCGTTGGTGCCGGCGAAGAGGAGGTGCTGGTCGTAGTTCTTGAAGAGCGTGGCGATCTGGGTCCAGTAGGCGCGCTGCTTCTGGTTGACCGCCGCCTGGAACGAGAACAGCGGGTGGTCCTGGAGCCAGCCACCGTCCCAGTGGATGTTGAGGATGACGTACATGCCGTTGCCGATGGCGTAGTCCACGACCTGCTTGACCCTGGCCAGCCACACCGGATCGATCTCGAGGGTGGACTGATTGGCGTGGCCGTCCCACGCACACGGGATGCGCACGGCGTTGAACCCCGCCGCCTTCACACCGTCGATGAGCTGCTGATTGATGAGCGGGTTGCCCCACGCCGTCTCGCCGCCCGTCGCCTCGAGCGAGTTCCCGATGTTCCATCCCACGTGGATCGCGCTGGCCACCTGCGACGCCGGCGGGAGCGTCTGCGCCTGGGCCGCGGCCGGCATCGCGAGCGCGACCGCGCAGATCGAGATCACCCGCCAGAGCGGCGATGGAAACGGGAGCGTTCTCATGAGGTGCCTCCGACGACGAGATGGGTGAGACGGCGACGGCGATGGCGACGGTGACAGCGCCGCGCATCACACCAGGCGGGAGTTGCCGGCCGGCCGATGTGAGCGCTCACTTTCACATGGCGAGAGAGCGGCGCCCCGACCTGATTGGGTCAGGCGCCGTCACGAGAACGCAGCGCGGCGATCAGCGGCGAGCGTCGAGGGCCGCGCGGTACTCGCGGATGGACTGGCTCGTGGTCGGTCGGTCGAGGAACCCGGTCAGCTCGTCGAGATCGATGCCCGGCAGGACCTTGCTCTGGCTGCGCACCGCGAACCGCTCGCCGCGCAGCACGTGCACCTGGATGCGGCCGCGGCGCCAGACCCAGACCTCACGCACGCCGAGGCGGCGGTAGATCTCCAGCTTGTCCAGGCCGCCCCAGGTCCAGATGACCTCGATGGCCAGATGAGGGCGATCGGCCCGGCCGGTTCCGAAGATGTAGCACTCGTCCGGCTCCACGCCGCGCTTCATGCTGCGGTTCTTGAGGGTCCACGATCCGCGCTTCCGGAACTCGATCCCGGAGGCGAGGCAGTAGACCTCGACCAGGCATCCGATGCTCGACTTGATGCCCTCGTGATCCTCCGACGGCGACATGATCTCGACCGTACCCTCCAGGTACGAGATCCGCGGGGCCGAATGATCACCGCGCATGTCCAGCAGCCGCTCGTAGTCCGTCCACGAGACGCCGTGCAGCTGCACGATCTGGTCGCCGACCGGCGCCTCGTCCCGTTGCCGGAGCTCAGCCAGGCTCGTCATGATGGAGCGAGTATAGCCCCCGGTCGCGCCCCGGCCTCAGTTGATCGCGGAGTGGATCCGGTTGAGCTTGCGGTTCGCGCCCACGAAGTTGCCGTCGGCCACGTTCTGGGTCGCCTCGCGGAAGAGGGTCTCGACCTGCGGGGTGAGGCGGCGCGTCTTGAGCGCGGCGTCGAGGCGGCGGATCTTCTCGGCGATGAAGGGCTTGTCGACCTTGATGACGCGCACCGTGCCGAGCAGCTGGGCGGCGGCGAAGCGGGCCTGGCCGTAGTCGCCGCGGGCCATCGCGGCCGTGGCCTCGCTCTCGAGATCGCGCGCCGGTTCGGGCAGGTCGGTGCGCAGGAGGCCCTTCTTGTTCATCTCGTCGCGCGAGCGCGCGAGCAGAGGCTCGACGTCGCGCCGCGTGTAGCGGGTGCCCTTGGCGTCGATGGTCTGTACGATCGTGGTCGGCACCGCGCACGCGTCCTTCCACTTGCTGGCCAGCCCCTCCTCGCGCTCGGCCAGCTGCGCCTCGCGCTCGGCCAGCTTCTGCTCGCGCCGCGCCATGTCCTTCTCGCGCGCCGCCACCGCCGCCTCGCGCCCCGGCGTGCCTCCGCCCGACTTGCTGGCGGCCAGGGCAGACACCATCGACTGCCGCTCGCTGAGCAGCCGGTCGAGCAGCGACTTCTCCTCGCCCGCGATCGAGGTCTCGCGCCGGGTCAGCTCCTCGCTCTCGCGATCGATCTCCGAGGTGTCTCCGCCCTTCGCGCTGATCGCCTGGCGCCGCTCGGCCAGCTCGGCCTGCTTGCTGCGCAGCTCCACCCGGCTGGCCAGGAGCGAGTCGCGCCGCGCGAGCAACGCCCCGTCGTCGTCGGTGGAGGTGCCGGTCGCGGGAGCGGCGCTCTTGCTCTCGGCGGCCGCCGCTTCACGCGGGCCGTCCTCCCGCCCCTTGCAGCCGAGAAGGCTCGCGCTCCCCGCCACCGCCACGACAAGCGGCACCGCTGCGAGCCGCGCGCGACATCCCATGACCCGCGATTCTATCATCGCCCCTGCCTCTGCTTTTTCTGCGACGCCGTGACGCGTCGTGTCATATAGTGACACAATGAAGCCAGGGGGCCTCCATGACCCCGATACGGTCCGCGACGCGTGCGGCGTAGGGTTCGTCGCCCACATTCGCGGCCACAAGTCGCGGGAGATCGTCGAGCAGGCGCTCGAGGTGCTGCGCCGCCTCAGCCATCGCGCCGCCACCGGCGCCGATCCCGAGACCGGCGACGGCGCCGGCATCCTGCTCCAGGTCCCGCACCGCTTCTTCAAGCGCGAGGGCCAGCGGCTCGGCTTCGACATGCCTCACCGACGGAGCTACGGCGTCGGCATGGTCTTCTTGCCCGCCGATCCGGTCGCGCGCCGCGCATGCGAGAAGGTGCTCGAGGAGGTGGCGGCCGAGGAGGGCCAGCGCCTGCTCGGCTGGCGCGACGTGCCGATCGACGAGCGCCACATCGGTCCGGTCGCGCGCGCGGTGCTGCCCGTCATCCGCCAGGTCTACATCGCGCGCCGGCGCCTGGTGCCGACCGCGTTCGAGCGCCGGCTCTACGTCATCCGCAAGCTGACCGAGAACCGCGTGCGCGAGCGCGCCGCGGAGATCGACCCCGACGGCCGCTTCCACGTGGCCAGCCTGTCTGCCGAGACCATCGTCTACAAGGGCCTGCTCCTGCCCGGCCGCCTGGCCGCGTTCTACCGCGACCTCGACGATCCCGACTTCGTCGCCGGCCTGGCGGTGGTGCACTCGCGCTTCTCGACCAACACCTTCCCGACCTGGGACCTGGCCCAGCCGCTGCGCTTCATCGCCCACAACGGCGAGATCAACACCGTCCAGGGCAACCGCAACTGGTCCAACGCGCGCAAGAGCCTGCTCAGCTCGGGCAAGTTCGGCGGCCGCTTCGATCGACTGTTCCCGATCATCGTGCCCGGCAAGAGCGACTCGGCCCAGTTCGACAACATGCTCGAGCTCCTCCACCTCGGCGGACGCAGCCTGCCCCACGCCATGATGATGATGATCCCCGAGGCGTGGGAGTCGAACCCGGACCTGGATCGCGAGCGGGCGGACTTCTACCGCTACGCCGCCACGCTGATGGAGCCGTGGGACGGCCCCGCCGCCATCGTGTTCTCCGACGGCCACCTGGTCGGCGCCACCCTCGACCGCAACGGCCTGCGCCCCGCCCGCTACGTGGTCACCACCGACGAGCGGGTCATCCTCGCCTCCGAGGCGGGCGTGCTCGACGTGCCGCCGAGCCAGGTGAAGAGCCGCGGGCGCCTGCAGCCCGGCCGCATGTTCCTGGTCGACACCGCGTCGGGCCGCATCCTCGCCGATGAGGAGGTGAAGCGCGAGGTGGTGAGCCGCTTCCCCTACGGGCGCTGGCTGCGCGACAACGTGTTCGAGCTGCCCGAGGTGCCGGGGGCCGAGGATCCGCCGCTCCTGTGCGGCGACGAGCTCGAGCGGCAGCAGCGCTGCTTCGGCTACACGCTCGAGGACCTGCGCCTCCTGGTCGCGCCGATGGCCGAGGACGGCAAGGAGCCGGTCGGCTCGATGGGCACCGACACGCCGCTGGCCGCGCTGTCGGATCAGGCGCCGGGCCTGTTCTCCTACTTCCACCAGCTGTTCGCCCAGGTCACCAACCCGCCGATCGATCCGATCCGCGAGCGTCTGGTCATGACCCTGGACACCAACATCGGCCCCGACGGCAACACGTTCGAGGAATCGCCGGAGCAGTGCCACAGCCTGCACATCGGCGCGCCGGTCCTGACCAACCACCAGCTCCACGCCATCGCCTCGGTCGAGGAGGGCGTGTTCGACCCGACGCGCATCTCGCTGCTCTATCCGGCGTCGGACGAGCCGCGCGCGCTGGCCGGCGCGGTCGAGCGCCTGTGCGCCGCCGCCGTCGAGGCGGTCGACGAGGGGCGCAACATCCTCATCCTCAGCGACCGCGGGGTCGACGCCGGGCACGCGCCGATCCCGTCCCTGCTCGCGCTGTCGGCGGTGCAGCAGCACCTCACGCGGCTCGGCATCCGCATGCAGGCGGGCCTGGTGGTCGAGACCGGCGAGGCGCGCGAGGTGCACGACGTCGCGCTCCTGGTCGGCTACGGCGCCGCCGCGGTCAACCCGTACCTCGCGCTCGACACCGTGCGGGCGATGGCCGCGGCCGGCGAGCTGGGCGGAGTCGCGCCCGACGAGGCCGAGCGGCGCTACGTCGCCGCCATCGCCGACGGCCTGCTCAAGGTCATGTCGAAGATGGGCATCTCGGCCGTGCAGTCGTATCGCGGCGCGCAGATCTTCGAGGCGGTCGGGCTCGACCGCGATCTCATCGAGCGCCACTTCACCGGGACCCCCTCGCGCCTGGGCGGCATCGGCCTGCGCGAGCTCCACCGCGAGGTGCGCGAGCGCCACGCGCGCGGCTTCGTCGGCCCAAGGGAACACCGGCCGACACAAGGCGCCGGCCCAAAGGAACACCGGCTGGCACAAAGCTCCGGCCCGGGCGCCGGCCGCGCGCTGCCGTCGGGCGGCCAGTACCAGTGGCGCCCGGGCGGCGAGCGCCACAAGTGGAACCCGGCCACCATCGCGGCGCTCCAGGCCGCGGTCGGGATGGAGCGCGAGGACCTGTTCGCCGATTACTCGCGCCTGGTCGACGACGAGGACGGCGCGCTGTGCACCCTGCGCGGCCTGCTCGACCTGGTCTGTGACGGCGACGACGACGAGGCCGGGCCGGTGCCGCTGGACGAGGTCGAGCCGGCGACCGAGATCGCCCGTCGCTTCGCCACCGGCGCCATGTCGTTCGGCTCGATCAGCGCCGAGGCGCACGAGACCCTGGCCATCGCCATGAACCGGCTGGGCGGCAAGTCCAACAGCGGCGAGGGGGGCGAGGAGGAGCGGCGCTACGAGCCGGACGAGAGCGGCGATCTGCGCCGCAGCGCGATCAAGCAGGTCGCGTCGGGCCGCTTCGGCGTCACCACCACCTATCTGGTCAACGCCGACGAGCTGCAGATCAAGATCGCCCAGGGCGCCAAGCCGGGCGAGGGCGGCCAGCTGCCCGGCCACAAGGTCGACGAGCGCATCGCGCGCGTGCGCCACTCGACGCCGGGCGTGAGCCTCATCTCGCCGCCGCCGCACCACGACATCTACTCGATCGAGGACCTGAAGCAGCTCATCTACGATCTACAGTCGGTCAACCCGGCCGCGCGGGTGAGCGTGAAGCTGGTGGCCCAGGTCGGGGTCGGCATGGTCGCGGCCGGCGTGGCCAAGGCGGGCGCCGGCGGCGTCACCATCGCCGGCTACGAGGGCGGGACCGGCGCGTCGCCGCTGTCGAGCCTCAAGCACGCCGGCCTGCCCTGGGAGCTGGGCCTGGCCGAGACGCAGCAAGTCCTGGTCGCCAACCAGCTGCGCGACCGCATCCGCGTGCAGGTCGACGGCGGGCTGCGCACCGGGCGCGACGTCGTCATCGCGGCGCTGCTCGGGGCCGAGGAGTTCGGCATGGCGACCGCGTCGCTCATCGCCACCGGCTGCGTGATGCTGCGCAAGTGCCACCTCAACACCTGCTCGGTCGGCATCGCCACGCAGGATCCGGAGCTGCGCCGGCGCTTCACCGGCCAGCCGGAGCAGGTCGTGACCTTCTTCATGCTGGTCGCCGGCGAGGTGCGCCGCCTGATGGCGCGGCTCGGCTTCCGCCGCTTCCAGGACATGGTGGGCCGGGTCGACCGGCTGCGCCCGCGCGCCGGCGCGCGCCACTGGAAGGCGGAGCGGCTCGACCTCGCGCCGCTCCTCGCCGGCGGCGCCGGGGGCGCTCGCTCCTGCCCGGGCGCCGGCCAGCGCGTCCCGCTGGCCGAGCACATCGGCCACGAGCTCCTGCGCCAGGCCCAGGACGCGATCGACGGCGGCCCGCCGGTGGAGATCGAGCTGCCGGTCCGCAACACCGACCGCGCGGTCGGCGCCATGCTGTCGGGCGAGGTGGCCCGCCAGCACGGCTCGCGCGGGCTGCCCGACGACACCATCCGCGTGCGCCTGACCGGGTCGGCCGGCCAGAGCTTCGGCGCCTTCGTGGCGGCAGGCGTCACCCTCGAGCTCGAGGGCGAGGCCAACGACTACGTCGGCAAGGGGCTCTCGGGCGGGCGCCTCATCGTGCGCCCGCCGCGCGCGGCCGCCTTCGCGCCGGAGGACAACGTCATCGTCGGCAACACCTGCCTCTACGGCGCCACCGCCGGCGAGGCCTTCTTCTCGGGCCAGGCCGGCGAGCGCTTCGCGGTGCGCAACAGCGGCGCGCGCGCGGTGGTCGAGGGAGTCGGCGACCACGGCTGCGAGTACATGACGGGAGGCGTGGTGGTCGTGCTCGGCCCCACCGGCCGCAACTTCGCCGCCGGCATGTCGGGCGGGCTGGCATACGTGTTCGAGCGCGAGCACACCTTCGCGCGCCGCTGCAACCTCGGGTCGGTCGAGCTGGCCTCCCTGCGCGAGGACAGCGAGATCTGGGCGCTCTACGCCCTCATCGAGGACCACGTGCGCGCGACCGGCAGCCCGCTCGGCAACCGCATCCTCGACAACTGGGAGATGATGGTCGCCCACTTCGTGAAGGTGCTGCCGCTCGACTACAAGCGGGTCCTGGCCGAGAGGCGGGCGCAGCGGCGCGCCTCGACCTCGCCGCCGGTCCGGCGCCTGGCGGTGGTCCCGCGCGGAGGGTCGTGATGGGCAAGCCGACCGGCTTCCTCGAGGCGCCGCGGGTCTCGCCGGCGCGGCGCGACCGGCGCGAGCGCCTTCGCGACTGGAACGAGGTCTATCTGCCCCAGGCCGAGGAGCTGACCCGGCAGCAGGCCGGCCGCTGCATGGACTGCGGCGTGCCCTTCTGCCAGAGCGGCTGCCCGCTGGGCAACATCATCCCCGACTGGAACGACCTCATCTACCGCGGGCGCTGGCGCGCGGCGTGGGAGCGGCTCGACGCGACCAACAACTTCCCCGAGTTCACGGGGCGGCTGTGCCCGGCGCCGTGCGAGGCGGCGTGCGTGCTGGCCATCGACACCACCGCGCAGCCGGTCACCATCGAGCGCATCGAGAACGAGATCATCGAGCGCGCCTTCGCCGAGGGCTGGGTCGAGCCGCGCCCGCCCGCCGCCGACACGGGGCGCCACGTCGCCGTGGTCGGCAGCGGCCCGGCCGGGCTGGCCGCGGCCCAGGAGCTGCGCCGCGCCGGCCACCGGGTCACGGTCTACGACGCCGACGAGCAGCCGGGCGGGATGCTGCGCTACGGCATCCCCGACTTCAAGATGGAGAAGTGGCCGATCGACCGGCGCCTGGCCCAGCTCGAGGCCGAGGGCATCGAGTTCCGCTGCGGCGTGACGATCGGCCGCGACGTGGGCTGGGGCGAGCTGCGCCGCGGCCACGACGCGCTGCTCATCGCCGTCGGTGCGCGGCGCGCGCGCGACCTCGACGTGCCCGGCCGCGACCTGGCCGGCGTCGTCATGGCCATGGACTACCTGTGCGCGCAGAACCGCGCCGGCGCGGCCGGGACGCGCACACCCGCCGCCCTCGACGCCGCCGGCCGCCGCGTGGTCATCCTGGGCGGCGGCGACACCGGGTCCGACTGCTACGGCACCGCGCTCCGCCAGGGGGCCGCGTCTGTCACGCAGATCCAGCTGTGGCCGGCGCCGCCGCCCGGGCGCGCCGGCGACAACCCGTGGCCGGAGTGGCCGGTCGTGTTCCGCACCTCGTCGAGCCAGGAGGAGGGCGGCGAGCGCGACTTCGCGCTGATGACCCGACGCTTCGTCGGCGACGGCGCCGTGCGCGCGCTCGAGGCGGTGCGCATCGACATGGCGCGCGGCCCCGAGGGGCGCAAGCGCCCGGCCCCGCGCCCCGGCGGCGAGCTCGTCATCCCCACCGACATGGTGATCCTGGCGATCGGCTTCTCGGGGCCCGATCTGGGCCCGGCCGCGGCCGAGCTCGGCCTCGAGCTGGACGCGCGCGGAAACGTCGCCGTCGATCAGCACGGGGCCGCGGCCGCGGGCGTCTTCTGCGCCGGCGACGCCATGCGCGGGGCCAGCCTCATCGTGTGGGCCATCGCCGACGGGCGGCGGGCCGCGCGCGGCATCGAGCGCTACCTGTCCGCGTCCGGATAGCGCCGTCGCTCGGCGGGCAGGCCGCGGGGGACGCGTCGGCTACGCCTTGGGCCGCGGCCTCTGGCGCGCCGGGACCGGGCCGGCGGCGCCCGCGCCGGCTCCGTCGCTCACGCGGTCGATGCGCTCGTCGTGGCGCGTGCGGGTCCGTGGGGACGGGGACGTCGTCGGCGCCGCGATGTCGAGGAACGTGATGGCCACACCCGTGAGGTGACCGCCTCGCGTGCGGCTCGGGACCATGCGCACCGTGTACCACGACCCGTGCCGGTCGCGGACCTTCACGTCCCGGCGCACCAGGGTGCGGAGCACAGCCACCACGTCGCGGAACATGCGGTCGTACTCGAGGTGGCCGGTCAGATCGGCGAGCGGCCGCCCGATGTCCGACGGGATCAGGTTGAACATGCGCGTGGCCTTGACGGTGTAGCGCTTGATGCGAAGGTCGGCGTCCAGATGGAGCGCGGGGACGTCGGTGGCGTCGAGGAAGCTCTCCACGTCGGCGGCGGCGAGCGACATCTCCTCGATCTTGCGCTCGATGTCGTTGTTGCGCCCGTGCAGCGCCTCGTTCAGCGACTGCATCTCCTCGCGCGAGCTCTCGAGCTCCTCGTTGGCCCCGTGAAGCTGCTCGTTCATCGACTGGAGCTCCTCGTTCTCCGTCGACATCTGCTCGCTTCGGGCCGCCAGCTCCTCGAGGGTGACGCGGTGATCGGCGAGGGCCTCCTCCAGCTGCTTGCGCAGCTCGGCGACCTGGCGCGCCTCGCCTGCATCGGCCGGGGCGCCGTCGGCGGGCTGCTCGGCCTCCGCCTCGGCCGCCGCCTCGAAGGCGACCAGGAGCAGCCCCTCGAGCTCGGGACCCTTCAGCCGGCGTGCGCGCAGATCGACGCGGACGCTGCCCGCGTCGCTCTGGACCTCGACGTTGCGCTGGAGCGCCTCGCCGGTGGCGGCCGCCCGGCGCATGACCGCGACCAGGGGCAGCTCCAGGCCGGGGCGCGCCATCTGGTGGAGCCGGGTGACCGAGGTGGGACCCGCCGCCGGCTCGAGGAAGCGCCCTGTCCTGCCCTGGATATGGATGACGTCGCCCCGCTTGGTGGCCAGCACGCAGGGCGGGGCCAGCTCGTCGAGCAGGACCTGATTGACGAGCGCGGCGGCAGGCGCCGGCGATCCCTCGGGCCTCGGGCCTGGCTCCCGGTGGGTCGACCGGATCCGCGGGCTGCGGAACACCGGCACCGGGCGCCACAGGGCCCTGCCCGGCGGCAGCTCGCGGCGGACGAAGAGCTTGCGCCGAGGATCGAGCAGCTCGAACTGGTCGGCCAGCGGGCCGAGCGTCTCGCTGGGGCCGAGGAAGAGGATGCCGCGCGCCCGCAGCGCGTGGTGGAACAGGTAGAGGACATCGTCCTGCGCGTCGGGCTTGAGATAGATGAGGACGTTGCGGCAGCAGATGAGGTCGACGCCGCTGAACGGCGGATTGAGCAGCAGGTTGTGCTCGGCGAAGACGACCAGGTCACGCATCTCCCGGTTGACGACGTAGCCGCCCTGCGGGTGGTGATCGAAGAAGCGCTCGAGCCGCGCGGGCGAGACGTCGGCCGCCTCGCTGTCGCTGTAGAGGCCCATGCGCGCCACCCGGAGCGCCTCGTCGTCGAGATCGGTGGCGAACACCCGGATCGGGATCGAGGGTCGAACGCGATCGACCGACTCGCGCAGCAGCATCGCGACCGAGTAGGCCTCCTCGCCCGTGGCGCAGCCCGCCACCCAGGCGCGCACGGACTTCCCCGCCGCACCGTCGACCAGCAGCCGGTCGAGCGCGAGATCGAGCGCGGTGAAGGCCTCCGGATCGCGAAAGAACGAGGTGACGCCGATGAGCAGCTCGCGGAACAGCGCGTCGAGCTCGGCCGGCCTCGCGGTGAGCAGCTGGATGTAGTCGGCCGGCGAGCGCATGCGGTGGAGCACCATGCGGCGCTCGATCCGCCTCTGCAGCGCGGACGGCCGGTAGCGCGAGAAGTCCCTGCCGGTGTAGGAGCGCAGCAGCCCCACGGCGCGCTCGACCACGCGGTCCGCGCCGTCGTCGGCGGGCCCGGCGGCGCCCGGCGAGGTGCGCTGGACATGGTCGAGCAGCTGGCGCGGACACTCCTCGACGGGGAGCACGTAGTCGCCGACCGGTGCACCCGCGCCGCCGCGCGGCGAGCCCAGGTCCTCGAACGCGCGATCCTGGACCATCACCATGCCGCAGGCGGCCTTGATCTCCCGGAGCCCGAGCGCGCCGTCGGAGCCGGAGCCGGCCAGGAGCACGCCGACGGCGCGCTCGCCCTGGTCGCGGGCCAGCGAGCGGAAGAAATGATCGATCGGCGCGGCGACGGCGCTGCGCGGCGTTCGCGTCACGCGCAACACCCGATCCACGATCTCGACCACCGCGCCGGGCGGCGCGATGTGGATGTGCCGCGGCATGACCCGCAGCCCATCCGCGACCTCCACGACCTTCAGCCGCGTCTGCCCCGCGAGCAGCTGTGACACGCCACCCCCGTGCTCGCGCTGCTCGTGGACCACCACGACGAAGGCCAGGCCGTCCACGTCCGGCAAGTGAACGAAGAAGCTCTGAAGGGCCGCGATGCCGCCGACCCGAGCACCGACTCCGACGATGAACGGATCGTCAGGACACGGCGCGCGCTCCCCGCGCTGCTCCCCTTCCCACTGTTCCATGGTGCCTCCCCCGGAGCTGACGGCAGTCTAGCCGCGGCGGTGGGGCGAGGCCAGCGTGCGAAGCGCGGGCCGCCGGGCGATCGCGGGCCAGAGGATGTGCCTGCGGGTGGAACCGTTCGACGACAGCGGAAATCGGCCGAAAATGCGCCCTCCGTCTCGGTTTTCGGCTTCCACCCCATGCGCGCCCGCCGAACGAACGGCATTGCGCGGGATGCCGGCGACATGACGCGGACCCCCGGCGGTCGGCTCTGCCT
>Ga0126377_10000269_pt1 | contig 30630 bp, 27 predicted proteins | sample PanSoiMetPlot_22_FD_92647 | JGI IMG/M metagenome (GOLD analysis project Ga0126377, IMG submission 92647) | Tropical forest soil microbial communities from Panama - MetaG Plot_22 | ecosystem: Environmental > Terrestrial > Soil > Tropical forest > Bulk soil | place: Panama | collected 2016-02-17 | reverse complement strand
GCGGCGCCGCTGCCCGGTCGGGAGGCGTCGGGGTCGTGGCCGGTGGTGAACGGGGGGCCGCGGGCGCCGCTGCCCGGTCGGGAGGCGTCGGGGTCGTGGCCGGCGGTGAACGGGGGGCCGCGGGCGATGCTGCCGAGTCCGGAGGCGACGGGGTCCTGGCCCGGGGTGAACGGGGGGCCGCGGGCGATGCTGCCGCCGCACGACGTGCCGGCACCCAGGCCGGCCCGCGACCTGTCCGGCGTGCGCCCGGCGCCGCGCTGGAATCCCGCCGGGCAGCCGGGCACGGACGTCGCGCCGCGGCGGCGAGGTGCGGCCGCACCGGTGCGGCCGAGCAGGGCCGAGCGGCTGCGTGCGCAGCAGGGGCAGGCTCGCGTGCGCGGCAAGCGCGCCCGCAGGGCGTGGCCACGGCGGCTGGTCCTGGTCGGGGTCATCCTGGCCGCGATGGCCGTGTGCTGGTTCTGGATCTTCCCCTGGCTGGAGAGCGTCCTGCCGACCGACTTCTGAGCCGCCCCGCGTCCCACCGCGCAGCTGCCGGTCGTCCGTTGTGCACCTGCGCCCGCCGCAGGATACTGCGCTCGCAGGCGGTCGGCGCTCCGGGTGCAGAGACCGGCGGGCCGTGGGGAGCGGAGGGAGACGATGGCGGAGGACGTGCGGACCCCGTGGCTCGACAACTATCCGCCCGGTGTCGCGGAGCAGGTCGAGATCCCCCGCCACAACCTGGCGCGGCTGCTCGACGACGCGGCCCGGCAGTTCCCGGACGCTCCCGCGCTGCACTTCGAGGGCCGCACCTTCACCTATGCCGAGCTGGCCACGCGGACCTGGACGTTCGCCGGGGCGCTCGCCGGCCTCGGGGTGGGCAAGGGCACCAAGGTCGGGACGATCCTGCCCAACTGCCCGCAGGCGGTCATGACCCTCCTGGGGGCGCTGCGGCTGGGCGCGATCGTGGTCCAGAACAACCCCCTCTACACCGAGCGTGAGCTGGTCCACCAGCTCGCCGACGCGGGCGTGGAGGTGCTGGTCTGCCTCGACCTGATGTACGGGAAGGTCAAGCGCGTCCGCGCCGCCCACCCGCTGCGCGAGGTGATCGTCACCTCGGTGATCGACGAGCTGCCCTCCCTCAAGCGGCTGCTCGCCCCCTACACCAGGCGGGGCAGGGCGGCCATGGCGAAGCTGGCCAAGGACGAGCCGGTGCGCCGCTGGCGGCAGGTGCTCGCCTCCAGCCCCGGGCCCGCCGCCGAGACCCCGGTCGACCCCGACACCGACCTCGCCGTGCTGCAGTACACCGGCGGCACGACCGGCCTGTCCAAGGGCGTGATGCTCACCCACACCAACCTGAACGCCAACGCCGTGCAGGTGCGCGAGTGGATGCCCGACCTGGAGCCGGGCAGGGAGGTGGTGCTCGCGGCGCTGCCGTTCTTCCACTCCTACGGGCTGACCACCTGCCTGACGCTGGGGCTCAAGCTCGGCGCGGCGATCGTGCTGCTGCCGCGCTTCGAGCTGGGGCGGGTGCTGGACGCGATCGACCAGCACCACCCGACCCTCTTCCCGGGCGTGCCGACGATGTACGTGGCCATCAACAACGCCGCGGAGGGCCACGACCTGTCCAGCATCAAGGCGTGCGTGTCCGGCGCCGCGCCGCTGCCGATCGAGGTCGCCGAGGAGTTCGAGCGGCTCTCCGGCGGGCGCCTGGTCGAGGGCTACGGCCTCAGCGAGGCGTCGCCGGTGACCCACGCCAACCCGATCTACGGCAAGCGCAAGGTCGGCACGGTCGGCATGCCGCTGCCCGACACCCTCGCGCGGGTCACCGACCCGGCCGACCCGAGCCGGACGATGCCGATCGGCGAGGCGGGCGAGCTGGCCGTCAAGGGCCCGCAGGTCATGCGCGGCTACTGGAACCGGCCGGAGGAGACCGCGCAGGTCCTGCAGGACGGCTGGCTGCTCACCGGGGACATGGCGACGATGGACGAGGAGGGCTACTTCGCGATCGTCGACCGCAAGAAGGACATGATCATCGCGGGCGGCTACAACATCTACCCCCGCGAGGTCGAGGAGGTCCTCTACGAGCACCCCAAGGTCATGGAGGCGGCCGTCGCCGGGGTGCCCGACGCCTACCTGGGCGAGGTCGTCAAGGCGTTCGTCGTGCTGCGGCCCGGGCAGCAGGCGACCACCGAGGAGATCCGCGCCTTCGCCAAGGAGCGGCTGGCCCGCTACAAGGTGCCGCGCCTGGTCGAGTTCCGCGACGAGCTGCCCAAGACCATGATCGGCAAGGTGCTGCGCCGGAAGCTCGTCGAGGAGGAGCAGGCCAAGGCCGCCGCCGGCTCGGGCAGGGAGGACATGTGACGCTCGGGGCCGACGCCGCTCGGGCGCTCGCCGAGCAGCCCGGCCGGGGGCTGCGCGTGCTGGTCGTCGACAACTACGACTCGTTCGTCTACAACCTCGTCCAGTACCTGGGCGAGCTGGGCGCCGAGACGGTCGTGTGGCGCAACGACGCCGCCACGGTCGACGACGTCCGCGCCCTCGGCGTCGACGGCGTGCTGATCTCCCCGGGTCCCGGCCACCCGCGCGCCGCGGGCCTTTCGGTCGCGGTGGTCGCCGAGCTGGGCGCGGAGCTGCCGGTCCTCGGCGTGTGCCTGGGCCTGCAGGTGATCGGCGAGGTCCACGGCGGCTCGATCGCGCCCGCGCCGGAGCTGGTCCACGGCAAGACCTCGGCCATCCACCACCAGGGCGCGGGCGTGCTCGCGGGCATGCCGTCGCCGTTCCCCGCGACCCGCTACCACTCCCTGGTGCTGGACGCCGCGAGCGTGCCGCCGGTCCTGGAGGTCACCGCCACGACCGCGGACGGCCTGGTCATGGCGCTGCGGCACCGCGAGCGCCCGGTCGAGGGGGTGCAGTTCCACCCCGAGTCGGTGCTCACCGTCGGCGGCTACCGCCTCCTGGCGAACTGGCTGGTCGGCCTGCGCGCCCGAGCGGCGGCCGGGCGCGCCTGAACGGCCGTCCGCGGACGACCCGTCACGGGGGCCCGCCGCCACCGCCGCCGGGCCCGGGGAGGGTCGTGGTGGTGGTGCTCGTGGTCGTGGTGGTCGTGGTGCTGGTGGTCGTGGTGGTCGTGGTGCTGGCCGTCGTGGTCGGCTCGGGGCCCCTGGAGAGGATCACGGTGATGATCTCGCCGCGCTGGACCGTGACCCCCGCGTTCGGGTTCTGCGAGATGATCCGGCCCTGCCGCACGCCCTCGTTGAACTCGGGTGGCCCCCGCTGGATCTTCAGGCCGCTGGCCTGTGCCCTGGCGCTCGCGTCGTCGAGCGTGAGCCCGGTCAGGTCGGGCGTCCTGACCGTGCCGGGCCCGCTGGAGACGACCAGGATGACGGTGGAGCCCCGCGCCGCCTGCGCCCCGGCTTTGGGGCTGGTGGACAGGACGATGCCCGGCTCCTGGTCGCTGGTCTCCGAGCGCGGGTCGACGCCGAAGCCGGCGGCCCGCAGCTGCGCCGTGGCGGCCTCGCCGGACTTGCCGGTCACGTCGGGGACCTCGACCAGGGCCGGCGTGGCGCCGTCCTGTTTGTTGTCCAGGTTGCGCACCACCAGGTAGGCGGCGCCCCCGGCCAGCAGCGCGATCGCCAGGAACACCAGCACCAGCCCCACGGCCCGTGACCTGCGGCGCTGCTGGGACCCGGCGCGGCCCTCGTAGTCGTACTGGTCGTAGTAGGGGTCGTACCCGGTCGCCGGGTCGCCCTGGGTCATCGGGCCGCCGAGCACGCCGGTGGGCTGCTGGCCGGCCATCGCCACGGTCTGCTGGTCGGTGAGCAGCGGGGTGGCCAGGACGCGCTGGCCGGTCCGTGCCCGCTCGAGGTCCTCGCGCATCTCCGCGCTGGACTGGTAGCGGTTGTCGGGGTTCTTGGCCATCGCCTTCAGGACGACCGCCTCGAGGCTGGCCGGCACGTCCGGGTTGAGCTGGCGCAGCGGCGGCGGGTTGTCGCGCACGTGCTGGTAGGCGATGGCGACGGGGGTGTTGCCGGTGAACGGCACCCGCCCCGACAGCATCTCGAACAGGCACACCCCGAGCGAGTACAGGTCGGTGCGGGCGTCCACGCCGGCGGCCTGCGCCTGCTCGGGGGAGATGTACTGCGCGGTGCCGACGACCGCGGCCGTCTGGGTGATGCTCTCGGAGCTGACCGCGCGGGCGATGCCGAAGTCCATCACCTTCACCTGGCGGTCGCTGGAGATCATGATGTTGGCCGGCTTGATGTCGCGGTGGATGATCCCGCGGGCGTGCGCGGCCGACAGCGCCGAGCAGACGTCGGCGGCGACCTCGGCGGCCCGCTCGGGCAGCAGCGGCCCCTCGGTGCGGATGATGTCGCGCAGCGTGCGGCCCTCGATGTACTCCATGACGATGAAGTTCGTGCCGGCCTGCACGCCGGTGTCGTAGACGCCGACGATGTTGGGGTGGGCGAGGCTGGCCGCCGACTGGGCCTCCCGCTTGAAGCGGGTCAGGAACGCCGGGTCGCGGGAGTACTGCGGCAGCAGCACCTTGATCGCGACCCTGCGGGCCAGCAGCCGGTCGCGCCCCTCGTAGACCTCGGCCATGCCGCCCGCGCCGAGCAGGCGACCGACCTCGTAGCGGCCGGCCAGCACGTCGGGTGTGGTTGCCATCGGGCTACCGGGATCCTTTCGAGCGCGGTACGAATCGAGCGCGGGTGGGACAACCTATCAGCGATGGGGGTGGCCGCCGCGCGCACCCCGTACTGTGCCGCGCGCACCCCGTACTGTTGCAGACTTCACGAGGCGCCACCGAGGTACGCCTCCATCACGGCTTTCGCGATCGGGGCCGCCACCTTGCCGCCGGTCGCCTCGCTGCCGAGGTCCCCGCCGGACTCGACGATGACCGCGACCGCGATCGACCGGTCGCCGTTGAACGCGTAGCCGGTGAACCAGGCGTGCGGGTTCGCGCCGCGCCGGTGCTGGGCGGTGCCGGTCTTGCCGCCGACGGTGGCGCCGTTGATCTGCGCCGCGGTGCCGGTCCCCTGGGCCACGACACGCTCCATCATCGAGCGCATCTGCCCCGCCTGCTCCGCGGACAGGACCTCCTCGACCTCCTTGGGCTTGAACGACTTGACCAGGCTGCCGTCGTCGGCGAGGACCTTGCTGACCACGAACGGCGCCATGCGCCGGCCGTCGTTGGCGATGGTCGCGGTGACCGTCACCATCTGCAGCGGCGTGACCCGCACGTCGCGCTGGCCGATCGCGCTCTGCGCCAGGGCAGGCGGGTCGAGCCGGGTCGGGATCAGGCTGGTGGCGGCGGGGAGCTGGTACGGCGGCTCGGCGTTCAGCCCGAACTTCTCGGCCATCCCGACGAACTTGCCGGTGCCGAGGTCGTTGCCCAGGCGCGCGAACGCGGTGTTGCAGGAGACCTCGAGCGCCTCGGCGAGCGTGATCGGCTGCTTGTTGCCCAGGCACGCCTCGCCGCCGAAGTTGCGGATCGGGACGCGCGTCTGCGGCGGCGTGTAGGAGACGGAGTTCTCGATCCCGCTGTCGGGCGTCATGCCGTCCTGCAGCGCCGCCGCGGCCGTGACCAGCTTGAACGTCGAGCCGGGCGGGTACAGCTCGGCGGTCGCGCGCGACAGCAGCGGCTTGTCCTCGTCCTCGTTGAGCTGCTTCCAGGCCGAGCGCATCTTGTCGGTGTCGTGAGTGGACAGGGCGTTGGGGTCGTAGCGGGGGAACGAGGTCAGCGCGAGCACCGCGCCGGAGGCCGGCTCCATCGCCACGACCGCGCCCTTGTTGTCGCCGAGCGCGTCCTCGGCGGCGGCCTGGACCTTCGGGTCGATGGTCAGCACGAGGTTGCCGCCCGGCTTGTCCTCGGCGCTGACGAGCTGGACGAGGTTCTGGGCGAACTGCTCCGGCGCCTGCCCGATGAGGAACTGGTTGAACACGGCCTCGGCCAGCGAGCGGCCGAACACCAGCGAGTAGTAGCCGGTGACGAAGCCGTAGCGGCGCCCCTGCGGGTACTTGCGCAGGTACTTGAGGGCGTCGTCGGTCGGGACCGACTCGGCGACGACGACGTCCTTGCCGTCGGCGCCGTGGGCGATCATCCGGCCGCGCTGGATCGAGTACTCCTTGATGATCGTGCGGGTGTTGCGGGGGTCGTTGGACAGCTGGTCGGCGCGCACCACCTGCCAGTACACGAGGTTGCCCATGAGCAGCAGGAACAGCGCGAGCATCACGAGCGAGACCCGACGGATCTGCTGGTTCATCGGACGACCGTCGCCTCCCCCGTGGTCGGCTCGAACTCCTCGGTGGGCGCCGGAGGCGGCGGCGCGTTGTCCGACGAGATCCGGCAGAGCAACGCGATCAGGGCATAGTTGGACAGCAGGCTGGAGCCCCCGTAGGAGACGAACGGGAGCGTGATCCCCGTCAGCGGGATCAGCCGGGTGACCCCCCCGAGGATCACGAACACCTGCAGCGCGAAGCTGGCGACCAGCCCGGCGGCGAGGAGCTTGCCGAACTCGTCGTCGGCGGTCAGCGCGATGCGGAACCCGCGGAACACCATCAGCAGGAACACCAGCACGATCGCGGTCGTCCCCACCAGGCCCAGCTCCTCCCCGAAGGCGGAGAAGATGAAGTCGGTGGAGGCGAACGGGATGAAGTCCGGGCGGCCCTGGTTCCAGCCCTGCCCGAGGATCCCGCCGGTGCCGAGCGCGAACAGCGACTGCGCGAGCTGGTAGCCGCGCCCGCCGTAGTAGCGCCACACGTCCAGCCAGGTCGCTACGCGGATCTGGACGTGGCCGAAGAAGTTGTAGGCGAACGTGGCGCCCAGCGCGAACAGGATCAGCCCCGCAGCGACGTAGGAGAAGCGGCCGGTGGCCACGTACAGCAGCACGATGAACATCCCGAAGAACAGGACGCTGGAGCCGAGGTCCTTCTCGAACAGCAGCACCAGCAGGCTGACGCCCCAGGCCATCGCCAGCGGCAGGAAGTACTTGATCTCGGGCAGCAGCAGCGGCCCGACCTTGTAGGTCGCGGTCGCCAGCAGCTCCTTGGCCTCCTTGAGGTAGGCGGCGAAGAAGATCACCAGCGCGATCTTGGCGGCCTCGGCCGGCTGGACCTGGATGCCGCCGGCGGCGATCCACAGGCGCGCGCCGTTGATCTCGCGCCCGAGGCCGGGAAGCATCGGCGCGAGCAGCAGCCCGGCGCCGAGCAGCAGCCAGGTGAACGGGTAGTTCTCCAGCTTGCGGTGGTCGGGGACGAGCACGATCACGGCGGCGAACACGACGAAGCCGAGCGTGGTCCACAGCGCCTGGGCCGGGGCCTGCGCGGGGCTGCCGGGGTCGAGCGTGTAGTCCAGGCGGCGGATCATGACCAGCCCGAGGCCGTTGAGCAGCGCCGCGGAGGGCAGCAGCACCGGGTCCGCCTGCGGCGCGCGCAGTCGCAGCACGATGTGCGCGCCGAGGAACAGCGCGGCCAGCGTGCCGCCGTAGCCGACCGTGCCGGCGGGGACCTGGTTGTCGGCGGCCAGACCGACGACCACGTACGCGCCCACGGACAGGATCAGCGCCAGCAGCAACAGCGACAGCTCGACGTTGCGGCGGGACTCCAAGGTCAGCGCCTCGTCGTGCGCGGCGGTGGCTGCGTGGTCTTGACCACGGTCGTGCTGGTGGTGGGCAGGGTTCCGGTCGCCAGGCACTGGTCCAGGCCCGAGGAGTCCGCCGGGGTGCAGGCCGCGTAGCGGCGCGCGTCCTCCAGGTCGCTGCGTGTCACGCCCTCGGCCAGCCGCGCCTGCCAGGCCGCCGGGACCCGGGAGCGCTGGATGCCGGTGTGCTCCACCAGCCGCGACAGGCGGATCCCCGCCACGTCGCCGGGCACGCCCTGGAAGATCGCGACCTCGTTGCCGTCGAAGCCGACCCAGTAGCGGCTGGACAGGAACAGCTGCGCACCGACCAGCCCGGCCGCGAGCAGCCCGAGCAGCCCCAGCGTGGCGAGCAGGCGGCGCCACAGCCGCCCGCGGCGGCGGCCGCGCCGGCCGCTACGCCGCCCTTCGACCCAGCGCGCCTGGGCCATCCCGTCCTGGGAGGGCTCCTCGAGGTCGCCGGTGGTGGCGATCCCGGCGGCCGCCAGCTCGCTGGTGTCCCCGCCGACGGTCGCCGCTCCGCCCTCGGTGTCCAGGATGACCACGGTGATGTTGTCCGGGCCGCCCTCGTCGTTGGCGCGCGCCACGAGGTCGTCGGCGGCCTCCTGGGGGTCGACCACGCGGCCGAGCACGCGGCGGATGGTGGGCTCGTCGACCACCCGCGACAGCCCGTCGGTGCACAGCAGCAGCCGGTCGCCCGGCTCCCGGCGGAAGGTCGCGACGTCCGGCTCGACCTCCACGTCCATGCCGAGCGCGCGGGTGATGATGCTCGCCTGCGGGTGGTGCTCGGCCTCCTCGGGGGTCAGGCGGCCCTCGTTGACGAACTGCTGCACCAGGCTGTGGTCCTCGGTGAGCCTGGTGAGCTGGCCGTTGCGGAACAGGTAGGCGCGCGAGTCGCCGATGTGCGCCAGGTGGAAGGTGAGCCCGTCCTCCAGCACGACCGTGAGCGTGGTCCCCATGTTGTGCAGGCTGCGGTCGCGGGAGGCGGCGTCGCGGATCTTGAGGTTGGCCGCCCGGATCGCCTGCCGCAGGGCGTCCAGCGCGCTGCGCTCGTCGGACCAGGGGCCGCCCTCGTCGAGGGCGGCGAGGGTCTCGACCGCGATCTTGCTGGCCACCTCGCCGCCCTGGTGGCCGCCGAGCCCGTCGGCGACGGCGAACAGGTTCCGGGTCGAGGCGTAGTTGTCCTCGTTGCCCTGGCGCATCCGCCCTCGGTCGGTGGCGGCACCAGCACGAACGGCCATCAGCGACGCAGCTCCAGTGTGGCTTTCCCGACCCTGACCTGGTCACCGGGGCCGATCGCGACCGGCACGCTCACCTTCCCGCGGTTGACGTAGGTCCCGTTGGTGGAACCGAGATCCTCCAGCCAGAACGCACCGTCCCGGGCGAAGATCCTGGCATGCACATTGGACACGTAATTGTCCGCGACCACCAAGTCGCACGAGGCGGCGCGCCCGATCGTCACCGACTCCGCCAGCGGCACCGAGCGGGTGCCCTGGAGGTCGTTGACGACCAGCTCCTTGGCCATGCGCCGCGACGAGCGCGCCGGCCGCTGCGCCGCGGGCGCCTGCCGGTTGCGGTTGCGCCGCCGGCCGGGTGGCCGGTCGGCCCTCGGCCCGTACACGTCCAGCAGCACCGCACGCACCGCCCTGGCCACGAACAGGTACAGGACCAGCAGGAACGCGACCTTGACGATGAGCAGGAAGATCGGTGGCATCTACTGCTCCCGCCGGAACTGCAGCGTCGAGCTGCCGAGGCGGATCCGGTCGCCGTCGGCCAGCCGGCGCCGCTTGACGAGCTGGCCGTTGACCTCGGTGCCGTTGGTGGAGCCGAGGTCCTCCACCACGAAGTCGTCGCCCTCGCGCACCACGCGGGCGTGGGTGCGCGAGATCCCCGGGTCGGCGAGCGTGACCCCCGCCGCGCTGGCGCGGCCGATGACCAGCTCGGCGGCGTCGAGCGGGAAGAAGCCGGTGCCGGAGCGAGGCCCGGATATGAGGGTGAGGCTGGCGGGCGCGCGGATCCTGGGCTCGCGGATCTCGCCGGGCAGCATCGCGGTCAGCGGCCCCGCGGCCTGCGGCGCCGCGGCGGCCGCCGCCTGGTCGCCGCCTCCCGGCCGGGACTCGTCGGCCTCGACCCGGCCGGTGCAGCGGAACCGGCCCTCGATCAGCCCCTCGGCGGTCTCGAACTCGACCCGAGCGCGGCCGAGCATCGCCCAGCCGTTCTCGCGGGCGGTCTCCACCGCCACGGTCGCCAGCTCGGTCGCGAGCGCCCCCTCGTAGTCGCGGAAGCGGGTGCGGTCGGCCGGCGACAGCTCGAACGCGTACACGTTGGGCACGTACATGCGGTTGACGCCGACGGACTTGTGGTCGGCCATCTCGCGCCGCAGGCGCTTGCCCAGCTCGACCGGCTGCACGCCCGAGCGGAAGATGCGCGCGAACAGGCCCTCGACGGCGTCGCTCACGCGTCGCTCGAACCCTCGGAGCACGCCCATGCCGGCTGTGGTCCCCTTCTGTCGTCGCGTCGCCGTCGCACCACGTGGGGCGCGATGGCCGTCGCGCAAGGCCGCGTCCGCTGTGCACCCCGGCCGCGGCGCCGCCGAAGCTCCGGCAGTCTACCGTTTGCTCCCGCGCCGCGACCGGCGGCCGGCGGGCCTGACCGCCCCGTACAACACCGGGCACGCTCGGTGCCCGAGCCCCCTCCGATCGCGTGGCTGCCCCCTGTCGGCCACTGCAACCGATTATCCTGGGTGTGCGCCGGTTTCGTGGGGTGCTGCTACACTGCCGGGCGTTCCCCGGGGCGAGTGGCGGAATTGGCAGACGCGCAGGATTCAGGATCCTGTGTCCGCAAGGACGTGGGGGTTCAAGTCCCCCTTCGCCCACCACCGCGCCGATCGCACCCCAGGCTGCCTTCCGGGGCCGCGTGCGCCCGCAGTACGGTGGGCGCGCCCCGGTCCGCGCCGCCGGGCCGTCACGAGGACGAGATCGGGGACCGCGTGAAGCTGCTGCACTCCGGGAAGGTCCGTGACGTCTGGGCCGACGGGGAGGACCTGCTGCTGGTCGCGTCCGACCGGGCCAGCGTGTACGACGTGGTGCTGCCCACGCCGATCCCGGACAAGGGCCGGGTCCTGACCCAGCTCTCGCTGTGGTGGTTCGATCGCCTCGCGGACGTGACGCCCAACCACGTGCTCTCCGGCACGCAGGTGCCCGCCGGGTGGGCGGGCCGGGCGATCCGCTGCCGCCGGCTCGACATGCTGCCGGTGGAGTGCATCGCCCGCGGCTACCTCACCGGGCTCGGGCTGCGGGAGTACCGGGCGCACGGGGCCGTGTCAGGGGTGGCGCTGGCACCCGGCCTGGTGGAGGCGGACCGGCTGCCCACGCCGATCTTCACGCCCACGACCAAGGCCACCGCGGGTCATGACGAGTTCATCACGTTCGACGACGTGGTGGGGCTGCTCGGCGCCGACACCGCCGAGCGGCTCCGCGCGCTCACGCTGGAGATCTACCGGCGCGGCGCGGCCCTCGCGCTCGAGCGCGGCGTCATCATCGCCGACACCAAGCTCGAGTTCGGCCGCGACGCCGAGGGCACGCTGGTGCTCGGCGACGAGCTGCTGACCCCGGACTCCTCCCGGTTCTGGCCCGCCGGGGACTGGCGGCCCGGACGGCCCCAGCACGCGCTGGACAAGCAGTACCTCCGCGACTGGTCCGCGACGCTGTCCGGCTGGGACCGCACCCCTCCCGGCCCCCCGGTCCCGCCCGAGGTCGTGCGCGCCGCCCGGCGGCGGTACGTCGAGGTCTTCGAACGCATCACCGGCGTCGCCTGGCCTGCCACGATCGACGTCACCACCCGCACGCGGTAGCCGGGTCGCGGCGACCGGACGAGCGGTCGCCGCGCGGACCGTGCCGCCTGCCCGCCCTCGGCCACTCCTGGTGCGGGCGCCCGCGCGGACGCGGCCGTCCAGGATGCGCCCGACCACGGTGCGTGCGGGGGTTACCGGCACGTTAGGGCCGGCCCGGAAGGTCCGGGCATGCAGCCGCATCCTCCCAAGCATCTGGCCAGGCGGGGAGGCCCGCTCGAGCGGGCCAGGAACCCCGATTTCCTGTTCCATGCGCTCGTCGGCCTCGCCGTCGTCCTCGTCATGGCGATCGCCGCCGCCAACCTGCCCGAGCGCTCCGGATCCAACCCGGCTCCCCGCGACGCCGGCTCGCCGGCTGCGACCACCGCGCAGCCGCGTGGCGTCGGCTCGACCGGCAACCTCGTCGCCAACTGGAGCTTCGAGGAGGACCTGACCGGCTGGCAGGCGGTGGGCGCGGCCACCAGCTCGCGCGAGTCGCCGGGCCGGACCTCGGGGTCGTGCGCGTCGGTCCGGGCGACGGGCGCACGGCCCGGGCGGATCGGGCTGACGCTCCCCGGCGCGGTCAAGGAGGCACCCAAGGGCAGCCGGTACGTGGCCTCGGCGTGGGTGCGATCCACGGCGCCCGGGCTGCAGGTGGCCATCCGCCTGGTCGGTGCCGGCGGGAGCGCGGAGTCCTCCAAGGCCAGCACGGCCACCCTGCCCGGCCTTGCCTGGCGGCGCGTGATCGTCGCCCACACCCTGGCGGCGTCCGGCGCGACCCTCGACCTGCAGGTCACCGCCGACGGCGTGCCGGCCGGCGACGCGCTGCTGATCGACGAGGTCATCGTCAGGCAGGGATAGCCCCACAGGAGACCCATGATGACCCTGTACGACAAGGAAGACCGCGAGCTGAACCTGCTGCTGGAGGCGCCCAACCCGCGGATGGGGCGGCGCAGGTTCCTCCAGGCCGGCGCCCTGCTCGCCGCGGCCGGCGCGGCGGGCTATGCCGGCGGCCGGCTCGCGGTGCCCCGCGGCCAGGGGTCGCGGCCGGCGGCCCAGCCGCTCCCGGGCAACCGGCGCGACGAGCGCCTGGTCAACGTCTACAACTGGTCGGACTACATCGACGACCAGTCGATCCCGCTGTTCCAGGCGTACACCAACATCCGCGTCAACTACGACGTCTACTCCTCCAGCGAGGACCTGCTGGCCAAGATGCGCGCCGGCCCGACCGACTACGACGTGATCGTGCCGAGCAGCAGCTTCATCCCGACCTACCGGCGCCTCGGGCTGCTCGAGCCGCTGCACCAGGAGCTGATCCCCAACCTCACCAACCTCGACCGCGAGTTCGTCGAGACCGACTACGATCCCGGCAACCGCTACACCGTGCCCTGGCAGTGGGGGACCACCGGCATCGGCTACAACAAGCGGCGCATGCGCGGCCCGGTCGACTCCTGGGCGTCGGTGTTCCGGCCGCCGGCCGCCGCCCGCGGCCGCGCCTCCCTGCTGCGCGAGGTCCTGGACCTGATCGGCTGCGCGCTCATCTATCTCGGCAAGAACCCCAGCTCGTCCAGGGACGCCGACCTCGCCGAGGTCGTCTCGCTGCTGCGCTCGGCCAAGCCGAGCCTCAAGAAGTTCTCCTCCGACACCTACATCGACGAGCTCGCCGCCGGCGAGACCTGGATCGCCCAGGGGTGGAGCGGGGACGTGTTCCAGGCGCAGGACTCCAACGGCGACGTCGCCTACACCATCCCCAAGGAGGGCTCGCTGCGGTTCGTCGACGTGATGTGCGTGCCCAAGGGCGCCCCCCACCCGGGCAACGCCGCCCGCTTCATGAACTACGTGCTGCACCCGAGGACCCAGGCGCGCATCTCCAAGTACGTCAGCTACGGCACGCCGGTGTCGCTGGCCAAGCCGCTGCTGCCGCCCGCCCAGCTCAGCGACCCGGCGATCTACCCGCCGTCGTCGATCAAGCTGTCGATCGTGACCCTCGGCGGCCAGCAGCGGGACAAGTGGCAGGCGGCCTACGACGCCGTCGTCAAGGGCTGACCGCGCCGGCCGGGCGCGGCCCGCGCACCACCAGCGTGCCGGCCATGCCGGGCGACCGGTAGCGGCAGGTGAACTGGTAGGTCCCGGGGGTGACGGGCGCCGTGAACGTCTCGGTGGAGACGGTGCCCGCCCGGGCGTCCAGGTCCACGCCCGCCTCCAGCAGCGTGAAGCTGTGGATGTGCCGGTCCTGGTTGTCGACGCGGACCTGGAGCGGCTCACCGGTCCGGACGGCGAACCTGGGCCGCTTGCCACGGCGAGCCTGCTCGGCGCTCACCTGCCGCGGCACCAGGAACACCCGCCTCGGGTCCGCGCCCGTGCCGACGTCCCTGACGACCAGTGCGAGCACCCGCGGCCGCCGCGGCGCCGGGGAGGCCGCCCGCGAAGGCGGCGTCGAGCCGGTGACGGCGCCCTCGCGGGCGGCCTGGATCGTGAGCGTCGTCGGCTGGCCGCGGGCCGGGCCGACCGCCTGCCCGACCTCGAACATCACCGCGCCGACCAGCACGAGCACGACCGCGCCGGCCGCCCAGCGTCCGAGCGGCCGGCGCCGCCCGTAGCGGTGCCGACGCCGCTTGAGCATCCGCGCCCACTCGTCGGGCGGCTCGGGCTCGGCGAGCAGCGGGGGCGGCGGGCCGGTGCTGCGCCAGTAGACGGTCGGGGCGGCGGCGGGCCAGCGCGACCGCGCCGGGTCGGCTCCCGGCCCGGCCCAGGCGGCCGCGAGCGCGGGTGTCCTGGCCGGCGGCGGCCATGCCGCCAGCCGCGCGCCCGAGCGGACGATCAGGCCGAGGAGCGTGGCCGCCACCAGCGACGCGCTCGCGACCAGGCTGAAGGAGGCGAGCGACCCGGTGCCGACGAGGACGGGCAGGGCGGCGACCGCGGCGGCGCTGCCGATCGCGCGCACGGCCTCGCTGGTCGCCAGGCTCCCCATCAGCCGGCCGCGGGCCTGCCTGAGGGCGACGTGGGCGTCCATGCCGCCCTGGAAGGCGGCGATGCACAGGCCGGACAGCGCCTGCGCGACGAGCAGCCCGGCGACGTGCGAGGGCGCCAGGACCCAGCCGATCAGCATGCCGCTGCCCCAGGCCGGCCAGGTGACGCTCGTCGGCAGCCGCTGGCGCTCGATCAGCGCGACCGCCCAGGGCGCCAGCAGCGTCCCGCCGGTGAACGCCAGCGCCGAGCCGGCGACCCAGCGGGGCCCGTACATCTCGGCCGCCAGGCCCACCGCGAGCAGGGAGGGCCCGGAGCCCACGAGCATGATCAGCGCCCCGGCCAGGAGCGCCGGCCAGGTCCGCGTGCCGCGTCGCCCGCGGACCCGGCGCGGCGCCCTGCCCACCCTGGCGCCGCTGGCGGCGAGCCAGGTGGACAGCGCCGAGGTCGCGTAGACGGCCACCACCGCGGCCAGCAGCGGTCCGTCGGGCTCGCCCGGGAGCAGCGCCGCAGTGGCCACGCCGCCGGCGTCCACCGCCAGGACGGCGACGACGAACAGCGTCATCGTGGCGGCCCGGCCGGGGCGGCTGCAGGCGCTGACCTCCGCCCGCATGCCCGCGTAGGCCGTCAGCCCGGCCGTGTACATGACCACGATGACGGTGGCGAGCGCCGCGACCGGCGCGCCGGCCAGCAGGAGGGCGAAGCTGCCTGCCCGCAGCGCGCCCTCGACGGCCGACGTGCCGCGGAGGAGGGCCGCGGCGCCCATGCGCGGCGACAGCCAGGCGGTCACCGGCGCCGACAGGGCCCAGCCGACGAGCATGGCCGCGTTGCAGGCGCCCACCCCGGCCAGCCCTGCCGTCTTCAGCACGTGCAGGCAGAACACCGTCCAGCCGAACGTCATCCCGAACGAGTCGATCAGGCCGGCGGTCAGCAGGCGGCGGAAGCGTGCAGAGCGCATTCGCTGGTGTCTCCCGGGCATGCCGGTCCGCCCTTCATCCGTTGGGGGAGGCGGCGAGGGGGTCGGACAGGATCGACGGCGGCGCCGACCCGGCGCGTGCGACCACCCGGACGGTCGCCAGCGAGGGATCGGCAGGCCCGCACACGTACATGCGGTGCGCGCTGCTGTGGGCCAGGTAGGCGGCCTTGTCGGCGGTGATGACCTCGCCGGGGGCCAGCACGGGGATGCCGGGCGGGTAGGGGGTGACCAGCTCCGCGGCGACCTCCCCCACGGCCATGGCCAGCGGCACGGGCCGGGCGGCGGCGAAGAAGGCGCCGCGGGGCGTCATGGCCTGCACGCCCGGCGCGATCACCGACCCGGACGAGCGCGGCGGGCCGTCGACGGCGACCGGCACGCGCTCGGCGCCCAGCGCCGCGAACGCGGCGACGAGCCTGCGCACGCTGAACCGGGTGTCCCCGATGGTGACCGCCAGGACGACCGAGGACAGGTCGCTGCCCTCCGGGGCGACCGCGAACCGGTCCCGCAGCGCCCGCTCGGCGACGAGCCCGGTGAGGCCGAGGCCGGCGACGTCGACCACCACCTTGGTCGGGTCGAGCCGGTTCGGCGGGACGCCCAGGCGGTCGGCGTCGAGCACCCGCAGCCCGGGCAGCCGCTCCAGCCGCCTCCGGGCGTGGGCCGCCAGTGCGAGGGTGCGGTCGAGCAGGACCTCGCCCTCCATGGCCATCTGGCGGCGGCAGGCGTCGATCGAGGCGAGCAGCGGCAGCAGCGGGCTGGTCGTCTGGGTCAGCTCGACCGCCGCCGCGACCCGCTCGGGCGCCACGCGCGTCCCGCTGACGTTGAGGATCGAGCTCTGGCTGAGGCTGCTCAGCATCTTGTGCGTGCTGGTGACCGCACCGTCGGCGCCGGAGGCCATGGCCGAACGCGGCAGGTCCGGATGGAACGCGAAGTGCGGTCCCCACGCCTCGTCGACGTACACCGCGGCGCCCCGGGCGTGGGCGGCGCGCGTGATCGCGGGCAGGTCGGCGGCGACCCCGAAGTAGGAGGGGCTGGTGACCGCGACCAGCCTGGCCGCCGGGTGGGCGTCGAGCGCGGCTGCGACGTCGTCGGCGTGGACGCCGACGCCGATGCCCAGCTCGGGATGCAGCCGGGGGGCGACGTACACGGGGCGCGCGCCGGTGAGGATGAGGGCCGCCAGCATGGACTTGTGCAGGTCGCGCCCGACGACCACCTCGTCGCCCGGGTCCAGGGCGGCGAGCAGGAACGCGTGGTTGCCGCTGGAGGAGCCGTTGCCCAGGAAGAAGCAGCGGTCCGCGCCCCAGGCGCCGGCGGCGAGCGCCTCGGCCGCGCGCAGTGCCCGGTCGTGGTTGACGGTGCCGAGCCAGACGTCGGCGGCGAACAGCTCCGGACCGAGCAGGGAGACCACCTCCCGGAGCGCGCCGGTGCCGAGCTTGTGGCCGGGGCAGGAGAACGGCACCGTGCCCGCCCTCTGATAGCGTCGCAGCGCCTCGACCAGCGGGGCCTCGTTCCGCGCGAGGGTCCGGGCGCCCCGTGACCGCAGCAACGACCGGGCGTGCACGGGGACCTCCCTCCAGCGCCGTCCTCCGTCGATTTCCGCCCGCAGGCACAGCTTATGATAGAGGTAGTTCTCCCTCCTGCCTAGGTAGATCTACGTAGAAGTTTCAGACGAACGACGGCGATTTGGGAGCGGCACCGGGCTCGCCGGCGGCCTGGGCGGGGGCGCGTCGGCCTGAGGCGTGCGTGGCGCCCGCGGGTCGTCCTGCGGCTCCGCGGCCGGTTGGTGGCGCGTCCATGACAGTCTGTAGCGATCCGGCGGGCTAGGGTTCTATGCTGCATTCATCCCTTATATCCCGGTTTGGATGCCACGGTGTTCCACACGGCCCTGCGTCACGCGGGAAACCGCGAGCTGGGCCGCCCGGGCGCCGCGGTGCTCGGCGAAGGGGGCGGAGCAGTGCGGGTTGGGGCGCGGCCGGGCGGTGGGCCTCCCGTGCCGGCACGGGAGGCCGCGCCCGCGCTGTCGAGGACGCTGCGCCCGTTCGCCGCGCTGCTGCTGCTGGGCGGCGTCCTGCTGATCGTCACGCTGGTCCTTCAGGGGATCGCCGCCGCCGAGCCGGCCGCGCGCGAGGACCGCGAGGACCCCGACACGTCGACGGGCAGGGGCCCGCACGGCGGTCCTGCCGGCTCCCAGGCGCTGTCGGGGCGGCTCGGCGCCGCCGCCGAGCCGCCCGCGCCCGCCGGCCGGGAGGGGTCGCGTGCGCCCGCCCTGCCGGTCCCGCCGGTCGGCTGGGTCCCGCCTCCCGAACCGTTCCGGCTCGCGCGCGGCCAGCGGCCCGCCGACCCGGGCCGGCAGGACGCGGACGGGACCGGGCCGCCCGACCAGGCCGCTGCCGTCCAGCCGGCGGCGGACGGCCGGGCCCCCGGGAAGCACCCGTACCTGCCGGCGACGATGCAGCCGTCGCTGCACGCGATCCTCAACCGCGGGGGCGGGCTGTTCGTCGGCTACATCAACCAGGCCGAGGCGCCGGCCCTCATGGTCCTGGACTCCCTCACGCAGCGGATGTTCGGCTGGGCGCCGACCGGTGACCCCACGGCCGACACGATCCTGCACGCGGCCACGATCTCCAGCCTCATGTACGGCCTGCACCGGCTGCACTTCGGCGTCAACCGCCGCATGGTCCTGTCCGGGCGGTGGCGCGAGCCGCGCCAGTTCGCGCCGGAGGAATGGAGGATGCACGCGCAGGTCAGCATCGCGCAGATCGGCTTCGAGGTCCTGGTCAAGAAGCTCCTGCAGGACGCGGAGTGGCTGCCGACCCCGGTCGACACCGTCGGCGGCCGCGCGGTCTGGGCCAGCTCCGGCGACTACTGGTGGAACCTGGGCTACGACGTGTTCTTCCAGGGCTTCCTGTCCGGGGCGATCACCGGCCGGATCTCGGCCCTCCCCGACATCCCGGCGGTGGCGGCCGAGCGCGGCGGCCGGCCCCTGGCCGAGGTCCGGGAGCGGGGGATCTTCCCCTTCTACTACTGGAGCCGCCTGAAGTACGCGGTCATCGTCGGGACGGCCGCCGCGGTCGCGCAGCTCGTCTCGCGGGTCCTCACCGACCCGCCGCCGCCGGACGATCCCGTCGGCGCCGCGCTGGCGCCGGCGCGCCACGCGTTCCAGGCCGTCCTGCGCACGCGCCTGGCGCCGGACGAGGACAGCCTCGAGGACCTGGTCGCGAGCAGGCGGCTCAACGACCTGGAGGCCAGTGCCGCGGTCCCCCTGTCGCTCCTCGCTCGGAGCGCGATGTACGCGGAGGAGCGCCTGATCCTGAGCGCCAGGGCCCTGTTCCACGCCGCGATCGGAGACCGGAGGACCGCGAGCGCGCTGGTCGCCCAGCCCGCGTTCACCCTCGTCGACCCCGAGGCCCGGGACGCGGCCAGGGCCGCCAGGGAGCGCGCCGACCGTGCCAGGCAGAAGATCGCGGACCTCGTCCGCCGCCGCGCGCCGGCCCCCACGCCGCCCGCCGCCGGCGGCCCGCCGGCGCCGCCCGGCGGGCCCGAGGAGGCGCCGCCGCCCGCCGCCGGGAGCGCGCCTGCGCCGCCGGCCGAGGTCGGGAACGAGGAGGCGCCCCCGCCGGCCGTGGAGCACCCGGTGGGACCGCTGGTCGCCGCCGTCGAGGCGCTGCCGCCCGACCCGGACGCCGACGCGGAGCAGCCCGTCCGGGGAGGCAGTCTCACGCTCGTGGTGGACGGCGCGATCGTCCACGCCGACGGCACCGTGGAGGCCACGCGGCGTCTGGACCTCGGCGACGGCTCGATCGTCGAGGCCGGCACCCGGCTGCGCGTCGACGGCACGACGATCGCGGCGGCCGGGCCCGAACCGGCCCCGGAGGGCGTCGAGCGCGCCTCGGTCGGCGTCGACCCGGCTCCGGCTCTCGAGCCCGCATCCGGTCAGCCCGACGGCGACGATCCCGCGGCCGCCGGCCCCCTCGGCGCCGAGCCCCCGGGCACCGACCCGTTCGGCACCGACCTGTTCGCCCCCGTCCCCGGCTGAGGGGGTGCTCCCCGGGAGGCGCCGCGGGCCGCACCCCGCCGCGGTCACGCGAGCCCGAGCGCGCCCGGGACGCGGGTGAGCAGCTCGGTCTGCGACGCGAGCTGCGCCTGCAGCCTGGCCCTGTCGCCCGAGGTGAGTGCCGTCGACGGGCGGAAGCCGCCTCCGGCGACGGCGTACTCGTCCAGCCCGCGGCCGATCCCGGCGAACCCGGCCGCGAGCTTGTCGACCAGCTTCGGCTCGCTGGCCTCGAGCGGGGGGCCGAGCACCTCGATCAGCTTGCGCGCGCCGTCCACGGCCGCGTCGGCGTCCCACAGGTCGGTGCGGGCGTAGCGGTCCTCCGTGCCGACGAGCGTGACGCGCGCGACGCCCTCCAGCAGCCTGGCCGCCCCGTCGGCGACCGCGGCGGGCGGGAAGGGGGTCGCGCGCAGGTCCCGGGCCAGGGCGGCGAGGTCGGCGTCCAGGCGGTCGGCGAAGCGCCCCGCACCGGCGGTGGTGCGGAGCTTGAAGAGGAGCCGCTCCAGGCGGTGCCAGCCGGTGAAGCGCGGGTCGTCGGGGCGGGGGAACCGCTCGGCGCGCGCATCCACCCTGCTCTCGACGTCCCCGGCGAGCACGGCCATCGGCTGGATCCGCTCCCAGCGGACCCGGCTGGGCGCATACCGCGCCCGCGCCGCCGCCAGGTCGCCCGCCCGGACCGCGTCGGTGAACCTCCTGGCGTCGCCGACCAGCCGGGCGACCTCGGCGAGGACCCAGGCCCGGTAGCGCCCGACCGCGGCGCGCAGGAGCGTCTCGGCCTCCGCCGCCGTCGCGGACCCGGACGTCGAGGCCGGCCCGGACGCCGAGCCGGACGCGGGTCCCGAGCCGGAGGCCGCGCCGGCGGTGTTCCCCGTGCTGCGGACCGAGGCGCCGTCGTCGGCCGTGCAGCCCGCGGCGACCAGCGTCAGGGCCAGCGCCAGCGTGGCCAGCGCGGATCGCCGGGAAGGCCCGAGGTGCAGCTGGCGCAGCAGGTGGTGACCGTCGATGGCTGCCGCCCTCCTGTATAAGGCGCGGGGCGCAGTATGGCCGTACGGGGACCGGCCTCACACGATCGGGCCGGCGGGCGTTGGATGGGCATGATGCTCCCACCGTTTCAGCAACTGGTCGACGACCACTGGCGCGACGTCGCGCGGCTGTGCGCCGCGCTCGCCGCGCCGGGGGAGGGCGAGGACGCGGCCCAGCGTGCCTGGCTGCAGGCGCTGGACGCGTACCCGTCGCTGCGGCATGCGCGCAACCTGCGCGGATGGCTGCTCACGATCGCGGCGCGGGCGGCGGCCGACACCCACCGCCGGCGCGCGCGCCGGCCCACGCCGGTCGCGGCGCTGCCCGACGTCCCCGCCGGAGCCCCGGCCGCCCGCGACGACGAGCTGTGGACGCTGGTGCGCGCGCTGCCAGAACGGCAGCGGGTCGCGGTGGCGCTCCACTACGTCCTCGACCTGCCCCACGCCGAGGCCGCCCGCGTCCTCGGCACCACCCCCGCCGCGAGCCGCCGCCTCGTCAGCGACGCGCTCGCCGGCCTGCGACGCGAGGTGCGACGATGAACGATCTGGAATCCCGGCTGCGCGGCTTCGAGCCGCCGGTCGCCCCGCCGGTCCTGCCGGACTCCGACGTCAGCTTCACCAGCACCGACACGCCGGTCGGGCGGCTGGTGCTCGCGGCCACCGAGGCGGGCCTGGTCGCCTGCTCCTACCGGCCCGAGGAGGAGGTCGCCGAGCGGCTCGCCCGCGCGCTGTCGCCGCGGGTGCTGCGCTCGCCGCGGCGGCTCGATCCGGTCCGCAGGGAGCTGGACGCCTACTTCGCCGGCACGCTGCGGCGGTTCACGATCGGCGTCGACCTCGCCCTGGCCCGGCCGTTCGCGCGGCAGGTGCTGCAGGCCGTCGCCGCGGTGCCCTACGGGGACACCACCAGCTACGGCCAGGTCGCCCGCGGCATCGGCAGGCCGCGTGCCGCCCGCGCGGTCGGCGGCGCGCTCAACGCCAACCCGGTGTGCGTGGTGGTGCCCTGCCACCGGGTGGTCGCGAGCGACGGCAGCCTGCACGGCTACGCGGGTGGGCTGCCCGCCAAGCGCCTGCTGCTGGCGCTGGAGCAGCGGCCGGCCGGGTCGTGACCCGCCGGCGCGGCCCGGCGGGACGTCCCGCCGGGCCGCGCCGGGCGGCCTCGCCCACCCCTGCCACCATGACCTGGGCGAGGCGGAACCGTGCGCAAGCCAGTAGCATCCGCGCGTGCCCGCCGAGAGCCCACCACCGCCGGTCGTGCTGCTGGCGCCGCTCCTGGTCGACGGGACCGGGGCGCCGCCGGTTCGCGACGCCGCCGTGTGGCTGCGCGAGGGGCGGGTCGCCTACGCCGGGCCCGCGGGGGGCCTCCCCGACGCCGCGGCCGGGGCCGAGCGGATCGACAGCCCGACCGCCACCATCGTGCCGGGCCTGGTCGACGCGCACGTGCACCTGGTCGCCGACGCCGGCCCGGAGCTGGCCGCGGACGTGTCGGCCAGCACGGCCACGCTCACCCTGCGCGCGGTCGCCAACGCCCGGCGCCACCTGGCGGCGGGCACGACCCTCGTGCGGGACCTCGGCGCCCCCGGCGACGAGGCGATCGCGGTCGGCCGCGCGGTCGAGGAGGGCGCGCTCGCCGGCCCGCGCGTGGTCGCGGCCGGCGCGGCGGTCACGATGACCGGCGGGCACATCCACTACCTGGGCCGCGTCGCCGACGGGGCCGGACAGGTCCGCCTGGCGGTGCGCGAGAACCTCGCCCGCGGCGCCCGCTGCGTCAAGGTGGTCGCGACCGGCGGCGTGCTCACCCGCGGCCTGGACCCCCGCCGGCCGGCGTACGGGCAGGAGGAGCTGGACGCGCTGGTCGACGAGGCGCACCGGCTGGGCCTGCCGGTGGCCGCGCACGCCATCGGGGAGGGCGGCGTGGTCGCCGCGCTGCGCGCCGGGGTCGACTCCGTGGAGCACGGCATGTTCCTCGACCATGAGGCGGTCGACCTGCTGGCCGCCAGCGGCGCCCGGCTGGTGCCGACGTTCTCGGCCGTGGCCGGCATCCTCGAGGGCGGCGCCCCGGAGTGGATCAAGGAGCGCGCCCGCCCCGTCGCCGCGGCGCAGCGCAGCTCGTTCCGGGCGGCGCTCGCGGCGGGCGTGCGGATCGTCGCGGGCACCGACGCGGGCACCCCCGACAACCTGCACGGCAGCGTCGCCCGCGAGGTCGCGTTCATGGTCGCGGCGGGCATGGAGCCCCTCGCCGCCCTGCGCGCCGTGACCGGGGAGGCCGCCGAGCTGCTCGGCGCCGCCGACCGCGGCGTGCTGCGCGAGGGCGCCGCGGCCGACGTCCTGGTCGCCGACGGCGACGCGCTGGCCGACGTCGACGCCCTCTCCCGCCCCCTGCGGGTCTACCAGGACGGGCGCGCGGTCGGCTGAGCGGAGCGGGCCCCGGTGACGCGGGTCGCCGGGCGCGCGCCGGGACGGCGCATCGGTCGTAGCATTGGCCGCATGAGACGGACGCTGGTGCGCTCCAACCTGCTGCTCGCCGCGGCGGCCTGGACGCTGTACGTGTGGGTCACGCGGATGTGGAACATCGCCCGCGACCCCGCCCACTCCTTCGGGTTCAAGGCGGTCCACGGCGTGCTCGCCGTGGTCTCGGTCGCGTTCGCCGTGGTCGTCGGGGTGATCGGCTGGCGCATGCGGCGCGAGGCCCGGGCGCCCGCGGAGGCGCCCGCGGAGCAGAGGTAGCCGGCCGCCGGCTCAGCCCGGGGGCCGTCCGCGCCCGGCGAGCGGCAGCGCCGCGGCCTGCGCCGCGGCCATCACCTGCTTGAGCGGCGTCCCGGTCGCGGCCGCCACGGCGGCGCAGTCGGCGTACTCCGGCGCGACGTTGACGACCTCGCCGCCGTGCAGGCCGAGCTTGACCCGGACCCGGCCGCCGGGCACGTCGACCTCGACCAGCTCGCGGTCCAGCATCCACTTGCCCACCCGCACGGCACGCAGGCCGAGCGTGGAGGTCTCCCGCCACAGCAGCGCCCGCAGCGCCGCCTCCCCGCCCGGCGGGCACAGCACCGACAGCGTCACCCCCGGGCGCCCCTTCTTCATGTGGATCGGGGTGAGCCACGCGTCGGCCGCGCCCGCGGCCAGCAGCCGCTCCAGCGCCCACGCCGCCAGCTCGGGGGTGAGGTCGTCGAGGTTGGCCTCCAGCACGGTCGCCTGGTCGCCCGGGCCGCCTGCCACGACGCGCTCGCCGAGCACCACGCGCAGCAGGTTGGGCAGCTCGGCGTGGCGCCGCGTGCCCGCCCCGTAGCCGGCCGCGGCGACGCGCAGCTCGGGGAGGTCCCCGTGCCCGCCGGCCAGCTCGGCCAGCAGCGCCGCGCCGGTCGGGGTGGTCAGCTCCGCGGCGACCCCGCCGCCGTGCACCGGGACGCCGCGCAGCAGCTCCAGCACGGCGGGGGCGGGCACCGGCAGCCGCCCGTGCGCGCCGTCGACGGTCCCCGACCCGAGCGCGACCGGGGAGGCGAGGACCTCCTCGACGCCGAGCTGGTCCAGCAGCAGCGCGACCCCCACGACGTCGACCACGGTGTCGACCGCGCCCAGCTCGTGGAAGTGGACCTCCTCCGGCGGGACCCGGTGGACCCGCCCCTCCGCCTCGGCGAGCCGGGCGAGCACCGCGAGCGCGCGGGCGCGCACCCCCTCGGCCAACCCGGCGCCCCCGATCGCCGCGCGCAGCTCGCCCCAGGTGCGCAGCGGCGGCCCGGCGGCCGGCGTCGCCTCGGCGTGGACCGTGACGAGCGTGGCGCCGACCCCGCCGCGCTCCACCGTCTCGGCCTCCAGCCGGAACGGCCCGACCGGCAGGCCCGCCAGCCCGGCACGCAGCGCGTCCAGGTCGCCGCCGGCGTCCAGCAGCGCCCCCAGCGCCATGTCCCCCGCGACCCCGGCGAAGCAGTCGAAGTAGGCGAGCCTGCTCACCGGGCCTCCGCCCGATCGGCGGCGAGGATGCGGGCGGCGAGCGCCGCGGCGCCGAAGCCGTTGTCGATGTTGACCACGCCGATCCCCACCGAGCAGGCGTTCAGCATGCCGAGCAGGGCGGCGAGGCCCTCGAACGCCGCGCCGTAGCCCACGCTGGTCGGGACCGCCACGACCGGCGCGCCGACCAGGCCGGCCACCAGCGAGGGCAGGGCGCCCTCCATCCCGGCGACGACGATCAGCACGTCCGCGGCGCGCAGGCGGCCGGTCTCGGCCAGCAGCCGGTGCGCGCCCGCGACACCGACGTCGACGAGCCGGTCGACGCGGGCGCCGAACGCGGTGGCGGTGACCGCGGCCTCCTCGGCCACGGGCAGGTCGCTGGTGCCCGCGCACACCACCATGATCCGGTCGCGGCCGGTCAGCGGCGGGGCCTCGCGCAGCACCAGCAGCCCGGCGCGGGGATGCCAGGCGGCGCCCGGGGTGGCGTCGCGGACCGCGCGCGCATGCTCCTCGGTGGCCTTGGTGACCAGGACCGGCGCGCCGCCCTCCGCGAGCAGGGCGGCCGCGATGCGGGCCACCTCCTCGGGGGTCTTGCCGCGCGCGTAGACCGCCTCGGGCCAGCGGCCCCGCAGCGCGCGGTGATGGTCGACGCGGGCGAAGCCGAGGTCCTCGAACGGCAGCCTGCGCAGCCGGTCCACCGCGTCGCCGGGAGGCACGGTCCCGGCCGCCACCGCCTGGAGGAGCTCGTACAGCTGCACCTCGTCCAAAGCCTGCGCATTGTACAATCCGCGCGCACCGCTCCCAGGTGAGCTTCTCCCGGTGGAGGTTCACGTCCGCGGACCGCCGCGGGCCTGGTGCAGGGAGGTTACCGTGCCATCGCTGCCTGTCGACACGCTCTCGTCCCTTGTCGTCATCGAGCTCGGTGTGACGGTGCTGTGCCTCGCCGTGACGGTCGCGCTCGCCGTCGCGCTGCTGCGGATGCGGGTCCGCTACCGCCGGCTGCTCGCGGGTGGACCGGACTCCGAGGACATCGTCGCGGCGTTCGACCGGCACCTCGCCGGGGTCGAGCGCCTGCGCGGTACGGTCGACTCCATGGGTCGCGAGATCGCCTCGATCCGCCAGCAGATCTCCGGCCACCTGCGGACCGCCGCCCTGACCCGCTACGACGCCTTCGACGACGTCGGCGGCCAGCTCTCCTACTCGGCCGCGTTCGTGGACGAGGCCGGCGACGGCGTGGTCCTCACCGGCATCAACAGCCGCAACGAGGCACGCTCGTACGCCAAGCCGGTCGAGGGCGGCACCTCGATCCACAACCTCTCCGAGGAGGAGCGGGCCGCGATCGCGCTCGCCCAGGGCCGGTCGCTGCCCGCCCGCGCCGCGTCCAGCGCGTAGGCTTTCCTCCCGCCGCGGCCGCCCGCTGTGGGCGGCCCGCACCGACGATGCCGCGTGCCTGGACGGCACCGGCCGTCCGCACGGAGGCGACAGCCCGTGATCGATCTCAAGCTCGTCCGCGACCGGCCCGACCGTGTCCGCGCCGCGCTCGCCCGACGCGGCGAGGCGGGGTCCGTGGACCGCCTGCTCGCCCTCGACGCCGCACGGCGTGCCCTGGTCACCGAGGTCGACGAGCTGCGGGCCGAGCAGAAGCGGCGCGGCAAGGAGGTCGCCGGAGCGGACCCCGAGGAGCGGCAGGCGCTGCTCACCGAGTTGAAGGGGCTGGCGGCGCGGCTGGACGAGCGCGAGGACCGGCTCCGGACGGTCGACGCGGAGCTGGCCGAGCTGCTCGCCGCGATCCCCAACCTGCCCGACCCTGCCGCCCCGGACGGCGGCGAGGACGACGCCGTGGAGGTGCGCCGGGTCGGCACGGTGCCCGAGTTCGCGTTCCCCGTCCGCGACCACCTGGAGCTGGGGGAGCTGCTCGGGGCGATCGACACCGTGCGGGCCGCCAAGGTCTCCGGGGCGCGCTTCGGCTACCTCACGGGCGCTGGCGCGCTGCTGGAGCTGGCGCTGGTCCGCTTCGCCATGGACCGGCTGATCCCGGAGGGGTTCACGCCGGTAGTGCCGCCCGTGCTGGTGCGCCGCGAGGCGATGTTCGGGACGGGCTTCCTGCCCACCGACGAGCAGCAGATCTTCCGCACGGCCGACGACGACCTGTACCTGGCGGGCACCTCGGAGGTGCCGCTGGTGGCCTACCACGCCGACGAGATCCTCGACCCGGCGACCCTGCCACGACGCTACGTCGGCTTCTCGACCTGCTTCCGCCGGGAGGCCGGCTCCTACGGCAGGGACACCCGCGGCATCTTCCGCGTCCACCAGTTCGACAAGATCGAGATGGTCTCGTTCGTGCTGCCCGAGGCCTCGGCCGGTGAGCACGAGTTCCTGCTCTCGCTGGAGGAGGTGCTGCTCCAGGCGCTCGAGATCCCCTACCGTGTGGTCGACATCGCCGTCGGCGACCTCGGCGGCTCCGCGGCCCGCAAGTTCGACTGCGAGGCGTGGATCCCCTCCCAGCAGGCCTGGAGGGAGCTGACCTCCACCTCCAACTGCACCGACTACCAGGCGCGCCGCAGCGGCATCCGGTTCCGCGGTCCCGGCGGCAACGAGCCGGTCCACACCCTGAACGGCACCGCCGTCGCGGTCGGCCGCTGGGTGGTCGCCCTGCTGGAGAACCACCAGCAGCCCGACGGCTCGGTCCACGTCCCCGCGGCCCTCCAGCCCCACCTCGGAATGCAGGTCATCACCCCGCCCACGGGGATCCGGGGGACCTGAGCTGGTGCGGGTTCCCCGGTCGATCCAGGGTCCTGGGGACCTGAGCTGGTGCGGGCGCGAGTGGGCGACACCGGCCGTGCCGCGTCCGTACACTCCGCCGTGGAGGAGTGGCCGAGCGGCCGAAGGCAACGACCTTGAAAGTCGTCAGGCCCGGGAGGGTCTCGTGGGTTCGAATCCCACCTCCTCCGCGCCGCGATCACCTCGACCACCCGCAGTCTCTGCTGGTGGAAGTGAGCCAGAACCCGGCCATGGTCCGCATCCGGTCCACCAGCGCGGCGGTCCGCAGCAGCATCACACCGGCGAGCCGGCCCAGGATCGGCACGACCAGGGGCCACCTGGAGGGAGCAGCGCGCTTCACCTCCGAGGGCCCTCCTGCCCCTGCCCGGGGCGGTTGGGAGGTGGACGCCCGCTGAGGGCCACGATCTGCTCATGGTCACGGGGAGCTCGAGCGGGTTGCGTACGCCGTCGTCGGGGTCGGGGCGGCCGGGCGAGGCGGTGTGCCCGGTTCGCGGATCTCTGGACCGATCTCCTGCGCCCGGCCAGAATCCACCGACACGGGTCCGCGTGACCGTCCGACCGGTGCTGGACGCCCTGTCGATGCGCTCGCGGTCGCCGTCGGCGAGGTCGGGGGGTGCGCCAAGGAGGACACCGATGTCGACAGGGCCACCCCAGGGCCTCGACGGACCGTCCTGGAGGACGCCGGGAAGCGGAGCGCAGGACGCGGCGCCGATGCCGGGCGGCCGATGGGGAGCACCGCCGCCCGGCCCACATGGGACGGGCCCGGCGCGCAAGGCGTCCACCGATCCGGCGCGGAGGCTGACGAACACCGCAATGGTGCTCACGATCATGGGCGTGGTCGGCTACCTCTACGGACTGGCTGTCGAGGGCGGGAGGCTGCCTGCGCTGGCGATGATGCTGTGCACCGCCGCGGCGGTCTGCGCCGTGTGGGCGGGGATCCTCCTCGCGCGTGCGCACGCGGCCCGCCCGCGGCTGCCGCGCCTGATCGCCACGCTGCTCTTCTCCTGGTTCCTGACGCTGATCGGCCTGGTCCAGCTCGCCGTCACCGCGTTCGACGAGGCGGACTCGGCGTCGGCTGTCGGCGAGGCGGTCGGGAGGGTGCTGGGCGACCTGCTGCTCGGCGGAGCGCTCGCTGGCATCCTCATCATGGCGATCGGTCGGCAGCCCAGGCGTGTCATGTGAGCCGGCCGCAGTTCGCGCCGTGCGCCGCACGGTGGGCCAGCGCCACCGGCGTGGCGCCGTCCCGGCGGGAGCGTGAACAGTCGTTGCAGCGCCCCACGGAAGGTACCGTCCGCGTAGAGCCGTCCCACCGAACGGGAGGTCAGGGATGATCGGCGACCCCAGCGAGCCAGGCCACCCACCCGGCGTGCGCGCCTCCGACAGCGACCGGGAGCGCACCGTCGAGCTGCTCCGGCGCCACCAGCAGGAGGGGCGCCTGACCACCGAGGAGGTCGCCACGCGCGTCGACAGTGCACAGGCGGCAAGGACGGTGGGCGAGCTCGACGCGCTCCTCGCCGATCTCCCCGACCAGCCGACCCCGCCGCCGTCCCCGGCGGCGGCGAGCCCGCCGGCGCCCGCGGCGGGCCCGCGACGTGGCCAGCCGACCAGGCAGGCCTTCTACCGGACGCTGTGGACGTTCCTGGTGCTGGACCTGTTCTCGATCGGGGTCTGGGCGTTCACCGGCGCCGGGTACTTCTGGCCGATCTGGCTGATCCTCGGCTCGAGCGTGACCATCGCCTTCTCAGCGATCAACGTGTTCCTGCCGCGACAGCGCGGGAGTTGAGCTACGACCGCGGCCCGCGCGGGCCGCGGCAGGGGCCGCCGGACCGGGGCCACCCTCCGGCCGCAGCGCTCGACGCGGCGGCCGGGGTCTGCTGGATCGCATCGGTCGCCGTCGCAGCCTGCCGAGGACGGCGAGCGCAGCGCCCGCGGCGAGGATCAGCGCCGCGGTCCGAACGACCCGCACGACCGCGCCGACCGCCCGTGATGTCGCGGGTACCAGCAGCTCCGCCCGCCGTCGTTCCATCCGCGCACCGAGCGTCAACAGCTCCTCGTCGGTGAGGAGATCCTCGGCGCGGGGGCCCAGCAGCGTCTCCTCCTGGTCGACGTGCTGGACCAGCCGCTCTCGTAGCTCGGACAGCCGCTCGTCGAAGGGCGCCTGCCGCGGGTCGAGCGCCGACAGCTCGTCCAGGATCGCCTCGACCTCCGCCGAAACCGACCCGGCCGCATCCAGCTCGCGCCGCTCGCCGTCCGCCGCCCGTTCCCGTACGGCGGGCACCAGCAGCTCACGAGTGACCATCATGTGCGCCCGCAAGCGCCGTGCGAGCTGCTCCGCCAGCGCCCTGCGGCCGCCGCTCTCGTCCCCCCGGCGCTGCGCCAGGTCGGCGACCAACTCCGCGACCTCCTCGTGGTCGCTGATCAACAGGCGCACAGGGTCCACGTCACCGCTCCTCGCCGCTGCGGCGTCACCGACGGCCCAGGATCCTTCCTGGAGATCCGCGGCGAACGAGCCATGGTATCCAGAGAGTGGCTCGTCGCTGGCGGTCCGAACCGGCTTGGGCCCGCCGCACCTGTTGCCTACAATGACGGGCGCCGGGCCAGAGGGTTTGGCCCGTCCGGGAGGCATCGCCTAGTCTGGCCTATGGCGCCCGCCTGCTAAGCGGGTTCGGGGTTCAAGCCCCGTCGTGCGTTCGAATCGCACTGCCTCCGCTGCGCCGGTAGCTTAACGGATAGAGCACCAGACTACGGATCTGGCGGTTGGGGGTTCGAATCCCTCCCGGCGCGCACCAAAAGCCCAGGTCAGACGGCCTGGGCTGCTTGCTTTGCTTGCTGGGGTGTCAATCCGATGTCAATCTTTCGCCAGGTCAAAGGATTGACACCGACCCCCGGAGCCCGCCCTGTGATCCGGCAGCGAGGCAAGAGCACGCAGGTCATCGTCTACGGTGGCCGCGACCCGCTGACCGGCCGCAAGCGGTTCCTCAGCCGGCAGGTACCCGGGACCGGACGCGCCGCGCTCAAGGAAGCCAAGCACATCGAATCCCGACTGCTCGCCGAGGTTGCAGTCGGCCGCCACCAGGACGCACACGGCGTCAAGGTCGCCGAGCTGGCGGAGCGATGGCTTGAGTGGCGCCAGGCCGTCAAGCCGATGTCCCCGGGGACGGTCGCCAACTACCGCCGCTGCATCGACCTGAAGATCAAGCCCGCGCTTGGTGAGATCGCCGTAGCTCGGCTGGACACCGCCACGCTCGATCGTTTCTACACGGAGCTACGTCAGCGCGGCAGCAAGTGCCAGCACTGCTACCGGCGGATGCGCAACGGCGAGCAGCCGATGCGTCCTGGTGACGTGTTCCACCTGGCGTTCACGGGCAAGGAGCGCGTTCACCAGACCGACTGCGTACGCGGCATCCCCATGACCGCGACCGCCATCCGCGACGTGCACGCGGTGCTGTCCGG
>Ga0126377_10000268_pt1 | contig 30635 bp, 19 predicted proteins | sample PanSoiMetPlot_22_FD_92647 | JGI IMG/M metagenome (GOLD analysis project Ga0126377, IMG submission 92647) | Tropical forest soil microbial communities from Panama - MetaG Plot_22 | ecosystem: Environmental > Terrestrial > Soil > Tropical forest > Bulk soil | place: Panama | collected 2016-02-17 | reverse complement strand
CGCCGCGCTGCCGAGCGCGGTCACCGTGAACGTCGAGCCGATGTCGGTCGGCGTCACCGTCGGCGCGCCGTGGTTCGTGCCGCTGACGATGTCGATCTCGCCGCCGATCGGCAGATACGAATGCACGACGTACAGCGTGCCGTCGTCGGCGAACGCGAGGCCGCCGTTCGGCGAGCCGGAGCTTTGCGCGTAGACCGACGTCGCCGGCGTGCCGCCGAGATTGCCGACGCGCCAGATCGAGGCGTTGTCGGAACCGGCACCGGTGCAGCCGTCGGTGACGAAGAGATCGCCGCTCAGCGGATCGGTCGCGATGTTGAACGGGCACGGCAGGTTCGACGACACCGGCGTCGCCATGCCGTTGCCCGTATTGATGCGCAGCACGGCGCCGGTCGTGAAGTCGCCGGTCGTCGCGAGGCGGATGCCGTAGAGGTTGCCGTCGCCGCCGAACGTGAGGCCGCCGAGCGACGTGCCGAGCGGCGTCGCGGTGATGCGGTTCGCGTCGGTGACGATCGCGCCGCCGGGCGGGATGTCGTAGACGTCGCCGGTGACGTAGTCCGACGCGAAAAGATGACCGGACGGATCGAACGCGAAGCCGCCGACGCCGACGCAGCCCGAGACCGTGATGCCGCCCCAGACGACGCCGTTCTGCACCGGGAAGCCGCTCGCGTAGAGCGAGATCGCGTAGCCCGGCGCCGCGCTCGGCGCCTGCGTCGTGCCGCAACCGATGCCGTTCTGCCATGTCACCACGGCGAAGCCCGGCACGGGCAGGTCGCCGTCAGTGACGTCGAACGCGTCGTAGGCAACGGGCTCGCTGATCGCGTCCGTGACCTGGAACACCGCATGCCCGTTCGCGTCCGTCGGCGCCGGGTTGTCGCCGAAGATCAGCGAGCTGCCGCTCTGGCGCAGCCGCACGAGCTTGCCTTCCGCGGGGCGTCCGAGACCATCCACGAGCGTCACGGTGATCGTGCTGAAGCTCGTCCCGTCGGCTTCCTGCGTCGTCGGCGCGGCGACGATGCCGCCCGTCGTCGCCGGCGCGCCGATGAACGGCAGCTTCTGCTGCGCGGCGAGCGTGATGCCGTCGGTGGTGTCGGTCGCGGTGAACGTGAGCTCCTCGACCGTGAGATCGGTGACCTTGAACACGACGACGCCGTCGCTGCGCGACACGCCGTTCGGCGGCGTGATCGTCGCGTGGCTGCCGGCGTTCGCGGCAAGCGCGACCGTCTTCCCCGCGACGGTGTTTCCGTTCGCGTCGCGCAGCGTGACGATGACGACGCCGGGCGTCGCGCCGTCGGCCGGCACGCCGAAGTTCTCGGTGAACGGCAGCACCGGCGGCGCGGTCGCGAGCATGTCCGATTCGCTCGCCGACACCGCACCGGCGCTCTGGCCCTGCAGCAGCAGGTTCAGCGTGCCGAGATCGGGCGAGCCGAGGCCGACGTGCGCGAAGTCGCTGCCCATCGAAGCGGCGTCGTGGAACGCGTCGGTCGTCGCGAGCGGATAGAAGCGCGCGTTGACGAAGCCGAGATTCGCACCGCCCGCCTGGTTGAGCAGCGCCGCGAACGCGCCCCACACCGGCGCCGCCATGCTCGTGCCGCCGTAGATCAATCCGGTCGGACAACCGCCCGCATCGGCCTGGCAGATGACCATGCCGGTCGCGGGATCGGCGACGATCGACACGTCCGGGACCGAGCGCATCGGCGACGTCGTGAAGCCGTCCTGGTAGGAAGGCCGGGTGAAGTACCGGCTGACACCGAAGCCGCCCTGGCCCGTGCGCGGCTCGGCGTTCGAGCCGTCCCACCACGTTTCGCCCTGGTGCACGCCGCCGGCGCCGGCGACGAGCGAGGTGCCGCCGACGGCCGTGATGTGCGGCGCGACGGCGGGCACCGCGACCGTGTTCGACGCACCGTTGAGGCACGTGCTGCCCGAATCGCCGCTGCCGGAAAAGACGCTGATGCCGGCGACGGCCGCGCTCTCGAGGATCGTGTCGATGCCATCGAGGTCCGACGACGTCGTCTGGTTCTCGCAGTACGCCCAGCTGTTGCTGATCACGTCGACGCCGTCGCCGATCATGCGGTTGAACACCTGCTGGAAGCTGCCGCCGCCGGAGAACGCCGCGCTGTAGACGACGACGTCGGCCGCCGGCGCGAGGCTCATCGCCACGTCGATGTCGAGCACGACCTCGCTCTCGGCCCCGCCGAAGCTCGCGCCGGCGCCGATGTTCACTTCGCTGAGGTGATCGATCTGCTCGGGCGGCGAGCCGATGAGCTCGAGGAACGCCGCGATGTCGCTGGTCTGGTACTGGTCGAACTCGACGAGGCCGATGGTCTGGCCGCTGCCGTCGATCTGGTTCCATGGCACGCCGCCGCCCTCGACGATCGCGGACGACTCGCGCCCGAAATCGTTGTCGAGGCACTTCTCGTAGTAGTCCTGCACGTTCTTGTTGTATGAGTTGTACGACTTGACGAAGTCACGGATGCCCTTGCCTTCGCCTTCGAGGTCCATCAGGAATTCGCCGGTCGCGCGCGATCCCGCGTAGACCGCGCAGAGCGGCCCGTAGAGATCGCAGTACGCCGGATCCTGGTCCGCCGGACACTGGTAGTACTGCGGCGGCGGCGCCGATGCGCTGAGCGGCGCGGGCCGCGCCCGGTCGGAAAGCCCCGCGATCGACTGCACGTGCGCCGCGAGCTCGGCCGGCAACGCCGGATCGGCGTCGTTCGCGTAGAACGTGCGTCCGTCGCCTGCGTGATCGCCGACATGCACGGCGAGCGCAGCTTCGACGTCGGCCCGCGCGGCGCGCATCGTCAGGCTGAGGCGGTTGGACGAACGATCGACGTCGACGAAGTTCCGCGCACGCAGCCAGTCAGCGAGCTCCGCATAGACCTGCTGCGACGGTCCGAACCGCTCCGCCTGCTCCTGTGCCGAGAGGAAATGCCCGAACGCCGGCGACTTCGCATCGTAAAGATCGCGAAGGTAGCGTTGGAATCCGGCTTCGTCGTCGCGGCGCAGGACGAACGTCAGCGTCATCGGTTCCGGATCGGCGCCGGCACCCGACTTGGCCGGCAGGCCGGCAAGCGTGTGGCCGGGCAGGCGCACCGCGCCGGGATCGGCAAACGCAGGCGCCAACACGCACAGCGAGATGGCCACCGCACCCAGAAGCCGCCGGCACACGGCCGGCACCCGCAAAGCGCACCGTTCCACGATCAGCCCCCTGTCGTCGAACCGCCGACGTCTATCATGACAGTGAGCGCGCACGGCGAAACATCACGGCCGCATCGAAGGCTGAACGCGATCGCCCGCGTCATACGCGCGTAACCCGCGCCCGGCTTAGTGGCGCCGGGAAACGGAGACCGGACATGACGTTTCGGTGTCGGCCGCCCGCCGCGACCGGCGGGCGACGAAGCATCGCTCCATGAGGCACGGCGAGACGCAATGCATATCGTCGACGTGACCTTGTTCTTCGCCCCGCACAGCGGCGGCGTGAAGCGCTATCTCCTCGCGAAACGGCAGTACCTTTCTTCCCGAACCGATCTGCGTCACACGCTCGTCGTGCCCGGCGCGCGCGATCGCGAGCGAGCGCCCGGCCTCCTCGAGCTCGGCGGCTGGCGCATTCCGCGCGGCGGCGGCTATCGCGTGCCGCTGCGCATCGATCGCTGGGCGCAACGACTGCGCGAGCTCGAGCCCGACGTCATCGAAGCGGCCGATCCGTACCATCTCGCGTGGGTCGCGCTCGGCGTCGCCGATCGCCTCGGCGTTCCGGCGGTCGCGTTCGCGCATTCGGATCTCGCGCGGCTCTTCGGCGATCGCTTCGCGCCGGCGCTCGGCCGCGCGGCGGGCCTCTATTTGCGACACCTCTATCGGCGTTTCGATTGCGTGCTCGCGCCGAGCAGGCTCATCGCCGAGCGCCTCGGCGATCTCGGCATCGCGAACGTCGCGATCCAGCCGCTCGGCGTCGACGGCACGATCTTCCATCCGTCGCGCAGGGACGCGACGCTGCGCGACGCGCTCGGCCTCGCCCCGGCCACGCGCCTCCTGATCTTCGCCGGCCGCATGGCGCGCGAGAAGGAGATCCCGCTGCTGCTGCGCGTGCTCGCCGAGCTCGGCGCGCCGTATCACCTGCTGCTCGTCGGCGGCGAGCGCAAGGAACGGCTCGCGCCGAACGTCACGATGCTGCCGTACGAGCAGGATCCCGCGCGGCTCGCGCGCCTGCTCGCGAGCGCCGACGCGCTGATCCATGCCGGCCGCCACGAGACGTTCGGCATGATCCTCGTCGAGGCGATGGCCTGCGCGCTGCCGGTGATCGCGGTGCGCTCCGGCGCCGTCACCGAAATCGTCGACGCGGAAGTCGGCCGCATCGCGACGCCGGACGATGCGCGCTCGCTCGCGGGCGCCGTGCGCTCGATCTTCGCCGGCGACCGCGACGCGATGGGCGCTCTGGCCCGCGCGCGCGCTGAACGCGACCATCTCTGGGAGAACACGCTGCCGCGGCTCGTCCGCCGTTACGCAGCGCTCGTGCGCAGCACGCGGGCGCGCGACGCGCTCGCGCACGACCCGTACGTGCGCGACGCGCATGCGCTCGAAACGCTCGCGCACGAAGCGCTCGCGCGCGAGCGCGACGAGATCGCGGAGGCGACGTGATGCGCGCGCTCTGCATCGCCGTCCACGACGTCGCACCGGCGACGTGGCTGCCATGCGAGGCGCTGCTCGCGCTGCTTCGCGACGTCGGCGCGCCGCCGGCAACGCTGCTCGTCGTGCCGGACTATCACCGCCGCGGCTGCGTCGAGTGCGATCGTGCGTTCGTGCGCGCGATCGACCGCCGGCTCGCGCGCGGCGACGAGGTCGCGCTGCACGGCTACCATCACGTCGACGACGGCCCGGTGCCGCATTCGCCGACCGAATGGCTGCAGCGCCGCTGGCTCACGGCGAGCGAGGGCGAATTCTCCGCGCTGACGCAGCACGAAGCCGAGCAGCGCATCGACGCGGGACTCGCGATGTTCGCGCGCCTGCAATGGCACGCGAGCGGCTTCGTCGCACCGGCATGGCTGCTCGGCGACGGTGCGCGTGCCGCGCTCGCGCGAACGACGATCCGCTACACGAGCACGCACGCGCATCTGGAATCGCTTGCGGAAGGCCGCCGCATCCCTGCGCCGGCGATTTCGGCGTCGGCACGCAGCGAATGGCGCCGCTGGATGAGCCGGCGCTGGCTCGCGATCGCGCGCACCGCGCTGCGCAACGAGCCGCTGCTGCGCGTCGCGCTGCATCCCGCCGACGCCGCCGATGCCGGGCTCCTCGCCGCATGGCGCACGCTGCTCCGCGCGTTGCTGGCCGATCGCGTCGCATTGACGAAATCCGACGCGCTCGCGAAATCGCTCGCCGCCGAGCCGGCGCTGGCCCGCGCATGAAACGCAGATGGCTTTGGCTCCTCGCCGCCGCAGCGGTCCTCGCCGGCGCGATCGTGCCGCTTGCGCTCGGCGGCCGCGATGCGCTCGCCGCGACGCGCGAAATCTCGGCCGCTGCCGTGCTCGGACTCGCCGGCCTCGCGCTCGCGAGCGCACTCGCGCGCGCGATCAAGCTGCGGCTCCTCGCGATGCGGCTCGGCCAGCACGTCGGCGTCGCGCGCGCATTGATCACGTCGCTCGCCAGCGATGCGGCGTTCCAGGCGACGCCTGCCGGCGCCGGCGGCTATCCGGCCACGGTGTTCCTGCTCCGTCGCGGCGGCGTGCCGATGTCCGCCGGCCTCGCGATGTGCGCGGCCGATCAGGCGCTCGACACGCTGTTCTTCGTGCTCGCACTGCCGCTCGCGTGCGCGTTCGATCTCGGCGACGCCGTGCCCGCGATCTGGCACGAGTTCGCGTGGGTGCCGGCGGCCGCCGTCGCGCTCGCCGCGCTCGCGATCGTCGGCGCGTGGCGCTCGCATCGGCGCTGGTGGCCGCCGCTGCGCCGGCAATGCCTGCGCGTCGCGTGGCTGCGCCAGCGGCGCACGCGGCTGCGGAAATTCCGCAATCACCTGATCGCCGATCTCGCGCGCCTGTGCACCGGCTCACCGTTCGTCACGCTTGCGCTCGCCTGCGCAGTCGCCGCGCAATGGCTCGCGCGCTACGGCGCGCTCTGGCTCGCGCTCGCGGCGCTGGGCGCACCGCTGCACTTCGGGCTCGTGTTCGTTGCGCAGTCGGTCGCGCTGCACGTCGCGCAATGGACCGGCATGCCCGGCGGCGTTGGCGGCGGCGATGTCGCGCTCGCCGGCGCGCTGTCGCCGTGGGCGCCGCTCGCGGTGCTCGGTCCCGCGCTGCTGCTGTGGCGGCTCACGACGTTCCATGCCGTGCTGCTGATCGGGACGATCGCGTTCGCGTGCGATCGGCGGCGCGTCGACGACGCGGTCGTGACGCCGGCGAGCCGCCCGGTCAGGGTCGGCCTGCCGCCTTGAGCAACGCCGCGCGCTCGGGCCGCTTGACCGGCACGCCTGCCGCGTCGCAGCTCCCGAGCTTGCACAATTCCCCACGCACCGCATCGCTCGATTGCGCGATGACATGGAACAGCGCGTTCTGCTCCATCGATCCGCGCACCGCGTCGCTGCCGGGGCCGCGCGCGAACACGGCGACGTCGTCGCCGGCGTGCGTTTCCGACGGCAGCGGCATCATCGATTCCTGCTCGTAGTCGGAGGCTTCGGTGTCGACGTCGGCGAGATGCGGGCGGCCGTTCTCGGCGCGCGAGAACGACGTCCCTTCGTGCGGATACTTCTTCGCGCCTTCGGGCTCGCGGTCGGATGCGCCGGGATAGCCGGGGCCGTTCGCGTAGCTCAGCGTGCCGTATGGAAGACCGGTCGCGTCGACCGCGAGGTTCTTGTTCGGCGTACCCTCGCCGCTCGATCCGCGCACCTTGCCGAGGATCGGATTGCCGCGCAGCGGATAGCCCGCGAAGACGAGCGTGTGGCTGTGGTCGGCTGTGACGAGGATCAGCGTGTCCTTGTCGCTCGTCATCCCGGTGGCAACGGCGACGGCGTTCGCGAACTCGATCGTCTCGGTCAGCGCACGATATGCGTTGCCGGCGTGATGGCCGTGGTCGATGCGACCGCCTTCGACCATCAGGAAGAAGCCCTTCGGATTCTTCTGAAGGATCGAGAGCGCGGCGCGCGTCATCTGCGACAGGCTCGGCTCGCCGGCAGTGTCCTTCGCGCGATCGGTTTCGTAGCGCATGTGCTCGGGCTCGAAGAGGCCGAGCAGGTGCGTCGTCTTCGTCGCGTCGATCGCCTTCAGCTGCGTTTCGTTCCAGACATACGCGGCGCCGGAGCGCTTGCTCCATTCGGCGACGAGATCGCGTCCGTCGAGACGCTTGCCCGGCAGGAGTGGATATTCCGGATCGCGCTGGTCGGCCGGCATGAACCCGGTGCGGCCGCCGCCGAGCGCGACGTCGATGCCGCCGCCGATCGGGAACTCGACGAGCTGGCGCGCGAGATCGACACAATCCGGCGCGCGCTGCTTCTCGGGAATCTCCATGTCGGATTCCCAGTCGCGCTCCGGCAGATGGCCGTACGTCGCGGCCGGCGTCGCGTGCGTGATGCGCGTCGTCGTGACGACGCCGGTCGACTGGCCCGCGAGCGCGGCAAGCTCGAGCGCGCTGACGGTTTCGTTGCCGCGACCCGACGCGCAGTTGCCGCGTTCGGCGACCTGGTCGACGCCGATCACGCCGGCGCGCGTCTTCACGCCGCTCATGATCGCGGTCATCGTGCCGGCGGAGTCCGGCGTCTGGAAATCGGTCTCGTACGTGCGCGAGAAGGCGCTCGCCGGGAAGTTCTCGAACGAGAGCCGGTTCTCCTCGCCCGACCCGCCCTTGCGCTGGCCGTCGAGGATGCGCGCGGCGGTGATCGTCGTGATGCTCATGCCGTCGCCGAGGAACACGATGACGTTCTTCGCGTGCGCGGGGCCGCGCGCGTTCGCGTGCGCGGCCGCGGCGCCGGCGCGGAACCACCAGTCCGGCGTTTCGCCGTCGGGGTGATGGATCGCGGGCACGTCGATCGTCTCCGGCCGCGCTTGCGACAGGATCGGACAGAGGGCGAGAGCCAGTGCCGAAAAGGTCAGAATCGTGCGGCCGTGCATCGCGTCGCTCCCGGAACGAAGCGCCGAGTATGCGAGGCGATGTGACGCGGGTGCTACAGGCCGGCGATCCGCGCGCAGCGCGGAGCGGCAGGCCGCACGCGTCACGCGGACGCGGCGGCGGGGAGGATTCAGGCCGTGACGGCGGCGGCGCGCTTGCGCAGGCGCCGCTCGCGGCGCTCGGCGAGGTGGGCTTCGATCAGCGCGACGTTGGTGCCGGCGACACGCGTCGCGCGGATCAACTGCTGCTCGCTGATGCCGAGCCATTTCGCCCAGTACTGCATCGAGTGCCAGTTGCGCACGTCGACCGCGGCCGTGTCGCGCACGCCGGCTTCCCGGGCGCCGGTCTGGCGCGAAGGGACGTCAGGTGCCGCTGATTGTCGTTCAGTGACCAAGAGAGCGTGGTTCATACGTCCATCCACCTGCAAGGTTGCGGCGCACCCGCCGTCGCCTGCGCGACGGAGGCCTTCCCGGGCCGGGAATTCCCGGCTGCGGGCCGCACGAACCCGCCGCCGCCGAAAATGCGACGTCCCAAGCTCGTAGCGTGTGCGCCCCTGACGATCCGTCGATTCCCGCCGCCCGGACGGGAGGCCTTTCCGTCGGCCTCGGTGAAGGAAGTATCAAGCTTCGTGCCAACCGGTTCAGGTTGGTGTGTACATCACACGCCGATGCGTGTTAGGGCCGATGGCCCGGCAGGAGCTCGACCTGGTCGACGACCCAGAGCGGATCGTGCCCGCGCGTGGCGAACTCGAGGCAGAGGTCGTGCGTGCCGGCGGCGCCGGGCAGCGGCACCGTCAGCGTCGTCAACGCGGGATTCGGGATCGCGGGATCGAGCGGGATCCGGGCGATCGTCGTTCCCGTGCAGCCGTCGCGCTTCACGAGCAGCTCGCCGTTCGGCGACGACGGCGCCGGGCGCGGCACGATGTTCTTGGTGTCGCTCGCGAGCTGGAAGTTGTAAGGGATCTGGCCGACGCGGACGGCGATGCCGGCGATGCCGTCGAGCGGCGCGGCCTTCCACAGCCAGCACGGGTTGAAGAGATCGACGTCGAAGATCGCGCGATCGCCGTCGGGCGGCGCATCGTCCTCGAGGCGAAGCACGATGCGGCCGGTGCACTGCCCGAGCTCGTGGCCCGTGCGGCGCAACGGATCGATCGGCGTCCGCGATGCCGGGGACGGCACGGCCGGACGAAGACCGAGCGCGCGCTGCCGATCGAGCTCGGCCGGAAGGCGCGCGCTGAAGCTCGCGAAGTCGCGCGAAGGCGACCACAGCACTTCGGCGAGCGCATCGAGCCTGGGAAACGCCGCGTGCTCGACGCGCGCTTCGGTGCGCATGTGCTCGGTCCAGAGCTCGGCCTGCGCGCCGAGAATGTGCCTGGCGACGTCGTCGGGCATGCCGGCCGGAATCGGGTCGAACGCATAGATGTCGGCGAGCGTGCGCAGCGTCGGGCGGCCCGGCGGCTCGTCCGGCGCATCGCTCTGCAGATGATCGAAGTAGAGATCGGGATCGGGCGCCATCACGACGTCGTGACCCGCGTGCGCGGCCTCGATGCCGCCCTTCGCGCCGCGCCACGACATCACGATCGCGTTCGGCGGCACGCCGCCGTCGAGGATCTCGTCCCAGCCGACGATGCGCTTGCCGCGCGTCGCGAGGTGCTTGGCGACTTCCGCGACGAACCAGCCCTGCAGCGCGTTCTCGTCCTTGAGCCCGAGCGCGCGCATGCGCGCCTGCACGCGCGGCGACGCCTTCCATTGATCTTTCACCGCCTCGTCGCCGCCGATGTGGACGTACGGTCCCGGGAAGAGATCGGCGACTTCGTCGAGCACGTTGTCGACGAAGTCGAGCGTCGCGTCGTCGACGTTGAGGAGATACGCGTGCACGCCCCACTCGTTCGAGACGACCGGCGTGTCGCCGAGCGAGCCGAGCTCGGGATATGCGGCGATCGCCGCCTGCATGTGGCCCGGCATGTCGATCTCGGGGACGATCGTCACGTAGCGATCGGCTGCGTAGCGCACGATGTCGCGGATCTCGTCCTGCGTGTAGAAGCCGCCGTAGCGCACCGGTCGTCCGTTCGCATCGGTGCCGGCGGCGCCCGCGGGACGACGCCACGCGCCGATTTCGGTCAGCTTCGGATAGCGCTTGATCTCGATGCGCCAGCCCTGGTCGTCGGTCAGGTGCCAATGCAGCGTGTTGAGCTTCAGGAGCGCGAGCTGGTCGATGAAGCGCTTGATGAACTCGGGCGACTGCAGGTGGCGCGCCGAGTCGAGCATCGCCCCGCGCCATGCGAAGCGCGGCTGGTCGGCGACGTGGAGCTGCGGCACGTCGAACGTCGTCGCGTTCGCGGTGTCCTGCGTCAGCAGCTGCCAGAGCGTGACGCTGCCGTAGAAGAGTCCCAGCGGCTCCCGCGCGACGAGCAGGATGCGCTGCGCATCGACGGCGAGGTCGTAGCCTTCGCCGGACGGCACGCTGACGGCACGCGGATCGAGCGAGAAGACGATCGCGTCATGCGGATGCCCGTCGCCGAACGGGCGGACGTCGAGATGGATGCCGCGTGTCGCCGCAAGGCGATCGGCGAAGCGGCGCGCGATGCCGGCGGCTTCGGCGTTCTTCGAGTCGACGATCAGCGCGGCGCCGTCGCGGAGGCGAAAGATGCCGGGTTTTCGTTCGAGAAGCGCGGGTTCGGGGATCAGCGAAAGCGTAGCGGGCGGCGTCGGGACCGCCGGGTGCGTGGCGCACGCGCTCAACGCGACGGCGAGAATCGACGCGGCAGCGAACACCATGGCGCGAGCGGAACGCAATACCATCATTCAAGCCTTCGTCATTCCCGCGAAAGCGGGAACCCAGTGCCTCATGGGAGCAAGCATAAGGCGCCGGGTCCCCGCTTTCGCGAGGATGGCGGAGGGTGCGGGGGTTGCGCGCGCCCTGAAAAACAACGGGTCCGGACAACCGTCCGGACCCGTAACCAATCGCGTGCCGAGGGCGATGGTCAGAACTCGAAGTGCAGCGAGGCCATGTAACGACGGCCGGTCTTGTACTTGCCGGCGATCATGTCCTTCTCGCCGAGATACTGCAGGTACGTCTCGTCGAGCAGGTTCATCGCGTTGAAGTTGAGCGAGAAGTTGTCGTTGAAGCGCCACGTCGCGGACGCATCGAGCTCGGCGTAGTCGTCGACCGACGCCGGCGGCGCACCGGCGACGTAACCGCCGGCGAGGTAGTGGCTGCGCCAGCCGTAGGTGATGCGCGCCGAGAACGGGCCCTGCTCGTAGTACGGGGAGATGTTGTACGCGTTCTCCGAGTTGTACGGCAGGTCCTGACCCGACTTCGTCAAGCCGTCGGCGTACGTGTAGTTCGCGTACATGCCGAAGCCGGTGTTGCCGAACGGCTGCTGGTAGCTCAGCGTGAAGCCCTTGACGGTCGCCTTGCCGCCGTTCAGCGGACGCAGGATCGAGTAGTCGCAGAAGCCCTGCGTGTCGCAGTTGCCGAGGCCGCCGTCGACATAGATGCGCTGGTACGTGTCGGGATCGGTCGTCGAGATCGTGTTGAACTGCCGCTCGATGTGCGAGTCCGTCGTGATGTAGTTCTTGATGTCCTTGTAGAACAGCGACGCCGCGATCACCGACTGATCCGCGAAGTACCACTCGAGCGACGCATCGTAGTTGTACGACTTGTACGGATCGAGATTCGAGTTGCCGCCGGAACCGGTGAGCACGGTGTCGTTGAGGAACGTGTTGTGCACTTCCTGGTTGTACGGTGCCCAGGCGATGACCTCGGCCGCCGCGCCGCGCAGCACGACGTCGGGCGCGAGGTCCCACGCGATGTTGAACGACGGCAGCGTGTTGTTGTGCGAGTTGCTCGCGGTCTGCCAGCTGCCGGCCGGCGCGGGATACGTCGGCGTGCCGCTGTAGTTGAAGCCCGAGCTCTCGATGTTCGTGTGCACGAAGCGCAGGCCGAAGTTGCCGCGCACGCCGTTGCCGCCGAAGTTCGCCTGCGCGTAGGCGGCGTCCGAGTCCTGCGTCAGCGAGTACGTGTTGTTGAGGTACGACGCCGCATCGGGCACGTTTCCGAGCGGGCTGCCGAGCACCCAGTTGCGCACGTCGTCCCAGCTCGTCTGGACGTGATGGCTCTGGTCGTTGTCGAAACCCTGGATGTCGGTGTAGCCGTGGAAGCCGATCGTCGCGAGATCGGCCGTGCGCACGCCGCCGACGATGTAGAGCGCGCGGCTCTCGTCGTGCTTGGCGTAGCGGTAGCCGACCAGGAGCTCGTTGATCCACGAATCGAAGTTCTTGCTCCAGTCGAGCTGGCCGTAGACGTCCTTCGCTTCCGCCGGCCACTTGCCGAAGTTGCCGCCCCAGCCGCCGCCCGGCGTGTCGCCGTCATGCCAGTTCGCCGGATTCGCCGCGGCGGCGGAATCGTCGAACGTGATGCCGCGATGGATGTCCCACGAGTAGCCGCCGTTGTAGTACGGCTCGATGAACGCCTGCGTGTTGTCGGTGTTGTTCGAGCGCGAATAGCCGCCCTGGCCCGACAGGCTCCAGTCGTTGCCGTGATAGATGCCGGAAAGATCGATGCCGTACGTCTTGACGACCGACGAGCGCGCCTGGTTGTCGATGTACGTGTTGACCGGGCCGTTGCCGCCGTTTCCGGGAAGGCCCGGGCACGTCGGATCGTCCAGACCGCACGAGTGGCCGCCGGTGATGATGCCGTTGCCGCCGGGCGTGAGGCTCGTGATGTTCTGCGGCGTCTGGCTCGTGAAGCCGTACATCGACTGGTTGAAGTTGTTGAAGTTCTCGCGGATGTAGAGGCCCTTCGCTTCGAACTCGAGCTCGCTCGTCGGCTTCCACTGGAGATTGACGGTGCCGGAGTCGCGCTTGCGCGTCTGCTGGAACCACGCGGCGTTGATTTCCTGCGGCATGACGTCGTTCGGATTCAGCGTGCCGTTCGCGATCGCGTCGGCGATGTACGGGCTTGAAGCGAGGCTCGACACCGGGCTGTAGCCGAAGATTTCCTCGCCCTGGCGATCGACCTTCTCTTCGTAGTGCTGCACGGAGAACGCCGCGCCGAACGTCGATTCGGGATTCTTCCAGCTGTAGAGGAACGACGCGTTCGGCTTGGTCGTGTCCGACTGATCGCCGTACGTCGCGCCGATCGAGCCCGCGATCAGGTTCGAGCGGAGGTCCAGCGGCTCGCGCGTGTGCATGATGACCGTGCCGCCGATGCTGCCTTCGGGCAGGCGCGCCTCGGGCGACTTGTAGACCTCGAGCTTGCCGAGGATTTCCGGCGCCAGCAGCGTGTAGTCGAAGCCGCGGTTCGGCTGCTCGCCGTAGAGCCACGTCGTCTCGGCCACCGGATGGCCGTCGAGGAACGTGAGGTTGAGGCTCGGATCGGTACCGTTGATGCTGACGCGCTCGCCCTGGCCGAAGCGGCGGTCGATCGTCACGCCCGGGATCTGCGCCATCGCCTCGGCGACGTTCGTCGACGGGAACTTGCCGATGTCCTCGGCGGTGATCGCGTCGACGACGGCGTCGGCATCGCGCTTGGTCTCGAGAGAGCGCTTCAGGCTCTCGCGGATGCCGCGCACGACGATCGTTTCCATCTCCTCGCCCGACGATGTCGAGTCCTGCGCGGCGCCGGCGGGACCTGCGGCGGGTGCGTCGGCGGGCGCGGGAGCGTCCGCGGCGTACAACGCGTTGGCGAAGCTCAAGCCGGCGAGAATGCTCGCTGACAGAAGGCTTTTACGGCACGTCATGACACTCCCCTCTCTGGTTGTTTGCGGCTGACGCGCGCTTCCTCGCTGCGTTTCGCCGGCTCATGGTGGATCTGCATCGAATGGAGCTCCTCGAACAAAATCGTGGCGCACGCCTTACGCATGGCTGGCCTCGCGCGCCGCGCGCGCGTCGACCGGATGCCTGCCGAGATACCAGCTCGCCGCGCCGATGACGCCGAGCTGCGCGTGCTCGACGAGCCGCACCGGCGTCTGCGCGAGCACGTGCCGCATGACGCCCTTGTCGAGAAAGCGCTCGACGAACGCGCTCGCGACCAAGAGCTCCTTCATCTGCGGCAGCACGCCGCCGGCGAGATAGATGCCGCCCTCGGCGCCGTAGATCAGCGCGAGATCGCCGAGCACCGCGCCGAGCCAGCCGCAGAACACGTCGACCGTCTCGGCGGCGACGTCGTCCGACTTCGAGAGCGCGGCCGCGGTGATCTCGGCCGGCGACAGCTTCGCCACCGGCGCGCCGCGCAGCGCGCCGATCGCGCGATGCAGGTTGGCGAGGCCGGTGCCCGACAGCACGTGCTCCATCTGCACGCGCGGCGTGTGCTGGCGCAGTTCGCGCAGCAGGCGGAACTCGAGGTCGGTGTACGCGGCGAGCGTCGACTGCCCCGCTTCGGTCGCGAGGATCACGGGCCGATCGTGGTGCGGAATGCGCAATGCGGCGCCGAGTCCGGTGCCGGGGCCGACGACGAGCATCGGTCCCGGCAGCGGCGCCTCCACGGGGCCCGCCAGCAGCGTCGCACCGGACGCGTCGGCGTGGCCGATCGCGTGGGCGACCGCCTCGAAGTCGTTGACGATCGCGAGCTCGCCGACGCCGAGCGCGCGGCGCAGCTCCGAGATCGACACGGTCCACGGCAGGTTCACGTTGACGACGGCGTCGTCGATCACGTAGCCCGCGAGCGCGAGCGCGATGCGGTCGACGTCGCCGCCGTCGACGGTCGCGCGGAAGTCCTCGATGATCGCCGAGAGACTCGGATAGTCGGCGCAGGCGTACTTGCGGTAATGCAGGATCGCGAAGTCGTCGCGACCGCCGGGACCCGCGTCGAGCAGCGCGACGCGCGCGTGCGTGCCGCCCACGTCGGCCGCAATCAGCGACGCGCGCGCATGAGCGAAAGCGCTTTGGCTCGTCTGCCCCACTCTTCCCTCTCCGCCCATGCCGCAATCCGCCCGGCTCGAACGGCCGGTTACGGTGCGGCCGAGTCTCTGCCCGTATGACAACGTTGTCAATATGCATTGCAAAATTGTTGCGGAGGACGGTTCCTGGCCGGCCTTTGGAGTCTTGCCGGCGGGCGGGTGCCTGCGCCGTCGGGACGAAAATTCCCGCAGGAATGCACCTTCGACGCGCGCTCCGGCAGCGCGCCGGATCATTGCCTGACAACGTTGATAATCACCGCCCGCGAGCGGACAATCGCGGCGCCGGCCGAATGCCCGGCCGCACCGCTGCGAGGGGAGCCACGAGGATGTCGACGAGCGCCACCGCCCTTAGAGGAGCGCGCGACTACCGCGCGCCGATGATGATCATCGGGCTTCTGTTCTTCATCTTCGGATTCGTCACCTGGCTCAACGGGCCGCTGATCCAGTTCGTCGAGCTCGCGTTCGATCTCGACACCGTCAACGCGTTCCTCGTGCTGATGGTGTTCTATCTCTCGTATTTCTTCCTCGCGCTGCCGGCGGCGTGGATCCTGCGCCGCACCGGCATGAAGAAAGGCATGGCGCTCGGCCTTCTCGTCATGGCCGCCGGCGCGATCGTGTTCGGCGAGTTCGTGGTGCGCCGCTGGTATCCCGGCGCGCTGACCGGCCTGTTCGTGATCGGCGCGGGCCTTTCGCTGCTGCAGACCGCGGCGAATCCATACATCTCGATCCTCGGCCCGATCGAGAGCGCCGCGCAGCGCATCGCGTTCATGGGCATCTGCAACAAGATCGCCGGCATCCTCGCGCCGCTCGTGATCGGCGCGCTCGTGATGCACGGGCTCGGCGATCTCAAGGCGCAGGTGCAGGCGGCCGATCCCGCGTCGCGCGCCGCGCTGCTCGACGCGTTCGCCGCGCGCATCCACCTGCCGTATCTCGTCATGGCGGCGATCCTCGGCGTGCTTGGCCTCTGGATCGCGAAGTCGCCACTGCCCGAAGTGCGCGCCGAGGACGTCAACCGCAGCGATGCGGCCGGCGCGAACCGCACGATCTTCGCGCATCCGCATCTCTGGCTCGGCGTGCTGTGCCTCTTCGTCTACGTCGGCGTCGAGGTCATGGCGGGCGACGCGATCGGCACGTACGGCCGCGGCTTCGGCCTGCCGGTCGACGAGACGAAGTTCTTCACCTCGTTCACGCTGACGGCGATGCTGGTCGGCTATGTCGTCGGCCTTGTCACGATTCCGCGCTTCATCTCGCAGGCGCGCTATCTCACGCTGTCGGCGGCGCTCGGCATCGTGCTCGCGCTCGGTGCGTACGTGACGCACGGCTACGCGTCGGTCGCGTTCGTCGCGGCGCTCGGCTTCGCCAACGCGATGATGTGGCCGGCGATCTTCCCGCTCGCGATCGCGGGGCTGGGCCGCCTGACCGAGACGGGCTCGGCGCTGCTGATCATGGGCATCGCCGGCGGCGCGGTGATCCCGCAGACGTTCGCCGTGCTGCGCGAGCATCACGACTTCCAGCTCGTGTTCGTCGCGATCATGGTGCCGTGCTACGCGTACATCCTGTTCTACGCGCTGCGCGGCCACAGCGTCGGAACGGCGCGCCGATGAGCCCACTTTCTTTTCCCCCTCTCCCGCTTGCGGGAGAGGGTTGGGGTGAGGGCAACTCGACGGCGTCCCTCACCCGCCCTGGCGGGCGGCCTCTCCCGCAAGCGGGAGAGGCGAGTGCAAGCTACGATGGCGGGCCATCGCGTTGACCAAGCCTCCCGTGCACCGACCCACGATCAAAGACGTCGCGCACCGAGCGAAAGTCTCGCTGAAGACCGTCTCGCGCGTGATCAACAACGAGGCCTCCGTGCGCGGCCCGACGCGCGAGCGCGTGCAGCGCGCGATCGAGGATCTCAAGTACGAGCCCGACCAGAGCGCGCGCAGCCTGCGCACGGCGACGTCCTACGCGCTCGGGCTCGTCTACGACAACCCGAACCCGTACTACGTCATCAGCGTGCAGAACGGCGTGCTCGCCGCGTGCCGCGACCAGGGCTTCGGCCTGCAGATCCATCCGTGCGATTCGACCGTGCCCGACCTCGCCGGCGAGCTGCACGAGCTCGTGCGCCGCGCACGCCTCGCGGGTCTCGTGCTCGCGCCGCCGATGTCCGAGCGCATGGAGCTCATCAAGTACCTCGCCGCCAACGGCATCAAGTTCGTGCGCATCATCTCGGCCGCCGAGGATCCGAACGACGGCTATCCGTGCGTCTATGTCGACGACCGCGACGCGGCCTACGACATCACCGAGCACCTGATCCAGCTCGGCCACCAGCGCATCGGCTTCCTCTGGGGCGGCGAAGCGCATCGATCGAGCCCGGAGCGCTTCAAGGGCTACGAGAGCGCGCTCAAGGACTACGGCATTCCGCTCGACAAGAAGCTCGTGATCCCCGGTGATTATTCGTTCGACGACGGCTTCCGCGGCGCGCGCCGGCTGTTCGCGCTGCGCGAGCGGCCGACCGCGATCTTCGGCTCCAACGACGAGATCGCAGCCGGTGTGCTCGCCGCGGCGAAGTCGAGCGGCATCGATGTGCCGTACGAGCTTTCGATCGCGGGCTTCGAGGACAGCCCGTTCTCCAAGCAGTCGTGGCCCGCGCTGACGACCGCGAAGCAGGCGACCGAGGACATCGCGCGTCATGCGGCGCTGCGCCTCATCGCCGAATTGAAACCGCACGCGACGACCGCCGTGCCCGCCAACCGCGGCTTCAGCCCGCAGCTCGTGATCCGCGACTCGACGGCGCGCGTCCGGCTGCCGGCGGCATGACGCGAACGTCATGGGATTCGAAGTGGCCGCAGACACAAAGCCCACGCTGACGCCGGAAGGCACGAAGATGCGTCGCGAGATCGCCGAGTCGTCGGCCGCGATCGCGCGCCAGCTCGCCGACAACGCCGCGGCCGTGCGCGCGCTCGCCGTATCGCTGTGCGAAGATCCGCCGCGCCTCGTCGCGACCGGTGCGCGCGGCAGCTCCGACAACGCGGCGACGTTCGCGAAGTATCTGATCGAGACGCGGCTCGGCATCGCGACGATGTCGGCCGCGCCGTCCGTGCAGTCGATCTACGGCGCCGAGCAGGATCTCGGCGGCACGCTGTTCCTCGCGATCTCGCAGTCGGGCAAGAGCCCCGACCTGCTGCGTCAGGCCGAAGCCGCGAAACAGGCCGGCGCGCGCGTCGTCGCGATGGTCAACGTCGAGACGTCGCCGCTCGCGAGCGCGGCCGATTTCGTGATTCCGCTGCGCGCCGGACCCGAGCTCAGCGTCGCCGCGACGAAAAGCTTCCTGTGCTCGCTGTCGGCGATCCTGCATCTCGTCGCCGAATGGAAGGACGACGCCGTGCTGCGCGACGCGCTGGCACGAGTGCCGGCCGCGCTGAACGACGACGCGAAGCTCGACTGGCACTCGCTCGTCGACGGCCTCGCCGACGCGCGCAGCCTGTTCGTCGTCGGTCGCGGGCTCGGTCTCGCCGCAGCGCAGGAAGCCGCGTTGAAGCTCAAGGAAACCTGCGGCATCCACGCGGAGGCATTCAGCGCCGCCGAAGTGCAGCATGGCCCGATGACGCTGGTCGGCCCCGGCTTTCCGGTCGTCTTCTTCGTGCAGGACGATGACACCCAGGCGAGCACGCTCGAGGTCGCCGCGACGTTTCGCGCGCGCGGCGCGCACGTCTGGACGATCGGCGCCGAGGCCGGCGGTTGCGACACGTTGCCGCTGCCGTCCGGTGTCGACGCCGCGTGCACGCCGCTCGTCGCCGTGCACCGCTTCTACGAAGCCGTCAACGCGCTCGCCGTCAGGCTCGGCCGCGATCCCGATTCGCCGCCGCACCTCAGCAAGGTCACCGAGACCGTCTGATGGCGCGCGCATTCGTCAACGGGCGCGTGCTGACGGAGCAGGGTCTTCGCGACGACGTCGCCGTGCTCGTCGACGGCGATCGCATCGAGGCCATCGTCGCTGCCGACGATCCGCGCGTGCGCGATGCGGACCGGCATGACTTGCACGGCGACTGTCTCCTGCCCGGCTTCATCGATTGCCAGGTCAACGGCGGCGGCGACGTGCTGTTCAACGATGCGCCGACCGTCGAGACGATCCGCCGCATCGGCGCAGCGCACCGCACGTTCGGCACGACCGGCTTCCTGCCGACGCTGATCAGCGACGATCTCGACGTCATGCGCGCCGCGATCGCCGCCGTCGACGCTGCGATCGCCGAAGGCGTGCCGGGCGTGCTCGGCATCCATCTCGAAGGCCCGTACCTCGCGCCGGCGCGACGCGGCGTGCACGACGCGGCGAAGTTCCGCGTGCCGGACGCGGCGGAGATCGCGCTTGTCGCCTCGCTCCGCAACGGCAAGACGCTGCTCACGATCGCGCCGGAACGCCTGCCGCTCGACGCGATCCGCGAGCTCACGCGCCGCGGCGTCATCGTCTGCGCGGGACATACGGCGGCGACGTACGAGGAAACGCGCGCCGCGCTCGACGCGGGCTTGCGCGGATTCACGCATCTCTACAACGCGATGTCGCCACTGACGAGCCGCGAGCCCGGCGTCGTCGGCGCCGCGCTCGACGACGCGGCGAGTGCGTGCGGCATCGTCGTCGACGGCTTCCACGTGCATCCGGCCTCGCTGCGCGTGGCGCTGCACGCGAAGCCGCGCGGCAAGGTTTTCCTCGTCACCGACGCGATGCCGCCGGTCGGCGGCGTTCGCGACACGTACACGCTCGGCGGCATTACCGTCACCTGCCGCGACGGCCGCTGCGAAACGCCGGACGGCGTGATCGCCGGCTCGGCGCTCGACATGATGAGCGCGATGCGCAACGCGGTTGCGATGCTCGACGTCGACGTAGCGGAAGCCGCGCGGATGGCGTCGACGTACCCCGCCGAATTCCTCGGCCTCGCGTCGCACGGCCGCATCGCGCCCGGGGCGCGCGCGGCGTTCGTCGTCGCCGATCGCGCGCTGCGCGTGCGTGACGTGGTCGGCTGAGCGACAAAAGAACACGCCGCCCGTGGGCGGCGCGGAGCCGCGGCACCGGCACGGGGAGTTGCCGGCGCCGCCGCTGCAGGGAACGGCCTCGCCTACGGCGCGCCGTCGAAACCGTCCTTGAAGATCGTGTCGTCCGCGGTGACCGTGAGGCTCACCGACACGCCGACCAGCGCGTTGTTCGGATCGTTCGTCGAGACGCAGACGAGCGCCGAATAGGTGCCGGGGTCGAGGCCCGTCGCGTCGGCCGTCACGGTGACGTCCTGCGATCCGCCGACGGCGACCGTGCCGCTCGTCGGCGACTCGCTGAGCCACGGCACGTCGGACGGGTTCGAGCAGTCGCCGCCGCCGCCGCCGGCTACGCCGGTCGCGCGGATCAGCCAGTTGCCCGGCAGGCCGAAGCTGTCGATCGTGCCGAGGAGATCGTTGTTGCCGAGCACGTCGGGATCGGGATCGCCGCTCGACATGCCGGCGACCCACGAGCGGTCCTGCGTGCCCGAGTCCTCGTCGATCGCGGCCGGGAACAGGATCGGCGACGAGCCGCCGAGCGCGTAGACGTTCTCGAAGCCGATGTAGACGTCGCCGTCGCCCGGCACCGCGAAGTTCACCGTGTAGTCGATGAACGCATCGAGGCTGTCGATCGTGATCATGTCGTCGCTGCCGAGGCGCACGGCGTTGGTCGGATCGCCGTCGCCGTCGGCGTCGTAGTAGGCGACGAGGTTGATCGCCTTGCCGACCAGCGTGCCGTTGCCGTTCTGCGGCCACAGGATCGAGATCGAGTCGATCGTGAACGCGCCGGTGCCGGCGGGCGGCGAGAAGCGGTTCAGCCAGATCGCGGCCGATTCCGTGCTGGTCTGATCGTTGAGGCCGATCGTGTCCTCGTACGTGCCGTCGTCGAGCACGAACGTCAGCGCGCCGTCTGGGCTGCGCGGTGCCCACGGCGCGGCCGTGCGCGAACCCGCGATGCGGCTCGTGCCGATCGCACTCGGCGTGCGCGGCGTCGGCGCCGAGGCCGGACGCAGGTTCAGCGCGACGCGCGGAGCATTCGCCGCCGCTTCGGCGATCGCGAACGTGAGGTCGCTGCCGCCGGTGTTGCCGATCGTGATCGGGCTCGAGCCCGACGCGCCCGGCGCGAGCGAGAAGCTCAGCGAATCCGGCGTCACGGTCGCGACCGGCGGATCGCCCGGCGTGTAGACGTACGCCGCGCCCTGGAACTGGTTGCCGCCGACCGTGCCCTGCGCGCCGACGATCAGCGTGGTGCCGTCGACGCCGACGTCCCAGCCGAACGAGTCGCCGTCGGTTGCGTCGCTCGCGGTGAGCTTGTCGGATTGCGTCCAGCTGTCGCGCGCGGCGCTGAACAGATAGACCGAGCCCGGCTTCGGCGTCGCCGGCGGCGTGTTCGGATCGTCGTTGTGGCTCCACATGCCGATCAGCGCGGTGTCGCCGCTCATCGCGACCGACTGGCCGAACTGATCGTAGGCGACGCCGTCGTCCGCGAAGATCTTGTGCGTCTGCACGAACGTGCCGCCCGAGCCGTCGAACACGTACGCGGCGCCCTGATGGGTGTTCGCGCCGATGTCGGCGGCGGGCGTGCCGATCAGGAGCGTCGTGCCCTGGATCGCGAGCGAGAAGCCGAACTGGTCGCCGTCGGCGCCGTCGTCCGGCTGCAGGATCTGCGCTTCGGTCCAGGTGCCGCCCTGGTTCGTGAACACGTAGGCCTCGCCCGGCGAGTAGTCGCTCGACGAGAAGTCCGGGCCGGGCGCGCCGATCAAGAGCGTCGTGCCGTCGAACTTGACGGCGCCGCCGAACTGATGCGCGTCGCCCTGCGCGCCGTCGCTCGCGAGCAGCGGCGTGCCTTCGGTCCATGTCGTGCCGGAACGCGTGTAGACATGCACTTCGCCGCGCGTGGCGTCGTGATTGGGCGCGCCGACGAACGCGGTGTCGCCGGCGAGCGCGACGGCGCCGCCGACCCAGTCGAAGTTGAAGCCGTCGGCGGGGAGCAGCTCCTGCTGCTGCGACCAGGTGTCGCCGGAGCGGACGAACACGTAGGCGCCGCCGACCGGACCGAACATCTGGTTGAACACTTCGGGCGCTCCGACCAGCAGGCTATCGCCGGACAGCGAAAGCGACCAGCCGAAGAAGTCGGACCAGTTCGGCGGCGGCGTGACGGACGGCGTCGCCGTCAGCTGCTGCGTCTCGGTCCACGTGCCGCTCGAATTCGAGAACACGTACACCTTGCCGGGTCGCGGCCCCGGCGCCGGCGCGCTGACGAATGCGATATCGCCGGACACGAGCACGCGGAAGCCGAAGAGATCGAAGGCCTGGCCGTCGGCGGCGACGATCTCGTGCTCGATCCATGTGGCGTCGGGATCGCGCGCGAGCGACCGCTCGACGGCGCTCCGCAACGCCGGGGGCATGGCGCTCGTCGTCGCGGACGACGGATACTGATGGGCCGCATCGAGTGCGGGCGGAAGCGGCGTCGCCGCCGGCAGCACGGCCGGCGTGGCGAGCGCGATGAGCGCGGCGCACGCGACGGCGCGCACCGATGGGGTCGAACGATTCACGTGGATTTCCCCTCCGTTCTGGATGCTTTCGAGCCGGTGACGCAGCCTGCACAGCGGGCAGTGCGGCATCGCCGGAGATGAATGGCGCGTCGATGCGGTGCAGCAAAGTCCATTTCGCGGCACGCGCGCGCTTCGATCGAGTATGGATTTCGGCAACTCGGCGCCACAAGATCGCTGCTTGATTGATTTCTATCTTGAGATGTAAACATCACCTTGCGCATCAGCGAAACCTTTCCGCTGCATCACCAGACCCTTTCCGATCGATGAACACTTTCGCATCCACGTCGGGCACGAGCCGTCCGCTCGCGGCGCTCGGCATCAGCGCCGAGGAAGAGCGCGCGTACCGCGCGCTGCTGTCGCGGCGGCTCGCGGGCGCGGGCGACGTCGCGCCCGAGATCGGCCTCGAGCCGCGCGCGACGCAACATCTCCTCGACGCGCTCGCCGCGAAGGGGCTCGCGACGCACTCGCCCGAGCAGCCGCCGCGCTACATGGCGGTGCTGCCCGAATTCGCGGTCGAGGCGATCGTGAGCCAGCGTCACGCCGAGCTCGAGCGCGCACGTGCGGCGATCGCCGACCTCAGCGCGCACGCCTCGCGCGCGCGCGACGCGAGCGAGCGCGGCGAGATGGTCGAGCTCGTGACGAGCCGCGACGCCGAGCGGCGCATCTTCGAGCAGGCGCAGCAGGTCGCGCGGCACGAGGTCGTCACGCTGGTGCGCCCGCCGCTGCGCGTCACGCGGCTCGATACGTCGTTCGAGGAGGACCAGGTCGCGCAGCGCAACGCGCGCTCGCGCGGCGTGCGCTATCGCAGCATCGTCGACGGCGACTATCTCGCGCTGCCGGGCGCGCCCGAGCGCGTGCGGCTCGAGAGCGAGTCCGGCGAGGAGATCCGCGTGTTCCCCGAGCTGCCGTTCAAGGTCGCGATCTTCGACCGGCGCACGGCGTTCATACCGCTCGACCTGCGCCAGCCGGACGGGCCGACGCTGCTGGTGCGCTCGTCGGCGCTGCTCGACGCGCTCTACGAGCTCTTCGAGAGCCTGTGGCAGCGCTCGACGCCGATCGCGTTCAATGCGACCGGCGTGTCGTCGCACGGCGCACCGGTCGCGCGTCTGCCGGAAGCCGCGGAGAAACTGATTCCGCTCCTCGCCGCGGGGCTCAACGACAAGGCGATCGCGCACGAGCTCGACATCTCGTCGGCGACGCTGAACCGGCGGCTCGGCGAGCTCATGAAAGGGCTCGATGCGCGCACGCGCTTCCAGATGGGCTGGCGCGCGGCGCTCGAGGCGTTTCCGGAGCGCTGCACCGACGCGAAGCGGCGCGACGGCTAGACCGTCATCGGGCCGCGTCGACGTCCGGCGCGACGAGATCCTCGGCCGCGACGATCTGCCAGCGCCCGTTGCGGCGCACCCAGGTGTCCGTCCACACGAAGCGTCCGCGCGCACCGTCGGCGCGCTTGACCCACGACTCGTCGCCTTGCGCGACGGCCGTGTCGCCGTAGAAGCGCACCTTGACCGCGTTGACGTGATTCGACGCGAAGTACTTCGGCGCCTCGCGCGTGTCGCGCACCATCTCGGCCTTGTCGTACATCTTTCCTTTCGGATCGACGCCGATGAAGTCGTCGGCGAGGATGCGCTCGATCGTCGACGTGTCGCCGGTCGCGACGGACTCGGCCCAGGCGTGCTCGCTTTCGACGATGTAGCGCTCGTCGGCAGCCCGATCGGGCACGGTGGCGCAACCTGCGATGCAGGCGGCGAGTGCGACGACGGCGTGCGTTGCGCGTTCCCGAAGCAGGCGTCCCATCGGTATCACCGGCTGTTTCCCCGACCGTGAGTGTAGCGCCGACCGGCGTGAGCCGATCCCGCACCGTTTTCCGTTTCCCCAAAGGACACCCGCAGGCCGGCACGGGCCCGCGGACATGACCAAGGGGGAACCGATGAAGCGATGGCTGGCTTTGCCGTTCGGGTTGCTCGTCGCCGCGGGTGCGGGGGCGACGCGCGTCGACTACCTCTTCGCCGACGGCTTTGCCAACGCCGTCGAGTTTCCGGTCGTTCCGCTGACAGGTCAGGTGGGGCTGCCGACCGGCAGCACGATCGATCCCGCGACGCTTCGGGTCGGCAACGGCATCGCCGAGACCGCCGTCGACGCCACGGGCGCTTTCACGATCGCGAGCCTCGAAGGCCCCGAGATGACGTTCGTGCTGAACGCCGACGGTGTGCCGCTGCTCGCGGGATGGCTCGACGCGGCGCACACGGCGGTCTCGGCGCGCACGACCGCCGAGATCCTCGTATTCGTCGGACTCGGCGGCGCACTGACGGCACCCGAGCTCGAGCCGCAGCTCATCGACATCATCCGCGACGACGGGGCCGGCGCACTGCCCGACCTCGAAGCGGCGATCGCGGCGGCGATCAACGCGGACGAAAACGCGTTCGCCGCACCGAACGACGCCGTGCGTCAGGCACTGGCCGCTGCGCTCGCGCACTTCCTGCCGTCGCGGCGCAGCGCGCCCGGCAGCGGCATCGACGGCGTGATCATCCAGCCCGGCGAGCAGAGCGGCCTGACGCCAAACCAGCCGTTCCAGTCGTTCTATCTCACCAATGCGCTGCGGCGTCCCGGTCACGCGTTCCTCACCCGCGAGTCGTGCACGTTCGAGAGCGGCACCGTGCCGGCCGGCGATCCATCGTGCCCCGTCGACGCCAGGAACTTCGCGATCGATCCGACGTCGGGCACCGCGAACCTCAACGACGCACTGCTCGATGCGTCGCTGGTGATCTTCGGCGTCGAGGACGGGAAGCCGATCGCGTACACGCCCGTCGACGGCCCAAGGCAGGGGCTCGAAAACGTGCCGGACGCGCAGAAGACGCATTACGTGCTGCACGCCGTCGGACCCGCCGCGCAGGTCGGCCTGCTCGATACGTTCCCCGAGACCGAGCAGGTCAAGCAGCTTCAGGTCAGCATGCTGTTCGTCGTGCGCGACCTCATCGTGCCCGGCATCCTCAGCGTGATCATTCCGGCGAACAAGGACAAGCTCAACAATCTCTACGGATTCGGCACCGACGGGATCATGAACGATCTCGTCGCGCTGTTCGCGACGTTGCCCGGGTTCTCGGCCAAGATCCAGGACGGCGACATCCAGGGCGCGCTCGGCGACGCCTACAACACGTTCTTCGGTTCGGCGACGTTCCGCAACCAGGTGACGAACCTGCTGCTGCGCCTGATCATCGTCACGGGCTCCGATCCCGACGCCGCGTTCGCGTCGGCCACGCGCGCGCTCGAGCACGCCGAGACGCTGAGCAACGCGCTCGGCCTCGTCGACGCGCTGCTGCAGAGCTTCGATCTCGGCGCGATCGCGGTCGGCATCGCCGAATCGAAACAGGGCGACAGCTGGGACATCGACGTCACGGGCGCGAACGTCGAGCTCTCGCCGGACCAGGCGTCGGCCGACTGCGTCTCGCCGGCACCGGAGCTGACCGTGCGCGTCGTCGACGCCGCGGGCGACCCGCAGGCGCACTTCGTCTATCACTGGAACCTCTCGCCGCCGGACGCGGGCGAGCTCATCGACGATGCCGGCCACAGCGGCACCGATTTCGATTCGTCGAGCGACCGCGTGCGCGTGCTGGTGCCGCTCGCGAATTTCTCCGGCGCGATCACCGTCGAGGTCAAGGCTTATCTGATCGACGGGACGAATCGCGTGTATGCCGGCAAGGACGCGTCCACCGTCACCGTGGATCCCGTCGAGGTGCTGCTCGCGCCGCGGCGCGCCTCGCTGCAGAACGGCGCCTCGCAGGCGCTCGAGGCGCGCGTCAAGCCGCCGCATTCCGGCCTGCAATGCGACGACTCGATCTTCGAATACACCTGGCAGGCGACCGAGACCGTCGGCACGCTCGATCTCGTGCAGGGCCTGCCGCTCTTCGACGCGAAGGTCGGCACCTACACCGCGAACGGCGGCACGGCGACGGGCATCGATACCGTGATCGTGACGGTCAGCGAATCGGGGCAGGTGATCGGCTCGGCGCAGGCCGAGATGCGCGTCGAGCAGGAGCCGACGATCATCTTCGGGACGTACGAGATCCTCGGGCCGATTCCGGCCGATCCCGGGCGAAGCTGCGTCGATGCGGTCGTCGCGGTGTCGATCCCGGCCGGCGCGACCGCGACGACGACGTACTGGATGAGTGCGTACGGCGGCTACGACCCGCTGTACTGGCTCGACACGGTCACCGCGTTCGGACCGCCGTTCGGCTGCGCCCCGACGTTCTGCTATCCGCCGGACACGATGTGGCTCCTCTCCGGCGGCTGCGGGCCGGACGACGGCATCCCGGACGCGATCGCCGCGCTGAACGCGCGCTTCGCATCGGGCTGGGTGTGGGAAATCACGGTGCAGTACTGAGGCGACGCGGCGCCGCCATGCGAGCCATTTCGCGCGCGCGCCGCCCGGCCTCGCCGCGCCGTCACGCGGTGCTAGACTCGGCCGACGGTCCGTGCTTCGGACCGCCGGGGGACAAACCGCGACATTTTCGGCGTGCTCGCGCGCGGACTCCCGCGATGTCGTCGAGGGGCGCGCGCGTGTCCGAGCAACCTCAGTTCGCGAGCTGGCTGCCCGAGATCTATCAGGAGCTGCACCGTCTCGCGCAGGGCGCGCTGCGCGGGCAGGACGCGCACACGCTGCAGCCGACTGCGCTCGTCAACGAAGTATTCCTGCGCTTCGCGAAGACGCCGCTCGAGATTTCCGACCGCCGCGAGATCATCGCGCTCGCGGTTCGCGGCATGCGCTCGGTGCTGATAGACCATGCGCGCGCGAAAGCGGCCGACAAGCGCGGCGCCGGCTTCGCGCGCGTGACGCTCGACGAGGACATCGCGCAGACGCACGACGACGTCGACCTCGTCGCTCTCGACGCGGCGCTCGCGCGCCTCGAGGCGATCGACGCGCGGCAGGCGCTGATCGTCGAGATGCGCTACTTCGCCGGCTTCACGATCGAGGAGACGGCCGAGGCCGCCGGCTGCTCGGCGGCGACCGTGAAACGCGAGGCGGCGATGGCGCTCGCCTGGCTGCAGTGCGAGCTGCACGACGATGAGCGCTGAGCCGGCCGACGTCTCGCGCGAGCGGCTGAAGGCGCTGTTCCACGAAGCCCTCGATCTCGCGCCGGCTGCACGCGAGGCACTGCTCGCGGCGCTGCGCAGCGAATCGCCGGCGATGCACGATCGGTTGCGGCGGCTTCTCGAAGCGCACGCGGCATCGAGCCCCGCGATCGTCGCGGCGCTCGAGCGCGAGCGGCGCGATCTCGATCGCCGCGGCGACTGGGCCGGCCGCCGGATCGGGCCGTGGCGCGTCGAGCGCGAGCTCGGCGCGGGCGGCATGGGGCGCGTGCTCTTCGCCGTGCGCGTCGACGGCGCGTTCGAGCAGAACGTCGCGATCAAGCTGATCGCCGCGAGCGGCATGGCGTCGCCGGACTGGCAGCGCCGCTTCGACGCAGAGCGGCGCGCCCTCGCCGCGCTCGAGCATCCGGCGATCGCGCGGCTGATCGACGCCGGCACGACGGCCGAGGGCGTGCCATGGTTCGCGATGGAATACGTCGAAGGCGAGCCGATCGATGCGTGGTGCGCACGGTGCGGGGCGGATGTCGCGACGCGCCTGCGGCTCTTCGTCGACGTCGCGGCGGCCGTGCAGCACGCGCATCGTCATCTGCTCGTGCACCGCGATCTCAAGCCCGGCAACATCCTCGTCGGCGGCGACGGCGCGATCAAGCTGCTCGACTTCGGCGTCGCCAAGCTGCTTGCGCTCGAGGCCGTTTCCGGCACCGAGACGCGCACGCAGGCGTGGCTCGGCACGCCCGAATACACCGCACCGGAGCAGATCGGCGGCGGCGCGATCACGACGGCGACCGACGTGTACCAGCTCGGCGTGCTGCTGTATCGCCTGCTCACGGGCCGCGCGCCGATCCCGCTCGACGGCTGTGCGCTCGCCGAATCGGCCGAGCGCATCCGCGACGCGATTCCGCCGCGAGCGAGCAGCGTCGCCTCCGGTGCTGCCGCGAGGGAGCTCCGCGGCGATCTCGATCGCGTGCTCGCCAAGGCGCTTGCGAAGGAGCCCGCGCATCGCTACGCGAGCGTCGCCGACTTCGCCGACGACGTCGAGCGGCATCTCGGCGGACGTCCCGTGCGCGCGCGGCCCGCGACGTGGCACTACCGAGCCGGCAAGTTCGCGCGGCGTCACCGGTACGGGCTTGCAGCGACGATCGTCGCGCTGCTTGCGCTCGGCGTCGGCCTCGCCGCGGTCGTCTGGCAGGCGCACGTCGCCGAGCAGCAGCGGCGCGAAGCCGAGGCGCGGCTCGGCGAAGTGCGGCGTCTGGCGAACCTCTTGCTCGTCGACGTGCACAGCGCGCTGGCGCACCTGCCCGGCACGACGGCGCTGCGCTCGCGCCTGACCGCCGAGGCGATGGGCTATCTCGACGATCTCGCGCCGACGGCCCGCGAGCGGCCGGAGCTCGCGCTCGAATTCGCGCGCGCCTACCGCACGCTCGGCGACGACCAGGGCCGTCAGGGGTACGCGAATCTCGGCCGGAGCGCCGAAGCGCTCGCGAGCTACGCGCGCGCGACGGCGCTGCTCGACGGCGCACGGGCGCAGCGTCCCGGCGACGCCGATCTTGCCGAGGAGAGCGCGCGCACGGACCTCGGCGCGGGCGGCATCCTGTACTGGACCGGCGACCTCGATGGCGCCGCGGCGCGCTATCGTCGCGCGCTCGCGTCCGCGGAATCGCTCGCCGCGCGTCGCGAGAATGACGCCTCGCTCGATCTGGTCGTGCTCGCCGCGAAGCGCGGGCTCGCCGACATCGATTCGTGGAACGGAAAGCTCGACGCGGCGATCGCCGCGTACGAGGCGATCATCGCGACACTGGAGCGCGGTCTGGCACGCGATGCCGACGCCGCCGGTTACGCGCTGTTTCTCGGTGAATCCGAAGCGCGGCTCGGCAACGCGCTCGGCTGGCAGGATCGCGGCGACGCCGCGCGTGCCGCGCTCGGCCGCGCGGTCGGGCGACTGCAGGCGATCGTGGCGGCCGAGCCGCAGGAGGCCGCCGCCGGCCATGCCCTGCTGGTCGCGGAGCTTCAGTTCGGCGAAAACCTCATCGACGTCTCGACCCGCGATGCGCAGGCCGCGTACCGGCGCGGCCTCGACAATGCGAGCCGCCGGCTCGCGCTCGATCCGGCCGATGCGCAGGCGTTGAGCGACGTCGCGCTCGCGACCAACAAGCTCGGCGATGTCGCACAGGCCGAGCATCGTCCCGACGACGCGGTGGCGCGCTACCGGGAGGCGCTGGCGCTGCAGCAGCGCCTGCTCGCGCTCGCGCCGGAAAGCTCGGGCGTGCTGAGCGCCGTCGCGAACAGCCACTGGCGCATCGGCAACGCCGAGCGTGGCCTCAGGCACGCAGGCGCCGCCGACGCGGCGATGGGCGAAGCGCTGAAGGTGCGCCTGCGGATCGTCGAAGCCGCGCCCGGCGATCTCGGCGCGCGCCGCGACGTCGCGGTGACGTATCAGGCGCAGGCTGCGTGGGCGAGCGAAGACGGCGAGCGCGAACGAGCGCGCTCTCTCTACGCGCAGGCGGTGGCGCAGTGGCAGGCGCTCGACGCGGCAGGCGGTCTCAAGGATCACGACCGCGTCGAGTACGAGACCGCCAGGCGGCAACTCGAGGCGACGGCGTCGCCGCCGTGACAAAGCCGGCCGCGCGCGGAGGTGCGCGCCGATGCTTCACGGCGGCGTCGTCATCCGATGCTTGACGACATCGAGGATCGCGGCGGTCATCACCGCCGTCGAGATGCCGAACATCAGAATGCCGTTGACCGATTCGAGCGGGCCGAGGAAGCGCCACGGATCGGTCATGACGATGTCGCCGTAGCCGAGCGTCACGAAGTTGACGGCCGAGTGGTAGAGCGCGGTGGTGAAATCGCCGAACTCGCCGAGCACGATAAAGACGAGCGCCCAGATGACCATCTGCGCGAGATTCGAGACCAGCATCAGCAGCATCACGACGGAGAGCAGGACGATTTCCTGCCACTGCGACCAGCGATTCTCGCGCGCGAGACGCGAGCGCGCGAAGTAGCGG
>Ga0126377_10000266_pt1 | contig 30660 bp, 27 predicted proteins | sample PanSoiMetPlot_22_FD_92647 | JGI IMG/M metagenome (GOLD analysis project Ga0126377, IMG submission 92647) | Tropical forest soil microbial communities from Panama - MetaG Plot_22 | ecosystem: Environmental > Terrestrial > Soil > Tropical forest > Bulk soil | place: Panama | collected 2016-02-17 | reverse complement strand
GGTCAGCACGATGCCGGTCACCCCAGCCACGTTCGTGAACTCACGCGCCTGCTGAAGACCGTTCTGTCCGACGGTGGCATCGAGCACGAGCAGCACTTCATGCGGAGCCCCCTCGGCCGCGCGCGCCGCGACGCGCCGGATCTTGTCCAGCTCGTTCATGAGGTTCACGCGGGTGTGAAGGCGCCCCGCGGTGTCGACCAGGATCGGATCGCGGCCGCGCGCTCGTCCTGACTGGATCGCATCGAACACGACCGCCGCCGGATCGGATCCTTCTTTGGCGCGGATGATGTCGACACCCGCGCGCCTGGCCCAGATCTCCAGCTGCTCGACCGCCGCCGCCCGGAACGTATCGGCCGCGCAGACGAGCGGCGCCTTCCCCGACGCCTTCAGCAGATTGGCGAGCTTGCCGATGGTCGTCGTCTTGCCGGTCCCGTTCACACCGACGATCAACGTCACGTGCGGGTGGTGGCCGTTGGGAGCAGGGCGCTCGACGGCGTCGAACACCTTTCGGATCTCGTCCTTCACGAGGTCGCGGAGGCTCTCGCCATGTCGCGACCGATCCCGTACCGACGTGACGATGCGCTCGGTCGCAGGGATCCCGACATCAGCGGAGATCAGCAGCTCTTCGAGCGCTTCGATGGTGTCGACGTCGACGGGCCGCACCCGTTGCTCGTCGGCATCGGCCTTCTGCACGATCTCTTCGAAGCGAGTGACGATCTGCTCTTTCGTGCGGGTGAGCCCCTCACGAAGTCGATCGAGAAAACCCATACCTCTACCCTACCTCGGCGCGTTGCGGTCTCACCATCAGTTCGCCGAGCGCAGTACGGGGATCCTTGCGTCCCGCGAGCAGTTCGCTCACCTGCGCCGCAATCGGCAGCTCGACGCCGTACCGGGTCGCGAGGGCAAGCGCCGCCTCGGTGGTGCGAACGCCCTCGGCCACCATCTTCATCTCACCGAGCACATCCTGCAGCGCTCGACCATGTGCCAGCTCGATCCCGACATGCCGATTGCGGCTCAACGCGCTGTTGCACGTCAGTACGAGATCGCCCAGCCCGCTCAGACCGGCCAGCGTTTCGCGCTTGGCCCCGGCCGCGCAGGCGAGCCTCGACATTTCAGCCAGACCACGTGTGATCAGGCCCGCCAGCGCGTTGTGCCCGAGGCCGAGGCCCTCGACGACACCCGCCGCGATCGCGATCACGTTCTTCAGTGCCCCACCGATCTCGACACCGAGCACGTCGTCGGTGCCATACAGGCGAAGATACGGTGATTTGAAATCCGCCTGAACGACTTCGACGACAGACGAATCGGTCGACGCGATACAGACTGCAGTCGGGAGCTCGCGTGCGACCTCGACGGCGAAGCTCGGGCCGGATAACACCGCCACACGGACGTTCGGCAGCTCCTGATTGACGATCTCCGACACGCGAAAGAGCGTGTCGCGCTCGAGGCCTTTGGTCGCGCTCACGACGATGGTGCCCGGGCGAACGTATGCCGCGGCGCGGCGCAGAATGTCCCGCGTCCCGTGCGACGGCAGCGCAGCGACGATGAGCTCGGCGTCCTGAAGTGCGTTCGACAACTCGCCGGTTGCGTGGAGACTCGCCGGGAACTGAATTCCGGGGAGATACTGCGCGTTCAGGCGACGCGCCTCCGCCTCCGCCGCGAGCGACGGATCGCGAGCCCACAGGCTCACGTCGTGTCCCAGCCGCGCGAGATGGACCGAGAGCGACGTGCCCCAACCTCCTGCTCCGAGAATGGTGACCGACGGAATAACTCCTCCTAGTCGACGGGTTCACCGACCACGCGCTGACCGACACGCCGTTCGGTACCTTTGGTGAGTCGTGCGAGGTTCGCGCGATGACCGTAGATGATAAAGATCGCGGCGACCGCGGCGCCCCCGCCGACGATTATCGGCGCGTCGCTCGCCAGCGCGATCCCCGCCAGCGTGACCGCACCAATCATCGAACCGACAGACACAAAACGGGTGACCCATACCACCAGGAGAAACACGGTCGCGGCGCCGCCGAGCCCCAGTGGTGTCAGCACGCCGAAGGCGCCGGCTGCCGTGGCCACGCCCTTCCCGCCGCGGAATCTCAACCAGATCGGATAGACGTGGCCCAGCATCGATGCGAGCGCCGCGGCCACGGGCACCGTGATGCCTGATGCGAGCCGCTGCGCGATCAGCACTGCCGCAGTTCCCTTGGCCGCGTCGAGCAGCATCGCGACCACAGCGACACGAACGCCAATCGTGCGCAGCAGGTTGGTCGCGCCGACATTGCCGCTCCCCACGTCACGCAGATCGATGCCATGACGTCGCGATAACAGCAACGCGAATGGGATCGACCCCATCAGATAGGCGGCGATGATGACGATGGCCACGTTCATGGCATTTTCAGACGCGTCTTCTGCAGCGGCAGGTAGGTCGGCCCTTTTGAAGACACGCGACTCTCGAACAGTGTAATCGCCTCGACCACCGTCGTGCCCAGCACGACGTCTGCGAGGTCGTGAAAGAGCGCCGCGGCTTTGAGCCCGAACGCCTCCTTGACACGCCCCAATGTCAGATGCGGACTGTAAGCGCGGGCCTCTGGTGGGACACCGACCTGCGCGAGTCGCGAGGTCACCTCGCGCTCGACAGCGTCCAAACTCGCATCCGCCACCAGTCCGGCCCAGAGCACTCTCGGCTGTCCACTCGGGGGAAACCAGCCGAGCCGCTCGACCTTCAACGAAAAGGGTTGGACCTCGATCGGCGGCTCGAGCACAGCACGAATCCGGGCGTAGCCGGCCTCATCGGTGTGGCCGATGAATCGCACCGTCACGTGCAATCGCTCCCGCGTGATCCACGCAACTCGTGCGCGGGGCGCCTGACGCCCGGCCCGCCGTGCGAGCTCGTCGATCAGATCGCCGGTCGCACCGACGACCTCGGCATCGAGCTCAATGCCGGTGAACAGCCGCATCGAGCAGCATCCGCCTGACCATGTCGAGCGCCGATTGCACCGCTTGAAACTTCACCTGCGCGCGCTCGCCGTGAAACCGGAACGTCCGGACGCGTTGATCGGATGCGGTCGCAACGGCAACCACCACCGTGCCCACGGGCTTCTCCGGAGTGCCTCCTGAAGGACCGGCGATACCGGTGACGCCGACACCTATATCCGCGGGCGCGCGACGTCTGATGCCATCGGCCATCGCGATCGCTACCGGTTCACTGACTGCACCATGCTGTTCGATGAGCGACGACGGCACGCCCAGCAGATCGTGTTTGGAGTCGTTGCTGTATGTGACGATCGACGCATCGACGTAGCGCGAGCTGCCGGGAACGTCGGTGAGCCGCGACGTGATGAGCCCTCCGGTGCACGACTCGGCGACGCCAATGCGCAAGCCTTGCGCCACGAGCAGCTCGCCGACGATCTCCTCGAGCTGACGGCCGTCGGTGCTGTATGCATTCGAGCCGATCGCCGCCACCGCTTCGGCGACCGCCTCATCGAGCGCGCGCGTCGCCGATTCCAGAGACGCGTGACGAGCCGAGAGGTGCAGTTCGATCGCGCCGGGCGTCGCGAGAATGGTGGCCGCGATTGGAGGAACCCGCCCGGCCCATGTCTTGTACAGCGGCGCGAGCACTTCATCGACCTGCGATTCGAAGCGCCCGGTGACCCTGATGAGACGACGGATGAGCGGTGACCCCAACGCACGCTCACGCAGCCATCCCTCGGTGAGCATGGTCAGCATCGGCCTGAGCTCGCGCGGCGGACCTGGCAGCAGCACCACCACGCGATCGTCCTGTTCGATCCACAGGCCCGGCGCGCTGCCGCGCGGGTTCTGGATCACCCGCGCGCCGGCTGGCACCATCGCCTGGCGCCGATTGTTCTCGGGCATCGGCATCGCGAATCCACGCGTGGCAAAGCGGGCCCGGAGAAACGCGGTGATCGCCTCGTCTTCGGCCAGCGGCCGGCCCAGCGCCTCCGCCACGGCCTCACGCGTGACATCGTCATCGGTCGGACCGAGACCGCCGCAGAGGATGACGAGGTCCACTCGTTCGAGCAGGCCGGCGAGCAGCCGCGTCAGTTCCTCGCGGTCGTCGCCGACGATCGCCTTCGAAGTCACATCGATGCCGAGCTCGTTCAACCGCTCGGTGACGAAGAGCGAGTTGGTGTCGAGCTTCGATGGGCTCAGGAGCTCGCTGCCGACGGCGATGATCGCCGCGCGCGAGAGCGGCTTCATGCGAGCCATCCAGGCGCCAGCGCGATCAGCGCACGCATCGCGAGATTGCCGTATATCGCGGCCATGCCATCATCGGCCATCACGCCCAGCCCGCCAGGCAGCTGCTCGAAGCGGCCGGATGGCCACGGCTTGAATACATCGAGCACGCGGAACAGCAGAAAGCCGACGATCGCTCCCGCCAGGTTCACGGGGATGAACGCGAGCGTGATCAACATGCCGACGACTTCGTCGACGACAACGGGACCCGGATCGACCCGGCCGAAGTGCTGTTCCGCCTCGTTCCCGCTCCAGACTCCGATCGCAAACAGCAACACGATGAGGGCGAGCTCGATCGGGATCGACCCCGTACTTCGAACGAGGAAGAACACCAGGAGACCCGCGGCCGAGCCAAAGGTGCCCGGGGCAAATGGGGCGTATCCGATGTAGCCACACGTGGCGATGAACACGCCAAGTCGACGCATTAGTGAATTGTGTAGGTCAAAGGGCAAAGGTCAAAGGTCAAAAGGTCAGGGCCCTTTGACCTACGGAGGTCCTATACGGGTGGCAATTCTACGACGCGGGTCCCAGCCGCGCGATCGTGCAGTGCGCGACGGTAGGGATCGACCAGAACAGGAATGAAGCCCGCGCCAACGGCGAGCAGAGACACTGCGCTGACGAGCGTGCGTCGTGCCGCCCGTGCCGGATCGAGCGGGGCGTCTTCACCCACGACCCGGATCTTCATCGCCATCTTGCCGATGGTCTGTCCGCATGCGGCGGTGAAGGCGCCGAAATACGACAGCTTCACGAGCGCGAGGAACGCGAGGATCGGCACCGGCGGCAGCTGCCTCCAGTCGCTGATCGTGAGCGCTGACATGCGGAGCGTGGAATACACGACCAGGAAGTCGATGCCAAACAGGATCGCGAGATCGATCAGGCCCGCGACCGCCCGCCGCGTCAGACTCGAGACAATCACCGCTGGCGCGTCTACGTCCGCGACGCGCATATCAGGCTCGGCCAGTTCGTGTGCCGACACCTCTGACGGTTCGAGCCTCAGGCGCGCTTCGTCCTGGTCGAACACTCTCGTCGACGTCAGAAACCGCGGGAGGTCCGGCGTGCGTCGAACTGCCAACGGCGGCCGAGGCGCCGACGGCACCTTGATCAGCGGCTCGTCGTCTTCCTCGCCGTGCGATGTGAACAACGGGAACGACGGGTCTGGCGTTTGCGGCACCGGCGTCTGCGGCGGCGCAGGCGTCGCCACCGTGGTCGAAGGGCTCGATGCACCCATGGATTCCTTCGCCGTTCGCACGGCGACCGTGCTCAGACCCGTGTCGATTCGATCGAGCCAGATCTCCTGCGGGGGCTGATGGTCGGCGGCCTCGCGCATCGTCAACGCCGGATCGATGGATGGAGACACAGACGCCAGCAGCGAGAAATCGTAGCCGCAGTTCTTGCAGCGGTCGCCGGTCTCGAACCCGAGATAGTTGCACTTCGGACACTTCATCGCGCGTCTCCCCCCGCTGCCGGGGCGGTCGACTCCCGCGGGGCGATGCCGAGCAGGCCGCGCTGGATGTCAGCCGTCAGCCGATCTGCTTCGGCACGCAGCGGATCGGCAATGTCCACGTCGCCGAGAACTCGAAGCGCATCGTGCGGAAGTCCACGCAAGTACAAATCATGCGCGCGGGCCAGCCGCATATCGGACCCGCGCACCACCGGAAGCCGATCGCCGACCGCCCGTTCAGTCGGCGGGCCCGAGACCGGCAACTCGACGATCCACGAACGCACCGCAAGCGCGCCAAACACGATGACAGCGGAGACGAGAGCGGAGGCACCGACCGTCAGCAGCCATCCTGTGCGCGACCCTTCCCCTGCAGGACTACGAGCCTCGGGACGGCGGCGACGAGTGTGCGCGGAGCCGGATGGTGGCGGCTCGGACGCGAGATCGGCGCGGCTGACGCGCTGAAGAAACACGAGCGCTGTTTCATTAGGGCCGCCCTCGTCGACGGCCCGCGTCAACAGCTGACGTGCCTTTTCGAGGTCACCCTCGTGGTACGCGGCCACGCCGGCATGGAGCAGTTCCTCCGATTCCCGCTGACGCTCGGCGAGCGCGTCGCGCGCGCGCTCGATGTACGCACGGGCACGGCCGTGGCCGCGCTCGAGAAACGCGACTCGCGTCCAGATGTTGATCGCCTGCTCGTAATGACCACCGAAATACTGATCGAGGCCGGACAGCAGGAGCTCCTCGATACGCGCGGCGCGATCGGCCTCGCTCAGCGGGCCGTCCTGTGCGCCGGAGCCTTGGCGCGGGCGGAGATCTGCCGGATCAGTGCGAAGCGGTTCGGACATCCGCTGGTCGACCGTGTTCACCGCGGCCTCAACGCGCGCCGGGGTGGCATGATTATCGGGCAATTCGACGCCTCGGTCAACGACACTTCGAACGTGCCAGACGCAATCGATTGTCGTCGAGACCGCCTGTGATACAAGCAGGGCGTGGCGATCATCGAGTGCGTTCCCAACGTCAGCGAAGGCCGTCGCGCCGACGTGGTGAAGTCGATCACCGATGCCGTCGCGCACGTCGACGGGGTGCGACTCCTCGACTGGTCGTCCGATCCGGCGCACAACCGATCGGTCCTGACCCTGGCCGGCGACGCGGCGCCGCTCAAGGCGGCCGTGCTCACCCTCTTCGATCAGGCGTCGCGACAGATCGATCTCCGATCGCACACCGGCGAGCATCCGCGTCTGGGGGCGGTCGACGTCGTGCCGTTCATCCCGATTGAAGGGGTCACCATGGCCGACTGCGTGACGCTCGCGAAGGACGTCGCGTCCGAGGTCGCATCGCGCTTCCAGATCCCGATCTTTCTCTACGAAGAAGCCGCCTCGCGGGCGTCCCGCCGCAACCTCGAGGACATCCGTCGCGGCGAATTCGAGGGGCTGGCCGCGAAGATCCGTGCTCCGGAATGGGCGCCTGACTTCGGTCCCGCCCGGCCACACCCGACGGCCGGTGCAAGCGTGATCGGTGCGCGGATGCCGCTCATCGCGTACAACATCAACCTCGCGACCGATCGCCTCGATGTGGCAAAGAAGATCGCTGCGGCGGTGCGCCACAGCAGCGGTGGCTTCAGATATGTCAAAGCGATGGGGATTGCGCTCGAGGATCGCGGCATCGTTCAGGTGTCGATGAATCTGACGAACCACGAGAAGACGCCGATCCACCGGGTCTTTGACGCCGTGTCCCGCGAAGCGCAGCGCTATGGCGTGAGCATCCTCGAGAGCGAGATCATCGGTCTGACTCCCGAGGCGGCGCTCGTCGCTGCCGCGCAGCATTACCTGCAGCTCGAGCGATTCTCGCCGTCGCAGATCCTCGAGCGTCGTCTCCGCAATGCGGATTAGCGCGGCATTCCCTTTGCGTAGCCCGCGCCGTGCCGCCTGCTTTCCGTGAGATCTGTACTCGCGGCGTGACACTGCTGGCCATGGGCCTGCTCCTCGGCTGGCCTGCCCCAGGTGCGGCGCAACCCGCGAGAATCGTGCGCACCTTTCACGTGACGCGCGCTGCGCGTCCGCCTGTCATCGACGGCAAGCTCACCGACGAGGTCTGGTCCTCGGCCGAAGTCCTCAAGGAGTTCACACAACAGGATCCCGATGAAGGCAGGCCGGCGACCGAGGACACCGAAATACGACTGCTCTATGACGACTCGGCGCTCTACGTCGGAGCGCATTTGTTCGATCGAGAAGCGACGCGCGTCAGCAGGCGGCTGGCGACGCGCGACGGCGATGCCGACGCCGACCGATTGACGATCTATCTCGATGCGATGCACGACCACCTGACGGGGGCGATGTTTCAGGTGACCGCCTCGAACGTGCAAAGCGATGGCGTGCTCTACAACGACACGTGGAATGACATGAGCTGGGACGCCGTGTGGCAATCGCGGGTCAGCGTCGATGCCGACGGGTGGTCGGTGGAGATGCGCATTCCGTTGTCGCAGCTCCGCTTCCCTTCGGACGATCACCAGACGTGGGGCATCAATATCGCGCGGTACATCCGGCGGAAGAACGAGTCCGTGTGGCTCGAGATGGTGCCGAAGAGCGAGACCGGCCTCGTCTCGCGCATGGTCGACCTGGAAGGGTTCGACGGCCTCAAGCCCGCCCGCCGCCTCGAACTGCTCCCCTACACGGCTCAACGCACCGAGTTCGTCACCCCGGGCAAGCTGGGCGATCCGTTCAACGACGGCTCGCGCATATTCGCCTCGGCCGGGCTCGACATGAAGTGGGGGGTGACGAGCAATCTGACCGCCGACGCAACGGTGAATCCCGATTTCGGACAAGTCGAAGTCGACCCCGCGGTGGTGAACCTCACCGCCTTCGAGACATTCTTCCCCGAGAAGCGCGCGTTCTTCCTCGAGGGCGCGCAGATCTTCGGGAATTTCGGCCGCCTCGGATCGAACAGCTTCTGGGGCTTCAACAACTCGGAGCCGCAGATCTTCTATTCCCGCCGGATCGGCCGCGCGCCGCAGCTGGAGGCGTCGGGCGACTTCGTCGATCCGCCGAAAGCGACGACGATTCTCGGCGCCGCCAAGCTGACCGGGAAAACCAGCAGCGGTTGGAGTGTCGGCCTGCTGGAGGCGATTACGAGCCGCGAGACGGCGCGCACCAGCACCGACTTCGTCGACGGCAAGGCGCTGGTCGAACCGTTCTCGAACTACGCGGTCGCCCGGGTGCAACGCGACATCGGCCGCCGCGCTGGTGCAGGGTTTCTTGCCACCGCTGTTTCACGCCGCCTCGATGAACCGGTCGCGCAGGCCGCGTTAGTGGGCGGCGCCTACGTCGTCGGAGGCGATGGCTACTTCTTCCTCGATCACGACAAAGACTGGGTGATCACCGGGAATGTCGAAGGCAGCCGGGTCGACGGATCGCGCGAGTCGATCCTCGCCCTGCAGCGTGCCCCGCAGCGCTACTACCAGCGTCCCGATGCGCCGCAGGTGCATCTCGATCCGACGGCCACCTCGCTCGGTGGATACTCCGGCCGACTGAGTCTGAATCGCAACAGCGGTCTCCTCCAGGTGAACGCTTCACTGTGGGGCGTGAGTCCCGGGTTCGAGTCGAACGATCTCGGTTTTCACACGACCGGCGATCGCGCCGGCGCGCACGGCGTGCTGATCTGGCGCAACGTGACGCCGGGCAAGGTGATTCGTTCGCGCAACGTCTGGCTCTCGAAGTTCTGGGTGTGGAACTTCAACCGCGAGCTCCAGAGCGACGGCACCATGGGCAACGCGAGCTTCACGTTCATGAACTACTGGAACGCGGGTGTGAACGCGATCGTCAACAGACGTTCGCTCGACGATCGATTGACGCGCGGCGGCCCGCTCGCCGAGAACGCGGCCGATCGCGGGATCACGTGGAACCTCGGTACCGATGGGCGTAAACCGTTCTCGATGGACGTGAACAACTCGTACAGCTGGAACGTGCGCGGAGGCTGGAGCCGCAGTATCGGTCTCAACGTCAATCTGAAGCCAGCCGACCGCATGCTGATCTCGGTTGGCCCCGAATGGAACCGTTCGTATGGAATCGCGCAGTACGTAGAGACGGTCCTCGACCCCACGGCGCTCGCGACCTACGGTGGCCGTTACGTCTTTGCCGGCATCGATCAGTGGCAGATCGCGATGACGACCCGCGCGAACGTCATCTTCACGCCGCACGTGTCGCTGCAGGTCTACCTGCAGCCACTCGTCGCGACCGGTGACTACGTCGGGTTCAAAGAGCTGGCGCGACCGAGGACGCTGGACTTCCTTCAGTACGGACAAGGCGCGAGCACGCTGTCGTTCGATCCGGTCGCGCAGACGTACACCGCGGACCCCGATGGCAACGCGGGCGCCGCGCGTCCCTTCACGTTCGACAATCCCGACTACAACTTCAAGTCGCTGCGGCTCAATGCCGTCTTCAGATGGGAGTTCCGTCCTGGCTCGAACTTCTACGCCGTCTGGACGAGACAGCAGCAGGACAGCAGCGATCCCGGTATCTTCGCCCCCGGCCGCGATGTCAGACGGATGTTCGGCGCGCCCGGCGATGACGTCATCCTCTTCAAGATCGCTTACTGGATCGGCCGGTAAATGGATCAACGCAGGGATCGCACCGATCGCGGAGCTTTTCCACTTTTTCCACTTTCAAGCTACACTCCGTCGTCTGTCGATCATCCAAGGCTCCGGCCGCTCTCAGCATCTCGTTCCCACCGCCGTCAACAGAGTTCTCGCTGAAATCCGAGAGGCCCAGGCGGGCGGCCGGACGGTCGTGTCGCTGATGCGCGGTGAGCCCGACTTCGATACGCCGGCTCATATCGTCGAGGCCGCGGCGCGGGCGATGAAGGCGGGGCGCACGCGGTATCCCGACAATCGCGGTGAGATGCCGCTGCGTGAGGCGGTCGCCGCGAAACTCGCGCGCGACAACGGGATCACGTACGACCCGGGTTCGGAGATTCTCGTCACGACCGGTGCGACGCTGGGCATCTACGTCGCGCTCATGGCGGTCGTGAACGACGGCGATGAAGTCCTGCTGCCCGATCCGATCTACGACGCCTATCGTTCGCCGATTGCGCTTGCCGGTGGCTGTGCCAGGCCGGTGCGATCATCGATCGACGATGGTCGCTTTACGCTGACGGCCGACGCAATCGAGTCGGCGTTGACGTCGAAGTCGCGTGTGCTGCTGCTCAACACGCCGTGGAACCCGGTCGGCACGGTCATGCGCAGGCACGAGTTGGAGGCGATCGCGGATCTTGTGATACGCCGTGGGCTGACGCTCCTCAGCGACGAGATCTACGAAGCGATCACGTACAACGGCTCGACGCATCTGTCTCCAGCCGCGCTCGCGCCCGAGGCCAAGGCGCACACGATCGTCATCAACAGTCTTTCGAAAACGTACGCCATGACCGGCTGGCGTGTCGGCTATTGCGCCGCGCCGGCGCCGATCACGCAGGCGATGTTCCTCCACTTGCAGCAGGCGAGCCGTGGGCCGGCGACGTTCATTCAGGATGCCGCGGCCGTGGCGCTTACCGGTCCACAGGATGCCGTCGCGGACATGCGGACCGAGTACGCGGGGCGTCGTCAACGCGTGCTCGCCGCGCTCGCGTCGGTGCGCCGCGTGCGAGTGCTGGCGCCAGAGGGCGGCTTTTTCGCGATGGTCGACGCACGCGACACCGGCGTCCTGTCCGACGAGATCAGAAAGCGATTGCTGCTCGACGCCGGCGTCGCCGTCATTCATGGCGCCGCGTACGGGCCTGGCGGCGAAGGCACGCTGCGGGTGTCGTTCGCCAGCGGGGGTGAGACGCTGACGCGTGGGCTCGATCGACTTCGCGAGGGACTCGGCGCGCTATGACGGTCGCGCAGGCGGATCCGGCGTCACAGACGGGCGCCGACGTTCGCCATGTCGACATCGCCGCGCTCGAGCGAGCGATCGCCGCCGAACTCGAGGGAGAGGTTCGCTTCGATCGCGTCTCGCGAGCGCTCTACGCGACCGACGCCAGCGTCTACCAGATCGAACCGCTGGGCGTGGTCCTCCCGCGATCGCGCGACGATCTGATCCAGCTCGTTCGCATCTGCTCCAGGTTCCGCTGCCCGATCACGATGCGTGGCGGTGGCACCTCTCAAGCCGGCCAGGCGATCGGTCCGGGGCTCGTCGTCGACGCCTCGAAATATCTTCGGTCGATCATCGAGATCAACGCCGCCGAACGATGGGCGCGCGTCGAGCCGGGCCTCGTCCTCGACGAGTTGAACGCGCACCTCCGCCCGCTTGGATTGCGGTTCGCCCCCGACGTCTCCACCGCCAGTCGCGCCACCCTCGGCGGCATGATGGCCAACAACTCGAGCGGGGCTCGATCGGTGTACTACGGCAAGACGATCGATCACGTCATCGCGCAGGAGGTCGTGCTCTCCGACGGATCGGTCGTCGAGTTCGGCCCGGTCGGTCCGGAAGAGATTCGGGCGAAGTGCGCGGGCAACTCGCTCGAGTCCCGCTGCTACCGCATCGTGCAGGATGTCGCGTCGCGGAATCGTGAAGAGATCGAACGCCGCTTTCCGAAAGTGCTCCGCCGCGTCGGCGGCTACAATCTCGACGAGTTCATCACGGCCGATCGGCCGTTCAACCTCGCGAAGCTGATGGTCGGCTCCGAAGGCACGCTCGGCGTCGTGCTGTCCGCGAGGGTGAATCTCGTGCCGCTGCCCGCCGCCAAGGCGGTGCTCGCGATTCAATTCGCCAGCCTGCTCGAATCGCTCGCCGCCGCCCCGCTGATTCTTCGACACCGTCCATCGGCGGTCGAAGTAATGGACAAGTCGATCCTCGACTACACGCGACAGAGCGCGCTGCTCGAAGGGCTGCGACAGAGCTTCATCGACGGCGATCCGGCATCGCTGTTGTGCGTGGAGTTCTACGCCGACCGGGCAGACGAGCTCCCGCCGCGCCTGCAGGCGCTCGAACGAGATCTTCGCGAACACCACTTCGGGTATCGCTATCACCATGCGCTCGATCCCGCCGCACAGGCGCGCATCTGGAGCCTGCGCGAGGCCGGCCTCGGCCTCTCGATGGCGATGAAAGACGATGCCAAGTCGTTATCGTTCGTGGAGGACACGGCGGTCGCTCCCGAACGCCTGCGCGATTACATCGAGCGCTTCCTCGCCATCGTGGAACGGCACGGGACGACGGCCGGCGTGTACGCCCACGCCTCTGTCGGTTGTCTGCACGTGCGCCCCGTCGTCAACATGAAGACGGAGACGGGAGTGAAACGCTTCGAGGCGATCGCGAACGACATCTCCGATCTCGTGCTCGAGTACGGCGGCGCGCTGTCAGGCGAACATGGTGACGGCCTCGTGCGCAGCCCGTTCATGGAAAAGATGTTCGGACCGGTCCTGTACGAAGCGTTCCGGGCGATCAAGCGCACCTTCGATCCGAACAGCCTGCTCAACCCCGGCAAGATCGTCGATGCGCCGCCGCTCACAGCCAACCTGCGGTTCGGGCCGCGCTACTCTCCAATCCAGCCAACGACCTTTTTCGACTTCGAGAGCGGCGGCCTGGCCGGGGCGGTGGAGATGTGCAGCGGACTCGGCGCCTGCCGCAAGACGCTCGAAGGCACGATGTGTCCGTCGTACATGGCGACACGCGAAGAGCGGCATTCGACCCGCGGGCGCGCCAACATGCTGCGCTTGACGATGGCGGGCCGGCTCAGCGAGGCGGGGCTGGGCGATCGGGGCGTCTACGAGACGCTCGACCTGTGTCTCGAGTGCCGCGCGTGTAAAGCCGAATGCCCGGTCGGTGTCGATGTCGCACGCTTCAAGAGCGAGTTCCTCGCCGACTACTGGCAGCGTCACGGCACCTCGCTCGAGGCTCGCGTTCTTGGGAATGCACATTCGGCGGCCGTCTGGGGCAGCCGCCTGGCACCTGTCTCGAACTGGGTTGCCGGTAGCGCGCCCGCTCGCGTCCTCAACGAGCACATCGTCGGGATCGATCGACGCCGTCGCCTGCCGCGGTTCACGCGCCGCACGCTCGCGCGGCGCGTGCGAAGTCGGTTCAGCCGGGACGCCGCAACCGCACCAGACGTGCTGCTCTTCAACGACACATTCACGAATCACTACGACCCCGAGATTGGCGAGGCCGCGCTCGATGTCTTGGCGGCCGCTGGCGTACGCACTGCGCTCGCGGGCAACCACTGTTGCGGCCGCCCACAGATCTCGAAGGGCCTCCTTGCGAGCGCGCGTGAATTGGTGGAGCGAAATGCGAACGTGTTGTACGCGGACGCCGAGGCTGGACGGCCGATTGTGTTCTGCGAACCAAGCTGCCTCTCGGCGGTGCGCGAGGATGCACCGGCGCTGTTGCGTGGCGAGGCTCGGCGCAAGGCCGAAACCGTCGCCCGTGCCAGCGTCCTCTTCGAGGAATTCGTGGCCGCGCGCGCATCGCGTCTCGCCCTTCGGTCGAGACCGGGCACCATCCTGCTCCACGGCCACTGCCATCAGAAATCGATGGGGCTGGTGGCACCGTCGAAAGCGCTGCTCTCGACCATTCCGAATGCGCAGGTCGTGGATCTCGATGCGGGATGCTGCGGCATGGCCGGCTCGTTCGGGTACGCGAAGACGCACTACGACGTGTCACAGGCGATCGGCGAGCGCAAACTGTTTCCCTCCATTCGAGCGAAGGCGGCACATGCCGTCGTGGTCGCTGCCGGAACGTCGTGCCGGCATCAGATTCACGATTTCACCGGGCAGAGCGCGGTTCACCCTGCGGTCCTGCTGCGCGGATTGATCGAGCCATGAATCTGGCGTGGTTGTCGCTTGGGGCGCTGGTCGTCGCGATGGTGGTGAGCTGCTTCAGCGAGGTCAACGTCGGCGTGCTCGGACTGGCACTGGCGTGGATCGTCGGCGTCTATTTCGGCGGGATGCGGATTGCCGATGTGTTCGGTGGCTTTCCGGTGCAGTTGTTCCTGACGCTGGCCGGTGTCACGCTGCTCTTCACGCAGGCGCAGCTCAATGGCACATTGGATCGCGTCGCGCACGCAGCGGTCCGAGTCTGCCGTGGCAACACCGGCCTCATGCCGATCATGTTCTTCGTACTGGCCGGCCTCATCGCGTCAGCAGGACCGGGCAACGTCGCCACGGCGTCGATGCTCGCACCCATGGCGATGGCGGTTGGGATGCGCGCGTCGATTCCACCGTTCCTCATGGCGATCATGGTGGGCAACGGCGCCCAATCAGGTTCGCTCTCGCCGTTCGCGCCGACCGGCATCATCGTCACGCGTCTGATGAACGGCATCGGGCTCGCTGGCCACGAGTGGCGGACCTACGTGCTCAATCTGATTGCACACGCGATGGTCGCCTTTGCCGGCTACTTCCTGTTCGGCGGATGGCGGCTGTTCAGGAACCGCTTTCAGGGAGGAGATTCAGATACTGACGACACGCGATTCACGGTGCAGCATTGGGTCACGCTGTTCGTGATCGGCTGCGTGCTGGTCGTGGTGCTGGTGTTCAAAGCCGACATCGGCATGGCGGCATTCACCGGCGCCGTCGTGCTGGCTGCGCTGAAAATCGCCGACCACAATCAGTCGATCCGCCGCATGCCCTGGACGCCGATTCTCATGGTCAGCGGCGTGAGCGTGCTGGTCGCACTGCTCGAGAAGACCCGCGGCCTCGATCTCTTTACCGAGCTGCTCGCGAAGATCGCGACACCGGGAACACTGACGGGCGTCATTGCGTTTGTCACCGGCCTCATCTCGGTGTACAGCAGCACATCGGGTGTGGTGCTCCCGACATTCCTCCCGACCGTCCCGGGACTGATCGCGCGACTGGGCGGCGATGCCTACAGCGTCGCATCCTCGATGAACATCGGTGCGCACCTGGTGGACATGTCGCCGCTGTCGACGACGGGGGCGATGTGCCTGGCTGGCATCTCCGATATGTCGCAGGTGCGGCCGACCTACAACAAGCTGCTCGCGTGGGGATTGTCGATGACGATCGTCGGCGCAGTCGGGTGTTATTTCTTTTTCTAATGGACTGGCTGGATCACATCTGTAGCAGGCGCTCCGTTGTCGCGACTGCGAATCCGCGGGCCAACCAACGGGCGGCCCGCTCTAGAAATCGTTGAATACATCCGACTACACGCTAGTTCGAACTGCCCGGCAGCGGATCGCTCAGCTTCATCCGAATCGCGGCAGGGTTCGTGCTGATCATAGAGATCGCTCGCGTGCTGGGAGTGTCGTGCACGCTCATGAGCTGTCGTTCGATCGCCCTGACGGCTCGGAGGATTTCTTCCCGCTGCTCCAGCTTGAGGATCAAGTCCATGTCGCGAGTCCCCGTCCGGCTGCCGCACGATTTGCGACCCACGCGATGACTTCCTTGCGATGGCTGGCGTCGTGCTGGGCCATCATCGACGGCACGTCGCACAGCGAGACACGGCCCACGCCCTCCTGCGTACCCGAACGCAGCCACTGTTCATCGGTCAGTTGCCGCAGGATGGCGACGTTCGTACGACGCACGTATCGAAACAGGTTGAGCGCATCGCCCAGAGGAAGACGGCTGTAGTTTCGCGTTTTCGCGATCACCGCTCCATTGAAGTCAGGCAGTTTTGGCTGGTCCTCGCCGAGGAGACGCTTGATGCGCACCGCGTAGCCTTCGGCCTCGAGATCCGCGAGATGCCAGCAGATTTCCACCGGTGACACGCCATCGGGGCCAGGGCGTGCCGCATCGTCATCCGAGAGCGACCCGAAGCTCACCTCGAGCATATCGGGCATTTCGAGCAGCCCCGCCATCAACGCATCCTGATCACCGCCTCGCATCATCGTGTAACGCATGTGTGACCGTCCTTTCTCCGGCGGGCTTGGGGGGCGCCAGATTATCGCAGATCGAGGGCGCGCAGCATCCGTTTGAGCGCAACCAGGCGATAACTGCGAACGATCAGGTCTTTCACAGATTTCCAGTCGAGGGGACCGTCGGCGCGGAGGCTGACCCACAATCCGCGCCCATACGGCGTCGTGAAAAATTCCTTGCGTCGGAGCAGGCGGGCAACGTCGGTGGGTTCGAGTCGAAACGCGATCGACGGTTGGCCCTTGACCCGTTCGAAGGCGACGAATGTGCGGGTGCCCGCCTTGAAGTTCGGATGCCCCCACGAGGCTGTTTCGCTCGTCTCAGGCAGCGCCAGGCACAGCGTGCGAAGCCTGCGCAATGTGCGTTCGTCGCGACCAGGTGTGAGCATGGGTCACCGCACCGACGGTGACACGGGCTCCCCCGCGCGTGCGCGGGCGGCATGCTGTTCCGCATAGCCTCGCTCGATCGGCCAGACATCGATCACGCGCTCACCCTCGACGACGTAGAACACGTCGTGAAGATTGACGGTGGGATCGGTGTGCGAGGGCACGAGCTGCACGAGACTGCCGACGGCGATCGACGCTGCAGGTGGCAGCGCGATCGTGGCGTGTTCGTCGTTGAGCGCCGTCACCGTGGCGCCGTCGATGCCGTGGACCGACGGAAGCCCGTGATCCTTGGTCATCGCCTTGTGGCCGCAGTCGGCCACACACCGATCAGGCGATGGCCGGCTTACGACCGTACCGAGCACCCAGAACGCCTGCTCGAACGGAACCTGAACCGCTGCATAGTCGGTGTCCATCAACGCATATGAACCGGCTTGTATTTCCGTAATGCCGTCGACGCGGCTGCTGATGTCGTACGTGCCGGTCCCACCCGCCGAGACGATGTCGCACGAGAGCTCCGCTCGTCGCAGCTGCTCGGCCGCGGCGACGAGCGCGCTCATCGCGCCCCGTGCACGGGCCTCGCGCTCGACTCGATCGCGGATCGGCTGTATGTGACCTTCGTATCCCATGACCCCGCGCAACACGACGCCGCCGGTTGCGTCCGCCTGCTGCGCCAGTCGAAGCGCGTCGCCCGGCGCGACACCGCAGCGCCCCTGCCCGACGTCGAGATCGATCAACACGCCGATACGGACGCCTTCGGCACGCGCGGCGGTGGCAAGCCCCTCGAGACCCTCGACCGAATCGATCGCGACGGTCACTGTCGTTCGCCGCTGTAACGCGGCAACTCGAGCCCACTTCGATGTTCCGACGATCTCGTTCGCGATCAGCACATCGTGACAGAACGGCGCCACGATCTCTGCTTCGTCGACGGTCGCGCACGTGAGCCCGCTGCACGATCCGGCGGCGAGCTGGCGGCGCGCGATCTCGGGAGTCTTGTGGGCCTTGAAGTGCGGACGGAGCCGGCACCGGCCGGTGCTGAAGAATCGCGCCATGCGCGCAATGTTGCGATCGAGCGCCGCGGCATCGACGATGAGCGCCGGCGTCGGGATGTCGTCACGCACGCGCGGACGAGCGGCGGCCTGGCCGCGTTCGCTAGGCACCTTCCTCTTCCTCGACCCGCCGCGCCGGCATGATGCCGAACGCGCGCATCTTGCGATACAGATTGCTGCGTTCGACGCCGAGCACTTCCGCGGTACGCGACATGTTGCCCTGCTGCGCCGCGAGCGCCCGAAGAATGTACTGCTTCTCGAACTCGTCCCTGGCGTCGTGCAGCGGCGTCAAGATCGCCGGCTTCGCCGTCGTCAACGCCGCGGTCGAGCGCGGACCGCTCGATTCGAGAAACAGGAGATCGCGCGACGACACGCGATCGCCCGGCACCATGATCATCAACCGCTCGACGAGATTGCGCAGCTCGCGGACGTTGCCCGGCCACGCGTAGCGCTGCAGCGTGAGCACCGCATCGGAGTCGAACACTTTCGGCCGTCGTCCGTATTCGCGGGCGAGCATCGCCATGAAGTGATCGGCGAGCAGCGGCACATCCTCGACGCGCTCGCGCAGCGGCGGTACGAAGATCGGAACGACGTTGAGTCTGAAGTAGAGATCCTCACGGAATCGTCCGGTGCGGATCTCCGAGGGCAGATCCTTGTTGGTCGCGGCCAGGACCCTGGCGTCGACGCGAATCCGCGTCGATCCACCGACGGCCTCCATCACCTGCTCCTGGAGCACGCGCAGGACTTTGGCCTGTGTCTTCAGGCTCATGTCCCCGATCTCGTCGAGGAAGATCGTGCCGCCGTGTGCCATCTCGAACTTGCCGCGCCGATCGGCGACTGCGCCCGTGAAGGCGCCGCGCACGTGGCCGAAGAGCTCGCTCTCGATCAGCTCCTCGGGAATCGCAGCGCAGTTGACCTCGACGAAGGGGGCCGTGCGACGACGACTCAACGCGTGGATGTTGCGGGCGACCAGCTCCTTGCCGGTGCCGTTCTCGCCGAAGATGAGCACGCGACCGTTGGTCGGCGCGGCCATGGCGACCTGCTCGCGCAGGCGCGCCATGCCGTAGCTCTCGCCGATCATCACGTGCTGTGCATCGACCCGGGCACGCAGCTCGAGGTTCTCGGCCTCGAGATGCCGCTGCCGCAGCGCATTGCGCACCACCAGCACCGTCTTCTCCAGCGAGAGCGGCTTCTCCACGAAGTCGAATGCGCCCATCTTGATGGCGCGCACGGCGGACTCGACGTTGCCGTGACCGGAGATGATCACGACCTGCGCATCGTTCTGCCGCTCACGCATCCGGGCGAGCGTCGCGAGCCCGTCCATCCCCGGCAACCAGATGTCGAGGACGACGACGTCGTAGACCTGAGTGGCGAGCCGCTCGAGACAGGCCTCGCCGGTCTCGGCGGAGTCGACGTCGTACCCCTCGTCTCGAAGCACCCCGGTCAACGAGCTGCGGACGCCGGGCTCGTCGTCGACGATCAGAATCGATGGCATACGTAGGGGGCACTCCCTGGCTCGCCGAAGCTGCAGAACAGCGAAGGCGGCAGGCGGCCCGAATCAGACATGTTCAACACGGTAGTTCGATCACGAACCGCGCACCATGCGGCGGATTGTCAGTGACCTCGATCCCGCCTCCGTGCTCGGAGACGATACGCCGCACAATCGCCAGACCGAGTCCGCTGCCGCGCTGCTTGGTCGAATAGTGTGGCAGAAAGAGCTTCTCGCGTCCTGCGGCGGGAATGCCAGGCCCATCGTCAGCGACCACGACGCGCACGGTTCTGCGCACCGCATCGTGATGGGTCTCGAGATCGAGCGTGCCCCGGCGGTCCATGGCTTCGATCGCGTTGTCGATCAGATTGATGATCACCCGCCGGATCTGCTCGGGATCGAGCGCCACCTGCGGCAGCTCGCTCGCGAAGCGCCGGCGGAACACCACCTCTGGACACACGCCCTGATACAAGACGAGCACGTCGTCGAGCAGGGCATGGAGCCGCGTCGGCACGGCGCGCGGCGCCGGCATGCGGGCGAACTGCGAGAACTCGTCGACCAGCCCTTTGAGCGATTCGACCTCGCCGACGATCGTCGTCGTGCATTCGTCGACCAGGCTCCGCATCGGCGGAGGAGCCTGCGAGAAGTGGCGGCGCAGGCGCTCCGCGCACAGCTGAATCGGCGTCAGCGGGTTCTTGATTTCGTGAGCCAGCCGTCGCGCGACCTCGCGCCACGCCGCCACGCGCTGCGCCCGCACGAGCGGCGACACGTCGTCGAGCACGATCACCAGCCCGTCGCTCCCGCCATCGTCGCGGCGAAGCCGGGTGGCCATCACCGCCAGGTGGACTTCGCGCCCCTCCCGCGTAATCGACACGTCCTGCGGGCGCCGGTCCTCGCGATTGCGGGATGCGTCGTCGATGGCGAGCGCGAGCGGCTTCAACTCCTGCGACCCGAACACCGCGGCCGCCGGCTGCCCGAGCACGTGCGCATCGATCCCGAGCAGGCGCGATGCGGCGGCATTCCAGGTGCGAACGCTGCCACCGGCATCCATCGAGATCACGCCGGTCCCGAGCCGATCGAGAATCGTTTCGACGTATCGACGCCGACCTTCGACGTCCTGGTGCTTCCGTTCGAGCTCGACGGCTGATTGTTCGAGACGGCGGCGACTGGCCGAGACTTCACCGGCCATCCGGTTGAACGCGTCGATGAGCGAGCCGAACTCGTCGCCGGTCTCCACCTCCACCCGGTGATCGAGGCGGCCCGCGCCGATCTCGTCAGCCGCCACCGCCAGCATCTGCACCGGCCGCGTGATGCGCTTGGCGAGATAGAGGCCCATCCACGTCGCCCCGACGAGGATCATCAGCGTGAGCATCAGGAAGAACGAGAGATAGACGCCCGCGATCGGCTGTTTCAGGACGCGCAGCTGCTGATAGGCCTCGTACGCCGCAGTCATGCCGCGCGCGCGCTCGGCAAACTGATCCGTCAGGTACCGGCTCGCCACCACCACCGCCGAGACCGTTCCGTTCGGCGTGACGCGAACCGGCATCGCCGTGCGAATGAGATCGCCCCCGCCCGATACCTGCTCGACGATGCGGTTCTCCGTGCCGCTCGATGCCGTACGTTCAGCCAGACGATCGGCCGAGGAACGCGAGTACTGTCGGGGAATCAACGGCGCCGCGACATCGACGAACGGCGTGACCTGAAGCTGTCCTCGATTCGGGCGGACGCGATACACCTCGACGAGATCGATGCGCTCCTGGAGCACGTCCGGCGCCACCAGATCGCGGACATCCGACGGGCTCGCCGAGGCCAGATCCATCCGGGCGAGCGCACGCGCGAAGCGCTGCGTCTGCGCGGTCACGAGCCGCTGCTGCTGTGCGTAGTAATCGCCGGCGATGCCGTTGGCCGACGAGAGCACCTCGTTGAGATCGGCGTTGAACCAGCGATCGACGTTGTTGCGAATCAGCTCGCTCCCAATCAGCAGTACGAGCACCGTGGGAATCAACGTCATCCCGAGCAGCACGGTCACGAGCGTGAAACGGAAACGCGCAAACGGGAGCGCGCGGCGACGCTCCACGATCAGCTTGATGATGTTGCGCGCGAGCACGAACGTCAGCGCCACGAGAATCGTGAAGTTGGTCGCCGACAGCGCGTAGAGGACGACATCGGCAAGAAAGTCCGGCGCGAGCGTCGTCGATCGGCTGCCGAGCGCGAGCAGGCCGATGAGCGCCACCAGAAGGGCGAGAATGCCAGTCAGCAGCAGCGGCGTGTTGTCGAGAAACGGCTTGCGTCCCTGCGGCGCGGAGCTTCGCCGCGGCGGCGGCGCCGCCGGTGTGGCCGGCGTTGGAGACTGGCGAAGGGTCGCGACCGGCGTTACTCCTTCGAGTTGAGCAGGTCTTTCAACTCACTCATGAACTCGCTGATGTCACGGAAGTGACGATACACGGAGGCAAAGCGCACGTAGGCGACCTTGTCGAGACGCTTGAGCTCGTCCATCACCAGCTCGCCGACTTCGTTCGTCGCCATCTCTTTCTCGGGACGTTCCTGCAGCGTCGCTTCGACCTTGTCGGCCACGCCCTCGATGGCTGCGATGCTGACGGGCCGCTTCTCACACGCCTTCAACAAGCCGGCAATGAGCTTCTGTCGCTCGAATCGCTCGCGCGTGCCGTCCTTCTTGATCACCATGTACGGGATCTCGTCGATCCGCTCGTAGCTGGTGAATCGTCGTCCACAGCCAAGACACTCGCGCCGTCGACGGATGACCTCGCCTTCCTTGCTCTCGCGCGAGTCGACCACCTTGTCGCCGAGATGTGCGCAGAACGGGCACTTCATTGGAGGTGCGACGTCTCTGACGCGCGTGGCAGCGGCGGTTGGTTCACGTCATACGACCCTTCCGGCGTCTGCTCCTCTCGTGCCGCACCGGCAAGGTTCTTCAGGCGCGCCACGCTCAGGCCATCCTGCACCATGACCAGTAGCCCGAGCACGACGACCGGCACGAACGAGATCGCGTGTGTGACGATCGCGCCCGCGACCGCCTGATCGTTCTGCGCGCCGAAGAAATGCGTCACGCCCCACTGATACGCGGCATGATAGCTGCCAACCCCGCCCGGCGTGGGAACCGCGACGCCGATCACGAGGAGCGCCTGCAGGAGGAACGTCCCCTCGAACGGCATCGGAACCCCGAACGCGATCGTGACGGCCCACGTTTCTCCCGCAATCGCCAGCCACACGGCGAACGACCACAGGATCGCCATCACCATGGCCCGCGGCTCACGCGCCGCGGCAAACCCGCCGCTGAACACCGCGACCACTTCCTCGATCCGGTGGGACACCCGCCCGGGCAGCACACGGGCGGCCATGCCGACCAGCGCGCCGATTCGCTCGGGGTGCGTCGCCAGAACCCACATCAGCGCGAGGAGCACCATCGCGACGACCGAGGCGATCACGGCAGACACCTCGACTGGACGAAAGAAGACAGCCGGCAGCGCGCCGACTCCGGAGAAGCCCCAGACGTAGAGCGCCAGCAGCGCGAGCACGGCGATCAGATCGAGCACACGCTCCATCACGACGGTTGCAAACGTCGCCGAGGTCGGCAGGCCTTCCGTGCGCGCCAGCAGATAGGGTCGAATGACATCGCCGATGCGCGCAGGTAGAACAGCAAGCGCGGCGAATCCGAGCACCGTGGTCCGAAGCACCGTCCGGAAGCGCGTGGGACCGATCGGCTCCAGCAGGTACTGCCACCGGATCGCGCGGGCCCAGTAGGTCGCGAGCACGAACCCGAACGACAACACGAGCAGATCGCCGCGTGCCTGACGCACGTGCCTCCACACATCAGCCACGTTGGCGTTCTTCAGAAACCAGGCGAGCAAGCCGAATGTGAGAAGCGTGACGATGGCGGTGCGTAGTCGCATGAGGGAACCCACAATATATCAGGCTCTTCCGGGTCAAAGGCCGGTGCTGTTGCGTACGGTTGCGGACGTTTTGTCACACCGGTAAGATCGCGGCGTCCTTGACCGGCGCCCCGCTCGGAGGTCACCCGAGGGTCGAGAGGCAGGAACACCACGTTGCCGCTTGCAGCTCCCCTGATCGACACACGGCTGGACGGTCTTGCGCCGCATCGACACGGCAAGGTGCGGGACATCTTCGATCTCGGCGACTCGCTGCTGCTGGTCGCCACCGACCGCATTTCCGCATTCGACTACGTGCTCGGATCAGGCATCCCAGATAAGGGCAAGGTGCTCACGCAGCTGTCTGCGTTCTGGTTCGCGCGCACCACGTCAATCGTTCCGAATCACGTGCTCAGCGTCGACGTGCGGACGTATCCGCAGGGCCTCGACCGGCACGCGGACATGCTCGCCGGGCGCTCGATGCTCGTAAAAAAGACGACGCCGGTGCCGATCGAATGTGTCGCGCGCGGCTACCTGTCGGGGTCGGGCTGGAAGGAATACTCGGCCGGCGGTACCGTCTGCGGGATCGTGCTGCCGCCCGGCCTTCGCGAATCCGATCGTCTCCCCTCGCCGATTTTCACACCGGCGACCAAGGCCGAGAGCGGCCACGACATCAACATCAGCGAAGCGGACGCCGGGCAACTCGTGGGACCGGCGCTCATCGAGCGTCTGAAGGCGCTGACGCTGGCGCTCTACGATCACGGTGTTCGACACGCCGACTCGTGCGGCATCATCCTCGCCGACACGAAGTTCGAGTTCGGCCTCACCGCGGAGCACGAGATCATCCTGATCGATGAAGTGATGACGCCCGACTCGTCGAGGTACTGGCCCAAGGACCAGTACTCGCCCGGCGGGGCGCAACCAAGCTTCGACAAGCAGTACGTGCGCGACTACCTCGAACAGATCCACTGGAACAAACAGCCGCCGGTGCCCGAACTTCCGGAATCTGTCATTGCTCGCACGCGTGAGAAGTACCTCGACGCGTTCAGACGCCTGACGGGAAAGGATCTGAACTAGTGGCGCTGAAGGAACAGCTCGACCGGCTCGTCGACGAGATGGTCAGCCGCGGCGTGCGCTATGAGGACGCCGCCCGCGAGTTCGAGAAGAAGTTCATTTCACACGTGCTGGTCAAGGCCGGCGGCAATCTCTGCGCCGCGGCCGACCAACTCGGCATGCATCGCAACACCCTGAGCCGCAAGATCGCCGAGTATCACCTGCGGCGTTCTGCCTCTTGACACGGTTTTTTTCGTCCCTCTACAATTAGCAGTTGCACAGGCTGAGTGCCAGCACTCACGGCCTGGGCGTGCGAATTCCCGAAGGAAACCCAGGGGCCCCCGCCCCGCTACTACCAGACACTCTGGAGTTGAGAAGACATGAAAGTCAGACCGCTACACGACCGCATCATCGTTCAGCGCATCGAGGAAGGCGAGCAGAAGATCGGCGGAATCATCATCCCCGACTCTGCCAAAGAGAAGCCGCAGCAGGGCAAGGTCATTGCCGTAGGCCAGGGCAAAGTCAAAGACGACGGCAAGCGCCAGCCTCTCGACGTTCAGGACGGTGACACGATCCTTTTCGGCAAATACTCGGGCCAGGAGATCAAGATTGACGGCGAGGACTACCTCATCATGCGTGAAGAGGAAGTGCTCGCGGTACTCGCCGCCAAGTAGAGGGGGTCTGCAGACCCCGGAAGAGGCGGCGGAGTCGTTCGACCCCGCGGCCGGTTTTTACGCGCGGATGCAAGGCCGCGCGACGGATGGAGTGATTAGGAGATGGCAAAACAGATCATTTACGGCGAGCAGTCGCGGCAGGCAATTCTCCGTGGCGTCAACGCGCTCGCCGACGCAGTCAAGGTGACCCTCGGCCCCAAAGGGCGCAACGTCGTCCTCGACAAGAAGTTCGGCTCCCCCACCATCACCAAGGACGGCGTGACGGTGGCCAAGGAGATCGACCTCAAGGATCCGCTCGAGAACATGGGCGCGCAGATGGTGCGCGAGGTGGCCAGCAAGACGTCGGACACCGCCGGTGACGGCACGACGACGGCGACGGTGCTCGCCCAGGCGATCTATCGCGAAGGCGCGCGGAACGTCGTCGCCGGCGCCAACCCGATGGAAATCAAGCGCGGCATCGAGAAGGCCGTCGAGGTCGTGGTCGACGAAATCAAGAAGATGTCGCGTCCGGTGTCGGGCAACATGGTCGCCCAGGTCGGAACGATCTCGGCGAACAGCGACGCGACGATCGGCAAGATCATCGCGGAAGCGATGGACAAGGTCGGCAAGGACGGCGTGATCACGGTCGAAGAGGCCAAGACGCTCGAGACCTCGCTCGACGTCGTCGAAGGCATGCAGTTCGATCGCGGTTACCTGTCGGCGTACTTCGTGACCGACGCGGAGCGCATGGAAGTGGTCCTCGAGAACCCGGTCATCCTGATCCACGAGAAGAAGATCTCGTCGATGAAGGACCTGCTGCCGGTGCTCGAGCAGGTGGCCCGTCTGGGACGCCCGCTGCTGATTATCGCGGAGGACATCGAGGGCGAAGCGTTGGCGACGCTGGTCGTCAACAAGCTGCGCGGCACGCTGCAGGCCGCCGCGGTCAAGGCGCCCGGCTTCGGCGATCGCCGCAAGGCGATGCTCGAAGACATCGCGATCCTCACCGGCGGCCGTGCGATTACCGAGGACCTCGGCATCAAGCTCGAGAGCATCAAGCTCGATGATCTCGGCAAGGCCAAGAAGGTCACGATCGACAAGGACAACACCACGATCGTCGAGGGCGCCGGCAGCTCGAACGCGATCGAGGGCCGCGTGAAGCAGATTCGCGCGCAGATCGAGGACACCACCTCCGACTACGATCGCGAGAAGCTGCAGGAGCGGCTCGCGAAGCTGGTCGGCGGCGTCGCCGTCATCAAGGTCGGTGCGGCCACCGAGACCGAGATGAAGGAGAAGAAGGCGCGCGTCGAGGACGCGATGCATGCGACCAAGGCGGCGGTCGAGGAAGGCATCGTGCCCGGCGGCGGCGTTGCGCTGGTCCGCTCGAGCAAGGCGCTCGAGAAGATGAAGCTCGACGGCGATCAGGCCGTCGGTCTCGCGATCATCAGGCGCGCGATCGAAGAGCCGATGCGGTGGATCGCCCAGAACGCGGGGCAGGAAGGCTCGATCATCGTCTCCAAGGTCAAGGAGATGAAGAACGACGAGGGCTTCAACGCGGCGACCGAGACTTACGAGGATCTGGTCAAGGCCGGCGTGATCGACCCCGCCAAAGTGGTTCGCAACGCACTGCAGAACGCGTCGTCAATTGCGTCGCTGCTGCTCACGACCGAGGCGCTCGTCTCCGAGATTCCCGAGGAGAAGAAAGAGGCCGCGGGTGGACATGCCCACGGTGGACCCGGGGGCATGGGCGGGATGTACTGACCTCTGTCGGTCGAACGTCAAAGGTCAAAGGTGGGGCGGGCTTCTTCGGAGGCCCGCCCCTTTTTTTTGCGCTGTCGGTTTTATCTCAGGGTAAACGTCAGCTCGATCGTGACGAGCACCGCGACCGGTTCGCCGAACCGGGTGCCGGGTTTGAACCTCCACTGCTTCGCGGCCTTGATCGCTTCCTGATCGAGGCCGAAGGTGGAATCGAGTGACCGGACGATCTCGACGGAACCGACTTCGCCACTGGGCAGGACGACGCATTCCAGGAGGACGGTGCCCTGCACCTTCGCTCGCATCGCGTCGGCGGTGTACTGCGGTTTGACCTCTTTGACCGGCTGCGGCAGGTTCACACCATTGCCCGGGCGATACGCACCGCCCCCGATGCCGCCACCGAAGCCAGGCCCGAGGCCCGAGCCGGTTCCGGGACCAGCGCCGCTCCCCGTACCAGAACCGGTCGAAGCCGACTCCGTCTTCGATTCGATCGCACCTGGAGAGGTCACGGGCGCCGCGGCAAGCGGCACGGCCGGAATGTTCAACGCCTCGACGGGGGGTGGTTCTTTTTTGATCTCCGGCGTCGGCTTGGGCTGGGTGGGGACTGAAATCTTCTGCGGTTTTTCAGTTTTGACCTCGGCCTTCTTCGGCGGGTCAGGCAGCTTGTTGCCGCCGCCTCCGCCGCCACCGGGGCCCGGGTCGGAGAGCCAGATGATCTTGTCTGACAGCTGATCCGGGAGAATCGCCTGATACGCGCGTTTCGGCAGCAACGCCGCGATCAGAAGAAGGAGCCCAATCGCGACGGCATGCATGACCAGACCCGCGCCCATCATGCTGCGGACGCGGTTCGTGGGCTGCTCGAAAACGCCGAGAACCGTAATCGGATCGTCCGGGCGGAGACTGAGAGACGAGGACGTGGGTGCCGGCTGTCGTTGCTGTCCGCGCTGGGTCGTCGTCGCCATGGTCAGATAATCGGACGATTCGGGGTGAATCTATTGTCCACCGCAGAACCGGCGGCCGCAAGGGTGCAAAACAAGTGCCTCAGGCTCGGGCGGATCCTGTATTCGCTCGCCTTCTTTAGGACGCCATCGGGACAGATTTCGGCCTGTGCAAGGGACACACCCGGTGACCTCATCTACTCTGCCGTGTACCCGTCACGGGCTCGAACCCGAACGCCAGCAGCCTGATTCCTCACTGTAACCGTGAGCGAGCGCCATTCACGGGTGCCTTTGGCGAGGGGCCTCGCCGGCGTGTAACCGATCAGGTACTGATAGCGAATCTCCCGCGCGATCGTGCTCAACGTCATATCGAGCTCTTTCGCGTCCTTGAGCTGAAACGATCGCCCACCGGTCAGCGTCGCGAGTTCCGCGGCCAGTGGTGGGCGGTTCTTCCCGAGCGTGATCGGATAGATCAGCGCATGGCTCCGCCTGGCCCGATCGATCACGTCCGAGGCGGTCGCATGGCTGTACCGATCGGTGCCGTCGGAGAACACGATGAGCGCCTGACGCCCCAACTCACCTTCGAGACGGTCGAGCGTCAGCAGGATCGTGTCATGCAGTGCGGTGCTGCTCCACGGATCGAGCGCAGCAATCGCCTGGGCCTGGACTGCGCGATCAGTCGACATCGGCGCGATGATCTCGGCCTCGTCGCTGATGGCCACGACCATCGATCGATCCGCCGGCCGGAGCTGCCGGAGGAATCCCTGCGATGCCAGCTTCGCGAGCCGAAGCGGCTCCCCTGCCATGCTGAAGCTGCGGTCGACCCCGAGGACGACGGTCGCGGGAAACTCTCCTGCCGTGAACGTGGAGATGGTCTGTTTCTGCCCGTTCTCGTAGATCTCGAAATCCGACTGTGTCAGTCCCATGACCAGGCCGCCGCGAGCGTCGGTCACGGTCGCATAGACTTCCACGAGCTGCACGCCGGTGGAGAACTGCGCCTGTCCCTGGGCAGATACGCCGTTTTCTAAAGAAAAATTAAGGATTGGCGCGCTCAACACGAGGGCCAGGACGCCCGCACCCGCGTGGTACAATTGCCGCGGAAGGTGTGACATGGGAAACTTAGGCATTCCCGAGCTGCTCATCATTCTCGCCATCATCATCCTGATTTTCGGCGCGAACCGCCTGCCGGAGATCGGGCGCGGGATCGGGAAGGGCATCCGGAACTTCAAAGACGCCACCAAAGAAGGCGCAGGGCCTGAAAAGTCCTAGGGCTGAGAAGTCCTAGCGTCGACGCCGTCCCTGCTTTTTCGCGAGGCGCTCACGCCTCCCGGGACGCGTCGCCGGCCGCCGCTCCTTCTTCGGCGCCACTTTGCTTCGGTGCGGTCCGCGCGCGTGCTCGTCGCGCCGAACCGCGTCGAGGATCTCGACCAGCCCGAGATCGACCTGCCGTCGCTCCATATCCACTCTGACGACCTGCACACGCACGCGGTCTCCCAGCCGATACACCTTCTTGGTGTTCTCCCCTTTGAGCACGTGCTGCTGTTCGACGAATCGGTAGTAGTCATCGCCCATGCTGGAGATGTGCACCAGCCCCTCGACGTAGTGATCGACGAGCTCGATGAACAGCCCGAACGCGGCGACGCCGGTCACGTAGCCGTCGTATTCATCTCCCACTTTGTCCGCCATGAAGCGGACCTTCTTCCACTGTAGCAACTCGCGCTCGGCGTCGTCTGCACGTCGCTCCATCTCCGAGGCATGACGGGCCGCTTCGGGCAGCTCGTCAGCGAGCTCCTCGCGTCGCGCTGCGCTCATCGTCGTGTGGCGCGATTCGCGGAGCATCCGGTGCACGACGAGGTCGGGATAGCGGCGGATGGGCGACGTGAAGTGCGTGTAGTGCTCCGCGGCGAGACCGAAATGTCCGAGGCTCGCCGCGTCGTATCTCGCCTTCTGCATCGTCCGCAGCATGAGCACCGCGATCGGACGTTCCTCGGGTTTGTTGCGAATGCGATCGATCAGCTTCTGGAAGTCCTTCGGCGAGGGGGCGCGGCCTTCGGCCCCGAGGCCGTAGCCGAGCGTCGCGATGAAGGCCTCGAAGTCCTGGACCTTCTTCGCATCCGGCGCTTCGTGCACGCGGTGCAGCGCTGGCACGCGGTGCGCGACCAGATGCGCGGCGACCGTCTCGTTGGCGAGCAGCATGAACTCTTCGATGAGCCGGTGCGCGACGTTGCGCTCCAGTGCGACGATGTCTTCAATCTGGCCCAGCTCTGACAGGATGACTTCGGCTTCAGGGAGATCGAAGTCGATCGATCCTCGTCTGCGTCGTCGTTGATTCAGGATCTCGAAGAGCTCCCGCATCAGCTGGAACTTCGGCACCAGATCGCGATACTGGTCCATCACCCCAGGGTCGCGATCGGTGAGGATTGCATTCACCGCCGTGTACGTCATGCGCGCATTGCTGTTGATGACGCCGTCGTGCATCTCGTAGCGGACAACCGTGCCGCGGCCGTCGACTTCCATCAGGCACGACTGGACGAGTCGATCGACGTGGGGATTGAGACTGCACAGCCCCGTCGCCAGCTCGGAGGGAAACATGTGGACTGCGCGCTCGGTGAAGTAGACCGACGTGCCGCGGTCGTAGGCTTCCTCATCGAGCGGGCTGCCCTCTTTCACATAGTGCGAGACATCGGCGATGTGCACGCCGAGCCAGTAATGTCCGTTCGGGAGACGCTCAATCGTGATCGCATCATCGAAATCGCGGGCATGCTCGCCGTCGATCGTCACCGTTGTCACGCCGCGAAAATCGGTGCGCCCGCGAATGTCGCGATCCTTCACGACCGTGCCGAGTCGGCGGGCCTCATCGACGGCGTCCTCCGAGTGTTCGTCGGGGATATGAAATTTGCGGATGATGATCTCGGTGTCGACGCCCGGCTCGTCGATGC
>Ga0126377_10000265_pt1 | contig 30680 bp, 22 predicted proteins | sample PanSoiMetPlot_22_FD_92647 | JGI IMG/M metagenome (GOLD analysis project Ga0126377, IMG submission 92647) | Tropical forest soil microbial communities from Panama - MetaG Plot_22 | ecosystem: Environmental > Terrestrial > Soil > Tropical forest > Bulk soil | place: Panama | collected 2016-02-17 | reverse complement strand
TGGTCCACCGCAATGTCATACATAACCGTGAGCATCTGGCCAGTATTCTGTGGGGCGACAATACGGCCTCACAGTCCAAGAAGTACCTGCGCCAGGTTTTGTGGCAACTTCACTCCTCCTGCGAAAGCTCTCTCGGGGAAGCCCATAGCCGTTTGCTATTAATCAGTCCGGATTCAATTCAGATCAACCCAGAGATCGATCTCTGGACGGACATCGCAAGCTTCGAGCAGGCATTCGCCTGTCTGCGAGGCAAGCCGGAATTGGGCGAGGAATGCATGAGTTCCTTGCGTAGCGCCGCGCAAATCTACCGCGGTGATTTACTGGAAGGCCTGTATCAGGACTGGTGCCTTATTGAACGTGAGCGTCTTCAGAACATGTATCTGATTATACTCGACAGGCTCATCGGGTATTGCGAGACGGCTGGGGATTATGAAGTAGGGATTGATTATTGTTCGCGTATTTTACAAATCGATCCCGCGCGCGAGCGAACCCATCAACAGATGATGCGGCTCTATTACTTCTCAGGCGATCGCACCGCCGCGCTTCGACAGTTTGATCGCTGCCTCGAGGCGCTGAAGAAAGAGCTTGATGTAAGGCCGACCAGGAGCACGCTCGCGCTTTGCGAACAAATTCGCGCGGATCAATTAGATTTTATGCCAGTCGCTCCGTCTCAGCCGGTCGATGTTTCTTCGGCCTCGCTGCCGGATGTTCTCGGCCGTCTCAAACAATTTCAGCGCAAGCTTGCCGACCTGCAGTCGTCATTGCAACGAGAAATCCAAATTGTCGAACAGCTCTCCACTCAGACTATAGATCGGGACTAGCGTTCAACCCTCCCGAAAGTTTTTTTTCCAAGAGACGCCTCAACTGACGCCTCGACAGACGCCTCGATAGACAGCCGGGTGTTATGGTGCGCAACGGAGCTGAATTTTATTGACCAGACGGCTCAGTCTCTCTCTTGGGAGGATTTTGTGGATGAGCCTCGTAACCAGTTGACTGAATTCAACACGCATTCTTTCGTCATCAAGCTTTGGTTTGATGACGCGGATAGAGCGTCCGAATGGGAAGCCTGGCGTGGTTATATCACGCATGTCTCGAGCGGAACTCGGCTTTACCTCAAAAATCTCGGCGACATCCTGAGTTTCATCGAACCTTATCTTGCGGCTTGGGGAATCGTGAAGCCGCCGCGCCGGGGGATCGGCAGATGGTTGAAACTGTGGAAGAGATGAACGGAAAAGAAGCGCTGAGCGCGGAAGAATCGCCAGCATTAGCCGAGTTGTTTACGGCTTTGCGGCGGCTGGATCAGCTGCTTGAAAGAGCTGTCGTAGCGGCTAATGAAGCGTTCGGGCCCGAGTCCCGGTTAGATCGCTTCCGCGGTTTGCATATAAGTCCTGAAGAGGTCGAGAGATTACTGGCGCGTGATCCGGCCGCGCCTACTTTTCACATTTACGAACCGGGGGCGGAAAGATCATTTTCGAACGAAGAAACATCGCTATTGGCCTGGCTTGCGGATTCCTACGGCCTCTCGCAATTCGATCTTGATTTGCTGATGGTGGCGCTCGCTCCTGAGCTGGACCTGCGCTATGAGCGGCTTTATGCGTATCTGCAGGATGACGTGTCGCGCCGGCGTCCGAGCGTCGATCTCGCGCTCAATCTTCTCTGTCCCACGGCGGGAATAAAGATCAGGCGGCGGGCGCATCTGGCGCCGGATGCGCCGCTCATTCGGCGCGGGTTGATCCATCTTTTGCCGGATGCAAATCGACCTGACTCGCCCCTTCTGGCTCATTACCTCAAAGTGGATGAACAGATCGCTCGCTGGTTGCTGGATGAGCGGAGTCTGGACGGCCGGTTGATATCTTTTAGTGATTTTGTAATCCCAGGAATTTCACTCGGCGACCTGCCGCTGAATACCGAAGTCGAACAGACGCTCGGATCATTGATCAATCGGGCCGATAGCTATTGCCGCGCGATGCTCATCTATCTGCAAGGGCCTCACGGAGCCGGCCAGTGTCAGATCGCCGAAGCGATGGCAAACGAGACCGGTCTGTTTTTGCTCGCCGCCGACCTGTCGCGCGCGATCAATACGACGGCGGCGGATTTCGATCACCGGATCAAACTGCTCTTTCGCGAAGCATATTTGCAGAACGCGCTGCTTTTCCTTGACGGCGTTGATGCGTTGAACGGCGCCGATCACGCGCTTCAGCGTCAAAGCCTGCTGGAATACCTGGCGGAGACATTTGTCATCACGCTCCTGAGCGGCTGCCGGACGTGGGAATCATTCAGTCATGACAGCCAGAGCGCCGGGAGCGAACCGCTCGGCGTCATGACAGTCCGAATCCCATCTCCTGATTTCGAACAACGCCGAAATTGTTGGCGGTCGAAGCTGAGCGCGGCGGATATCGAGCTTGATGAAGAAGAGCTTGCCGCCTTGTCCGGCCGATTCCGTTTGACTCCTGACCGGATCGCCGATGCAGTCACGGCCGCGCGCAATCGTTACGATTGGACTGACGCCTCGGTCCAGGCGGAGATGTCTACCACATCCGATGAGCGGGCGGAGATCGATTGGTTTACGAGGCTGCAAACAGCAGCCCGTCAGCAATCGAGTCAGGACTTAATGTCTCTGGCCCTGAAGATCGAGCCGCACTACTCTTGGAGCGACATCGTGCTGCCTGAAGACACGTTCAGGCAGTTGCGGGAAATCTGCTCGCGCGTGGCCAACAGCCACGAAGTGCTCGGCAAGTGGGGGTTCGGAAAGAAGCTCTCACACGGCAAAGGCGTCAGCGTCCTGTTTGCCGGGCCTTCGGGCACGGGCAAGACCATGGCCGCCGACATCATCGCCAACGAACTCGGGCTCGACCTTTACAAGATCGACCTCGCCGGAGTGGTCAGCAAATACATCGGGGAGACGGAAAAGAACCTCGACCGCATCTTCACCGCCGCCGAGAACGCCAACGCGATATTTTTCTTCGACGAAGCCGATGCGCTCTTCGGCAAACGCTCAGAAGTGCATGACTCTCACGACCGCTACGCCAACATCGAGATATCTTATCTGCTGCAAAAGATGGAGCAGTACGAAGGCGTCGCGATCCTGGCCACCAACCTGCGCCAGAACCTGGATGACGCCTTTGTGCGGCGGTTGGCATTCATGGTGCATTTCCCATTTCCGGATGAAGCCCACCGGAGGCAAATCTGGAAAGGCGCCTGGCCGGCTGCGCTCCCACTCGCGTCCGATGTTGACATCGTGTTTCTAGCGAATCAGTTCAAGCTCAGTGGAGGCAATATCAAGAATATTGCGCTGGCGGCGGCATTTCTGGCGGCCTCCAATGGCAGCGTCGTAACTATGGATCACATTTCTCATGCCATCCGGCGCGAATACCAGAAACTTGGCAAAGTCCTGTCGGCAGCGGAACTCTACGGTTCTCGCAAAAAGGCGACGGTATGAACAGGCGCGATTGAGTGTAGGTAGATTGTCAGCAACCCTATGATAGGAATGGTTGGCTAAAGATGTCTGGTTCCACCTTCTCAAAAACTTCAGCGCAAGAACGGCGCCGCGAGGCCGAGAGTTCGGCGCTACAACTGAATCGCCGACCCGCTTCGCAAGGCCCTGAGGCCGATATCCTGAATCTGCAACGCTCAGTGGGAAACCAGGCGGTCAATCGTTACTTGGGATTAGGCTCATTGGCCCAATCGCAAGGGGAGAAAGAGGAGAGCTTAGTTGTCATTACTGATGAAGGTTCAACCCAGGAGTGTACAGATTTCTACATAAGAGACCCCGAAATCAGTGACACAAGAACAGGCACTCTTGTGCATAAAGCGCTACAAAACTGGATGGACGCGAATGGATTTGGGGAGCGATTTAAGCCCGCATTACCGACCGGCTCAAAAGCCCCACTGAAAGACAAAAGGCAAATAATAGGTGGTCGCCGTCAAGGACCGGGGTACTTTGATCTTGCATACAAGTCTGAACGATTGCGAACGGTTGAAGGCGCTGAGGTCAAACCGGCCAATCCGAATGGATTTACGGAAGGTATTGAAGACCTTAAGTGGTACCTCGACAAAGGTAACTCAGACGAAGACTTTAAACGTCAAAATGGAATTATTGAGTTTCGACCCATGGAGCCTTGGAAGTTTCCATTACCGCATCCGTTATATGTTGAAAGTCGGATGTTTCGTTTGATTTGGTGCATGCCAGGACTGATCCTATACAAAGAGGTCACAGAGCGTAAAAAGAAGAGGGATCAAAAAACAAAAACAAATGAGGCTTCCAAAATCAAATCATTAGCTAAAGAGGAGAGAAGGCACGAGGCTGCCGCAAACTTGACGGCGCGTATTCAGCCTGGCGATGTTCATGGGAGTAGATTGCTGGTGCTGAGCCAAGCTGTCTCGCCGGAGGAAGCCTCAATATATATTTGGGGACGCGAGGACTATGCTGATTCTCTAATCGGAGAGTCTTCAAGCGAGCTTGCGCCTGGGCGGTTCAACAAGTTTAGGTTTGGAAACGTCGGGATCCGTGCAATCTACATGCGACCAGCGCTGTATCAGCAATTCCTCAATGCTTGGAGTGATCGACCCGTAACACCGCTACCGGAGTGGGCGCCAACTGAACTTAAGGAGGCATATCGATCCGGGACAATTCCGATAGGTTTAAGCGTGAATACGTGGAAGTACGAGTGGCCGGGCGGTTTTGTCGCGCCCATACTTGTAAGCCGACATGCAGATATTGTGGAGATACAAGCGCTGTGGCCCGCGGAATTGGAGTTCTACCAACTTTTTGCAAAACGCGTTGGGGAATCAGAGACGTTCGCTAGGCAATTACATAGCGTATGCGTCGAGTGGAATAAAGATATCGTTTCGCTGCTAGATGACGAAGGTGAAGAACGTTACATTAGTATTGATGCGGCGAAAGACCGATTGCGGGGAATCAATCAAGAGATTCAGAGAGCTTTTCTTGGGGCACTCGTTGCGGCTTTAGGCGCGGCAGGAGGCCTAAGTCGTGCGCCCACTGAAGTTGGAGCGGGTGTCAGATCACGGCCCAGGTTACCAAGTAAAGCGCCACAAGATTCAGCCGACGAGATAATCGAGTGGCTCAACAGATTACTAAATTCAGGCAACAAGAGCCCGAAGAGGGTACCAGTGGTGCCTTTATGATTATTTTGAAGTGATTAGCTTACTCGACAACTTGCTGCGCCAGACCCTGATGGATGGAATATCCGGTTTACGTGAAGTTATAGGGGATGAAACTTTCACGTCAGTAGAATCGAGTCAGGTTGGTTTCGGTCCTCCGGATAACCAGTGGCGCTCGGACGTTCAAGACCTGCAGCGAAACGCGCTTAACGTCTATCTGGTGGACTTGCGCGAGAACCGTAAGCTCCGTTCGAACGAGCGGGTTCGCAGTGTCGAGAATGGCGTCGTTTATGAAGATCCTGCCCCGGTTCGGATGGATTGCCATTACCTGGTCACCGCCTGGAGTCCGACCGAACAGATTGCTCCGCAGGTCGAGCCTGTGCTGGATGAACATGCATTGCTATACGAGGCGGCGGCGGTATTGATCAAAAACACGCCTCTCAACCCGTCTCGGGTGTATCCCGCAGGTTCGCGGGCGCTGAAGAATTGGGAGCCATTTAGCGACATTGATCTGCCCACAGTGATAGCGCCCGTCGAAGGCTTCCCAAAGCTGGCTGAATTCTGGGGCGCAATGGGGACGGGCCATAGCTGGAAGCCGGTATTGTATTTGATCGTCACCGTGCCGGTCGAACTGCTGCGCGAGGTGACCGGGCCGATGGTCACTACCCGCATCACCGAGTATCGCCAGTTGGGCCTCCCCGAAACCGCGGAGGTATGGATACAGATTGGTGGGCAAGTGCTTGATAAAAACGTGAATCCGCCGGTGCCGTTACATGGCGCTTGGGTGGGGTTGGAGACAGCGTCCGGCGAACCGTTGGAGACAACCGAGACGAATGAATTGGGCCGCTTTACCTTTAGCGATTTGCGCGCCGGTCGATACCGGTTGCGAACCCGCGTCGCCGGTCTAGGGGAGAAGGAGCGTCCGGATGTAGATGTACCATCGAGCACCGGCGAATACGATCTGATTTTCCCGTAAGGTGTGGCGAAGAAAATTCAAAAAGGAGTGAGATCATGGCCGTACAAGTTTCTTATCCTGGCGTTTACATCGAAGAGTTCACACCAGGCTCGCCTATCGAAGGAGTAGGTACCAGCACTGCGGCGTTCCTCGGACCTAGCCAGATGGGCCCGTTAAATGAGCCGACGAAGGTCACAAGCTGGGATCAGTTCCTCAGGGATTTCGGAGAAGAGCCTCTTCCCGGCTTTTATCTCTGGTACGCCGTGAGGGGCTTCTTCGAAAATGGCGGGACCGTCTGCTATGTGACTCGGGTCAGTAATGCCACCTTTGCCGAGTTGCCTCAGCCTCTAAAAGACAAGTCGGCAGACCCAGGGAAGGACACTATCCGTGTTCACGCGCGTAAGCCGGGAATTCCGCCTGCAACAATCCAGGTGGCGATCGATGATGACATTCATGCAGTCAAAAAGGACGAGGCAAAACTTTTCCGGCCTACTGCAACGATCACCAGCGCCAACGGCGCGACAATCACTGTTGATAACGAAGATGACGCAAGGAAATTTCAGAGCGGGGATGTCTTGACCTGGGATGGATCTACCGAGACGAAACCTGTTCGAGTCTTTCGTGTCGAAGGGAAGGCCATTCGGCTCGCCGAAGCCTTATCCGGCGCATATACGCCGGGCGCTCTGGGCAAACTGCGCCTGGCCGATTTAAAGCCTGGCGACACGACGTTCCGCGTAGAAGGGGCGTCGAAGCTCAGCGCCGACAGTGTGATTGAATTGGAACAGGATCCTGGCGGCGGTGGCCCCGTGACCAAGGATCCCGGCCTAGTTGTCAAGCGCGTGGACGTTGAACGTATTCCTCCCGACCCGCCCACCTATCGGGTTGAACTCCGGCAGGGCCTGACGAGGAATTTCAGTCTGGCGGATACGGCCGAAGATATCACGGTGGAGTCATTCGAATTTAAACTGACAGTTTCGCAGGGCGGCGCTTCGAGGGATTACAACGAACTGAGCATGAGTCCGGAACACCCGAACTACTTCGCCAAAGTGATCCGTGACGATCCAAATGGGGTAGTTTATGCCGAACCCGTTGAACCGCCGAATACCACGCTACCACCGGCAAATCGGCCTCGGACGAGGGGCGCGACAAATCTGAACCCCGGGGCAGAGGACAACCCGGCGACACTTTCCGCCTCTGACTACAAACATGCCCTGTCATTGCTGGAGCCAATTGATGACGTGAACCTGGTGGTCGTTCCGGATCGCACCGATGCGGATGTTCAACAAGCAATCATCTCTCATTGTGAGAAGCTGCAAGATCGCTTTGCTATCCTGGATGTTGCGCGTGGCGCGCCCCCATTTGGCACGGATAGTCTGGAGGTTCACCGGCGCAGCCTGGACTCGGTCGGTGGATATTCGGCTCTCTACTATCCCTGGCTGCAAGTATCGCCAGCGAAGGACGCCGGCGTCATCCTCGTGCCGTCATCAGGACATGTGGCCGGTATTTATGCCCGCATCGATAACAGTCGAGGTGTCCATAAAGCGCCGGCCGGCAATGAGGCGATCGTCAAAGGGGCATTAGGGATCGAACGCGCTCTAAGTGATATCGATCAGGGACAACTCAACCTACAGGGCATCAATATCATACGCGTCTTTGCGGCTGGCGCGCGTCCTATTGTATGGGGCGCGCGCACCACCGCCACCGACCGCAACTGGCAGTATGTCAACATCCGCCGCCTTTTTCTCTTCCTTGAAGAATCCATCGAGGAGGGCATTCGCTGGGCGGTCTTCGAACCCAACAACCTGCAACTCTGGCAGAAGCTCAAGCGTACCATAACGGAATTTCTGACGCGGGTCTGGCGTGACGGCGCGCTCTTCGGTGAGACCGCTGATAAAGCTTTCTATGTGCGGATAGACGAGGCGCTCAATCCGCCGTCGACCCAGGCTTTGGGGCGCTTGTATATCGAGATCGGCGTCCGCCCATCCTACCCGGCCGAATTCATCATCGTGCGGATCGGAATATGGCAAGGCGGGTCGGATGTGAGCGAGGGTTAACACAAAAGGAGATCAATCATGGCTACTGGTGACATTCCAGACCCCTTCAACAATTTCAATTTTCTAGTCGAGATAGACAGCATCGCGCGAGCCGCCTTCCACGAATGCAGTGGCTTGGATTCCACGATCGACGTTATCGAACATCGCGAGGGAGGTGAAAACACCACTCCGCGCAAGCTGCCCGGCCAGACCAAGTACAGCAACATCGTGCTCAAGCGTGGGATCACCGACGACCGCCAGCTGTATGAATGGCATCGCCAAGCGATTCGCGGCCAGATCGACCGCAAAAACGGCTCCATCATCTTGCTCGACCGAGGTGGGAAAGAGGTGGTGCGCTGGAACTTCACACGAGCATGGCCTGCCAAGTGGACCGGACCATCACTCAGCGCCGAGGGAAATGACGTAGCCATCGAACAACTCGATCTGGCTCACGAGGGGATCGAGCGAGCTTGATTGCCTGCCGAAAAGTAAATCGCATCATTGCCTAACAGGCCGGCTAGTAATGGAGGGAAGAGCATAATGTTTCAAACAGAGTATGAATTCACCTTGCCATGCGGGTACCAGGATGAGGACGGCACGTTGCACCGCGACGGCTTGATGCGACGCGCGACGGCCGCCGATGAGATCCTGCCGCTAAAAGATCCGCGCGTGGTTAAGAACCCGGCTTATCTGGCAGTCATCCTTCTCTCCAGGGTGGTGACACGCCTGGGCGGAGTACAACAAATAAACCCGAAGGTGATCGAGAGCTTATATGTCACCGACCTGGCCTATCTTCAGAATATCTATAACGAAATGAATCAACTGGAGAATGGTCATGAGGTCGTCACTTGCCCTCAATGTCAGCACGAGTTCCGTCCGGAGACGAACGGCGTGGGGGGATCTTAGGCTACCCTCTCGATCAACTCCACGAGGAGGTAGCCTTCGTCGCCTATCACTTTCATTGGCCGCACTCGGAGATTATGGAAATGGAGCATGCGGCCAGGCGTCGCTGGGTGGAAGAGATTTCGGCCATCAATCGCCGGATGAATGAGGAATGAGCATGGCTCTGACGCGCGCAAAAATACTGAGACTGGCGCATCGCGACATGTGGGTAATTGCCTTTGGAATGGGCGTGACCCGGAAGCTTTCCGCGGTCGAATTCGCGCATGTAATCCTGGCGCGTTATCTGAATCGGCAAGCGCAAGTGTCGGCGCCGGAACTGGCGCTCGGACGACTCCATCCTCGGGTCACGATACGGAACACGTGGCACCACGCCCATACACATCTCGCGCAGCGTTTGTCGCTGACGATATTGGGTTGGGAAGGTAAGCCTTTGAGCAGGAGTGCCGCCGGCCCGTTGACGCTCAGGATTTGCGTAGAACAGCGGAGACTGACTCATGCGCAACAGCCGAGGCCCACAGTTTCAATAAAACCGGCGCCGATAGAAAAGTTGGCGGTTAGTAATGAACAAAGACGCGCGATGATAGCAGCCGTTTCAATAAAACCGGCGCCGATAGAAAAGTCGGCGACCCGCCTGATCGCAAAGGGCGGGCGAGTGGAAAGCATTCAGGAAAACGCGCCGGGAAATTCGCGTCGAGCCAAAGCTGTTGTCATAGACGGCGCCGTGCCGGCGCGGTTAAGCGCCTCGGCGCTAGCGCCTGTAGAGAAAGTCATCCGGCGCTCCAAGGCCGTGGAGACCGAACGCAATATTTCATCCCGATCGGTTGAAGTGGCGGGCGCCGAGCCGCTAGGCCAGACCAAAGCTATAAATCCATGGCAGCAATCAACGGGCGCTGCAATTGACGTCAACAGTTTGACCGACCAGGTGATCCAGGCCATTGATCGACGCATCGTCGCTCAGCGCGAACGGATGGGGAGGAGCTAACTATGCCGTCTCTGGAGAAAGCGCTCATCGTCAATAACGATACCGGAGACAAGATCGAGGTCCTGTTCAACCCCGAGGAATATTCGCTGAACAAGGACAACAACTTCGCGCAGATTGGCATCCCCGGTTTGCGCTCGCCGCTATTGCAGTTCGTTCATGGCAACCTGCAGACGCTCGAGATGGAGTTGCTTGTGGACACTTACGAGGCTCACAAATCGGGCAATCGGACGGTGAATCAGGCAGGGCAGGACGTGCGGGAGATCACCAGCAAGATTTTTCGCCTTTTGGACATCAACCCGAAGACGCATGCTCCTCCGATTCTGCTCTTCAGTTGGGGGGGACTCACTTTCAGGTGCGTACTGGCCAGGGTTAACCAGCGCTTCATTATGTTCAAGCCCGACGGTGTACCGGTGCGCGCCCGGCTCCAAGTGACCTTCAATGAGTTCACCAATGCCGATTTTGAGGCAAAAGAGATCAAGCGTGAGACGTCCGATTATTCAAAACTCCACGTCGTCATGCAGGGAGAGACGCTCAGCGCGATCGCCGGACAGATGTATGGTAATCCAAGACTATGGCGTCCGATCGCCCGGCGCAATGGAGTCGACAGTCCTCTTCCCTTGCCGGCGGGAATGCGACTGATCGTGCCGCAATTGCCGTTTCGCGATCCTGAAACCGGGGAGGTGTATCAATAATGGCAGCCGTGGCGAACCTCCGTTATGCGCCGGACTTTCGGGTGAGCATCAATGATGCGCCGGTTCCGGCCGCGCTACGCGCTTCTATCTCCAGCGCCAGTTATCAAACCGGGCTGGAGGGCGCCGACCGGGTGGAGTTGACTCTGGTCAACGAGAACCTGCGCTGGCTGGATCACGCGCTCCTGGCGCTCGATAACAAGCTGAGTCTCTCGATCGGATACGCGCCTGATCCGTTGAAGCAGGTGTTCGTCGGCGAGATCACCGGCCAATCGCCGACCTTTCCCAGCAGTGGATCTCCGACGCTGGCGGTAACGGCGCTTGACCGACGGCAGCGCCTGCAAAAAGGGACGAAAGTGCGATGGTTCGCCATTCCTACAAAATGCCTCGGCAATTTCCCAATGTCTGATCCGACAGTCGCCAGCCTGGTCAGCGTCGAAAATTCGCTCATCCCAATCTTCGACCCGGTGAGCGCGGCCATTTCTGTGCTAATCGGCTCTGTTGAAGTGGCGGCAACGTTCAACAATCCGGATGCGAGACAGAAGGTCATCCGCAAGCAGGCCGGTGAGAGTGACTTCGATTTTCTGAGGCGCATCGCCCGCGAAAACGCCTGGGAGATGGTCATGGATCACAGCGTGAGCGGGGCTCTAGGCGGCCGCCAACTTCGTTTCCTATCGCTTCTGGAGCAACGGTCGCCGGATGTCACGCTTAAGTACGGCCAATCGCTGATTGATTTCATCCCGAGGATCAGCAGCGTGGGACAGATTGCCGCCGTTTCGGCCAGGTTCTGGCAGCCGGAGATCAGAACGGAATTTACCGTCACTGTCTCATGGGATTGGGATCGTAATTCGTTGAACGTGAGCATCTCGCCAGGCTTCGGAATGCCCACGTCTTCATCGTCTGAATCGGATAAGTCTTCGCAGTCGGCGGTAACGCTGGTCGAAGAACCGGTCAATCAATTCACCGCGCCTCGAGTGATTTTGAGCAAACTGATGGCGCGGCTCAACCAACGACTGACCGGCTCCGGCAGCACGGTGGGAGATCCACGCATCCAGGCGGGCTCTCTGCTGCGACTGGAGGGCCTGGGAGAAAGATTCGGAGGCTTTTACCGCGTGACCTCCGTCACCCACACAATTGACAGCGGGGGATACCGGACGAGCTTTGAGGTCCGCAAAGATTTCTGGTTCGGTTCGATTTCATTGATCGAGCAGGGCGCCGTACGCGTGAAATTCGAGGGATAAACGATAAGGATCAGGTGAGCGAGATGAATGGAGGATTGGTTGATTCCGCAACTCAAATAGATGCTCCCGATGACCGGCGCATTTATGGCGTGGCCGCGGCTCAAGTGATCGCGAATTGCGACGAAACGAACCAGGGACGTGTACAAGTGCGACTGACATGGCTGCCCGGCTACGAGCCGTGGGCGCGACTGGCACTTTTGGACCGGGGTATCTACTTCATACCGCAGAAGGGAGACGAGGTGCTGGTTGCGTTCAGTCACGGCGACATCCGCGAGCCTTACATAGTGGGCCAACTGTGGAACGGCCTGGATCACCCCCCGGCGAGGACCCAGGGCGACCCAATCAATAAGAGAGTCATTCGGACGCGGAAGGACCACGAGATTGCTTTTGACGACCAGACTAAATCTATCACCATTACGAGCGTCGACAAACACCAGATCGAGATCAAGGAGTCACAGATCAAGATCACAATGGCCGAGGACAAGGCGAGTGTGACGCTCAGCTCCACTGGTGATGTGACGATCAAATCAAGTTCACGCATCAGTCTGGAAGCTGAGACGATTTCCATTAAGGGAACGAAAGTCTGCATCACCGGCGAAACCAGCGTTGAGGTTGATGGCAAAACGCAATGTTCCATTAAGGGAGCGCAGATCTTTATCGGTTGAGACCAAGAGTGCCACGGAGGGACGATGGCAGGCGCAGCTAGAGTAGGAGATATGACAAAGCATAATACACCTTTGGGTCCATCTATAGGGAGCCCCAACGTTTTCATCGAAGGACTGCCGGCGTGGAGAGCGATTGTGGACACACACGTGTGCCCAAAATCGGATGGCTCCAAGCCCCACGTGGGCGGAGTCGTCGCCAAGGGCAGCACCAAGGTTTTTATCAACAATTTCCCCGCAGCTAGACAGGGGGACCAGATCGTCGAGGCCGGTAGCCCGAACGAGATTAAGGGCGGTTCAACCAAAGTCAACATCGCGGATTAGCAAGATGAACGACAAAACGCCAGACCCCGCACGGGCCATCTTGGGAGTTGGATGGGCTTTTCCCGTCAGGCCGGATCAGAGTGAGAGCGATGTCGCCGCTGCCATTTATGAAGAGGACATTCGGCAGGCGGTGCGTCTCATTCTGGAAACGGAACAGGGAGAACGCGTGATGCGTCCCGACTTCGGAGCCGGTCTGCAGTCACTCGTATTTGAACCGCTCAACACCACCACCATGGCGTTAGTGCGGAATCGTGTCGAACAGGCTTTAATCACTTGGGAACCGCGCATTGACCTCAACGAGGTGCGAGTGACAACGGACGAAGTGACACGCAACAGACTGAACATAGAAGTCACTTATCGAATTCGGGCCACCAATACGTTTTACAATTTAGTCTATCCATTTTATCTCCAGGAGGGACTTCTGTGACGACTCGTGCGCCGCTCGTGGATGAGCGCGATCAATTGAAGGCGCTGTCGGAGTTGCACCGAGCCGTGCCCGGTTACACGCCGGAATGGTCTCCCGCTGCTCATAGCAAAGCGTCTGCTGTGATGCAGGTCTTTGCGCGCTACATACAGAGCTTGATTGATGGCCTTAATCAAGTGCCTGAGCGCAGCCTGTTGGCGTTCCTGGACATGATGGGCACGCGCCTGCTGCCTGCTCAGGCGGCCCGTGCGCCCTTAGTCTTTACGCTGATCGAGGGGAGCCCGGTTGATGTAACGCTTCCCGCCAACAGCCAGGTGGCGGCAGCGCCTCGCCCAATCGCTCCGTCGGCGCTTCAGCCAAATGCCGACCCGTCGGTTCAGGCTGAAACGATCATTTTTGCGACTACGAAGACCGTCACCTTGAGTCGTGGTCGGCTGGAGGCGCTCTACAGTATACAACCCGGATCCGACGAATACGCGGATCACACAGAGCGTCTAACCAAGGGCTTCACGCTCTTTGACGATCTGGGCCCGACCGAGCACGCTATCTACCTGGGCCATGACCAATTGTTTGCGCTGGCAGGCGACATCATGGTGCTGCTGTCCTTCACGCTAGAGGCGCCTGCCGATCGCGATTTGAAAACAACGTGGGAATATTTGAGCGAGGCTGGCTGGCTTCCTTTCGAGAGTCTCGAACAAGAGGACACTACCCAGGGGCTGAAGAAGGATGGCCAGATCGTGTTGCGCCGGCGGGGCGGGGCGAATGCCAAGAAAGAAAAGTACCTCGAACGCGCCAGCTATTGGCTGCGCGGGAGATTGACTACGCCGCTACTGCCCGAAGGCGCTGGCGGCCAGAAGACGGTTCCTGTGATCAATGACATTCGCGCGCGAGTTGGCTTCAGCAAATCTGGCTTGTGGCCGGAGGCAGCCTTCGCCGATGGCGTAAGTTTGGATACAACGAAGCACTTCTATCCTTTCGGGCAGCAACCGGCTCGCTACAGCACTTTCTATCTGACCAGCAAAGAGGTGTTTCAACGCAAGGGCGCGACGGTCGGGATCAAGGTCGAGCTGTCCGAGGTAGGGAGGCCCGTGTCTTTGAAGCTGGAATGGGAGTACTACAGTGAAAGTGGTTGGACTCCGCTGGGCATTAAACCCGCCTCGTATCAGTTCACCGCAGATGAAACCATATCTTTTGTGTGCCCGCGTGGGTGGATCGAGACCAAAGTGAATGGCGCAAGCAACTATTGGCTGCGAGTGCGCATTGCCGAAGGAGATTATGGTCAGCCAGTGCGCGCCAATGTCGCACCCACGCACAAGGTAAGAACTATCTCGGCTATAGCTGATAAGACGATCACAGTAAAAGACTCCAATCTAGGTTACACCGCAGGTGAGGCGGTCGTCCTGGCAAAGGGTAATATCGAGGAATCCGCCACTATTGATCATATACAGGATAATGACAAGCTGGTTTTGACCAGTGCCATTCCAGCGAGTTTCGTCGACGGCACGGTAGCGACACCTACCTTACTGCCTGCAACTATTCAACCTCCTGTGATCTCAAAGCTCACTCTGGGATACACCTACCTGACGGACCCGGAGGCGCCTGATCACTGCCTGTCTCAAAACGATTTTGTCTTCGAAGATCACAGCGAAGCCTGTCGCTGGCCTGACCAGACTTTCAAGCCTTTCCGCCCAGTCGCCGACAATCGGCCGGCTGTCCACTTAGGCTTTGATCGTCAGTTGCCTGTCGGCTTGATTAGCCTCTATGTTGATGTTCCGCTGTCGGTTGAATACCAGAGCGCTGAATCCTCTCCCTTTGTATGGGAGTATCGCTCAGCCCGCGGCTGGGCTGAGCTGGGAGTGTTGGACGAGACGTTTGGGTTTCGCCGAAACGGGATGATCCAGTTCATTGGTCCGCCGGACGCCGTTCCGGTAGTTGGTCTCGGTGACGAGCTATTTCGTGTTCGCGCCCGGCTCAAGCAGGGCGAGCGGCCCGTGCCTCTGCCCGTGGCTGGAATATGGCTTAACGCCGTCTGGGCCGCCCACAGCGCTCCCATCGAACGCGAGCTGCTCGGCACGAGCGACGGCAACCCCGGCCAAACATTTTTCGTTCGCAAGACCCCGGTGTTGGAACGCGAAGAACTCGAGGTACAGGAATGGGTCGGACGAGGTGAACACTGGCGGACAGTTGTCCAGAATGTGCCTGAGAGTGAATTGCGCTTCGAGTATGATCCTGCGACTCGTGAGGTCACGGCAGTCTGGGTACCTTGGCGCGAGCGATCTCATCTCTTCGACTCTGGTCCAGATGACCGCCACTACATAATCGAGCGAGCGCGAGGGCTGGTCCGTTTTGGAGATGGCGCGCGGGGCTTAATTCCGCCGGCGGGAAGCCGCCTCTCAGTATCATACCGCAACGGTGGTGGACTGGCCGGCAACGTCCCGGCCGGCACGATCTCCGAACTCCGCACGGGTGTTCCTTTCCTGGCGAGCGCAACCAATCCGGCGCCGGCCTCGGGAGGCGCAGCCACCGAATCGCCTGAGTCTGTTCGCGAACGTGGACCGCAGCGTCTTCGCCATCGCGATCGTGCCATGGCAGCAACGGATTTCGAGTGGTTGGCGCGCGAGGCGTCGCCGGACGTCGCGCTCGCTCGTTGTCTGCCGATCACCGGCCCGGCGGGTCACGCCCAGCGCGGATGGGTCACGCTGGTGGTTGTGCCTCATAGCCCAGACGCGCGTCCCCAGCTTACACCGGAATTTCTGCGCCGTGTGCAGACTCATCTGGCTCGTCTTGCTCCGGTTGCGGTAGGCGGACACGTGAGAATCATCGGCCCTGAGTACGCCACGATCAACGTCCGGGCTGAGATCGTGCCGAAACAACCCGATGAGGCGGCCAAGGTAGAAGCCCGCGTACGCGAGAGATTGAACCTTTTCCTGCATCCGCTTACCGGCGGGCCGGGCGGTCAAGGCTGGGACTTTGGTCAAAGCGTTTTCCTGTCACAAATCGCCCGGGTGATCGAAGAGAGCGATGGTGTGGATTATGCTCGGCGGATCGTCCTCAGTCGGGATGGCCAGATATTCGGCGAATCTGTGCCGGTAGAAACAAATGCCTTGCCCGCCGCCGGTGATCACGAGCTCAAGTTAGTTGTTGGAGAGAACTGACATGCCGTTACCTATGCAGAGGCTGGACAATCGCACGTTCGACCAACTGGTCGCCGAGGCGCAAGCTCTGCTCCCGCGCCTGGCTCCGGGCTGGACTGACTACAATGTCCACGATCCCGGCATCACGCTGATCGAGTTGTTTGCCTGGCTGGTCGAGATGGATTTCTACCGCCTCGACCGGATCTCCGAAGCGAGTTACCGGTCGTTCTTACGCCTGGTCGGAGTCGAGCCGCGACCGGCGCAAGTAGCTGAGACTGTATTGATGTTAAGTCAAAACAGCCCGGCTGGCGTCGCGACGTTGCCCGCAGGTCTGCAGATCGGTAATGAAGACGCCACCATTATTTTCCAAACAATTCGCAAGGTTCACGTGTCGGCGGCAAAATTGGGCGCTGTACTTTGTGGCCGCGATAAAGCGCTGGTTGATCGATCGATTGAGAATGAAAACAAGATCGGCTACCAGCCCTTCGGCGCAAAACCTGACCCGGACAGCGCCCTTTACTTGGGCTTCGACCGAGAGCTACCCCAGACCCCTGTCAAAGTCAGCTTGTACGTGTGGTCCACTCAGTGGGCGACTGACCGAGAGACGCGCCGGCGGTTGATCGAGGAGCGGAGGGCTGCCTGGCGCGATTCACGCGCGGCGTGCCCGCCCAGTATTAAGCCGCAGGCGCTGCGGTGGTGGCAGCATTATAGCGCTCACACGACGTGGGAATACTACGCTGCAACAGGTCAATGGGAGGCGCTGGCCGATGTGACCGATAGGTCGCGCTCTCTGAGTCTCAGCGGCCCAGTACGCTTTAGTATTCCTTCTGAACCGAAGCTTGCGAAGTGGAGAAACGATCAATACTTCATCCGATGCCGGCTCCTAAGCGGCCGGTACGAATGTCCGCCAGAGATCTACAGGGTTGCGCTGAACGCCGTTCCGGCTCGTAATGCGGCAGATGTCGAGACTGAAGAAAGAATCGATAGCATCGATGGTTCCGCCGGGCAGTCCTTCCAACTGCGGCACACGCCCGTCGTTCCGGCTAGCACGAATCTACGTCTCCTCTTGCGCGGCGTAGAGGATGAGTCCTGGCGCGAGGTATCGTCCTGGGATCGAGTTTCCGCGCACGATCGAGCTTACAAATTATCGCCCGAGTCCGGCGAGATCGCTTTCGGTGATGGACGGGTCGGACGAGTGGCGCCAACCGGCGCTGAAATAATAGTGAAATACAAGATCGGCGGTGGGCCAACCGGCAACGTCGAGGCTAGGAAGCTTACCAGATCACTTGCGGGTCACCCTAATCTGACTATTAGTCAGCCATTCGCAGCTATCGGCGGTGCGAATGCGGAGTTGCTCACTGCGGCGCAAGGGCGCGCGATAGCTTCGCTCGCAAAGCCGCGCCGCGCCGTCACCCTAGGAGATTTCGAAGAACTGGCTCTGGCGACCCCCGGTGTGCCCGTCGCGAAGGCGCATGCAATCGCCGATTATGATCCGGCGCTACCCTGTCTACCGGCGCTCGGCAGCGTCACTGTCGTGGTCGTCCCGCACTGTCCTGAACCGCGGCCCGAACCCGGTCCGCATATGCTGCGCGCGGTCGCGGCTTATTTGGAACGGCGGCGCACGCTTACCACAGAGCTACATGTAATCGGGCCAAGCTACACAACCATCGCCGTGCACGCCAGATTGCACATCGAGTCGAACGATGATGCACAAAAACTGGTCGAGCGGGCTCGGTCAGAGCTAGATAGATTTCTACATCCTCTGCGCGGCGGGCCGGATGGGACGGGTTGGCCAGTTGGCCGGGACGTCTATCGCGCGGAGGTGATGGCGCTGCTCAACGCGTTTCCCCACATAGCTTATGTTGACGAGGTTGCCTTGCAAGTCGAGGGTGAGATGACAGGCTGCTACGGACGCGTGAACTTTCTGGAGACTATTCAGCTCGGCGACTCGGCCCTTGCCGTGCGCGCACGGCTGCATATAGAGCGAGACGCAGTGGCGGGCGAATTAATTGAGCGGGCCAGGGTGGAGATCGAGAAATTCTTCCGGTCTCGAGCCGCCAGATTGAAACACAGCAGTGCGACGACGCGAAATGAATACCGCGATGAAGTGACGGCGTTGTTGCGCAGCGTTTCCGGCGTGACCCACGTCGGGGAGGTCAGCCTGCAGTTCGGGAATGAAATCGGTCTTGTTTGCCAAAACGTCTCCATTTGCCCGCATGGCTTAGTCGCGACTGGCAATCACCAAATCACCGTCGCGCACGGCGAGAAAATCGACTCGCGACGCGTCACGAAACGGTGTTGCGCGTCGCACGATCGCGCCAAAAGCAATCATGGTCACGTAAGAGGAGCGTCCGATTATGAATGAGAAACCACTAGAGCGCCTCAACTATTACAACGGTCAGCGGCTGGAAGCGAATGACCTGAAGCTGGAGCAGGAATATCACATCCGTGTGCGGCGCTGGCTGAACAAATCCTTGTTTTCGACCGGAATTGCCGAAGGGCTGGAAGTCAGGCGTGAGGTAGATGACAAAGGGCAATCCACAAATAGCGTCATCGTCAGCCCCGGCTTGGCCCTAGACGCCGAAGGCCGCGAGATCATCCTCTTGGAAGAGGAACGAGCGCCGGTGATAGGTCAACCCAGCAAGATCGATGGAGAAGTTCAAGGCAATTACCTGACCATTCAGTACCGCGAGGAGACAGAGGCCGAAGAGCAAGGCGGCTGCACGCCGCAGCCCAATGGCCATGACAAGTCAGCCGGCCGCTTAGCGGGGCGAGGCCCGACTCGCTTGCGCGCTAAACCGATCCTCGGTTGGAGCGACATCCTGCCCCATGAGAGCAGCGGAAAGATTCTCCTGGGTCAAGTTGAATTGAACGAGAATTGTAAAGTGCGACGAGTCCATGCTGGAGTGCGTCGATATATAGGCGCGGCTTCAACGGCAAATTTGCACCAGTACGCGCTTGATGGGGAGAGGCATATTGATAAAGACAATCCTGGCCGAATCTACTTCCATATCAGAGGACGCCAGCAGAATGCTGTCACGCTGTACCTACGGGCAGAGAGGTTCTCGACGCTGTATTACACAGAAATGGGAAAGCACTCCCATTCAGCCACGGTGTCAGGAGGAACTGGACCCGCAAGTCCGGAGTTACAGAAAACAGATACCAAACATAAACATGCCGTAAGTCTGCCGACGCAAGCAGACACCCCCAAACACACCCATACATTAAAGGCATTTGAAGGCCGCCTTAGTGATCTTAATACTGACAACCGAGGCCAAGGTGGAGGCAAAGCAGCGTTTTTCCTAATCGAGATGGGACAAAAGATTGTAACTCCAGGAAGTACTGGTTATGAACCGTATCCGCCTATTAGAAACACCCTTTATGACATCTTGGCCGATGTGGCCGGGGAAATTGCGGGTGCTACCGACCACCATCATACAGTCAGCGGGGACACTGTCTTCCACGACGGATTCGAATACAAACACACCCACACAATTTCTGGTAGTGGTGGTACAGGGGATGCGGGTGTAACAGATCCCTCTCCGCCAGATTATACGGCGCACCCCGGCGATCCGCTCACCTACGTTAAGGACTTGCAAGTGTACATTGATGGAACAGATGAGACACACAATCAAACGCAAAACATTCTGCAACAACTCCAGAATGCGCAGCCGTCTAGTAGCTGGATAGCAGATAAGCTCGGGAATGGCACAGCCAACCATCCCTTTGTCTGGGACGCACAGGATCCACGAAAGCGCGGGACAGGTGCAATCAAGATCGATTATTTACCGAATGTGACCCTTAATGAAGGTGAACATTTCATCGAGTTGCGGGTCACGGAGGGCGGCGGGCGCATCCTCTACAACCTGTACGTGGAATAAATAATGAAGAGTGAAAGTACACAATACGCGGTTTTACGTGACCTTCGGAATTGGGGTGACGTGACAATGACCGAGCTTCAGCCAGAACCGGACGGAGCGCTGACGCTAGCTCGCATTCCCGGCACGGTCGATGGTCGGCAAATCTCGTATCCTGGCCCTCGATACGATGCCGAGTCATCCGGCTTGGCCATTGGCGATTGCAGAAACTCCTACATCTCCGACACCTCCAGTGATCGCGTGATCTGGAATGATGAAGTGTGCAAGACCCGCTTCGTTCTGCCCGGCAACGGAAGTGGCGGGACCGCTCCTGGTCAAATCACCCGACCCCGCGGTCTGCTCATCGCCAATGACTGCCTCTATGTCGCCGATAGTGGTAATGGGCGGGTCCAGGTTTTTCGCCTGCAGACACTCGAACTGCGCGCCATCTGGGAAGGGTTGCTGCAGGAACCAACTGGACTTGCCGCCGATAGTCAGACCCGCATTTACCTGCTCGACCGTGGGTTCAAGCGCGTGCTGCGTTTCAGCGCTCAGGGCGCGATAGATGCGTCGTACAACGCCGCAATGTCAACCCAAAACGTCCTCGCTTCTCCCTTCTCCCTGGCGATTGATGCTAAGGATATTCTCTACGTCACAGATGATCAATCCAACAGCGTGCTGCGCTTCGACGCTGCAGGCGCGCCGCTCGGCGCACTGCCGAAAAACGGCGCTCCTCTCCATCCCCGTGCCCTGGCCGCGCATGCAGGCAGGCTCTATATCGCTGACGCAGACAGTGGTCAGATCTGGGTATTTGATTGCGAAGCGAAAGTCTACTTAGGAACCATTGCCGATTATCGCGGCCCGGTTGCCGCAATGATGGTTGACACGGATGGAGCGCTTCACATCAAACCGGCATTGGACGAGACGATCCACCAACTGCCAGCTGATTCAGCGTTCGTACCAACGGGGTCTCTGACAACCGAGCGACTGGATTCGGGGCGCCACTCCGGGTGGGCAAGGGTGCGCGTCCAGGCTGACGTTCCGGCAGGAACGGAAGTCAAACTGCAAACCTTCGTCAGCGATGATCCAGATGCAAGCCCAACAGTAAGGAATTGGGAGGATTCTCGAGCCTTGGACACCTTGATTCCGCCATTGCCCGGCACAGGCAACGGGCAGTCGCTGTCCAAGCGGTTTCTGTGGTTGCGATTGATCTTAAAGAGCGAGAACCGGCACGTTAGTCCGCGGCTGCTGCAGGTACAAGCGGAGACAGCCAGCGAGAGTTACCTGGGTCACCTTCCTTCAGTTTACAGTCGCGAGGACGGTCCGAAGAGATTTCTGGAGCGCTGGCTGGCTCTATTCCGTTCCCAGTTGGGTGATTGGGAGCTCGAGCTCGCTGAGATGTCACGCCGCTTTGATCCCGTGACGACTCCCGAGGATCAGCTTCAGTGGCTTGCAACGTGGTTGGCATTTGAACTGCCGGCAGGCGCGGATGCGGCAGAGTGGCGACGGTTGCTGCTGCGCGCTTATGAACTCCATAGCCGCCGCGGTACGCTGTCGGGCATTCGGGAATTCGTGAAGCTCTACACCGGCGTTCGGCCTAACATCTTTGAAGCCTTTAGCGAGCGTAGGGTGTGGCAACTTGGAGAAACGTCGGCCCTCGGATTCGATACTGCTCTGGCTCCCGGCTCGCCCGATGGGATGATCGTCTCGGGGTTGACCCTGGCCGATCCCCAGTACCTGGGCTTGCGAGGCGACTACTATAGCGGCATCGCCTTCGAGCAACATAGGAAGACTCGCACGGATTCGACGATAAACTTCGAGTGGGCAAGCGGTCTTCCCGATCCGTCGCTCCCCTCAGACAAGTTCTCGGTGAGATGGACCGGTCAAATACAGCCGCGCTACTCAGAGAGCTACACTTTTTACACCTATACCGACGACGGCGTGCGGCTCTGGGTTGATGGTTTGCTGATCATCGATAAGTGGGTTGACCAACCGCCGACCGAGCACAGCAGCAGAGGAATAGCTCTCACCGCCGACCGATGGTACCCGATCATGATGGAATATTACGAGAACACCGGCTATGCAGTCGCGAAACTGTCCTGGTCGAGTCGCAGTCAGCCGAAGGAGATCGTCCCTAAAAGCCGCCTGTACTCCGTTCGTGATGAGAATGCGGAGGTAGAGGTAAGGCCAACGGACCATGGAAGTGAGATTGTTCTCGTCGGAGAAACCGTTGTCGGCGAAAGCGGCCCGCTGGCGGCATCCGATTTTGGAATGCCGTTATTTAGCGAGACGGCGCACCTTTTCACCGTCTCGGTTCCAGCCGCTCAGCTTCCAGAGCCGATTCAACGACGGGCGCTGAGGCGGGTAGTTGAAGCCGAGAAACCAGCCCACACCGATTTCCATTTATGCTTCATCGAAGCACGAATGCGAGTCGGTTTTCAGGCGCGCATCGGGATTGACAGCATCATCGCCGGTCCACCGCCGCCAATGGAATTGAATGGCGCCACGCTGGGCTACGATTCGTACCTGGCGGCTGAAGAAGATGAAGGTCAAGCCGGCCGTGTGGGCAAACGCGCCCGCATCGGTCGCGACACGGTCATAGCTTGAAGGAGATCGATATGGATCACAGCAACAATGGGAGGCGCCCGGGCCTGCTGGCCGCGCCACAGCGCAACAACTATTTTTATGGCAAGCTGATGGATGTGCCCCATTTTCAAATGGAGCAGGACTACGGTAAGCGCAAGCGCTGGCTGCTCAATCGGCTGGGCCTTGGTTCCGGCGTCTTGTGCGGATTAAGACTCTCCATAAATGACAACAAAGTTTGCGTATCGCCTGGCGTGGCGATTGACGCTTATGGGCGTGAGATCATTGTTCCACACGAAATCTGCGTTGATCCATGGACGCTGACTGAAGAGAGCGGACACCCGAAATCTACATCACTATCCAAAACCGAAGAACAAAATGTTTATCTGTGCCTGGCTTACAAGGAGTGCCAGACGGATTACATGCCCGTGCTGGTGACAGACTGTAACACCAGACAGGAATGTCAGGCCGGTACGACGGTTGAAAGTTATTGCCTGCTCGTGAAAGAGGTGAAAGACGGGAAACCGCCTGTATGGAAGTCCACGATCGGGACGGAACTCTGCGAAAAACTGGGCAGTGACATCCCAGAGAATGACAAGCGAAAAGAACTTTGTGATTGGCGCTCGACATCATCGTGTGGGACGCCCGAAGGGGAAGGCTGCGTCGTGCTTGGCAGGGTGTACTTGAACGAAGATGGCTTGATCCCTGATAAAGACAATGAGAAGAACGACAATCCAGACCAATGTTCCGTTCGAACGATTCTCGTCAGCAATGAGCAGTTACTGGACATCCTGTTTTGTCTGGGTGGCAAGGCTGGGCGACCAGGGCCTCAAGGACCGCCTGGCGTGAGTGTCAAAACGGCGGACGCCGAAACAATTCCGGCAGAGCAACCTGCATCGGCCGATTTTGACCCGGTGACTGGGAACATCCATTTTAAAATTCCGGCTGGCTCGGCCGGGACTGGATCTGACCCGATACTGACTAAAATTACGTTTGCAAATTGGATGCATGAAGGTTCAATGTCGATCGGTACGTTTACGGAAGGTTTAAGAGTCAGATTCAGCGACTCCATTTCGAGTAGCCCCAAATTTGGGAGAGGATGGTTTCTAGTCACTGTTGAATTTCCTATACCTGCACTCCCTCCCGGACCTGTCTCAAGCGTGCCCCCTCCTTCACCATTATTTATAGACAACACTATTCTTACCCTACGTGTTCTGGACTCTACGATCGATATAATAAGTACAGGAAATGTCTCCGAGGCGGTTTTCCACCCCCAGGCAGAATTTAGTCAGATTTATGAGGCCGTCAGGGTAAGACGCAGCAACAATCTCCCCATCCTCTGCCGGGTCGTAATCAAATGCAACTACCTTGGAACTTCGAAAGGTCTGGTAGATGGCAACTTTAAATCTGCGGAAGAGCTGCCACCAGGGGCGCCTTCAGGCATGCGGATGAAGGTTATCACAGGGGATGGAGTCCCCGGCGGCGATTTTGAAAGCTGGTTTGTGTTGACCCCATAACTAGGAGACAGAAATGATCGTAAGTGAAGCATTGGCTATGTCGTCGGTAGAAACTACTACTCGGGAGCGTGTTAGTTACTTTTCCGGCCAACTCATTACCGCCGACGACATGAGAGCCGAGCAAGAATATTTTCGGCAAAAACTGCGCCGGCATAATCGCTACTTGCATGGTTGGGGAGTAGTATGTGGATGCGAGGTGATACCAAACCACAATAAAGACCATCCATGGCAAGTGCGAGTCAGTCCGGGCTACCTCATTACACCGCAAGGCGATGAGATCTGTATACCCGAGGCTGTGGATTTTGATTTTGCGGGGAACTGGCGCCAATCGCAGGATCCTTGCGCTTGCTCGTCGCCATATACAATGCCTGGCGCCGCCCCGAAAGGGAATCAGCCTCAAAGAGTCTACCTTGTCGCCTGCTACACGGAGTGTTCCTCACGGCCGGTGCGCGTCCATCCGACCGGCTGCGCTTGCGACGAAGCAGCTTGCGAATATTCGCGGATACGTGACAGCTTCGAATTGGTACGGATGTTCGATCTGCCGGAGTCTCATAAGCTTTGGTATCAAAAACTCAATGAATGGCTTAAGGCCAATCCTAAAGGACCCAAAACACCGCCGCTCTTGCTGGGTTGCCCCGACACTTATGATGATAACTGTGTGGTACTGGCTGAGTTCCGTCTGCCTGATAAGCTGGATACTTATATCGAAGCTGACGATAAGATTTACAGTCACCGGCGCGCCATATAGCAACGCTACATTGCGCGCAGTGATGTTGCAAACCTTCACTCACGACAACGGTATGTATCGGCGGCCTAGTTTGCCATGCGAGCCGTAGCAACCCTTATGCGTAGGAGTTGCGAAACCTCTCTGAGGCCCAGGTCATCATCTGAGCATGGATAGTCGAAATAGGGGGCCTTGATCCATTGCCTCTCTTGTTCCGGATGAACATATTCATCATAGTCATCAACTAACAGTATTTCTTCTGGCGATGCGCCATCGACATTGCAGTCATCAAACGGCGGCAGCCGCCACTGAGTCTTTACCTGGAAAATCTATGTGTCCGCATTTCACTCAGCGTCACCGGAGTTCTCTACAAATCATTTCGGCGGCTTTGCTTCTCTTGTCGCAAGTCGCGGTCATGTCGCCCGCACGATCTGTTGAGCCGCAGCGCTACAACGGTACGGGCAAGGAGGTCATGCTCCAGGGGTTTCATTGGACCTCTTACAACCCCGCGAACAATGGCAATAAGCGTTGGTACCTGATTCTTGCTGAGAACGCTGGTGTGATTAAAGAATCAGGTTTTGATTACGTTTGGTTCCCGCCGCCGTCCCGTAGCGCCGCCTCCGACAATAGTTACCTACCAACCCAATGGTATGCGCTGGAGAACGGCTACGGTAACAGAGATGAACTCAAGCGGGCGGTGACGGCGTTGAAGCCGACGCTGGCGCTGTGCGACATCGTCGTCAACCATCGTTGTGGAAACGCGACAGGTGGGGCCGACTTCGTTAACCCAGCGTTCGGTAGTGCGGAGCGGAACAAAGCCGCCGTCGTCAACGACGACGACTGCCACTGCGGCAAAGGGAATCCTGAGGAAAGCCACCGTGATGGAAGCCTTAGTGAAGGTAACGCCGCCGGGCGTGATCTGGACCATACGAACCCTCGAGTGCGGGCCAAGGTTATGGAGTTCCTCCGCAGGTTGAAGGACCAGGTCGGTTTCGCCGGCTGGCGCTACGACCAAGTTCGCGGCTACAGCGGCTCTCACATAGGCCAGTACAACGACGCCACCACCCCTAAAATCTCAGTCGGCGAGTACTGGGACAATAACGCACAGAAAGTCGTGGATTGGATAGATGAGACAGGAGGCAAGTCAATGGCCTTTGACTTCCCCACGCGGAATGCGCTGGTCGTGGCTACACTGAACCAAGATTACAGCCAGCTGAAGACTCTCGGGGGAAAGCCGCCGGGTCTGATCGGATTATGGGCGGAGATGAGCGTTACTTTCATCGAAAACCACGATACCGAACCGGCGCGCGACAGGGGCAATAAGCGGTTCCCGGATGACAAGGTCATGCAGGGATACGTCTACATCCTAACTCACCCGGGCGCCCCCTGTGTCTTCTGGCGACATTTCTTCGATCAAGGCGAGGGGCAGCGAGCTCAAATCAAGAAGCTAATCGCCATCAGGAAGACTGCAGGCGTCACGAGTCGGAGCAGCGTATTCATTGAGCCCAATACTGATGGCAAGTACGCGGCAATAATAGATGGAAAGGTCGCGATGAAGCTCGGCCCGGCCGCATGGTCGCCGGGTGCAGGCTGGGAGGTCGCGTTAGACGGCCCTGATTATGCTGTATGGACTAGGAGGCAATAAGAATAATAAGTATAGCCATTGCGTTTGATATGCGACGATCTACACTGTGGACAGCGAAGGTTGTTTAAGAAAGCAGCTCCTCGTAATGAGATTTTTAACGCTTCTCTATTACAGAGAGTCGCTCGTTTTTATTCAACCTTCCAGCCTTACATTTGTAGCACTACCGAAAATTGGTTGGATCAACAATCCACATATGGCACGTCCATCATTGAGGGCGAAGTGTAAGCCACATGTTCCGCGACCGCAGAGGCGAAGCGGTTGTTTCGCAATCGGTTTATCCAATCAAACCTATAATCTGAGATCGAAGTCTCCCGGGAGGCAATAATGACAGTTTCTGGCTTCACAATGACTTTCTTGTTCGGCTGTTTCGGCGGAGTTATGGGAGAAGCAATCAAGTGGTATCAACTGCGTGAGTCTCCGAACTTGCCGAAGTATGCTCGCAATCCTCTTTATTGGATCATCACGGCCATCATGGTGGTCCTGGGTGGAATTCTGCCGTCACTCTATGGCATCGAGCCGAAAAGTGCGCTTCTTACTGCAAATATTGGCCTTTCGGCGCCTCTAATCATCAAGGCGCTCGCTGCAAGCAATCCACTAGAGTCAAAAACCATAACCAGGGGGCTCGGTGGATCCCGCTCGATGAAACCGTCTCCTCTTAATTTTCTGGCTGGTCGATAAGACGTCCGCGTGGTGAAGTATAAAAAATATGAACATAAGCGGACACGTCGATAACCAACGGGCGCAATTAGCACAACAAATCGACGACCTGATGGGGCAAAAGCAATATCAACTCGCCCTCCCTCTGGCCATTGATCTCGTCGAGCGAGCTCTCACAGAGTGCGGTGAGGGATCGACCGAGTACTCTCAGGATTTGACTCGTCTAGCGGATGTATATCGAGCATTGGGCAAATTCGCGGAAGCCAAGCCGATCTACCGGAAGATTGTCGATGTCTTTACCATGGCGGAGAACGATGCGAAGCTCAGCGCAAGTCTGAACGACTTAGCAGTGACTCTCATCGAAATGCACGATTACGAGGCGGCTGAACCTCTCCTTCGTCGCGCCTTGGCGATTGACCTGAAGACGGGCGGTGATGATTGCAAAAACAGTGACGACTACTTAGGGACTCTGAGCAATCTCGGAATGCTCAAGTTCTATGAGGGAAAATACTCTGAGGCCGAACCGTTGTTGAGACAGACCCTGGAAGCACGACGTCTGCGAGGAAAGAACGATCTTAACTTGGCCCTTAGCCTCAACAATCTTGCGGCTTTGTATCAAGCTATCAACGAGATGACGACGGCTGAGAAGCTCTTCAAGCAAGGGCTGCAGATTCGGAGGGATCACGCCGATCATCTCGGCGTTGCGGAGAGTCTGAATAATCTCGCGTTGCTTTACCGCGAAACTGGGAGGTATCCCGAATCCGAACCACTTTACCAAGAAGGGTTAGAGATCTACCGTTCTCAATTGGGCGAGAGCCATCCGAAGTTCATCCGCCTGCTCAGCAATCTTGCATCTGTGTATTTTTGTCTTAGCGACTTTGAGCACGCCAAGCCACTGGTGCAGCAGGCGCTGGCGACTCAAAGAAAACTGGGTCATCAAATGTGGGCTCTGAGCATTACCTTGAACAACTTGGCCTCGCTGTACTACGCGGCAGGTCAATATGATTCGGCGGAGCCCCTCTACCAAGAATCGATAGCGCTTGGGCAACAGTGCGTCGGCGAGCGCCATCCGAGGCTCAGGACGAGAATCAGTAATTTGGCCGGGATGTACGTCGCCATGCGACGTGAGCCTGAGGCTCTTGCTTTGATGCGCGAAGTAATGGCGATCGATGACCGATTGATCGCGAATGTCTTTCCGATCGCCTCAGAGCGCCAGCGAATAACATACTTGACGGCGATTCAGCAGGACCTTGACGACATCCTGTCCTTGATTAGTAACCATTTCACCGATTCGAGCTCAATCGTGTCCGAAGGCTTAGACATCGTGCTACGAAGAAAAGGTCTCGTAGCGGAGTCACTTGCCGCACGACGTGACGAATTGCTAACCGGCAGATATCCAACACTCGAGCCGAAACTGCGCGAGTTGCACCGTCTTCGTTCAAAGCTAGCCGAAGCAACCTTGGTGGGACGACCCGGACCAGATACAGTCCAGATGCACAAAGACAGGTTGGCGCAGCTAGAGCAGGAGGCTGAGAGGATCGAAGTGGAGCTTGCCCGTGACTTACCGGAACTAAGCCTGCAACAAAGACTGATCTCCGCAGAGCGGCGAGCTCTCGCGCGGGCGCTGCCTGAAGGTGCGGTGTTGGTTGAATTTGTGCGCTTCTCAGCAAGGGATTTTGGCGCAGCGCCTCGGGTTCAGAGTTCGACGCGATATGCGGCTTTCGTTATGATGGCCGGCGACCCCGACAAAGTGCGGCTGGTGGATCTTGGTGAGGCCGAATCGACTGATCGCCTGGTCTCGGAGTTCAGAAAATCGATCTCGAGTGCGCCGACATGGCTCACGAGGCTCATTGGGCATTTCCGTCGAGCGTTTAATCGTGATGTGGGGGAAATTCTCCGTTCAAGGATCTTTGACCCCCTAGGCCTAAGCCCTGGCGATCAACAACATCTATTTTTAGCGACGGAAGGCGCCCTCGCGTGGATTCCCTTCGAAGCGCTCCCTTTGGCGAATGGCGATTATCTCATCGACCAATATTACATTAGTTATCTTAGCGTTGGCCGGGATCTCTTACGTTTGCAATCAATACCGGCGCTTATTTCCACCGACGCAGTTGTGGTCGCGGACCCAAACTTTGATCTGAGCAATAACGTAGCGCGTGAACCGGCGACGACGGATACTACGCAGGAACCACAGTCGCGCGATATCCGATCCGAAGATTTGTACTTTCCTCGCCTTCAAGGATCACGCACTGAGGGTGAGAAAGTTTCTCAGATGCTAGGGGTGCGACCGTGGTTATGGGATTCCGCAGTGGAGGGCCGTTTAAAGAAATTGCGGTCGCCGCGGATTCTTCATTTGGCCACTCACGGATTCTTCCTGAGTAATCAGACTCGTATCGCAGTTGAGCCTCAGTCGCCCGCAGACGCCGCCGAGTGGGACGTAGCAAGTGATACTCGCCTTACTGGACCAGGTATGGAGAACCCTCTTTTGCGTTCAGGTCTGGCATTTTCGGGGGCGAACACCTGGCTGGCTGGCGGCTCAACGCCGGCGGCGGCAGAGGACGGGATTCTCAACGCAGTCGACGTATCCTCTCTCAACCTGGTAGGGACAGAGCTCGCGGTGCTGTCCGCGTGTGAGACGGGTCTTGGAACAGTGCATGTATGGGAGGGGGTCTTTGGCCTGCGGCGGGCATTCGCGCTGGCTGGCGTCAGGACATTAGTTATGACACTGTGGAAAGTGGCAGATCAGCAAACCACCGACCTGATGGAGGATTTCTACCAGCAGTTGTTGGCCGGCAAGCCTCGCGGCGAAGCGCTACGCGAAGCCCAGCTTACGCTCAAGAAACGGTATCCGAGTCCATTCTACTGGGGGGCATTTATCTGTCAGGGGGACACCAGGCCGCTAGCTTACTAAAGCTATCGTGTATACCCAAGTTCGTTCTAGAGCCTGTTATCAACTTTTTCGCTGTATTTTCAGCGGGTTAGCGCATCAATTGCGCCTTTGATCATTGTGATAAGCTTTATTGATGGAACGAAAAGCTTATCCCAGTGATATCAGCGACGAAGAGTGGGCGCTCGTAGCCCCGTATCTAACATTGATGACAGAAGGCGCTCCGCAACGCGATTTTCCATTACGCGAAGTCTTCAACGGCTTGCGTTATATCGTGAAGACTGGAGCGCCTTGGCGCTGGATGCCCCATGACTTGCCGCCTTGGCAGGTCGTCTATCAGCA
>Ga0126377_10000264_pt1 | contig 30694 bp, 21 predicted proteins | sample PanSoiMetPlot_22_FD_92647 | JGI IMG/M metagenome (GOLD analysis project Ga0126377, IMG submission 92647) | Tropical forest soil microbial communities from Panama - MetaG Plot_22 | ecosystem: Environmental > Terrestrial > Soil > Tropical forest > Bulk soil | place: Panama | collected 2016-02-17 | reverse complement strand
GTGCCTGCTTCGAATGGCCGGCGGCGCCTCGCTGCGATGGCGGCATCACCGACCTGACCACGTTCACCGGCGCGCCGGCGTCGAGCGCATACACCGCGCACTTGATGGATCCTGCGTCTTCCGTCGCGTACTTCGTCGCGTTCTCGTCCGCGGCGAAACTGGCATTCGGTTACGTCTGGAAGCGCGCGGATTTTCCGTGGCTCGGCATCTGGGAGGAAAACAAGAGCCGCACGGCGCCGCCCTGGCGCAGTGAAGCTGTGACCCGCGGCATGGAGTTCGGCGTGTCGCCGTTTCCCGAAACGAGGCGGGCGATGGTGGATCGAGGGACAATGTTCGAGACGCCGACGTACCGATGGCTGCCCGCCAACGGCAGCCTCGAAGCCCACTATCGGATCGTGCTGCAGACCACCGACCGGATTCCGGAATCGCTCGAGTGGCCGATGGAGACCCGGTGACCAACATGATGAACGCTTCCCAGACCGAACGCGTCGCGCAGGCATTGGATTCGTTCCGCATCGAGCTGCCCTCGTGGGGCTTTGCCAACACGGGCACGCGCTTCGGGAAATTTCTGCAGCCCGCGGCGGCGCTCACGATTGAGGAGAAGTTCGCGGACGCCGCCGAGGTTCACCGCACGACCGGCGTCTGCCCCACGCTCGCGTTGCACGTCCTCTGGGACCTGCCGAACGGTCTGAGCGACGTCCCGCGCATCGTCTCGCTGGCTGGTGAGCATGGCATCCGGCCGGGCTCGATCAACCCGAACCTCTTCGAGGACCAGATCTACAAGTTCGGATCGTTCGGCAATCCCGACGCCTCCATTCGCGCCAAAGCGTTGCAGCACACGCGCGACAGCGTGGCGATCGCCGGCGCGCTTCGCAGCCGCGACACGGTGCTCTGGTTCGCCGATGGCTCCAACTATCCGGGCACGGCGAACATCCGTCAGCGAAAGCAGTGGTTCGAAGAGAATCTTCGGGCCCTGCACGCCGACGTGCGCGCCGACCAGCGCCTGCTGGTCGAGTACAAGCCCTTCGAGCCCGCGTTCTATCACACCGACATCGCGGACTGGGGCATGGCGCTCACGCTCGCACGCGCCGCCGGCCCCCAGGCCAGGGTGCTCGTCGACACCGGCCATCACTACCAGTCGCAGAACATCGAGCAGATCGTCGCGTGGCTCCTGTCCGAAGACATGCTCGGCGGCTTTCATTTCAACGATCGCCGGTATGCGGACGATGACCTCACGCTCGGATCGATCGATCCGTATCAGGTCTTCCGAATCTTTCACGAGATCCAGCATTTCGAATGGGAATCAGGGACGCGCGCCGATATCGCGTACATGATCGATCAGAGCCACAACCTCAAAGGCAAGATCGAAGCGATGATTCAGACCGTCGTCCACGCGCAGGAGCTGTACGCCAAGGCCGCGCTCGTCGATCGTCCCCGCCTGGCGTCGGCGCAACAGCGGTGCGAACTCGTGGACGCAGAGTCGACGCTCCAGGACGCGTTTTCCACGGACGTGCGGCCGGCGATTGCGGAGTGGCGCCGCGCGAAGCGCCTGCCCGCCGACCCGCTCGAGGCGTTCCGCGCAAGCGGCTACCTCGATCGGATCACCGCCCGGCGGGGAGGGCGTGTTTCAGCGTCCTCGTCCTACGCGTAAACGGAACGTGACGGCGCGGGCGCTTATCGTTCTGTAACGGGCCAGCCTTCGTCGCGGAAAGAAATCCAGCTCTTCTTCCTACAGCAGCGTGCTGTTCAACCTGCAGCTGCTGCGCGCGATCGCGGCACTTGCGGTGGCGTACTACCACACCACATCCGAGGCCGGGCTGAACCTGCCGGTCAACGTCGGATCCCACGGAGTGGATCTCTTCTTCGTCATCAGCGGGTTCATCATCACGTACGCCGCGGCGCGGTCGCCCGATCGCTTCCTGGTCCGCCGCATCATCCGCATCGTGCCGTTTTACTGGACCGCGACGCTCGCGGTTTTCGGCATCGCCGTCCTGGCGCCGCAGGTTCTGAGAAGCACACGCGCGGACTACGTGCAGCTGCTGTGCTCGTTGTTCTTCATCCCGCGCGAGACGGCCGCGGCCGGCATGACGCCGACGCTGATTCTCGGGTGGTCGTTGAACTACGAGATGTACTTCTACGTCGTCTTCGCGCTGGCGCTGGCCGCTGCGCCGCGGCGTGCGCCGCTTCTCTGCGGGCTGATCATCCTCTCCGTCGCGACGCTGATCGATCTCTCAGGCACTCGTCATCCCGGCATCGCGTTCTACGCGCGCCCGCTCGTGTTCGAGTTCATCTACGGCATCTGCGCGTATTACGTGGTGACCGCCGCGGAACGTCACGCCGCCTGGTTCGCTGGCCGATCGGCCGTCCGCGGTGCGTTGTGGTGCACGGCGTTCGGGGCGGCTTTCCTGATCGGACTCGAAGAAGCTCACGGAGGATTCGGACTCCCGAGGTTCATGATCGCCGGGCTTCCGGCGTTCGCGCTGGTGGTCGCGGCGCTGCTTCTCGAGCGCCAGTACGGTGACTGCACGAGATCGAGCGCGGTCGGCCTCGTCAGCGACTCGTCCTACATCCTGTACTTGATCCATCCGTACGTGATTTTCGGCCTGCTGCGGACCCTGTGGCCTGGACACGCGGCGATGGCGGGTCCCGCCGCCGCCGGTCTCGCCATTTGTCTCCTGCTCGCTGCAACCGCCGTTGCGGTTGTCATTCACGTGTCCTTCGAAAGGCCCATCATGAATCGTCTTCGCAGGTGGCTGCTCTCCGGTCGACCTGTCGCAGCGGCAGTGAAGGATTTCGCGCGGCGCTGGGATCTCGATCTCCTGCTGCGCACGTACCTCTTCATCCCGCGAAAAATGCTGCGCGATGCGGTCCGCGAGTTCGGCAGTCAGCTCGACGGCCGGATGCTCGACGTCGGCTGCGGAACGCAGCAGTACCGGAAGTTCCTCAAGTGCCGGCAATACTTCGGCGTCGACTGGACGCTGGTGTCGCGCCCGCCGGCGGTGGCGGACATCACCCGCATTCCATTCCGCGATCGCGCATTCGACTCCGCATTGTGCACCGAAGTGCTCGAGCATCTTCCCGAGCCCGGGCGATGCCTCGACGAGATCCGCCGCGTGGTCAAGCCAGGCGGCACGGTGTTCTTCACCGTGCCGATGACGATGTACACGCATTCGGAGCCGTATGACTTCTATCGCTACACCGAGTACGGGCTTCGGTACCTGTTGGAAAAGCACGGCTTCGAGATCCTGAAACTGCGCCGGCTCGGCGGGGTCGTCAGCGTGATGGCTTCACACGGCATCAGCCTCGGGTGCGATGCGCTTGCCGATCGTCTGGACCAGAGCGTGTTGAGGCGAATCCGCCACGCGGTGCTGCTGCCGTTCTCGGTGTGCAGCTCGGTCTTCTTTTACGCGCTGAGTCGGCTGGTCGACGGCGTCGAGCGGCAGGACGCGATTCGCTGGGCGGCGATGTGCCGGACGAAGAACTGATCCGGAAAGGGGCGCGACGGATATCGACGCCGGCGCACCTATACGAACGGGGTCCTGGTTCGACCGAGGAAACGTTCATGAGCGCCGTGTGCGAGTCGCCGAGCCGGCCGATCCTGGAAGGCGTGCTGCGGGAGGAAGCCGATTTCGCCAACGAGGACTATCGAGTTCATGCCGGCGGGCTCGAGATGAATCCCGCCATGTTCCGGCGGTACCGCTCCCCGGCTCACCTCTGGGACTGGCGTCAGCGATCCGCGTTGCTGTTGGAGGACGTATCCGGCAAGGACTTTCTCGATCTCGGCTGCGGAATGGGCGAGGAAGCCATCTACTTCGCGAAGCTGGGCGCTCGCGTCACAGCCATCGACATTTCGGAGGTCGGGATTGCCACGCTCAGGCACCGCGCCGCCGTGAACCACGTCGACATCACGGCGCTTGAAATGCGCGCGGACCCCACAAGCTTCGCCGCCCGCAGCTTCGATCGGATCCACGGGTTGGGCATCCTGCATCACGTCGGCGTCGACCGCGGACTCCGCGAGGTCCATCGCCTTCTCCGTCCCGGCGGCATCGGCGTGTTCCTCGAACCGATTGGCGACAACCGCGCGATCGAAACGGTCAAGGCGTGGTTGATGAAACACGGCCGCTTCCTGGCCAGCTTCGACCGCGTGACCGATCACGAGCGCAATCTCACGTGGCTCGAGCTCGAGCGCGCGACACGACGGTTCTCCAGCGCTGCGCTCTATCCCTATCACCTGTTCTATCGCCTCAAACGATTCCTCCCGGCTCGCGCATTCGACATGGTCCGGCGCCTCGATGCGCGGGTCCTCGGGCGGCGGCCGGCGCTTCGGCGTTATGCCGGTGCAGTCGTGATCGCGGTCCGGATAGGAGAGCCATCGTGAGCTCGACGACGATGCATCGGTCCCGTTTCTCGCCGCTGGCCCAATCGATTCGCGTGTGCGGTTTCCTGTGGCTGCTGACGCTCGCGACGGTTTCCGTCGCAAGCGAAGGCGGCGTCTCGGTCCGGTTCGCATCGGGCTCGCACGAGGCCCGGCCATCGGCAGTCGTCTGGTCCGGGGACGACGAGTCCAGGCATTCGCGCGCGTGGCCCGAAGCCGCACAGATGGCACTCTTCGGAGTTGGCCTGAGCGGCGTCGGCCTCGGTCTTGCTCGACGCAAGGCGTAGAGCGTTGTTCCCTACAGGCGCATTCCGCGAGACGTCCGAACACCAGCCCTCCGCGTCGCTCGGCGATTACGTCGTCATTTATTTCGGCAACGACTGGTTCGCCGAAAACCGGACGAGCAGCCATCATGTCGCGGAACACCTCGCCCAACGCACGCGCGTGCTGTACATCGACGTGCCGGGGCTTCGCGCGCCGAAGGCGAACGGCCGCGATCTGCGAAAGCTGTATCGGCGGTTGACGTCGGCCGCAAGGCCGCCTCGATCCATCGCGGACAATCTGTGGCAGATCAGCGTCCCGCAGATTCCCTTCCGCCGCCTCCCTTTGGTACGCCGGCTCAATGCCGCGATCGGACGATTCCTGGTGAGACAGGCCATGAAACGCCTCGGATTCGGGCGACCCGTGTCCTGGTTCGCCGTTCCGCACGCGGGCCTGCTGGCCAACGCATTTGGCGAAGCGGCGGTCATCTACTACTGCATCGACGACTACGCGGCCCTGCCCGACGTCGACACCGCCATCGTCGCGGAAATGGATGCACACCTCTCGCGTTCGGCCGATCAGATCTTCGTCGCCTCGTCCCGCATGCTCGAAGACAAGCTGCGCCTGAATCGTTCGACCGCGTTTGCGCCGCATGGCGTAGACGTCGCGCTGTTCCGGCTTGCCGCCGACCCGCAGCTCCCCGTTGCCGACGCCGTTCGCGATCTCGAACATCCGGTCATCGGGTTTTTCGGGCTCATCGAAGAGTGGATTGATCTCGAGCTCATCGCCGGCATCGCCGCACGCCGTCCTGAGTGGACGTTTCTGATGATTGGCCGCCTCGCGGTGAACCCCGGGCGGTTGAAAGGCATGTCCAATGTCCGGTTCGTCGGGCCGCAGCCCTATCGAAGCCTTCCGAGCTGGGCAAAGGCGTTCGACGTGGCCATCATTCCGTATCGCCTGACGCGCCAGGTCGTCAACTCGGCGCCGCTGAAGCTGCGGGAGTACCTGGCCACGGGCAAACCAGTCGTGTCGGTTGCGACGCCGGAAGTCGTGAAGTTCGCCGGGCTGGTGCGCATCGCCACCGGGACGGAACAGTTCATCCGGCAAATCGAGGCCGCACTCTCCAGCGACACGGAATGGGACCGCCTCGAGCGAATCGAGACCGCTTCATCGATGTCATGGGACGTGCGGATCCAGGAGGTTGTCGAGATCGTGGAACGAAAGCTGTGGCACAAGGACCACGACGTTCGATGAGCGCGCCGGCCGACACGCGAGTCGGGCTCGTGGGAGCCGGTTATGTCAGCGCGTATCACATCCGTGCGCTGCGGACGCTGCCGCGTGTCCGAATCGTCGGCATCGCGGATCCCGCCGTCGCTCGCGCACGGAGTCTTGCGGAACGATTCCAGATTCCGGGTGCGTTTGCCAGCCTCGCCGACCTGCGCCACGCGCGGCCTGATGTCGTCCACATCCTGACGCCGCCGGCGTCGCACGCACAGCTGGCGATCGAGGCGCTCGAGATGGGATGCCACGTTTTCGTCGAGAAGCCGATGGCGCCGAGCGTCGCGGAATGCGACGCCATGATCGCCGCGTCTGTGCGGACCGGCCGGACGCTGTCGGTCAATCACTCCGCGGTGGACGATCCTGTCGTCGTTCGCGCGCTGGACATGGTCCGTCGCGGTGTCTGCGGAAATATCGTCGGCGTCGATTTCTACCGGTCGTCCGACTATCCGCCCTACCCCGGCGGCGCGCTGCCGGCGATGTTCCGACAAGGCGGCTATCCGTTTCAGGACCTCGGCGTCCATGCGCTGTACCTGCTGGAAGCGTTCCTCGGCGCGATTCGCGACGTCGAGGTCCGGTTCCGGTCGACCGGCAACGATCCGAATGTCTTCCTCGACGACTGGCGCGGTACGGTGACCTGCGCCGGAGGCACCGGCGCGTTCTATCTCTCGTGGAGCGCCCGCCCGATCAGGAACGAAATCTTCGTGCATGGGACTCGCGCGGACCTTCACGTCGATTGTTTTCTTCAGACCTGTTCCGTGCGGAAACGACTGCCGGGACCCAAGCCGGTTGCCGCTGGCGTCAACGCAATCGCGCACGCCGTGCGCACGTTCTGGCATGTACCGAAGAACGTCGGTCGATTCGTCGGCGGATCGCTCCAGCCGTCGCCCGGCATTCACGCCGGTGTCCTCCGGTTTCACGAGGCGCTTGCCCGCGGCGCCCGGCCGCCGGTCAGTGCCGAGGCGGCGCGCCGCATCGTCTCGTGGCTGGAGCCGACTTGCCGCGACGCCGATGCGCGCCGCGATCGCGAGCTTCGGATGGACGAACAACTCGCGCCCAGGGACGTCCTGGTCACGGGCGCGTCCGGACTGCTCGGCCGTGCGTTGGTCGATCGGCTGCGCGAGCGCGGCCAATCGATCCGCGTCCTGGTCCGCCGCCGTTCACCCGAACTGGAGGGATTGTCCGACGTGCAGGTCGTGTACGGCGATCTCGGCGACCCCGACGCCGTCGATCGCGCCGTCGCCGGCGTTCGGCTGGTCTATCACGTCGGCGCGGCGATGCGCGCCCGCAGCTGGCCCGAATTCGAGGGCAGCACCGTTCGCGGCACGGCGAACGTGGTGCGATCGTGCGAAGAACACCACGTCGAGCGCCTGGTTCACGTGAGCTCGCTCGCCGTCCTGGACTACGTGCGCCACGCATCGCAAACCGTGGTCAGTGAAGATGCCCCGCTCGAGCCGAAGGCGGAACAGCGCGGTTCGTACACACGGGCCAAGCTGATGGCGGAACAGATCGTGCTCGACGCACATCGCAGCGGTCGACTGCAGGCGGTCGTCCTCCGGCCCGGACAGATCACCGGCCCGGGCTACGAGTCGGTGCCGCCGTACGGGACGATCGCCGTTGCGGGTCGCTGGATCGTGATCGGTCTGGGCAGCCTGAGACTTCCTCTCGTCCACGTGAGCGACGTGGTTGATGGACTGCTGGCCGCTGCGACGCGGCCCGACGTATGCGGATCGGTCTTCCACCTCGTAGACTCGACACCCGTTACTCAGCGCCGCTACATCGACGACTGCCGCAGAAAAACGAACGGGGCAATCCGCGTCGTCTACGTTCCGCGAATACTTCTGCTGGCAGCCGGCGTTGCCTTCGAAACAGTGGGCAGGCTGATCGGACGACACCTGCCGCTGACCGGCTACCGCGTCCGGTCGGTCAACGAGCTGAGCTTCGACTGCTCGGCGGCCCGTCAACGTCTCGGATGGGTCCCTGTCGCACCTGGTTCCAGGCAGTCGTCCGCTGTTCCTCTTGGAGCCTTCGTGTCCTCGCGGCCCACGTGAACGCGCGCTACGCGAAGTGCAGCTTCACGATCGCGTAGACGAAGCCAATGCTGGCGAGCTCGCAGAAAACGATCAGGGTCGCCAGGGCCGGCAGGTGCGGAAGCGGAACGCTTCGTCCTTTACTGCGCGCGATGGCAGCCAACGCCGCGGACAGACCGATGATCAGGTACAGGGTGGGCACGAAGGTGCGCGAGAGAAAAAACGCGGCGGTCATGAAGCCGATGAGCGACAACTGAAGGCCTTCGGCCCATTGCCTCGCCATGTCGTCGAACGGTTCGGAGCCAGGCAGCCGCTTCAATGCGCGCAGCTCCAGCAGCGTCACGACGAATAGTCCCACCCAGAAGAAGCAGCCGATCAGACCGGTTTCCGCAAAACAGAGCACCAGCGAGTTGTGCGCGGTCAACGTGTGGTGATCCTGAAACTGGCCGTAGCCGACGCCCAGAATCGGCTTCGCCTTCAGCATCTCGAGCCCTTCGCTCCACGTGATCAACCGGCCCGACGCTGATTCGTCGGGCTCGATCGAGAACTGACGGCCGCCGTAATCGAGCGCCAGGAGGCCAGCCCCGAGCGCCATGAGCAGAACGAGCGCGGGCACACGTCCGAGCCGCCGCGCGGCGAATCTCCACGACACCAGCACCAGCGCCACCGCGCCGCCGCGCGATCGCGTCAGGTAGATCCCGTACACGAGCCCGCCCGCCGCCGCGGCAAGTGCAGCATTGCGAAGGGACGGCGCGGCGCGCCAGGCGCCGGCAATCAGCCCGAACGCGACGATCATCCCCATCGCCAGGTCGTTCGGGTCGTGCATCAGTCCCAGTCCGCGAATTCGCGTCTCGTCCTGTTCTTCGTCGTCTTCGGCGACGATCGCGTCCGCTGCCTGATCGACCGGGACGAGATCGAGTTGATCCTGACGCGCGTCGGGCGCGCCGTCGCCGCGTGCCGTGGGATCCAGCAGGAACATTCCGGTCTTGTAGCCGAAGTGGTACGCCGCTGCACCCTGGATCGTGAGGATCATCGTGAGGACGACGATGCAGATCGCGGCAACGCGGAGCCGAAGCATGGAGGTGACGCCGGCGATCGCCAGCACGAACATCGCAATCGATGGACCGAAGCGCTGCATCGCCAGTGCCGGCGCGCCCAGCCAGCGATCGGCAACCATCAGCGACGCCGCCGTGACGAGCGCAAACACCAGCAGGGCGCGCAGCTGCAGGTTCGCAAGAACGCCGTCCTTCCTGACCAGCAGCGAAACGGCGGCCGCCGTCAACCCGGCCATCCCGATCCAGTACGCGACGCGGTACGGCGCGAGCGCGGGCACGATTTCGCCCGGGTGGATGTACGACAGCGCGAGATACAGGAGGAAGAGCGCGAAGATCACGTGTCAGGCCGCCGTGCCGCTCAGGCAGGCGGCGTAGAGCGCGAGGTACTGCGCCGCCATTCGTTCCGGCGTGAAGTGACTGCGATAGCAATCGAGCGCTTTTTTTCCAAGACCTGCCAGCTCCCGTCGCCGGCCTGCGAACTCGACGATGGCTCGCGCGAGGGCCTCGACCGATCGCGCCGGAACCGTCGTGCCTGCACCGGACAGTCCAACGAGCTCGGGCAGCGCGCCGACGTCCGTGACGATCGCCGGAAGACCGGTCGCCATCGCCTCGAGCATGGAAATCGGGAGTCCTTCGCTGATCGACGAGAGCACGAAGACGTCGGCGGCGCTGAGCCAGTTTCCGACGTGACGCTGTTCGCCGCAGAACCGGACCGCCGTACCCAAACCCAGTTCGGCGCTCAGGCGTGCCAGCGACGGGCGCTCGGTGCCGTCGCCGACAATCCACAACGAAAGATCGGGCACCTCCGCTCGCGCGACCGCGACGGCGCGAAGAAGCGTCTCGAAGTCCTTGGCGGGCGCGAGACGGCCGACGCTGACGAGCGTGAACCCGCGTCGAGCCACACGGAGCGCAGGGTTGAACGTGGGCGGATATGCACCGTTTCGAATGGTCACGACCTTGCCCGCAACAGGCCGCGCCCCCGCCATCATGTTCTGTCGCGCGACGTCGCACACCGCCACGACGCGGTCGCAGAGCACGGCCGCGGTGATCCAGAACCTCAGCTCCTTGCGCAGCTTGAACGGCGGCTGCGCCGTGCCGTGTCGCGTGCTGACGAGGGCGCGCGCACCGGTTAACCGAGCGGCGACTGCTGCACGGATCGTCGCCGTCTTGTTGTGGCAGTGGACGACGTCCGGGCGGGACCGCTGAAGCGCCTGAAAGATCTTCCACGTCGAGCGCGACGCCGTCGGTGAAACGTGAAGGAAGACCGCTACGCCTTCCTGCTCGAGCTCTTCTGCCAGGCGTCCGCGCGCCATCAGGCAATGAACCTCGACCCGATGTCCGGCCCTCACGTGCGATCGGCACAGCGCGGCCACCACCGCCTCCGCGCCGCCGACTTCTAGGCTGTCGATGACGTGGGCGATCAGCATCATCCCGCCTCGGCCGTCATGCCGACGGTGATCCGCCGCTTGCCCGACTTCAACCTCGGCACCTGGCTGACGGGACGCACTTCACACACCGTCGTCGACCCGAAGACCTTGTCGACCTCGCGGCGCAACAGCAACTGGCTGCGCTCCGACAACGGGCTTCTCAGGACCGCGCTGATGACGATTCGACTGACGCTCGTCTGCTCGACCTGGTACTGGGCGAGTTCGGGGATCTCCTTCAGAAGATGAGGGAAGAACTCGCCGGGGACCATCCGGCCGTCGATCGTCCGGAGCGCATCGAGCACACGGCCCTCGATGGAGGCGAGCCGCGGCAGACCACGGCCGCAGCGGCACGGCGTCCCGGCAAACGTTCCGAGATCGCCGATTTCGTAGCGGACGAACGGCATGCCGTAGTTGTGTAGATCCGTTATCAGGATCTCTGACGGACCGTCGTCCGGCTGACTCCGCGTCTCGACGACGAGGTTCTCGGCGTTGACGTGCAGACCGTCACGGCATTCGCATTCGGCCGCAATGGACATGAACTCGCGGGATCCGTACGTATTGAAGACCGGCACGCCCAGCCCGCTCTCGATCCGTCGCCGCGTCTCGTCGAAGAGCGGTTCGGCTGCGGCAATCGCGCCTGTCAGTCCCGGTATGCTGCGGCCCGTTCGAGCGAGATAGGCGGCGAACTCTTCAAGGCTCGACACGTAACCGACGAGCAGCACTGGGCGGAACTCGAGCGCGCGATCGTACGTGCACGCCCAGAACTCGTCGCTTTGCGAGAACGTGTTGATCACCAGCTGACGCTGAATAGCTTCGTGCGCGCGGGTCTTCCACGCGTTGCGGCGCGACACCGTGCCAACTGGTGCTCCCCACAGGTAGATCGCCGGTTCACCGAAGCGCCAGCCCGACCACGAATACGCACGATCCTTTGCCGCGAGGCGCCAGTCGTAGCTTTCGTAGGTGCGGAAGAACCGGGTCGGCACGCCGGTCGATCCACCGGTCGAATGCGGCAGGAGCCTGCCGGGATACGCCGTGGAGCACAAATCGGATCCGTGAGCGTTCACTTCAGCTCGCGTGAGCGATGGCAGGCGGCGAAAGTCCTCCCATCGGCGCAGGTCGCCGAGCTCGATGCCGGCCGAACGATATTTCGCCTTGAGATAAGGCACGGACGCGAACACGTGTGTCAGCAGTTTCTTCAACTCGATCCACTGAAACTCGTGCACGCGTTCCTGGCTCCACCACTGGCTGCGACCAAGAAATCGCTGACGCTCGATGTAGCGCCGACCGCGCATGCGGTCGTACGCCGGCATCAGGACCGACTCCAGCAGGCGCGCGTACGTCACGACGCGACTCCGGCGTTCGGCCTGGTGCGGAATCGCCGTGCCTCGTCGACTGCGATCACGGGCTCCACGCCGCGACGAATCGCGTCGACCGCCGTCCACATCTGCCACGCCGAAACGAAATACAAGCGCGTTCCCGACCGCCGGCAGTTTTCCTCGAGATAACGCAGCGTCCGATCCAGCAGGCCATCGTCCGCAAGCAATGGCCCGGCGTTTTTCTCGGGCGCGCCGTGCGTGAACAACTTGATGAAAAGGTCGCCGCCAATCCGCGGCGCGGTCCGCCGCCAGAGCGCGACGCGATGCGGCGTCGGCCAGGCATTGGCGGCGAGCTCGCCGACCTCGATGCGCGGCACGAGCGGTGTCCGGTCCCGAAGGTTGAGCGTCAGCGGACCGGGAATGATCAGGAGATCGCCGGCGATGGCGCCGCCGGGTGTCACGGGTACGCCGGTATCGTGTGATTTGGGCTTCACCGGATCGTCCGTGGCCCAGTAAATCGTGTTCACGATCCGCGTCTGCGCCGGAGACGGCGCCGAAGGGAGGGTGAAGTCCGCATAACAACCGAGCTCGGACAGCAGCGTGATCTCGTTGTTGAGGCCGCAGGCACGACCGCCGGGCAGCGAGTTGTCCAGCGCCCAGTTGCCGTGAATGAAGCCGAACCGGATGCCGCTGTCGTCGCGCCGCAGCAGCGCATGTGCGACATGAAGCCGCTCGATGAACAGCCCGACTCGATCGACGAAGGCGCCCGCGCTGTCCGAGTCGTGATGGAGATGCACCTCGACGTCGGCGATGTCGAGGTCCACGAGCCTTGTCAGGCTGTCGATCGCCCTGACGTGGTACTGCTCTTCGGGATAAAAGAACGTGTAGCACGGCGGCCGGCCACTGTCGTCTGCGTGCCGGTTTGCCAGAGGCGGCCAGCGATTCACCCATCGCTCGACGCGTTCGAATGCCGTCTGGTCGTCGGGGCGGTGCCACCAGGGCTCGAAGTGGTCGGCGATCGTCACCCACATTCGTGCGATGGACGATCTGTTTCCGTCGACGACGTCTCGAAGGCGCGCCGCGCCGTAACCCGGCAGCCATAGCGGCAGCGTGCGAAGCGCATCCAGCCGACGCTGGCTCACGGTACCTCCGCCGCGTCGATCGCCGCGGCCGCCCGCGCCGTCGGCGCCCAGACGATGGTTTGCGTTCCCCGCAGGAAGGCGACGAGCCCCAGCAGGAGCGCGAGGTTCATCGACGCGAAGTAATAAGGAATGCTGGCCGGCGCCCAGTATTGCGCGCGCACATCCAGGCGATGCCCGAGCAGCGCGAGCAGTGCGAGCACTCCAAACGACGACGCGGCCATCCCGTAAAACGGCTCGCGCGCCAGCGTGAACGCCGAGATCTGCATGGCCGCAAGCGCCAGCGGGACGAGCCATCGGCAGACCTTGTGCGACCAGAACGCCAGTGCGACGCTTCCCGCCGTCGGGCTCAGGAGCCGCCACGTATGGCGCAGCGCGAAGAAGTTGCCGGCTCCAATCCGCACACGCCGCCTGAACTCGTGCCGCGCGCTTGGGGCCGCTTCTTCCCAGGCCACCGCTTCTGGTTCGTAGACGATGCGATACCCGGCGGCACGGACGTTCAACGCGATCAGGAAGTCGTCGACGATGCCGTCGGTGGGAACCGGGGCGAAGAGCGATCGCCGAATCGCGAAGAGCGCGCCGTTCGCCCCGATGAGCATGTTCGAGCGGCTCTCGAGAAACTTGAGCAGCGTCTCGTAGCGCCAGTACAGCTGTTCGCCCATCGCACCACCGTCTCGCGATCGCAGCCGCAGCTCGCCGCAGACGCATCCGATGTCGGGCTGCCTGAAATGCCGCACGAGCGTATGGATGGCGTCAGGCTCGATCTCGGTGTTGGCGTCGCAGAAGACCACGATGTCGCCGCTGGCGAGCGGCACCAGTCGGTTGAGAATCGCCGGCTTGCCCGAGCGATCGCCGAACTCGTGTACGACGACGTTCTCCGTCGCGGTCGCCCGCGCGCCTGCCGCCGTCGAATCGGTGCAGCCGTCGCAACCAACGAGTACCTCGAGCCGCTCGATCGGGTACTCGAGGCTCGCGCAATTGGCCATCTTTCGCGCGATGACCGATTCCTCGTTGTGCGCCGCGAAGACGATCGACACACGCGGAGCGTCAGCGTCGCGGCGCGTGACCCGTCGAGTCCGGCGCGTCAGCCCGAAGCGCAGGTCGCTCGCCAGTTGCCTGACGCTTCCCAGGACGACGAGGAGGACTGGATAGACCGCGTAGGTGTGCAACAGCACGCCGGCGGAGCACCAGAAGATCAGTCGCATGAATGGGTGACTGCCCTCTGGATAGGCGTCCGCGTGCGGAAATCTGTCAGCTAAGGCGCGTGTAAGGAATCATCTGCAACGGGAACCCGGACCTCGCGATCCAGTCGCTCTCGAGCGCAGCGGCCTCCTCACCGGCTGACGATGCACCGGGATGCACCATCAGTTCAACGAGACCCGCCGACGACCGCGTGACAGGGGCCGCGTTGACATACGTCAGAAACTCGGTGAACGCATCGGTCGTCCGGGTGCGGTAGATCGATCGCAGCGCCCAGTTGTACGCACGCTTTTTCCAGATGAGCGTGGGCGGACAGGGCCGATCGGATCCGTACATGTTCTTGGTGAGTCGAACGCGGCGAATGCCGTAGCGTCTCTGGACCTCCTTCAGCACGGGGAACAGCGCGGGAATCGTGTGGACGTGATTGTGTGAATCCACGTGAGTCACCTCGATGCCGAGCGCAGCCACGCGTTCGAGCTGTGCGCAGAATTCCTCGTAGGCTGCGCGAAGCCTCTGCCTGGACGGCGAGGCGCGCTCGTTGGCCCGCGACATGCGTCCCCCTTCGTCGACGAGCAGCCGGGCGAGGACCCCGCCCGTCAACGGCTCGAACTGCGTCAGGTTGAGGTGCACGCCGAAGGAACAACCAGAAAAGTGTCTTGCCAACTTCGCCGCGTCATGGACCGACGGGCCGTTGGCCATGATCGTCGCCGAGGAGATTCGGCCTCTGGCAATCAGGTCGAAGGTCGCTTCGTTCACGGCGTCGCTGATTCCCAGGTCGTCGGCGTTGACGATCACGGCGTGGCCGTTCATCTCGTTACGCCTCGATCTCAGATCGCTCTGCCACGGCGGCCCGCATCTGCTCCAGGACGTCGTCGGCAACCTGTGCCCACGAACGCGCCCTGCCCCTGGTCGAAATCGCGGTGCGGTCCCATCGCCGGGTCAGCGCGGCGCACAACGCGGATGCAAGCGCGTCGTGATCGTGAACCGGCACCACGAGTCCGTCGTCTGTGGACGCGATCATCTGCCGGACGGCGCCGACGTCCGTGGCCACGACCGGCGTCCCGCACGCAAGCGCTTCATTGACCACGTTCGGCCAGCCCTCCGTCGAACTCGCAAGGCAGAAGACATCAGCGGCCGCCATCAGCTCGGCGAGCGCCGATTGCTTCACCTCGCCGAGGAAATTGACCTGTGAATCGAGCTGCTCGGCGTGAACGTGCTGACGCAGCGTCTCGGCGTAACGCCCGGACCGTCCGACGCCGCCGGCAATCAACAGCCGCGCTTGCACACCCCGGGCATTGAGCGCTTTCACCGCGTTGATGACCCGGTGGTGTCCTTTCAATTCGGCGAGATCACCGGCGCTGAGAATGATCAGTCCGTCCGTGTCGAGGCCGTGCCGCACGCGGCACACGCTTCGGTCGCGTGGAAAGAACACGCGTGAATCAATCCCGTTCGGCACGGTCGTGACCCGGCCCGGATCGGCTCCGAGCGCGATGGCGAGCTCGCGAAGGCCATCGGACACCGCGATGACGCGATCGGCGCGTCGAAGCGCCCATGACATCCAGAAACGCTTGGACCGGTGCCGGCGGTAACGCAGCTCGCTGCCGCGGATGGTCACGACGACGGGAAGTTGAAGCAGACGGCCGAGCAGCACTGCCGCGATCCCTTCGGGATGCGCAAAATGCGCGTCAATCAGATCGTAGTTGCTTCGCGCGCGAAGCCCGGCCAGCGCCGGCAGCAGTCGCGCGAACAGAAAGAAGGCATTCATCCAGCCGCCGTATGGCGGATAGAGCCACCGCGGGTGCAGGACGTGGAGGCTGCGTTCCTGGCGCACGCGAGGAACGCGCGCGCCGGCGAAGAGATCCCCATTCGGGTTCGCGTAGTCCAGCGACGCAATTGGCGCAACGACGACAAGCCGGGTTCGTGCGGCCAGCGCCTCGAGGCGCGCCCGAACGAACAAACCTTTGCCGGGCTCGGACGGGTTGGGAAACTCCGTGCTGAGGCTGAGAACACTCGGCATCGCAGTCGCGTCGCGCATGGCCTGAAGACTCACCGGGCGGCCACGAGCGCGGAACGCGCCGCTCGCATCAGCTCGACGCAGTTGGATCGCGCGAGAAGCAGCACGCCAATGGCATACAGCACCGCGCCGAGCCCGATCTCGGCGCCCAACCGGATCAGCGGCGCAAGCCCGTCCAGCGCGGGCCGCGCGGCGCACACACCGACCGCCATGACGACGCAGGCTCCGAACGGCCTCGCCATCGGCGCCAGAAACTCGGAGAGCGGCACACCGTCTTCGCGCTCGACCATCCAGATCCCGGCCAGCGTCCGAAGGGCGAAGACGACGCTCACGCCACCGCACGCCCAGTTGATGCCCGCTCGGCCCACCGTGGCGATGACCACGATCACCGCGGCCAGGCTGGCCCACTCGAGCCACAGCACGAGGCTCGCTCGCCGGGATGCGTAGAAATAGGACTGGAGGATGCTCCCCAGCGGGCGCGCGATCGACAACGCCGAGAGCCACATCAGCATCGCGCCAACGTTCGACCACTTCGGATCGAAGAACGCGTCGACGACGGTTGGCGCGACGACGGCGAGCCCGACCGACAGCGGCAGCATGATCATCGAGACCATCGTGCAGGCATGCACGAGCGCCCGCGCGCGCCGCGGTTGATCGACGTATGGAAACGACGCCGCGATGACGTCGCTCATCTGATCGCCGACGGCCGTCGACGGCGTGTCGGCGAGGTTGTACGCGTAGTTGTAGGCGCCCATCATCGCCGGCCCGAAGAACCGGCTGATCAGGAGGTTGTCCCATCGCCGCATGCCGAACGTCGCGATCGAGGCGACCGTGACGTTCATGCCATAACCGACTACACGTCTGAACGTCGCGAGCCGCAACCGGTGCGGCTCGAGCCAGTCACGGAGGTGAACGGCGGGCACGACGGCCGCGAACCGGAACAGCGACCGCGCAAGGCTGCCCCACGCGATCGCGATGGCGCCCGCGCCATGCGCCGCGGCGATCACCGACACGGCGGTGTAGATCAGCTCTCCGAGCGCTCGAGCCATCGACAGCCAGCCGAATCGCAGGTTTCTGACGAGGATCCTTTCGGGGACGTAGACGATCCGCTCGAGCAGCATCGCCAGAAGAAACGGCGGCAGGAACTTCTCGAACCCCGGCGCACCCGACCACCGCGCCAGGACAGCGCCGAGCATCTGCGTCGCCGCCAGCGCGGCGACACCGGTCGCGAGAAACCAGCACGTGGCGTGAAATGTTTCCGCGCGAGAGATCTCAGCGTTTGCCACGAGATAAATGCCAACTCCAAACGTGGTGATGCTGCTCGCGGTCGTCGCGACGATGGACGCGGTCATGACGACGCCGTAGTCGTTCGGCGCGAGATAGCGGGCAAGAACGAGCGTGCCGAGCAGGCCGAGCGCGCGCGATCCGACGCTCGTGGGCAGCGTCCACGCCGCGCCGCGGACGGCGCGCTGCCGAAGGGTCAAGGTGGCCGCCAGATTCACGACAGCTACCGGCCGAACCGATCCTCCGGATTTGTCGCCGAACCGATCGCGCCGACGAAAGCCTGCGGTCCGCGCGCCGGATCTCCTGCGCCCAGCGCGGGACTGCCGGGCGCCGGCGAGTAGCTCGCGCGGTACTGCGCGAGCACATCGCTGACGGTCACGTCGCGGGTCCACAGTCGAGCCTCGTCGAAAGCGTTGACAGCCGGCACCGGGCCGACGAGACGCGGGTCGGCGCTCACGTCGTGAAGAGGAACGCGCCCGTCCGAATACATCGGCGAGCCGCACGCCCAGGCGAGGTTGTAGTCCGCGCTGACGGAAGCCCCGTCAGCGACCGTGATTGGCGAACGCGGCAGCCGGTAGAACAGGTTCGACCGCACGGACGCCGCGCCGTCGGCGACGTTGATGGCCGTCGCCGCGCCGGGGACGTCGAGTCCGTCGAACGTGTTGTTCTCGACCCGAACGTTCCGCACGCCGTAGAGCACGTAGATGCCGCCAACGTCGTTGTCGCCGCCGGCGAAGACGTTGTGATGCACGAACGCCTGATCGTGATCGGCCCAGAGCCACTCATGACCGGCCTCCAGAACGAGGTTGTAGCGAAACTCGCCGCCCACGCCGCGGACTGGCCACGAGCTGCCGATGATGACGTTCTGTTCGGCGGTGACCGATGCGTCGCCGCCCAGCTCGAAGTTGCTGCCCTGGCTCCAGCCGCCGAAGTACACGTGATGGCTGTAGTTCTTACGGAGTTGGACGTTCGTCGAGCGATCCACGAAGATGCCGACGCGCGGACCGATCAGCACGTTGCCATCGCTCGCAGTGTCGCCGCCGACGAGCCAGTTCCTCGTCAGCTCCAGCGCGACCCACCCCGCCGCGACGTTGTTCGCCTGGAAGGACTTCAACGGCGCGGACATTCCCGACAGGATCAGCGCGGGATAGGACCCGTGGCGGGTGCCTCCGTACGCGTCCGGATACTGGCCGAGCGGTTGTCGCATGTTCGAGCGGAAGGTGCTGGATCGAATCGCCGCGGATGCTGCCCCGTCCGCCACGATGCGAACCGAATTGCTGTTGTCGAACGTGCAGTCTTCGAGGGTCAGCGCGCCGCTCACCGTCAGATCGATGCCGGGAACGTCCGTTGCCGTTCGATCGCCGACATCGACGAAGTCTACGTGCCGGAGCGTGACCGTGCGCGATCCGCCGGCGCCAGAGAGAATCCGGTGCCCGTTGCCATTCACGCGGATTCGGCCTGCCGGGCTTCCAGCCAGCTCGTAATCCCCCACCACCGAGAGGTCAGTAGCGAGATCGATGGTTTTCGTGTACGCGGGCGGGGCATTGACCGAGATCAGCACCGGCGCGCTATCGAGAACCACGGTCGGATTTCGAAAGAAGGCCCGTGCCCAGACGCGCCGCTGACCAGCCGCCACATTGCCGACGAAGCCCTTGAAGACGAAAAACTCGGCGTCCGATCCGGCGACGTCCAGGACCATCGTGTCGTCGACGAAGAACTGCACGCGGTCCGCGTTGCCGCCGAGACCGTTGCTTGGATAGTTCGTTTCGACGCCGGGATCGCGGCCGACCGCCACGAGACGCAGGGCCGACGGCGCGCTGAAGCGTTCGCCTGCCACCGGCGCGACGATCGCCACGAACCGGGAGCCGTCGCTGGCAGGATTCGCGCCGACGACAACGGTGATTGACGCCGTCGTCGATCCGGCCGCGTTTGTCGCCGTCAGCGTGAAGACCGTTGTCTTCGTGACGGCGATCTGTCGCGTCCCGGATCCTCCGACCGCGCCGATGCCGTTGTCGATCGCCAGGGCGTCGGCCTCGTTCACCTGCCAGGACAGCGTCACCGTGCCGCCGCCTGCGGGCAACGTCGACGGCGTCACCGAAAAGCCCGCGACGGACGGTGTTCCCGCTCCACCGAGGATGCGCACGTTCGTCGGCGCCTTCGGAAGGGCCTGCGAGCGAACGGCGAACGTGCCGCCCTGCGCCGAGGTGAACGTCAGCACGCCCTGGCTCGACGCGGAGAAATTTCCCACGCTCGTTCCGTCGCGAGTGACGGAGTACTGAGCGTTCGGGACCAGATCGGCGAGCACGTGGGCGCTCGTCTGTCCCGCCGGAAACGCCGCGAGGGAATAGCTGATGTCGGACTGGGACGTCCCGTCCGCCGAGAAGAGGCCGATCCGCTGAACGGCGCCGTCCGCAACGACCGCGCCCACCATCGCGCCGCTCGTCGACTGCACTCTTGTCGTCGTGGGCATCGAGGTCGTCGACGCGGGCCCGGCGACGAACACGTTCAGCGCATTGAAGTTCGTCGACGCCGCCGAGTCGGACACCTCCAGCCGATAGGTGATCGTCTGGTTGTCACTGTCGCTGACGGGATCCGGTACGGCTGCGAGGACCGGCGCCGCGGGCAGCAGCGATCGGACGAACAACGCCGAGCCGCCGACGCGAATGGAGGCCGTGTTTCCGGCGATCGCAGGCGGGCCGCCGCCTGGATTGAGGTGGAAGTACAGCTTCTTGACGTAGCTCGGGCTGCGAAACTGCATCCGGTCGAAGACGACCACGACGCCGTTGCCCATCGAGAGAAAATTTCGCAGGAAGTACCGCACCGAGCGGCTGTCCCACGGTTTGTAGTCGCCGATGCCGTATGCGGTCGTCAGGTCGGCCTTCATGTACGCGAAGTCGGCGCCGCCATCCGAGGCCAGGACGCTCGTGGCGCCCCACGAACCCTGCCCGCCGACATAATCGGTACCCGTGAACAGGTAATCGCCGCCGTCGTCGACGAACAGCGTGTTGCCGCGCCACGATCGAAGGTCGAAGGCCTGCGGCGTACCGAAATCGCCCGTCGGGCCTTTCCACTGCCCGGAGTTCACGAGCAGGTAGTCGTTGCCGCGCTGAATCGCGACGTGTCCTGCGGCGCGCATCTGATGCCCGGCCCAGACCGTCGAGCCGCCGGCCATCGAGGCCCACACGGCGTCCGGCTGCCAGGAGCTGCGGCGGTACATGTGTTCATCGCCGGGCGAGTGAAACCACGTCGCCTGCGTCTGACGATAGTCAATGGCCGGCCGCGTCCGATCGCCGAAGAGAAACTGCACGAAGGCGTCAGGCGTCTGCCCGCCGTGCGGCGCCGCGGCAAGGTGCTGCCACAGGTACTGCATCCACCCGCCTTCGTCCGTGCCTGCCAGCAGGTACGACAAGACCACCGGCAGCGACGGCTGCAGGACGCCAGTGTCGTCACCGGCGAAGTCGCCCTCGTCGCTCGTCTGCCAGTTGTTCGGCTTCAGGTTGTAGAGCAGGTTCCGTGCGATCTTCTGTGCGTAGGTGGTTCGCGAGAAGATGTCGTCGCCGGTCGCGGTCTTCACCGCGAGCATGTAATAAAGGAGGCGCTGAAAATGATTGACGCCGTAGGTGTAGGCCTCGATCGGGTATCCACCGGCGAAGCCGCCTGAGGCGAAGGCCGGTCCGACGGCGCTCTGAAAAATACCGCTGATGTGCGCGACGATCTCCGCGCCGCGCGGGTTGTCGCCCTGCGTGGCAAGCCCGGCGAGGCCGAACCCCAGCACGTGCCCGCCGAAATAATTGCTGTATGCCGGGCCGTCGTTTTCGTAGCCCGCGCGTTTGAACCAGTCGAACCAGAAGTTGAGCGCCTGGATTGCCGCGGTGCGGTCGCTGGCGGTCATCTGGTCGTAGAACCAGTCGTAGGCAAGCGCGAGACCGTAGATCGCACTGCGCGACGGAAATCCGGAATCGATCGATTCCGGCGCCACCATGCCGGCGACACCGAGCGACGCGATGTAGCGAACGAGCTCGAGTCCTTTCGCGGCGTACGCGGCGTTTCCGGTCACCTGATACGCCAGGCCCAGTTCCTGCAGGGTCGTTTGCCAGTCAAGCCCCTCGTAGCCGTACCCTGAATAGCCGCCGTCGCTGAAGAAGAGCGCAAGCTGCTGACCTGCGAAGCTGCCGAAAGACCTCGCGTCAATCGCAACAGAGAAGCTGTGGGTACCCACGCGCGTGGCCGGCGTGGGGCCCGGACGATCGCCGCTCGCGTTGACAGCTGCCCATGCGCCTGTCGCGCCGCCGATGAAGATCGACGTCGAGCCCGACCACGGCACTGTTTCGGCGATCGTGAACTGGACGGGGTTGGAGTTCGTCGCGCCGGTCACCGTGAAGCGCGGCATCGGTTGCGTCAGGAGCTGGTCGGCATCCGCCTTGACGCGCAGCCAGTCGGAATCGCCAGATCCGGCGCGGACCCGGAGCGTCGAGAGTAACGCGGGGGTGAGCCAGATGCGTGGCCGTGTGTCGGCACTGGCTGGCGCGCCGGCCATCGTCAGCAGTCCAAACACAATCCATGTGCGCAGCCGTGTCACGTGGGTCCTCTTCAACTGAGTCATCAAGGGGCTTCCTATGCGGCCGGACGCCGCTGCGGGATCCAGGTCACGTTCAGGCGGGCGCCTTCACGCATCAGGTGGAAGCCCTCGAACCCGCGGCTCCCGTGCCGATCGAACAGCACTTCACCCGTCAGCCTGACGCCCGAGGAAAGCTCGCGGCCCGCGCTGAGAGTCGACAACCAGGCGAAGATGTACGAAAAATTGCCGGGCCCACGAAGCACCGAGAAATTCGATTGCGCGATCCAGCGGCTGCGCGGCGACATCCACGCCCAGGACGCGGCGGCCGACTGCACGTTGCCTTCGAATCCGGTTGCGATGTCGCGGCCGCCATGACCGAATTCGTCGTGTGTGGCGCGGCGATACTCGACGAGCAGGGTCTGCGTCCGGAACTTGTAGCCAAGTTTTCCGGTCCCGACGATCGCTGGCGACAGGTTCCGGATCGTCGTCACGGGTCCAAAGGCCGGAATGTGGAACGGCCGAATCGCTGTCCCGAGTGTCGTCGCGGCGAACCATTTGCGTCCTGACCAGCCGTAGCCGCCGCTGGCGACCATGGCCTCGTCCGTGTAGCTGCCGGACGCCTTCGTGTAGTCGAGCGCGGCGGTCACCTGGCTGCGTTCCGAGCGCCCGTAGCTCACCGCGATGCCCGCGTCCGTGGCGATCGAATCTGGAAATGGAATCGCCAGGCCCGTTGCACTGCTCGCCGACACTCGCCGCGCCGCGGTGTCGCTGGCGTGGGCGTTGACGGCCAGCCGCGCGGACGCCACGTAGTTGGCGTCCACACGCGCGGCACCAGCCATGACGCGATTGCCGTACAGGTCGGATGCTGCCAATGACTGGCTGATCGGAACGAACAGCACCGCCTGCGACAGATCCGGACTGGGCGATCGCGCGAGGGCGACGGTTCCGGCCAGATCGTCAAAGGATGTCGCGGCCCCGACCAATCGACCGACCTGGGTCTGTTGATAGGCCATCTGGTCGGCGCTCGTCAGGCTGCCCGAAAGCGCCGCGTTCAGCCGCCACCGCCTGCCGAGCGCGTGCGACATGCTGAACGTCAGGTCACCGCCGGGCGCGTTCAGCTGGGAGTACACCGCACGCGACGTGTAAGTCCCCGACAAGTCCAGCGCGTAACTGGCGCGCGGGGTCACGTGATGCCAGTCGATCGCGGCCGTCGCGCTCGTGATCAGATCGGCATCCAGGACGTCGCTCGGCAATTCACCGCCAAGCGTGATGGGCGGCAGCTGCTCCAATGCGTATCCAACCGACATCCCGAGCTCGTGGACCGCGAAGCCGCTGACGTTATCCCTCGCCTGCGCCAGGACGCCGCGCCCCGGCAGCGCGAGCAGGAACGCTGTCGCCGTGGCCGTCACCACGAACCTCGGAGCGCGAGCGCGTTTCCACGAGCGCGACGTCTTCATGCCGCGCTCGCCGCCGACGCCGAACCGATCCAGCGCTCGTACCAGAGATTGAGGCTCATCGCCGCCCAGAGCCGGTTGGAATAATCGCGTTCGCCCGCGCGATGCCTGCGCAGCGTCTCGGCCAGATGATCGCGGCGAAGAAGACCCTGCCCGGTCAGTCCTGAATCGAGGAGGATCGGCTGAGCCCATGTGCCCAGCGCGCCGCGAAACAGCTCGACGACGGGTGTTCGGAATCCCTGTTTCGGCCGGTAGATGACGTCATCGTCCAGGACGCCTGCGATCGCTTTCTTGAAGAAGTACTTGACGAGCCCGTCTCGGGCCTTGAGCGACGCCGGAATGTTGAACACGAAATGCGCGTACGCAGGTGACGTGTACGGACACCTCGGCTCGATGCCGAGCGGCGAGGCCAGCAAATCGAGCTTGCCGAGCATCAGGTTGATGAAATAGAAGTCCTGCATCATCGCGTAGATGACGTACGCCAGGTAGTCGCGGCCGGCGTGCGCGCTGGCGTCGAACCGGCGACGGAACGCCGTCGCGACGCGCGAGGCGCGCGGGGCGGCGGTGTACACGTCCGGAGCGAGCACGGCGGCCTTGTCCGAATCCATCCAGGCCGTCTCGTAACTCCAGAAATACTCGTCGCCGCGTGCGGCGCGTTCGAGGATGTCGCGGCGCGCGGGCGAGATCGCCGGCGCCAGCCCGGCCAGCGCGCGTCGGGCCCACTGCGGTGTCCGCAAGTACGGCAGCCACCTGCGGTAGTAACCCTCGCGCACATCAACCATGCCGCCGTGCCCGCAGCACAGTTCGTCGTTGGCTTCGCCCGTGATGACGACGCGAAGTCCTTCTTCAGCGGCCAACCGAAGGGCGTGGTGCAGAAACACGGACGAGGGCTCGGACACCAGATCGTCCATCGCATCGATCGTGAGAGGAACCGTCGCGAGAAACTCGCCGGTCGTCAGCAGGCGTTCGTGATGAACCGATCCGATCTTCGTCGCGACGCGCCGTGCGTACGCGAGATCGTTGTACTTTTCGTCGCCCTCGACGTCCGCCAGGCCCACGGTAAACGTATGGACGGGCCGTGACTGCGTCCTCGACAGAAGCGACGCGTTGGCGCTCGAGTCGTTGCCGCCGCTCAGAAGCGCTCCGATCGGACCATCGATGTCCCGGCCGGCGACCGACGATTCGTGCAGCCGCCGCACCTCGTCGACGTAGAAGCGTTCGTCGGTTGATTCGGGAATCGGATTCTCGAGAAGGTCCCAGTACGCCTCGACGGTGTCCGTCCCGTCGGCGCCGCGGACGAGCGCGCTGCCCGCGGGAACCTTGAGGATGTCCTGAAACAGCGTCCGTGGCCCGGGGACACTCGTGAACGTGAGAAAGTCGGCGACCGCCGTCTCGTCGACTGCGCGCGGCACGCGGCTGTGCCGCAGCAGCGCCTTGATTTCCGAGGCGAAGACAATGGTGTCTCCGCTGTTCCAGTAGTAGAGCGTCCGCAGGCCGAGAAAGTCGCGGCCGAGGACCAGACGTCGCGTTCGCGCGTCCCAGATTGCGAGCGCAAACTGGCCGTCCGCGCGCCGCCAGCCGGCGACACCTTCGTCCTCATAGAGGTGCAGCAGGAGCTCGCATGAATGCGGCCCGACGTTGTGTCCCCGGTCGCGCAGGCGCGATCGCAGCGTCTCGCCGTTGAACACATGCCCGTCGCAGACCATCGTCAACGATCGGTCTTCGTTGACGAGGATGGCAGGACTTGATTCGCCGGCTCCAGTGCGCAGAAAACGGAACCCCAGCGCTGCTCGATTCGCCGTGCTGATCCAGTGCGAGTCGCCGTCAGGACCGCGACGCCGCAGCGAGTCCGACATGGCCGCAAGATCTGATTCGAGAGCAACCGGCGGCGCTGAAACTGGCGTCCGCCCGGATCCGTGGAACACTCCGTAAATGGCAGACATGTCAGATCTCCATGGCGCGCGAACCGCTGGCGGGGAGCGCCGGGAAGAAGCCGCTGTCAGTGTGCGAGGGTTTCGTCATAAAGGTTCTCGTAGGCGGCCACCGCCGCGTCCAGGCTGTGCTGCTCCGCTTCGTCGCGCGCGCGCGCGCCGAGGCGCGTCCGCTGATCGGGATCGTTGGCGAGCATCACGAAATGGGCCGCCATCCTCGCCGCGTCGGACGGCGGCGTCAGGAGTCCACTGTGACGGTCCGTGATGATGTCCGGGATTTCATTGACTGCGGTCGCGACGATCGGGAGGCCGGCAGCCTTTGCTTCGACAAGCGCCACGCCGAACGGCTCGAACCTGGACGCCAGCGCAAAGAGATCGACGCTTCGGAGCAGCGCGGGCACGTCATCGCGATTGCCGAGGAAACGGACATGACCGGCGATGCCCAAGTCGTGCGCCAGTTGTTCGAGCGTCGCCCGCAGCGGCCCATCGCCGGCAATCGCCATTCGCAGATTCGGAACCTGCCGGCTCGCGAGCGCGAACGCCTGCAGCTGCGTCGGGTAGTCTTTCTGCTCCACCAGGCGGCCAACGCTGCCGACGACAACTTCGTCTCCGGCGAAACCAAGCGACCGACGGAACGCCTTCGCGCGCTCGATCGAAACCGCGTCGACGGCTCGGACGTCCGCGCCGTACGAGATCACGCGCAGCTTGGCTTGCGGCGCGGCGTTGTACTCGCAGAAGCGACGACCGAGCGATCGGGAGACGGCCACGACGAAGCGCATCGATGCCACGGCAAGGCGATTGCGAAACACATTGCGCCGTGAACCGGTCGCGAGCGGCTGTGGCAGAAACGCATACTGGCGGTCGGGGACGTGACATGCGAACGCGCTCAGACATCCGACCGTTGCGCTGATGCCGATGCCCCGGGCCGCGAGTCCTCCGTACAACATCGGCCGCGGGTTGTAGCAATGGACGAGATCGGCTTTCTGAGACGCTCCAATCCTCGCGAGCCGGAGCACGACGCCCGGCTGCAGGCCGTCCGGGCACGCGATCGTGTGAACGGGAACACGCGCCGCTTCCAGTTCCCGCAGAAGCGGACTCGGCTCGGCACTGAACCGGCAAACGATCGGCCGGAAGCGCGCGCGATCGAGCCGCGACACGATGGAGACGAGGTTGCGCGTCTTGCCGCTGAGCCCCAACCCGTCGACGACGTGCAGGACGGTCTTAGGCGAACCAGCACTCATACCAGCTGAAGAGATTGATGAGGCACCACAGGTCGAAGCTCTGATCGGCCTGTCCGGTGCGGTGAAGATTCCAGAGACGCTCGATGTACCGAAAGTCCAGGAAGTCGAGCTCCCGAGCCTTCTTTGAAAACAGGCGCGCTTCCGCCCATTTCGACAGCGGACCCGCAAGCCACGCCGGCAGCGGCACGCGGAACCCTTGTTTCTGCCGATGCACGATTTCCGAAGGCAGCACGTCGGCGACGGCTTGCTTGAGGACTCGCTTGGTTTCCGCGCGAAAGATCTTGGCGCGCTGCGGCAGGCTGAGCGCGTACGAGACCAGCTCGTGATCCAGGAAGGGCGCGCGCGCCTCGAGCGCGTGCGCCATGCAGAACTTGTCCACGCGCATGAGCAGCAGCTCGGGCAGACGGTTCGACAACTCGACGTACGACATCTGCTGGAGGAAGTCGGCTTGCGGACGATGCTGAAACAGCTCGCGGTAATACCCGGCGACGACGGACGCCGCGTAGGGAGTCAACCCGATGCGGCTTCCCGCCCGATACAAGCGGCGCTTCTCGACGTCCGAAAACACGACGTCCAGGCCCCAGTAGTACGGTTCGCCGTTGGCCAGTCTGCGGAGGACGTCCGCGCGACCATCATCAATGCCGGTCACACACGCGCCCTGATACAGCGCCTGACGGACTGTGCGCGGCAGACGACGCAGCCGCTGCCACGTGTTCGCATGGCGGTCGATCAGCCGGGTCATCTCCGGATAGCCTCCGAACACCTCGTCGCTGCCCTCACCGACGAGCACGACGCTGATGCCGCGCTGTTTCGCCGTCCGCGCCACGAAATGCATCGGCAGGCACGCGGGATCGCCGATGGGCTCGTCCTGCTGGAACACCAGCTCGGAAACGGCACGCTGGCAATCGTCGGCCGTGATGGTCGTTTCTTCGTGGTCGCACCCGAACGCGCGCGCGACTTTTCGGGCGTACGGCAGGTCGTGAAAATTCTCCTGGTCGCCGAAGCCCTCGAATCCCACGGAAAACGTCCGCAGCGGCTGCGACGACAATCTGCTCATCAACGCCACGTTCGTGCTCGAGTCGACACCGCCGCTGAGGAAGGCGCCGACGGGCACGTCGCTCATCAAACGCTTCTCGACCGCACGTCCGATCAGTTCGCGCACGCGCTCGACGCTTTCCGCGCCGTTGGCGGACGGCCAGTTGGGGCCGTCGAGCGGCGACCAGTAGCGCTCGATGCGAACCGTTCCGTCAGACCCGCATCGAAGGAGATGGGCGGCCGGAAGCTTGTAGACGTTCTTGAACAGCGTCAGCGGCGCGGGCGTGTTCGAAAACGTCAGGAATGCGTCCAACGCGGTCGGATCGATGTCGCGCACCACGTCGGGGTGCTGCAGCAGGCCCTTGATCTCGGACGCAAAGATCAGCCGGCCGCTGGCAAAGCTGTAGTACACCGGTTTCTTGCCGAGCCGGTCCCTGGCAATCAGCAGCTCGCGCCGACCTTCGTCCCAGAGCGCGAACGCGAACATCCCATCGAGCCGGGCGACGCAACCAACTCCCGAGTCCTCGTACGCATGGACGACGGCTTCCGTGTCGGACCGCGACTTGAAGCGATGGCCCTTCGAGCCGAGCGCGGCGCGCAGCGTCTGATGGTTGTAAATCTCGCCGTTCAGGGCGACCCAGATCGTCTCGTCTTCGTTCGCCATCGGCTGACGTCCGGAATCACTCAGGTCCACGATGCTCAGTCGACGATGCGCGAGCACGACACGTCGGTCCGGACTCTGGTAGAGCCCTGCGGCGTCGGGCCCGCGATGCGTCATCGCATCGCGGATCCGGCACGCGACCGCCCGATCGTCGGTCGGCGCTGATCCGTAGTTGAAGATGCCGGCGATGCCACACATCAGCGTGCAGACCTCATCGGGCACCGCGCTGGCGCAGGACCGTCTTGACGGTCTCGACGAGAATCAGCGCGTCGAGCCAGAGCGAGAGGTTCTTGATGTAGTACAGGTCGTACTGAAACTTTTCGATCGCGTCCTCGACGCTCGCGGCGTAGGAGTAGTGGACCTGCGCCCAGCCGGTGATACCCGGCTTCAGGACATGCCGCTGGTTGAAGAACGGAATCTTCGCGGTCAGCTGTTCGACGAAGCCTGGGCGCTCGGGTCGCGGTCCGACGATGCTCATGTCGCCGCGCAAGACGTTCCACAGCTGCGGCAGCTCATCGAGTCGTGTTTTTCGAAGGAACCTTCCGATGGCTGTCACGCGCGGGTCGTTCAACGGCGACCACATGGGACCTGTCCCCGCCTCGGCGTCCGCGCGCATGGTTCGGAGCTTGAAGATCGTGAAGACGCGGCCGTTCAGGCCGACGCGCTCCTGCCGATAGAGGGCACCGCCGGAGGAGGTCAGCTTGATCAACACGATCGCGCCCAGCGCAAACGGTGCACCGAGGAGGAGACCGATCAGCGCCAGCACGACGTCGACTGCCCGTTTGCCCGCGAGCAGCCAGCGCGTCTTGCGAAAGCCCGGCGAGAAGACAAACCAGCTCGGACGAAGCGTTTCGACGGCGATCTTTCCCGTGTACTCCTCGTAGACCGAGGCCAGATGATCGAATGTGACGTGGCTTGTCAGCCGGATGTCGAGGAGCTGATCCATCGGCAGCTGGCCACGGGCGTCGGACAAGCCGACGACAATGCGATCGGCGCGGTAGCGCTGAATCATCCACGGGATGTCCTCGACGGCGCCGACCAGGCGGCCCAGAACCCTCTGGCCGATTCGCTCGCCGTTCGACTCCGCGAATCCGACGATCTCGACGCCAAGCTCGTGACGGCGTTCGTGGAGCTCGCGCGCGAGCTCCACCGCCGCCGGATTGGTCCCCACGATCAGCAGCCGTTCGCGCGGCGCGACTCGCGAGGACAGCCACGCGAATGTCAGGCGCCACGACGACACGAACGAAATCGCCAGGATAGCCGCAACGACAAAGACGCCCGGTCCGATCATCCAGCTGGGCGACAACGCGTAGAGCAGCGCGAGAATCACCGACGTCGCGCCGATGGCCAGAAACAACCTGACCAGGAGCTCGCGAACGTCCTGAATCCGGGGTAGATCGTAGAAGTCCGCGTAGTGCAGGCAGAGCTGGCAGACAGCCACGATGAGGAACACGCGCAGAACGCCGCGGGCGTCTACGAGTGCCGGCACGGCCAGCGTACCCAGCCGCACGAACGCTCCGGCGATGACCGCTGCCAGCAGCAGGAACGTCTCCCCGGTGAGGAGGACGACCGAACGCGGAGTTCGTATGAACATGCGCGATCAGCGCCGGCCCTGGCGCCACCAGGCGATGTGGTCGCCTGCGCCGCCCCCACGCGCGTACCTGTACTGTCCGTAGTCGTAGCCACCCGCGACCTCCGAGAGCTCCGCTCGATTGAGCGCCACGCCTGCGATGCGCGATGCACCAATCGCCTCGACCGCCTTCAGCGCCACTGACGACTTCGTCGTCTCGGCGGCGACCACCATCACGCACGTGTCGAGTCGGCCCGCAAGCAGCCCGGCATCCGGGAACAGCATGACGGGGGGCGTGTCGACGATGACCCAGTCGAACCGCTCGCGTGCCTCGGCCAGGAGCCGGCCAAGGGCATCCGACACGAACAGCGGGACGGGATCCGATTCGTGGCGTCCCGCGGTCATCACCGACAGCTGCGGAGAAACGATCTGGAGCGGCAAGCGTTCGATCGGACGCGTCAGGCAGTCGCTGAGTCCGACGCCGTTGTCCAGTCGAAGCAGCTGGTGGATGGACGGCTTCCTCAGATCCGCGTCGACGAGCAGAACGCGTTTCGCGAACGACCGGCTCAGGCTCAAGGCGAGGTTCGTCGCGCAGAGCGTCTTGCCTTCGCCCTCGACGGCGCTGGCGACCATGAGGCCGCGGATTCCATCCTGGACCTGCGCGTGGTGAAGCGCGGCGCCCAGACGCCGGTACTGCTCCACGAACACCTGATCGGCGTCGGGGTGGACGATCAACCTCGGGTCGACGTCATCGCCATGCAACTCCACGGCAGGCTCCGGAGTTCGACGCGCTTCACGAAGGTCGAGCAAACGTGTTCTCCACGGGTTACAGCAGGAAGCGCCACGCGAGCGCGACGGCGCACGC